>Ga0247727_10013679_pt1 | contig 13623 bp, 14 predicted proteins | sample WisWelCaveWW1625_FD_202498 | JGI IMG/M metagenome (GOLD analysis project Ga0247727, IMG submission 202498) | Biofilm microbial communities from Wishing Well Cave, Virginia, United States - WW16-25 | ecosystem: Environmental > Aquatic > Deep subsurface > Groundwater > Cave microbial mat | place... | reverse complement strand
CGGCAAAGGCATGAGTCCGGCGGCGGCGTTGCGGGCGGCGCAGTTGGAGCTGTCGAAGCAGCCGCAGTGGCGCGCGCCGTATTACTGGGCTTCGTTCGTGCTGATGGGCGAGCCGCAGTGAGATTTCCGTATAGCCGAACGTGGCGATAGCGGCGGGGTTGAAATGGTGAGGCTTAATCAAACCAGGCCGTGGGCGGGTTCCGTTTGAATCCGCCCACGGCCTGGTTTTCCGGCTGAGGTTTTTGAATACCAATTACCAGAGGACGGTTTCATCTGTCAGGTAGGTCAAGATGAAACGGCTGTCGGCAGGCTCGCCTCCGGCGTTGAAGCAGTTCACGTTCACGTTTGTGCCGCCTATGCCATTCCATCCGCCGATCGTGCAATATTCGCCGCGACGGCCGTAGGCCGAAACCAGCGCCGTGGACTTGTTGGCCGACTTCAGTCCATCGAATCTCACCCGGTAGCTGCCCAACCCCAATCTGGTAATCAGAGATTCTGCCACCGACTCCCCGGTGAAATTGTTGAAGTGGTAGAAATCGAACGCCCTATATTCAGCCGCCAGAGGTTGATCGGCCAGCACATAAGCGCCGTACATATTCAGACGGTCTTCCGGAATCCGAATCCCGTATCCCACGTCATCTGAAAAATTGAGCGTGAATTTGGAATCTCTCGGCTCGCCTTTGAAATCGTATGTGCTGACCCGCACATAACTCCCATTCGGCGTCCTGCCCCAATAATCAATCTGGGCGCGCGCCGGCGAGTTACCGTAGGCGCTGACCTGGACAGTTCCGGCGTTTTCGCGGAACCCGCTGATGGCGATGGCCGGCAGAAAAACTTCGTACTTGCCGGTTCTCGACCTTCTCACCGAATTTGTCGCGCCCCTGGTATTCCACTGGTACCGTTCGTCCGGAACGTAGCTGTCGGTGGATTCCCGGTCAGCCCAGACGAAGGCGCGATTGTAAGTGCTCGTTCCCTGCTCTTTGTAAAAGAACGCGGTGAAGCTCCCATCAGCCAGAGCCGATGTCGGCGCGTAGCAATTGACCCGAACAATCAGGTCTTCTCCGCTCGGCTCCCAATTGAGGATGTTGCAGTAATGCGCGCCGCCGTAAGCCGAGACCTGCGCCTGTCCTCCCCAATTCGCCAGTTTGGGAAAGACGACCTGATATTGCCCGACGCCCAGACGCCCAACGCGATTGAGTGCGCCTTTGGAATTGAACTGATACTCCGGCGGCGTTTGCGGCGGACCGACCGGAGGCTGATAAACCCAAACCCAGGCCTTCAGACCGGCGTGCAGGTCTTCGGCCAACGCGGCGCCCGGGAGCGGCGCGAACAAAGCTGCCATCGCAGCCAAACAAATGATCATCATCTTTTTCATAGTTGCTCCTGCTTCTCTGAAGCTTGACTGAAAATTGGTTTTGCGGACTGCCGGACAATCAACCATTCCCGATCATCCGTTCCTTCCGCTCTCACCCATCACAAGCGGCGGTTGAGAGCGAAATCCGCCACGTGACTGAAATTTTCCACATCGAATCAGTACCGCGAGCGGTAGCGAGCGTGGCTTGATCAATGGGCCGGCTGCGGGAGCCACGCTCGCTACCGCTCGCGGTACTGATTCGGCGACTCCCAATCAATGAGCTTGACGACTTGCCGATCGGCCTCGCCACAAACCCAGACATTGGCGCGGACGCCTGCGCGCAAGCTCCGGTCATCGGTTTCAATCCGCTGCCAATGCTCCCGGCGAAATGGTTTGCCGTCCAACCTGAATATTTTCAACAACGCCTCTTCGTCCAGGAAATTGAGCGAGCGCGTTTCCGTCGTCGCCCAATCTGTTTTGATCGTGACGCTGAGTTGATTCTTCCGGCGCTCGAACTTGACCACTTCACCCGCGAAGACCGTCGCCTGATTGTGCGGGCAATCGAGGTCCTTGGGCGGAGCAATGCGCTGATAATTCTGTTCAGAACCCGGATGCGACAGCGTTCGCGACCACTGCGGCAAGGGGCCGGCCAGGCTCAGATAGATTGTGATAATCGCGCCCGCCGGAAACAGGAAAATGGTTCTTTTCGGTTGGAACTTCATGGCCTCCTCCTCTTTGGGTTGAACAAAATGGCGGACGGCGCGGAGCAATCCTCCACGCCGTCCGCTGAGGTGTAACCTCCACAGCGCGCCTTGTCGGCTGCAACTTGCCGCGCGCTTAAGGCCGCAGATCAACGTACCCCTCGTGACGAAAGACCGTGTAACCCGCGGGCAGTCGCGTGGTATCCGTCGTCAGGAAGTTGTCGGCGTGAGCGGGGTTCCACGCGCTATAGAGCGCCACTCTGCCGGGACGCACGCCCGAGGCGACTGAGTAAACGTACCCTTCAAGCCGTAGGTGGTAGTAACCGTGGGCGTTCGGGCCGGGACCAAAACTCGCTGCCCAGGCCGGGTCGGTCGTGGTGAAGTGATCCCCTCTGGCCGGGCTGTACCAGGTGTAGAGCGGCGCGAGGTCTGACCGCGGCTCCGTCTCCGGCGAGAAAACAAAGCCATCCTGCCGGGTGAAGGCGTAGTCAGGAGCGCGGCGGTCTGTGGCAAAGCCGGCCCATTGACGGTCGGTAGTAGCCCTGAAGTCGCCGCGCGACGGGCTGTACCAGCTAAAAAGCGGGATGCGCCGCAACACGCCATCCGCCAGCCGGACGCCCCCTTCCCAATAGTGCAGATCGCCGGTGAAGCGAACCAGCGTTGATCCGCCGACCCCGGCGCGCTCGAGCAGGGTATTGCCGAAGTCGGGGATTTCAACCCTCACGCTCACCAGGTCCCAGTTGTCCGGGTGGATGTCCGCATCCGGGAAGCAACTGCCCCAGGATTTGGTGTAAATGCCAAACGTGACGATGTCGCTGAGCACAGTCCCGCGCGGCAGGGACACATTGAATTCCCTGACGCTGCCGCCGTTGAAGCTGTCGGCCCCCAGATAGAACCAGTAAGGCTCAGCCCGGTTGCGCAAGCCGAGCACGACATGCACTGGCACGCCGCAGCGTTTATCGTCAGTCCCGGTTTTGAGCGTGACTTTCAGCCTGTCCACCGGGCACTCGGACGCTTCCCTGACCTCCACCGACTCGGTCAGGTCATTGATCGCGTCGCCCACGTAGTCGGTGTCGGCGAAGAAGTGGCGCGTGAAATCGTGGCCGCGGAGCGTGGCGACCAGGCCGAACGGGATGCGCAGCGAGGAAGGCTTTGATCATCGTTTCGGCCACCAAGCCCATCAGACAGAAAAATGTGGGACAGAAAAATGGCAGATCTTATCTTTCTGTCCTACATTTTTCTGTCTGATGGCCGAAACGATGATCAATGCCAAGAGTATGTCAACAAAGCGATTCGGTCATTGACGGCTCTCACTGCGAACTACAAAGATTCCGCGCCGCTGTACGCCGCGCTGGGGCGGGCTTACGTTTACAAATACGGCCTCTATCCGAACGAGGAAATCTGGGCGCAAAACGCCCACGTAAATTGCATGAGAGCGGCGGCACTCTTAGGAGCCGTAGATGGCGACGTCGCACGCACGCTGGGCCGTTTGTATGCCCGCAAGCGCGAATTTCGCGCCGCGCTCAGCTACCTTCAGTCCGCGCTCAATAAACAACCCTATGATGTCGAAGCGTTGCTGGAAACGGCTGGCGTCTACGCCCGAAACCGGCAATTCGCCGAAGCGGAAGAATTGTATAAAAGGGTGATCACCCTGCGGCAGGATTGGTGGCCCGGACAGAACGAAATCGGCGGATTCTACTTTGACCGGCGACGATACGCGGAAGCCGAACGGCACTGGAATCAAGTGGTCAGGCTGCTCCCTGACAGCGACATTGGCTTCACGAATCTTGGGCATCTGTACCTGATCCAAGGCTCGTTCGACGCCGCTTTGGGGAAATACAAACAGTCACTCTCAATCAACGAAACGCCGGAAGCCTATGGCGGCTTGAGTTGGCACTCCTATCTGACCAACCAATTTGAGGACGCCAGGGTTTACGCCGAAAAGGGACTCAAGCTGGACGAGGCGGATACGACGCTGCTCGACCACAAAGGCAGCGCCTGCCGCTGGCTTCCGAACCGTGAAGCAGAGGGCCGAGCGGCTTTCAAGCAAGCAGTGGAGTTGAAACTGGTGGAGTTGGCGATTGATCCCTGGGATGCGCTGGGCTGGGCCAACCTGGCCGCCTGGCAAGCCAAACTCGGCCAAGCCAAAGAAGCTGAAAGCAGCCTGCGCCGCGCGCTCAGTTACGACGAAACCGACCCGGACGTGATGAACATCGCCGTCCTCATCTACCACTTGGCCGGCAGGGGCAACGAAGCCCTGCGCTGGGCTGAACTGGCGGTAAAAAACGGCGGCCAACTGGATGAATTGATCTCCGACCCCGAACTTGCTTCTCTGCGTGATCAACTCGCGCGGATTCGCGGATAAACAACACTCACATACTACCAACAAGGAGTAAAGAAAATGGCTACTATCCGTGTGCTGCTCAACGTTGTGGGCGCCAGAGTAATACCTATCACCCTGGACGAGGAAAACAATCCCGTACCAGATAACCCTCCCCCCTTACTTGGGTCTTCAGACGAGATCGAATGGTCGGTTTCCACGGGATTCTGCGTTTCGCAAATATCTTTCCAGAACGTCATTCCATTTGGCGATGGTCAGTCGCCTGCCTGCCTGCCTGCGTTCATTTCAAGCGGCCTGGGAGGAATGCTTTCCGGTCCTCCACGCGCCTCGCTCGTGCCCCCCGACCGCCCTGAAGTAGAGTTCGATTACGACGTGTACGTCTTCCCCGAAGCAGGCTTCACCAGTGGTTCGCCTGCGCGTTACGGGCGCGGGAGAGTGCGCATCAGAAGACGCTGAGTCAAAACCCTGGCGCAGCCAAAACACTGCGCTTCATTCCAGGACAATTTTCGTAGGAGATAACAAAATGCCTGTCACACTCCCTCGTAAACCGAGAAAGCAAGTTACCATAACGCTGACCGCCAATGGTCAACTCAGCGTGTCGCCGATAAACGTTCTGCTGAATCTGGGAACACAGGAAGTCTTGTGGAGATGCAGGGGTGGCGATGCCGAGGTTCGCTTCTGTCCGCGCCCTAACCAGAAAGCATTTCGCGGCGACCGGTTCTTTTCTGTCGCCGGTGGCGGCTCTCTTTCGGGAGCAGCGCTGAAAACCGGAAAATACAAATATGTGGTGCTGGCTTTCAACTCAAGCGGAATTTTCGTAGCCAAAGATCTACAGGTCGAAGTCGTCGACCCGTCAACTACTCGAAGCCGCTCAACTGCCAAAACGACCAGCCGGAAAGCCGCCAAGAAGAGCAGCAAGAAAACAACCTCCAAAGGCGCCAAGAAGAGTAAATGACGACTTCCGTTCCTCATAGCTGAAGACGGCTTTCTTGGATGCTCAGGCCTCTCTCAATTGTTCTCTGCTTTGCGCCGCCGTCAGGCCAATCACGCACAGCAGCAGTAGTAACACTTCCGAGTCGCCAAAATTGTAGTTGGTAATCGAACTGGCTGAGAATCCGATCAACGCCCCGAACGCGCCGAGCGCGAGGCTGGCGCTGAGGGTGTCGTCTGTTTCTTTTGCCTGCGCATAACCGCGCCAGGCCAGCGCAAACATCGCCAGCATCAACCATACGTAACACGCCAGCGCAGGCAGCCCGCGATCCATCGCAATCTGGATCGGCGTCGAATGCGTGTGGGTTATGTAATCGCCGGGGAAGCCCCACTCGCGCCAATGGCGTTTGTGCGAATCCATTCCGACGCCGAGCAGCGGATGTTTCGGGATCACACGCAAACCTGATTGCATGTAAGCGATCCGGCGAGCCGCGCTGTCGTCGTTGAAGCTTAGCGTAACTGGCTGGCGCGCCGAGGTGATGACGTAATATCCCAGGCCGCCTAGAACCAGAGCCGCGACCAGAGCGATGACCGGCGCGAGGCGGCCTCCGACGCTGATCGAGACGAACAGCAGCGCCACGATGAACGCCGCGATCACCGCGCGCGAGGCCGTCAACACCAGCGCCAGCGCGAACAGAACAAAGAGCAGAGAAAAGATTTTCAATCGCCGTCGCGCTGTCTGATTCCGCCATAGCCTGATACCGGCAAGCACGCCTCCGAAAGCCAGCATTCCCAGAATCTGCATCTGCTCGGCATAAGTCAGAAACTGCCGCGAAAAGCCCGAGACCCGAAACTGCCGGCTGCGCCCGCCGGTCTCGATTCCGAGCGGATTCTGCTTCGCTTTCAATTCTTCGGTCACGGTCAGCGTAACCGGAACCGGATCGCCCGCGTGCAGAGCTTCGACTTCGAGCGATTCGCCAGCCTGGCGGCTGCGAATCACGCTGGCGGCTTCTTCCGGCGAGTAGACCCGGCGACGCTCGATCATCCAGATGACATCGCCCGGTTGCAGATTGGTCGACGCCAGCGGGCTGCCGTCTTCGATTGCGGTAACGATCATCCCTCGGCCGTAGAGCTTCTCTCCCAGACTGAATCCGACTCCGGCCAGACCTGAGACGATCAGCAAACCGGCAGCCACCGCGACTCCACGCCGATGCAGATTGGTCGCCAGCAGATAAACCACTACGAACAGAGTCAGGGCTTTCAGCTTAGGCAAACTCAAACCTGGCTCGACGGAAAAGACTGAGGAGAGTACGGTCAAAACCGCGAAGCTCAGCAATGGCCCGTCAATCGCCGTGCGCGCGAAATGAAATCTTCGCAGCGCCAGGTCACGAACGATCCAAGCGATGCAGGCTAGGCTGAAACTGATTTGCGAGGCGGCGATGGAATGAGGGATTGAGAGCGCGAAGAGCAGGACGAAGAAGATCAGCGCGCGATTGGCCCAACGCGAAACGGCATTGCGGCTTTCGACTGCGGCCAGGGAATCAAAACGGCTTAACCGGGTTGGTGAGATTGGCGTCGAAGGAATGAGCAGTTCCCCACCCTGTTCGATCTGTTCGCGCGGGCTGAGTGACGGGTGTGGGGTCATTGAGGTTCGGGGGATTAGGGTTTGCGATGAAGATGGATGCTGCCTTCCTGAGTCCACAGATACACTGAAGCCCGCCCCGCGCCGTGCGAGGCTTCGACCAATTGATCGGTCTGTTTCTCGAACTTCATCTGGAATCCGCCCAGGTCCATCCCGCCGCGATAGGAGGCGGCGGAGAGCTTGAAATCGGCGTTGGCCGGCAAGGTCGCGTCAACCCGGCCCGAAAATGATTTCAGCGTGTAACTGCCGCTCGGCAAAACCTCTCCGCTGAAACTGACGTTGCCTTTGGTGGAATGGGCTTCGACTCTGGGGCTACGCAATCCGGTGAATTGGATGTTGCCGTCGGTGATGCGAGCGCGAACCGAACCGCCGAGGTTGGTGACCGTGATCGCGCCTTTGTAACAGAGCAGGTCAAGGTTGCTCGATGGGGGAACGGTGATCTCGAAATCCACCGTTCCGCGCCCTGTCACTTCAACTTTGACTTTCCCCTGAGCGTTCTGGGTGGCGTCAATCTTCGTATCGCCGTCAAGCTGTCTGGCGATGATGACGATTTTGCCTGCGGCGGCGGCGGGAGTCACTTTGATCGTTCCTACCTGGTTGACGACTTCGAGCTCACTGGTCTCAGGCGCGACTGAGAAAGTCCGGTTAAAAGTTTGAGCGCCGGTTGAATGAGTCAAAGTGGCGGTGATCACCAGGCTCATTGCCAGCGCTGAAATCAATTTCGTAACCGAATTCGAGGATGACGAGGCGCGTCTCAGCAACATCTGCGGTCACCATTTCAATCTTTCGATGTCTTCCAGAAGCTGGCGCTTTTCGTTGTACAAAGCGCGCACCATCTGCTGATGAACTGCATCTTGCGGATTGGATTCGAGCGCCTGCCGGAGCCTTTTCAGCGACTCTTCGATCTTCGCCAGATGCTGCTCGAATTCGGCGCGCGTCTGCGGATCCCACTTCGCCTTCCGCGCGTTGATCGCGGCCAGGCGGCGTTCCAGATCGGCCTTGATCTCGCCCTCTTCAGGCAGCAGCGCCGTCTGGGCGCCGGTCAGATTCAAGGTTGGGGGATTCGTGCCAAACATACCGGAAATCCCCGCCACGATCAAAGCCACGGTCACCGCCCCGAGGCCGGCCAGTTGCGGCAAACTGAAAGTGAACCGGCGCGACTTCAACGATTCCCACCAGCCGGACGAGTTGCGAGCCGGGCGCGCGGGCGCGTTTTCCGTGGCGCCCTCAGCTTCGATCGCATTGGCGATCCGCGTCCACATCGCGCGGGGCGGCGTGTGCAAAGGCAGTTCGCGGGCGGCGGTCTTGATTTCGCTCAGTTCGAGTTTAAGGTTACGGCAAGTGGGGCAGTTCGCCAAATGAGTTTCGATTGAATGAGCTTCGTTATCCGGCATCCGGCTGTCGGCGCCGTCGAGGTAATCGGATAACGAGTTGATTATTGCTCGGCATTCCATACGGCTTTCCTCTCTTACCTTTATGGTCTAACGGTCAATCGCTGATTGTCGGGGTACCGGATGAACATCTGTGAGGATGGCTTCCGACCAATGATCGCTGACCGGTTTCTTTTTACGTTTTTTTGTTCAACAGCTCTCTCAGGCGCATTCGCGCTTTATGCAATTGCGATTTCGAGGTGCCGACGCTGACTCCCAGCATATTGGCGACCTCTTCGTGTTCGAAGCCTTCGACATCGTGAAGCACAAAGACCGTCCGGTACCCCCGCGGCAGTTCCGAGATGGCTTTGTCCAGCGCGATTCGATCAACGAAGCGCGGACGTTCGCTGGCGGATTGCAGGAAATCCTGAATCTCGCCAATCTCGCCTTCTTCGGTCGTCTTTTCGAGCCGCACTCCGCGTTTACGGAAATGCATCAGGACGTGATTGACCGTGAGGCGATGCAACCACGTGGTGAAAGCGGACTCACCTCGAAAACTGCCGATCTTGCGAAAGAGCTGAATGAACACTTCCTGCGCCAAGTCTTCCGCTTCGGTGGCGTTGGCCACCATCCGCAGACACAAGCTGTAGACGCGACGATGATGGCGTTCGTAGATCGTCTCGAAGGCCTTCATGTCTCCGCGCGCTGACGCCTGCGTCAGTTCAAAATCCGACGCGGCGTTGTTCATCCCGTTATTGGTCACGCTGTTGGCCTGCTCCTGAAGCAGGCATCACGGACTACAGTTTCGAGGAGTGCAGCGGCGCGGCGTTGACAGTATTTTCAATAACTCCAGCGCTGCTTTCGGTGTCTGTGATGCCTCTTGGTATAAATGCGGTTGCTCTATTCCGAAGAATTTAATCCCGGCAATCCCTCAATCCTGCCCGGTCTGTCTTTCGATAAATTTTCGCAATGGGCGGCCATCTTATCCCAACGCGCCGAAATGCCGCAACAAGATGGCCAAGTTAAACTTGCTTTCGCCGCAGGTCAATCAGAGCTTTTGCAAAGTCGGTTGAGGTCTTGGCTGATGACCTAAAACCTAAGACCCAAAACCTAAAACCTATCAACCAATCCTTCGTTAGCTCGATCAAGCAGTGGGTTGAAGGAATTGGTTATAGGTTTTAGGTTTTGGGTCTTAGGTTTTAGGTCTCATGAAGATAATCCCTAACGACTTTGCAAAAGCCCTGGCAGGTCAATAAACCCCTTAGCGTTTCACCCGCCCGCGATGTAGAATGCCCGCTGAGGCCCCACCCCGCATGATCACCGATCTCCTAACGCATCGCCCTCTCGTCTAAATCTCGGATAACCAGTTCTATGCCACGCATCGGAATCGAGTTTAATAATGTCTGTAACCTGGATTGCGCTCACTGCTTCCGCAGTATTTATCGGGGCGGAGCCGAAAACAACCAGGACCTCTTCCTGCCGCTCGAAGTGCTGGAAAAAATCCTGGTCGAAGCCAAACCGCTCGGTTACAACCACGCGGCGATCACCGGCGGCGAACCGCCGATGCACCCGCGCTTCGGCGAGGCTCTGGACATCATCGCCAAACACGGCTTCAGCTATCACTTTCTGACCAACGCCCGCAATTTTCAGAAGACGCTCAAAGCCATCAGCGCGCCGTCACGCCGCCCGAAACTCGGAGGCGTCTCATTCAGCCTCGATGGCGCGACCGAAGCGACTCACGACCGGATTCGCGGCAAAGGCTCTTACCGTGAAGTGGTCACGGCCATCGCGATGTGCCAGGCCGTCGGCATCGAGCCTTCGATCATCACCACGATCAACAAAGCCAATCGTCACGAGATTGACCAATTGGCCCTGCTCGGCGCCCACCTCAAGGTCAGACGCCAGATTTTCGGCCACCAGAATCCGACCGAGCACAATATGGGCGCCGACCTGATCCTGCCTCTGACCGAATGGCGAGCGGTCGAACGCGATGTCGCGCGAGTGATGACCGAATTCCGTCACGACATTTCGATGGCCGTCGGCTTTTACACGGACTATTACCTGCCGCGCTGCGCGCCGCTCATGCTCGAGGATTTGAATATTGATTATCGCGGACGCTTGACGCTGTGCTGCCAACTGTCGAATTACCGCGATGGAGACGAAGACGGCGAAGACGTGGTGGGCGATTTGAAACGGGAGAGCTTGGCTGACGCTCTGGGAAAATTGATGGATTTAATCAACCGAGTTCACCGCGAACGACTGGCGATGGCTAATGACCCGCAGCAGAAAGACAAGTTGCATTATCCGTGCCTGGTTTGCCTTGATCGCTTCAAGAAAACCAGCGAACAGCCGATGCTGGTACAGGTGAAGGGGATGAAGGGGTGAGTCGCGAGTCAAAGTCCCCCCTTCATCCCCTTCATCCTTTCACTGCGCATTAACCGTGATCGGCACTTCCAAAACCTTCACATCCGCGTTGTTCGTTTCGATTTTGATCTTGCCGGTGTGAGTTCCCTTCGGTGGTTTCTCGCTGAATCCGACGCGCAAGGTGATCGAACTGCCATTGGGGTCCCCCATCTCGGTCTTCACTTTGATGAACGGTAAATCAGAAGTGACTGATTTGATTTCCAGCCCCGCGCCACGCCCCATTCTTACCCACAGGAATTTGCTCACCAGCGAAATCTCCATCTCCGGATTGGAGACCGGCACATTCTCGAAGACCAGGCTGGTCGGATTGACGGTGACTGGCGAAACCACCACCGCTTCAAGCTGCAATTCAAGCCCGGGCGTTTCTTTGCTGTCGGTCGTAAGCTTGACGGTCTGCTGGTGGATGCCGATAGGAAGCGTCGTCGAGCTGACGAAGCTCACCGAATAGCGTTTACCCTCTTCCAGAGTCTGAAGTGTAACGCTGAAGGCCGCGCCGTTCGGATCGAGCCTGGTGATTCTGACCGGTTGCTGCGTGGTGTTTGTTACGGTGATCAGACCGTTGACGCTCGATCCATGCGGCGTGCGACCGCTCCATTGGTTCGTCGGCCCGACGATGAATGGCCCGACCTGACGCCCTTGCGGAGTTTCGTCGCTCGCCACCACTGCGTTCATCATCAGCGTGAACTGCGGGCGTTCGGGGTCGTTCGTGTAGACTTCCGCCGTTTTGGTGACCGCGCCATTGTAGCTTGAACTGTCGAACGTCAAAGTGATCCTGCCCTCCTGCCCGGGAGGGACGACTTTCGTGAAGTCGCTTGCCGTACACCCTCAGCTCGGCGCGACGCTTTTGATCTCGAGATTGGCCTGGCCTTCATTTTTGAACGTGAAGGTGTGCTGGGCCACTGCGCCCTTTTTAATCTCGCCGAAGCTGTGCTCGAGCTTCTGAATGGCCAACTTCGATTTGGCTTGTGTATCCGAGCTACCCTGTCCCAACGCCGCGCACGTCAGCGATAGCAAAACCACACCGGCGGCGGCGAGGGTATGTGAAAGAGATTTGAATTTCATTGAGATCGAACTCCTGATTACGAAAATGTGGGGCTGCTCTTTGGCCAACAGAGTTTAGCAAAGCCGCTTCGTTATGTCAGCAAACTTTTCTCATCTCGGAAACATATCCGGATTGTCCGTGAAGACCGCGTCAACGCCGTAGCTGACCAGAAAGTGGCGCATCTCTTCGCGCACGTCCTTGAAACGCCCGGTGGAAGCCGATCTGAAAGTGTAGGGCGTGACCGTCAGCCCCGCTTCGTGCGCCCATTTCACGATCTCCGGGTTGCGTTCGATCAGCCCTTTCGCCGGGCCGATTCCATCGGCGAATTCCTTCACCTGCTTCAATCCGTCGACCGACAACCACCTCTTCTGGGGATCAACTCCGATGAGAAACGTGAGCGGCAGTTTTGTTTTCAGATCGAACCTCAGCTTGCGCAAACTCTCCGCGCTGAACGATTGGATGATCACGGGCGTTTTCGGATCAGAGCCTGGTTGATCAAGTTTGTTCTGCTTCAAAATCTCGATCACCAGCTTCTCCATCTCGAACCCGCGCCGGCCATAAACTTCCGGCGCTTTGGTTTCCGGATAAAGCCCTGCTTTGCCACGAACCAAACCAATCGCTTCCTGAAACGTCGGAACCTGCGCGCCTTTGAATTTCGCGTCGAACCACGATCCGGCGTCGAGTTGTTTGATCTCCTTCAGCGTGAAATCCGAGACGTACCAGTGTTTGGCGGGCTGGCTGTTCGGCGATTGATCATCGCTGACGTCCGCGCGGAAACGATCGGGAAAGATTTCTTCAACGTTCGTCGTGCGTTCGAGCGCCAGATCGTGCAGGCAGACCAGCGCGCCGTCTTTGGTGACCTGCAAATCCTGCTCGACGAAATCAGCGCCCTGCTCGATGGCCAGGCGGTAGGCTTCGACCGTGTGCTCGGGCGCGTAAGCCGACGCGCCACGGTGCGCGACCAGGATCTTCTTGCCCGATTGGGCTGAAACATAATTCATCACGTTGAAGATCACGATCACCGTTAGAAGGCATACACAAACTTTTTTCATCCGCATCTTCGTTCTCCCTGGAAAAATATTGTCACTAAACGCAATTGTCGCTTGGCATAAAGCCAGAATGTGTTATTTTCTTCTTCTTGAATCCCCCCACAATACGTATCACAACCGGAAAGAATTTTTCGATGGGCAATTCGATGGTCAATGGGATCGTCATCCGTCTGGCCGGGGTGCAACAACCCGCGACCAGAATCTTTCATCAGGAAATCATCAGCATCGGCGATGCGCCGGACTGCGACATGGTGATCAACGCCGAAGGATTTTCGCTGCCGCCGGAAGCGGTCTTTTTAACCCTGCGCTGGAAAGACGGTCATTACCGAATCGCCACGGTTGACCCGATGGCCGGCGTGACGCGCGGCGGCGAAGCGATTGCTATCGGCGAAGTGGTTCACGACAGCGACACATTCTATCTCGGCGCGACCGGCATCCGGGTGCGCGTCTTCGCTCTGACCGAACCTGAAGATATCAACGAATCGTTGCGCGTCGGCATGGCGGTGCTGGAAAGCGCCCGGCCCGCGTCCGTGGCCGCAACGACGACCTCCGCCGCCGCGAAAAGACGCCGTTCGATCCCCCGCACTGATGTCGCGCTGGTCTTCGTCAAGCAACTGTTGCGCGAGCTGGTGGCCGAAATTCCGCGCCGCGTCCTTTACGCCATCGTCGGACTAGCCGCGTTCATCCTGCTCACGATCATCTGCTTCAACACGCTCGGCTTCCTCGAAGGCCGCCGCAACAACAAAGCCATCAACGATCTGCAGCAGACG
>Ga0247727_10013678_pt1 | contig 13624 bp, 10 predicted proteins | sample WisWelCaveWW1625_FD_202498 | JGI IMG/M metagenome (GOLD analysis project Ga0247727, IMG submission 202498) | Biofilm microbial communities from Wishing Well Cave, Virginia, United States - WW16-25 | ecosystem: Environmental > Aquatic > Deep subsurface > Groundwater > Cave microbial mat | place... | reverse complement strand
GGCGGTAATGGATTTGCTCCGGCTCCTGCGGCCAACAGGAATCCGCGGGTGTTCCCCATCTATGGTCGGGTTCCGGCCGGCCAGGATAGCGCAGTCGGTAACTATACTGACACAGTCCAGGCGACCGTAAACTTCTAAGTCTGGTCCAGGTGATCAGGCCGCTCATTTTCATCATCCCGTTCGTATTTGTCCTGTTCCTCCTTGGTATCGAGGAGGGCAGGACAAGTAGTTTCAACGTGTCCCCGCTGAAAATTGTGCTGTCGGGGAAATCGTCCAGCGCGCTCTTGGAAATTACCAACCAATCGGCTGAGTCCTTGCGGCTGCAGCTGTCGGCCTCCGCCTGGGATCAGTCACCCACCGGTGAAATTCTACTTGGGGCAACGGACGACATCATTCTCTTTCCACCGCTGCTGACCATAGAGCCGGGAGAGCTGAGAAAGATCCGCTTGGGGGCGGTCACCCCTCGCGGCGCTGCTGAGAAGACCTATCGGGTGGTGCTCGAAGAACTTCCAGCGATAAAGTCCTCTTCGACCGGTGGCGGCCAAGTGCGTGTCCTCACTCGAATGACCATCCCCGTGTTTCTCGATCCATCCAAGGTCGTCTCCAGCGGACAAATCGAGGGCCTGACGATGCGGAATGCCACGGCCTCGTTTGAGATTCGCAACACCGGCAATACGCACTTTACGCCACAGCATATTCGGCTTACGGGGAAGGGAGCGGGGGGACAGGCTGTCGCCAAGCATGAGATCTCCGGATGGTACATCTTGGCGGGCGGCATAAGACGGTTTGATGTGTCACTAACCCCGGCTGATTGCCGGCGTCTGAAATCCCTCACGGTCGAAGCGCAAACGGAAGCAGGCCCTCTCAACGCAGAAGTTGAAGTGGGGTCGAATGGGTGCGGCCGCTGAGCCCAAGGGCGATGAATCTACTGACTTTCAGACGGTACGGTACATGGAGCCATGGGGAGCAGGAGGACAATTACGGTCAGGAGTTTGCATCGCCCTTCTGTGTATTAACCTACTGGTTTTTGTAGCCGCTTTCGCCTTTCCTGCCGACGCATGGCCACACACTGGTGAGCGGGCCATTCTTCAACTGATTGTCAATGAGGTCGATAAGGGCGAAGTTCTCTCGCTGCGGCGTTCCGACGATATCCTGATCAGACTGACGGATCTTGAGGCGACAGGCGTACAGACGTCCGACGGGAAGCGGGAATTTATCGGGAATGAGGCCTATGTTTCCCTCTCGTCGCTGGGCCCCGCAACGACCTATATCTTCGATGAAAGAAATCTCACGATCCGACTCAAGGGAGAGGCAGGCCTTCAAGAGTTGAAGAAACTTGATCTCTCGCCGACGGCACCCAAGGGGATGATCTATAGTGAGGACACAAGTCTCTTCTTGAACTACGCCGCGGAGACCAAAGGGTTGAGCGAATACAACCTATTCGGTGAAGCGGGACTGAGTATAGCCGGACATCTGCTCTCGAGCACGATCAGCAGAACGGAGGACGGTCAGGTGGTACGAGGCCTCTCCAATGTGACATTGAACGATCGTGAGCATCTTACAAGATGGGTTATTGGTGACAACTTTGTGAGCAACGGAGGGTTAGGGGGCAATACGTTTCTTGGCGGCATCGGCGTCGCAAGGAATTTCACGCTCAACCCGTACTACTACTTTTTCCCGCGGCCTGGAGTGACCGGCACTGCATTGGTGCCGTCGACGGTCAGCGTGTATTCGGATGGAGGGCTGTTGCGGCAGGAGAGGCTCGCTCCCGGACAATTCGAACTGAATAATCTACCGGTCTCCAGTGGTTACCGAACGAATCGGGTCGTGATTCGAGACATCTTCGGCCGGGAGACCGAGATCGTGTCGCCATTTTACTTATCGACAAAAGTCTTGCAAGCCGGCCTCAGCGAATATAGTTTCAACGCCGGACTGCGTCGAAACGACCTCACGGAGTCAAGCTGGGACTATGATTCGCCAGTCATGTTGGGACGATACCGTATGGGGTTGTCCGAGAACATGACACCGGGGGCAAGCATCGAATTGGGTACCAACTTGGCGAACGGAGGCCTTCGGCTTACTGCCAAATCACTCATCGGAGAAATGGATCTGACCGTTGCCGGCAGTCATGACTCGGGAGCCACGGGAACTGCTGCATCGCTCACCTATGTGTACTTGCAGCGATGGTTCAGCATCGGAGCGAGTGCCCGGACGATGAGCGATGAGTACGCCACGGTGAGTATGCCGTTATCGGCCGATCGCCCGAAACGAGAAGTGACCGGATTCATCGGTGTTCCGATCGGCACACGAGTCAATGTCAATCTTCAGGCAACGCAGTCAACATTTCGCGATACCGGCGTGGTGGAACGGATCGGGGTGTCCGGCAGTTTCCGTCTTTCAGACAGTTGGAGCCTGTTTTCCTCCAACAGCTGGTCGCAGCAAACGGGGGAGAGGGCGACGTATGATTTCTTCGTCGGACTCAGCTATTTTTTCGGAAACAACACGACAGGATATGCCTTTACTCAGCGGCAACAAGGCCGAACATTTGACCGAGAGATCGAAGGAGTGCGCGTTCAGAAATCGCTGCCGGTGGGACCGGGATTCGGTTATCAGATCGAAGGCACGGTCGGTGACGACTCCCACGGTTTGGGGCAGCTCCAATACCAGGGGCAGTATGGGCGGTATGAAGCCCGCTATGACTCCTTGGTCAAAGATCCGGTCTTCACCATGAGCGGAGGCCTTGTCGCCATCGGCGGGTCTGTCCACGCGACGCGGAGAGTTGACGACAGCTTTGTATTGATCCGGACACCGGGCGTCACGGGCCTGCGTGGATATATCAACAATCAGGAGGTCGGGACTACGGACAGCCGCGGGGAACTGATCGTTCCGAACAATGTCCTCTCATATTACGGGAATCGCATTAGCATCAACGATAGGGACATTCCGATCAATTATCGAATCGACGCTACAGAGAAAACCATCGCGCCGCCATTCCGTGGCGGGGCGCTTGTCGTGTTCCCGGTGGCGCGGTTGCAGATTCTGACCGGTACCCTGAGCATTGAAACGATCGGACAAACCCGCATCCCTGCTTACGGTCAGTTGACTGTGAAGTTGAAAGATTCGGCATATGAATCTCCGATTGGTAAGAAAGGCGAGTTCTATCTCGAGAACGTTCCTCCAGGAGCATATGATGCAACCATTGACGACGAAGGCAGGATCTGCCGATTCCCGTTCGAGATTCCAGATTCTCCTGAGCCGATTCTGAAGCTCGGAGCGATTACCTGTCTATCAGATGCAGGAGGGGCGCCATGACACGGCGAGGCAAACTAGTCGCCTTCGGATTGATCATGGTTTTCTGGCTTCCACATTCGGCAGAGGCTGCCGTCAACTGTCGGATCAACACAGTCGCCGTTGCATTCGGCTCGTACGATGTATTCTCAAGCTCCGTTCTTACCTCGGTAGGGAACGTGAACATTCGTTGCGTCGGCATAGGAGCTGGGACGAGTCCTGTTTCGGTATCCCTCAACCCCGGCAATAGCGGGAACTTTCATCCAAGAAAAATGCTCATGGGCCTGGAGACCTTGAACTACAATCTTTACCTCGATCCGGGCGGGTCGCAAATCTGGGGGGATGGAACAAGCGGGACTCAAATGTTTAGTGCGACGACATCGAACAACCAAACCATGAACTTGCCGATCTTTGGACGGATTCCGGCCGGGCAGGATGTCAGCGTCGGCATCTATTCCGATACGATCATCGCCACGATCAATTTCTGAGATCGAACCGTTCGAGGCTCTTCACACCTTCGCCTCTTTGTTCTCCTGAGGTTTCTCCAATCCAACGCTCGAAGTTCGTGGTTCGAAGTTCAGAAAACCTGGAACTTCTGACCTTGGACCGTCGCCCGTCTCACGCGATTATCCTGCGCGGCGTTCTCCTGTTGCCATAGACGTGCAGACCATCGAAGTTCCGCGTGCCGGAATAGTTGTTTCTCATCCTGCTACATCAAGAAGTCCAGCTTGATGTCAGAGCGGTCATTTCGCCGTTGGTCGTTGTCCTTTCACGCATGATAGGTCATCCCAGTGCCGCATGCGCTATCGCTCTGCGAAATGAAGCGCCCGCAATTTGCTGCGGGGCGCTCGATTCGCGCGAGACTCGTGAGACTTGCGGGAAACGCGGGACTGGTGAGACGGTTCCAAGTTTCGAGTTTCTGGTTTCAAGTTGTTTGTTTCGGATTGCTGAAATTCTGAGGTCAAACCTGAAACTAGAAACACTAAACTTGAAACACTCCTAGCAACCTCCAACTCAGCACTCAGAACTCAAAACTCAGCACCTCGTCTGCCGCAGAAGCGTTATAATGCGGACGAGGAGCCTGTCCAACATTGAGGCGGAGGTGGAACGCCGATGGACTGTGTGTTCGTACGACATGGTATCGCGGTTGCGCGAGAGGAGTGGGAGGGAAAGGATCTCGATCGTCCGCTGACGGAGAAGGGCAAGCGGCGAGTGCGGGAGGTGGCTGCGGGGCTGCGCCGACTTAATGTGCGTCCTACTGTAATCTATGCGAGTCCTGCAAAACGTGCAGTTGAAACGGCTCAATTGCTGCACGGCCTGCTGGCGAGTTCAACGCTCATGCAGCTGCGCGATGAACTATTGCCGGAGGCTCCGCCGACACAGGTGGTCAGCTTACTGCAAAATATTCCGCCGGAGTCCTGCGTGATCTGTATCGGTCATGAGCCGCAGTTAGGCATGGCCGCAAGTGTCCTCCTGTCCGGGCGGGCCTCTGCGTCGTTCCCCCTGAAGAAAGCCGGAGCCTGTCTGATCGAGCTGCCGATCCCGGCGAAGCCAGGCCGAGGCGTCCTTCGTTGGTGGCTGACCCCCGGTCAGTTGCGGGCCATCGGGAAGGGAAGAAGTTGTGAGTTTTGAGTGTTGAGTTTTGAGTTAGTTTCAGACAACTCAGAACTCAAAACTCAGAACTCAAAACTGCATCCCACTACTCCCCACTGCTTTCATTAGGCGGTCTTCCGGAGATGTCTTTCTGACGCAGCAGTTTCGTGAGGTAGGTCCGTTGAAGGCCGAGCTCTTCGGATGCTCTGGTTTGGTTCCATCCATGTCTGCGCAACGCGTCTTCGATGACTTTCCGACTGTAGGCGTCCATCCTCGCATGGTAGTGACGGGGAGGAGATCCTGTCTCGTCCTCGTCCGCCGGTGGGAACGGTGAATCTGCCAGATGCAGGTACGCGGGCTCAATGGTGTCCTCGGGACACAAGATGAGCGCACGCGTCAGCACATTTTCCAGTTCACGGATGTTGCCCGGCCACTGATACTGTTGCAACGCCTGCACGGCGCGGTCACTCAGTGCGCAGGGGCGATGAATCCCCATTCTGACCGCGCAATTGAGAAAATGTCGGGCGAGTGCAGGGACATCGTCCATCCGTTCGCGCAGGGGCGGGAGTGTCACGGTGATCACCGCGAGCCGGTAGTATAAATCCTCACGAAACGTGCCCTGTTGGATCGCGCGCCGTATGTCTTTGTTCGTGGCCGCGATGAAACGCACATTGGTGCGAACCGGCTGGGTTCCGCCCACACGATAGAAGGTCTGATCCTGGATGACCCGCAGCAGACGGCTTTGTAAGGGGAGCGGCATATCCCCGATTTCATCAAGAAACACCGTTCCCCCTTCTGCCACCTCGATCTTGCCTGGTTCCCGTTTGACCGCCCCGGTGAAGGAGCCCTTTTCATGGCCGAACAGTTCGTTCTCGAGCAGCGGCTCCGGCAAAGCCGCACAATTGACCGCGATGAAAGGTTTCGAGCGGCGTGGACTCCAACGATGAATGGCGCGGGCCACGACTTCCTTCCCCGTACCGGTTTCACCAAGCAGGAGGACGGTCACGTCGGACGGCGCCGCTTGTTTGGCGATCGTGAGTTGCGCGGCCATCTTGGCGTTGGCCCCCACGAGGTGATCGTACCGATCATCGACTTCCTGACGGAGGACGTCGACCTGACGGTGTAGCGCCACGCTGGCCAGCGCTTTTTTGACCACGACGGTCAGGTGGTCTGCGCTGAACGGTTTCGTCAGGAAATCAAATGCGCCAAGCTGCATGGCCTGAACAGCGCGCTCGATGGTGCCGAATGCGGTCAGGATGATGATGAGTGGTGTGGTGTAGGTTGTGGTTGCGCTGGTGTCCTCCTCGGTGCGCCGCTCGCTGTGCGAGGCGCCTCTCACCCGTTCCAGGATCTCCAGACCGGACAGAACCGGTAGCTGCAAATCCAGGAGCACGAGATCGAAGTCTCCTTGTTCAATCAGACGCAACGCATCCTTGCCGTTGTCGGCTGTGACAGGCTCGTGTCCCATCCAGGTGATACGATTCTCGAGTCCGAGAAGAATATCGCGGTCGTCGTCGACGATGAGGATTTTTGCGCGCATCAAAAATTACTCCTCTCAATGGCAGAAGTGGTAGAAAGCAGTGCTGAGTCACTGGGAAGTGCTGAGTCACTGGGAAGTGCTGAGTGCTGAGTTGGCCTGAAAAGCTGAAAGAAGAGTTTTGAGTTAGGTCCGTCATCGCCCGTCTCGCCCGTCCCGCCCGTCCCGCTCTTTCCGTCGGCCTCTAACTCAGCACTCAGCACTTCTTCGCTCATCCCGCTCCGTCGCCGGTTGCGGTGAGTCTTCTCGCGAAGACGCGACAGGCATTGTGAAATAAAAGCGAGTGCCGGCTCCGAGTGTGCTCTCCACCCAGATGGTTCCTCGATGCATCGTCACCAGGCTTTTGGTAATGAATAGACCAAGCTGAGCCCCCTGAGCGGTGGGGTTAGCAGAGGGTACTTTCGAGAACTCCTGGAAGAGCTTTTCGAGGTGGCCCGGGTCAATCCCGCAGCCGGTATCGGCGACACAGGTTTGGACAAAGCCCTCAGGAGTCGTCTGGAAATCGACGGTGATGCGGCCGCCAGGCGGCGTGAACTTGCTGGCATTGCCGATGAGATTCCAGAGAATCTGTTCCAGCTTATCGTGGTCCCCCTGCACCGCTGGAAGCCCTTCCGCATGCACGATCTCGAGTGTAATCGCTTTTTCATCCGCGATGCTGCGCAAACTGTCGGCGACCAGGAGGGCCGTGGTTTCGACGCAGACCGGTGTGAGGCAGAGCGCGTCCTTTTGGCTGTCAAGGCGGGACCAATCGAGCAATTGATTGATGATTCTGGTGAGCCGATTCAGGTTATGTCCGATGCGGGTGAGGTAGGTCAGTTGTTGATCGCTCACCGGCCCTGCAATGCCGTCGCGCATATTGTCTGCAAAGCTGCGAATCACGGTCATGGGGGTGCGCAATTCATGCGACGCGACAGAGAGAAACAGCGACCGCCGCCTATCGTGTTCCTGGAGGTGCTCATTGGCGGTGGACAATTCCTGCGTGCGCTCTGCAATACGCTGTTCGAGGTGCTGCGTGAGTTCTTCGAGGTGGGCATAGGCCCTGGCATTGTCGATGGCCGCGGCCACGTGGCCGGCGATCGTCAACAGCATATGGAGATCCTCGTCCGTGCAGGGTTGTGCGCCCCGATCGCCGGCGAGGTACCCAAGCACCTGGTTCTGACTCTGGAGCGGCACCGCAACGAAGGACGTCACCCCGGCGCGGCGAGCCAACTCCAGTATAGGTGGTTGCATGCGATCGGCCACGGCCTCAAGGCTCAGGATGAGCAGGGGCTTGCCATGAATCAGCAGGTCGGCTTGGAGGCCGCCATCGTTACGGATCGGCACATCAAGATGGCGAGCTGCCTCCGCAATGTCCGGCGAGACCCCGGCGATTTGGGCCACATACGCCGTGTCTCGTTCGAGATGCCGCAGCATCAAAAACATCCGCGTAAAACCCAGATTTACGATCAGGAGCTGCAGGATGGTGTTGAGAATCTGGTTCAGATTCAGTGTCCGGGCGATGGACGCACTGACTTGATGTAACGTGGTCAATTGACCGACCTGGTGTTTGATGGTGGCCATGTTCGCTGTAATGGCGATGCTCCTTTCCTGTAATGAGTGGGTCATGAGATTGAACATGCTCGTCAGTTGACCGACTTCGTCGCGGGTGGAGGGTGTGAGGGGCTCAGGCGTGCGGCCCTCAGCCACTTCCTGAGTCACACCGGCAAGGGTTATCAGCGGCTTCGTGATACGGATGGTGAGCAGGTAGGCGCCGAGCGCGCCGGCGCCGATGATGACGGCGGTGAGGAAGAGAATATATCTGATCATCGTCTCGAGCTCGGATTTCAGGTGTGCGTCGGTCAATCCTATTTGGACGACACCAGATACGAATGCCGGCTGTGTCGGGGATGATGTGGTGCGTCCTTCCTCCAGCTGAATAGAGAAGGGAGGCAGAGAGTCGCTTCCTTTTGCCGTTCGCAGCACCGGCATGGCAAAGTCGTACACGACTTCCTCCCACGCAAATCGATTGCCGAGTTTGTTGGAGAGGGAGATACGTGTCATCTGAGGAGAAGCGCTTGACGATCGGACGAGCTGTTTCGCAATCTGAGGCTCCGGGTACAGCGGATGATCCATGGACCGCACAAGGGTGGCAGACGATTGGCGTGACCCCTTCGTGTGTCGGGCGAGCACGGTGCCGTCCGCGCCGGTAATGACCACATACACCACATCCTGGACAGCTATGAGGCCCTCCATGAATTTGTTGAGCGTGGCGCGATCTTCCGCCACGAGGCCCGCATATCGGAAATCGTCATTGCGCACCACGCTCGTGAGGAGGATGGTTCCCAGCTGCTGGAGGTTCTCGGCCATCGCCGTACGCCTCTCTTGGACGTAGTACCAGCTCAGGGTCGAACAGGCGACGGCGAGAATGAGGCTGAAAAATAACACGAACTTTGTGCGCAGGCTGGGGAACCCGTGCGTGGGCAATGGCATGGGAGCCGTGGGTTCCTCCGGCGGAGAAAGAGAATTCACTTGCAGGTCCTCATTAATAGGCTTCATCGATGAGACTCGTCAGCTCCTTTGAAAACGTGATGCCCAGGAACTTCGCGGTCTTGAGATTGACGGTGATCTTGAGTCGCTCGATCGGCACGGGGTTGAGCGGCAGCAGCCGTTCCCCGTCGAGAATGCGCTTCGCCAGCAGTCCGGTTTCCCTGCCGACATCGCCGTAGTTGACGGACATGCTGAGCAGCGCTCCCAGGCGTGTGAACTCCGGTGAGAACCCGATCACGGGTATCTGATGCCCGAGCGCTGATTCAAGGATGAAGCGTATGGATTCGTTCGTCAATACCGTGGAATCCGGCATGAGCCAAAGGGCCTCGACTTCCGAGAGCAGCGTGCGCAATTGTGCGGGCACTTCCTTATCGCTCTCGACGGAACGCTCCGTCAATTGAAAGTCGGAGATGGTGGCCTGCCGCGCCGCGTCCTTCATCCGAGAGGAGGTCTTGGCGGGATCGTAGAGCGTCCCGATCCGGTGAAGGGTCGGCAGGAACGTCCGCATGATCTTCAGCTGTCGGTCGACGGGGACCTCCAGAAGCGTGCCGGTCATGTTGGCGGCTGTGAGCTGATGCTTCAACGGGTCCAGGATCATCATATAGACGATCGGGACATCCACAATTTCTACTTTCGCTGCCAACGCGGCCTTGAGCCCAACGGCGACGACTAGTGATGCATTCGATGCCCGCAGCTTGCGCGCGAGCTTTTTCCCAAGCTCCAGGTCGCCTTGCACATCGTATTCGGTATAGATCGCTCCATTCGGGCCCGTGGCCTTCAAGCCTGCAATGGCCTCGCGATACGCCGCAATGTCGGAAGACTGCAGGATGGCAATGTCCATCGCCGAGGATTCCGACACACACAGAGCACAGAGGCCGAGCAACGCTGCGAGCGTGAGTACGGCCCAGGCGGCTAGGGAACGCCCTGCGCGGAAGAGCCTGTTTATTTGGGTCATTTGGTTCATTTGGTTCATCGAGTTGGTCTGGTTCAACCAAACAAACGAGACAAACCAGACAAACCAAACAACGTTCTTCTTACGTGGCGCGGACTGTCCCCAATACATGCAAAGCCTTTCCGCCTTGATCTCGAATAATCTCACCCGTCCAGACAAACCACTGGAAGCTGCCGTCCGGCCGCAGGACGCGATGTTCAAAGGTCAAATCGGCGCGTTGCGGTTCCAGCGCATGGCGCATGGCGAGCACAATAATCTCACGATCGTCCGGGTGGACGAGCGCGAGCAATTCGTTCTGTGTGCCGCGGATCGATCCAGGCGCCACGCCGAGTAACCTGTCGACCTGTGGCGACCAGTAGAGTTGACCGGTCTGAAGGTCCCAGTCCCAGAGCCCCACCGGCGCGGCGGTCAGGGCGAGACGGCTTCGCGCATCACCGGCACGGAGCACATCTTCGATGCGCTTCCGCTCGGTAATGTCGGTAGAGATGCCGCACGTCGCATAGGGCTTGCCGGTAGGGTCGCACAGCGGGAATTTGAGCGAGATGTAGGCATGGAGGCCATCGGAATGGGGCGCGTATTCCTCATATTCCACCGCGCGGTTCCGCTCCAACACCGTCACATCATTGTCGCGAAACGCATCGGCGATGTCCTTGGGTAAAATCTCGTGATCGGTATGACCGATAATCTGGTCCCTGGTGAGGTGAAAGATCTCTTCGAACCGGCGATTGATGAGAAGATACCGGCCGTCGGTGTATTTCGCGTAGATCACGGCGGTGGTGTTGTTGATCACATCTTGCAGGAGTTGCTCGCTCCGGCGAAGCGCATCCTCCGCTTGTTTGCGATCCGTCACGTCCCGGAGGGAGCCGGCCATACGGGTCATCCGGCCGGTCTCGTCCCAGATCGCTTGGCCGCGGGCGCGGAACCAGCCATACACTCCTGCCTTTGTGAGGAGCCGGTATTCCACGTCGTAGGGATCGCGGCGCTCGATATGGGCGGTCAAGGCAGCGAAGACGCGGTCGGCATCCTCGGGGTGAAGCCGGGAAGCCCAGCTCTCCAAGACATCGGGGAATTCCTCATCGGTATAACCCAGCATGGTCTTGACGCGAGGGGACCACCAGACCGGTGTGTGCGGAGAACTCCACGGTTCGTCGGGGAGCACCTGTCCATCCCAAAAGCCGTCATTGGAGCCTTGGATCACGAGCTCCAAGCGTTCTTCACTGGCGCGCAAGAATTCCTGGATGCGCACCTGGTCTGTAATATCTCCGGCCAAGCCGACGATGCGATAGACGATTCCGGAGGAATCGCGGATGGGGAACGCGCGATCGCAGATCCACCGGATTGCTCCATCGGGCCGCAGGATACGATACTGCTCGTTGTAGGTCCCGACCACCTGCTTGTGTATGGCGGCTTCAAAGACGCGGGCCCGGTCTTCGGGGTGGATCGCATCGAGCCACGATTGAGGCGAGGCGTACAGGCTTTCGCAGGAGCGCCCCCAGATCTCTTCATAGCCTGAACTGACATAGAGCATCTGCTGTTTCGCGGGATCGGTCATCCAAAAGACTTCGCTGATATGTTCCGCCAACTGGCGAAACCGCTCCTGACTTTCCTCCACCGCGCGTTCGGCCTTCTTGCGCTCAGAAATGTCGCGAATGATACCGCTATAGTAGGTAATCTCCGTACTTCTCCAGGTGGCCAGGGAGAGCTCGATGGGAAATTCGGTTCCATCTTTCTTGAGCCCGTGCAACTCAACGACAGACCCGGTCACGCCGCCTTTGCCCGTTGAATCCATGCGAGCGAGGCCTTGCTCGTGCGCGTGGCGGTAGCGTGCCGGTATCAGCATAGTGAGAGGTTGGCCGATTACTTCTTCATCGGCGTAGCCGAAGAGCTTGGATGCAGATCGGTTCCAGGAAACGATGAACCCGCGATGATCGGCCACCACGATGGCATCGGTAGCCGAATCCACCAGCGAGCGGAAGCGTTCTTCGCTTTGGCTGAGGAGGTGTTCCGTCCGTTCGACCTTCACGGCGAGTTCCTTGACCCCGATGGCCCGCCGGAGCGTGTGCCGAAGTTCCTCCCGGTCGTACGGTTTTGTGAGATAGGCATATGCCCCCTGCGTCAGCGATCCCACGGTGCGATCCGGCGAGATATGGGCGGTCACGATCACGACGGGGAGAGAGGGGTCCAGGAGTTGAGATTCTTTCAAGACCTCGAGCCCATCGCCGTCCGGCAGGCCCAAGTCCAGCAAGATGGCGCTGAAGCGGTGGGCTCGAACAAGTTCGATGGCGCCGGCGACGGTGCCGGCAATTGTGACGGCGTAGCCATCATGGCGCAGCAAATCCTGTAACCCGATGACAAGGTCCGCGTTATCTTCCACGACGAGAATGGAATAGACATTCGTTTCCGAGACCATAGTGACCTCAGGCATCTGGAAGTTTTGAGTTTTGAGTGCTGAGTTTTGAGTTTTCGGTTCGGAGTTCTGAGTCAGTCATTGTCAGTTTACACTCAGAGATCAGAACTTCTCTGTCCCAGACTTTCCACTCAGAACGCATAACTCAAAACTTCCCAGTGCTCAGCACTCAGAACTTCTTCCTCCTCGTATTCCAACTCAGCACTGAAAACTCAAAACTCAAAACTCAGAACTTCCCAGTGACTCAGCACTCCTCGTTCTGCTTTTCCGGCCAACTCACAACTCAACACTCACAACTCAGAACTTTCCTTGCCGCCGCTTGATCTTGTCATACAAATACCTATATACTGTCGGACAGGAGGTGCTCCATGGCTCTTGTGCAAGTGTCCGCCAGATTGGACTCCGACAAGTTGAAACGAGCGAAAAAGGCCCTCGGGACTAAATCCACAACAGAGACCATTCAAAAGGCCCTGGACCTGGTGACCGAGAGAGCCGCCCATGATTGGGTGATCCAACGATATAGCGGCGTTGGGAAGCGGGATGCGTTCAAGGCCAGCTAAATTCGCCATCCTGGATACCTCGGTCTATATCGACAATTTCCGAACTGGTCGCTTCGCCTTTCGTCTTCTCCAGGCTCCCTACGTGATTCGCTGCTCGGCTGTAGTGCTGCATGAGCTGTTTCGTGGCGCGAGGCCGGGGCTTGAACTTCGGTTCGTGATGGATCTGATGAATCGGTGCCGGATTATCACGCCCACTGAAACGCATTGGATCCACGCCGGCGAGCTGCTGAATATCATGAGGAGACGTCAGCACTACGAGGTACACAAGCTTCGGGAACTTGCCTTCGACGTGTTGATTGCCCTGACTGCGCGCAGCATCGGCGCGACCGTGATTACCTGCAATGAAAGAGACTTTCAGGCTATCCGGCGTCATCTCGCTTTCAATCTCCTCTGCTGGAAATAACCTCATTCTTAACTCGAAAGTTCTGAGTTCTGGGTTTTGGGTTCTCACTCAGAACTCCGCACGTCTCTTTCAGCGTTTCTGGCCAACCCATTCCTCATTCCACATTTCTCATTCACCGGCTTTTCCGGCCAACTCACAACTCAACACTCAAAACTCACAACTTATTTTTCCTCGTCTTCCAACTCAGCACTCAAAACTCACAACTCAAAACTATTAATTCAGTATCTCACCGTCACCCATCCCATCACCCGGCTGCCGATCTGGTCACCCAAGGGATGTTCCTTGTGTGTGTCGTTCAACGCATTGTAGGCGGAGAATGCCACCTCAGCGTCACGCAGGTAGCCCGCCTCGGCCTTCT
>Ga0247727_10013677_pt1 | contig 13624 bp, 12 predicted proteins | sample WisWelCaveWW1625_FD_202498 | JGI IMG/M metagenome (GOLD analysis project Ga0247727, IMG submission 202498) | Biofilm microbial communities from Wishing Well Cave, Virginia, United States - WW16-25 | ecosystem: Environmental > Aquatic > Deep subsurface > Groundwater > Cave microbial mat | place... | reverse complement strand
CGCGCGCCCTGCAGCACAGGTCTCGTTTCATCCGCGAGGACGCGAATCTTTTTCCCCTCTCCCCACGCGGCCCGCACGACGCCGAGCGCCGTGCCGTAGCCGGCCGTGGCGAGCGCACCCGCGTTGCAATGGGTGAGAATCGTCTGACCGTCCCGAATGAGCGCCGCGCCATGTTTCCCCATGGCTTTGTTCATAGCGATGTCTTCGTCGAGAATCCGCTGGGATTCTTCGATCAGCGCGCGCTTGATCTCAGACACGGGCTTTGCGCGCAACTCGGCCAGTTTCCGCTTCATCCGTTCAATCGCCCAGAACAAATTGACGGCGGTCGGCCGCGTGGCCGCCAGTTCATCGCAGATGCCGGTGACGGCCTTAGCGAACTCGTCATAGGAGGTCGCCGACACCGACTGCGCACCCAGAGCCACGCCCATCGCCGCCGTCACGCCAATGGCCGGGGCGCCACGCACTTTCAGTTCCCGAATGGCCGCCACCACCGTTCGATAGTCACGGCAGTCCACGAACTCCACGTGCTCCGGCAGCCGGCTCTGATCCAGCAGCCGCACCGCCCCGTTTTTCCATTCAACCGTCGGAATCATCGCGTTTCACGTCCCTATGAACAGCCTCGGTGCTCCAGGATCGTAATCATGATCAGGGATAAAAAGGGGTCGGGAGTCTTTTTTGAGGCATGCAGGTACCAATCATCACCGCGGCCATCAGATATACATCGAGAAAAGACTCCCGACCCCTTTCCCCCACCACCGAGAAAAGACTCCCGACCCCTTTTCCCCACCCTTTTCCCCACGCTTCCGGCTATGAGCTACTTGCTATTCGCTGCCGGCTTTTCTTCTGAACGGCCCCGGTGCTCCAGGATCGTGATCATGATCAGGACCAGAGCTGCCTGGACCAGGAGCATGACCGCTTCGACTGTCCCCGCCTTGCGCAGGACGATCGCCGCCAGTCCCAGGCAGATGGTCAGTACCCAGATCATCGCCACGCTGGCCTGCCGGCTTCCCAGCACCCGCTCCAGCCGGTGGTGGAGATGGTCCTTGCCCACATACTCCAGCCACTCTTTCACCGACGCGACCTTGCCCGTGACGATCCGCTCGGCCGTGATGTGGATCATGTCGTAGATCAACACGCCGAAGATCAGCAGCGGGTTGCTGAACGAGACGATGGGGTTGTTGTCGGCCCAATTACCCTTGACCGCCAGGCAGGCCAGCGTGAACCCGAGAAACGTCGAGCCTCCATCACCAAGAAAAACAAGTGCTTGCTTTCTATACCTAAAGTTAAATGGAAGGAATCCAAGACCGGCTCCGATGATGGCGACCGCCAGCCAGCCGAGTCCCGGCTGATTGGTGTCGAACGCCACAGCGCCCATAAAGAACGCGATCAACATCGCCAGACCTGTGGCCAATCCGTCCATCCCGTCAAAGAAATTGAACGCGTTGGTGATGCCCACGATCCACACGAGCGTCAGCAGCGCATTGGCGGCATCGCCCCACGGCGTGTCCGGGAACAGGGTCAGCATCTTGCCGGAGTACATGACGAGCCCGGCTGCCGCCAGTTGAGCCACCAGCTTGCTCCAGGCCGGCAATTCCCAGGCGTCATCCAGCATCCCGACGATCAGCAACAGCGACCCGGCTGCGAGGATCGCGACCATCCAGTCTTCCAGGATGAAATTCACCAGGATGGACCCGACCAGGCCGAGATAGACCGCCAGCCCGCCAGCGCGCGGAATGGGCGTGTGATGAATTTTCCGTTCGTTGGGCTGATCCACGAGTCCCCACCGGTAGCCGAGCCGGATCGTCACCGGCGTCAGCGCCACGGTGGCGGCAAACGCGAACAGGAGCACATAGAGCCACCGGACTCCTTCCGCGGCGAATTCATCGCGGATGGAGGGGACCAAGAGCACCGCGACTCCCGCGAGCCCAGCCCATGCGGCAATGGGAAGCCAGGAGGCCGTGCGGGCCAAGGTGTGCTGGGCTGTGGCCGTCATGCCAACTCCTTGCGGAGAGCCGCAACCGTGCGCGCGACCATCGCCTCGGTCATGGATGGATAGATCGGAATGGACAGGGCCTGTTCATAGGCGGCCTCGCTCTCCGGGTAGCCGTCCAGCTTGAGATATTGATGGATCGGCCGGAACACAGGACGTCTGCATTGGACGCCGCGCCGCTCGAGCCGCGCAATGACGGCATCCAGCGCCCCGCGCCAACGAAGCCGGATCACATAGCGATAGAAACAGTGGGTGCGACCTTTCGGCACGATCGGCAGCGCCGCATTGAGATCCGCCAGCGCCTTGTGATAGGCGCGCGCGATGGCGGCCCGCCGGCCGAGAAACATGCGCAGACGCCGCAACTGGCTGAGCCCCAGCGCCGCCTGCAGATCCGTCATCTTCCAGTTGAAGGCCGCCGGTTCGAGCGTCGGCTCCTCGTCATACCCTCGCAACGTCCGCCCCTTCTTGAGGATGGCCGGATTGCGGGACAGCAGCATGCCGCCTTCTCCCGTGCAGAGCAGCTTGGTCGCATAGAACGAACAGACCGTGGCCGCGCCGACGCTTCCGACCGGACGCCCTCGCTCCGTCGCTCCGAGCGTCTGGGCGCAATCTTCGATCAAGGGCACGCGCAACGCCTGCAGTCTGGTCAGATCGGCCGGCAAGCCGAAGAGATGCGGCACGATGATCGCTCGCGTGCGCCGCGAGACGGATTTTTTCACCTGAATTGGGTCAATAGCATAGGTGTCTGGCTCGATATCAACGAGCTTGGGCGTGGCGCCGACTCGAACCACCGCCAGCCACGGCGCGGCACAGACGTAGCTCGGCAGGATCACTTCATCCCCGCACTCGACCCCCAGCGCCAGCAGGGCTAACTCCAGCGCCGCCGTCCCGGAGCTGACCGCCACCCCGCCCCGCGCACCGACGAACAATGCCATGCGGCGCTCGAACTCTTTGACGCGCGCGCCCTGCACCAGATGGCCTGATTGCACAACCACCGCCGCCGCCCTGGCGTCCTGCGCCTCGAGCGTCGGCTTGGAATGGGTGATGAGCGGGGCCGTCGTCATCCGTGCTGGATATTAATGAAGAGGCGCAGCGGGACGAACCCCTCCGCGTTCCGAACCCGTCCCTGGATGCCGCGGAAATGCGCGGAGGAGCGGATGATGTCCACGATGGTCAGCCCCTCGATGTTCGTCTTCATGACCTGGGACTGGTGGGCTTTCAAAGCGTCGATCTTTCGCTCCAGGACGGGATCGATGTCCACGAAAACCGTCGGGGAGAAATTCTGCGTGGTCGGCCCTTCATAGAACAGCACGTTCCTGGTGTAGCGTGTGGCCGTGACCGTGCTGACGGCCAGGTGCCGGTGGTCCTGATGCGTATCGTCGTGGTAATGGACGAAAATGAAATGGGGATCCACGGCTTTCACGACCCGCTCGATCTTCTGGATGAGCCCCTGCTCCATCGGCACTTCCGTGTCGTGGTAGCCGCCCCAGAAGATTTTCTCGGCATGCAAATGCTTTGACGCCCGCTCCTGCTCCTGCCGGCGCACCGCCTTCCGTCCGCCCTGCTCGCCCGCCGTCATCACCATTAAGAAGACCCGGTGGCCGTCGAGGGCGTATTTGATCAGCGTCCCGCTGCACCCGGCTTCGATATCGTCTGGATGCGCCCCCAGGGCCAGCACCCGAACCCGCTCAGAATTCTGTCTCCGCATCGGTCTCCCCAGCTCCGGTTTACCGCATCTGTCGCACTATCTGAAACGCCTCCGGCCCGCAGGTCAAGAATAAATCAATTGCCGACAGGTTGGGCACGAAGGGCTCGTGGTATTGCCGGTACACCGGATGGCGGAACTCCTGAATCTCCAGCCCGATGCCCGACGTTTCGAACTTCCGAACATCCATATACTCCCTGGCCCCGGCCCCGGCCAGGTAGGAGGTCGCGCCGACGGCGCGGCAGATGTCGATCAACCGCTCGGTGGGCTCCCCGCGAAGCGTCATGCCGGACGCCAGCCGCAACGGCGTCTTGATGCCGAACGCATCCAGGAGCCAGCGCAGCACGGCCAGATTCAACTCCGCCAGCTTCTCCCACGGTTGCCGGTAGAGCGCCGCCAGCCCCTTGACGACCGGGTCCCGGTGCGTCGCACGGGCATAGTGGAGCTCCAGGGCATGCAGGTGCTTCCGCCGCCAGTCCACCGTCTCGTTGATCCGCACCTCGTCGATCCGCTGGCCGAACCGGTGCAGGACGGGAACCGTCAGCCATTGCCATCCGCGATCCGTCCGGATGCGGTTCCGGTTCTGCCACTCATTTTTTTTGAACTGAACGGAATCGAGCACGACGAACAGGTCGGCCCGGTCGATCTTGTCGAGATAGCCGAGCCAGGGCAAAAACTGCGGCTGGTGGATGGCAACCTTCATCTATTCTTATGCCGCCGCCTTCGGCTTGACGAAGATCGAATTGCTGAGCACCTCACCCTGCCCCGTGACTTCGACGCGATAGGCAGCCTGCGCGTCGAGCGGGAGCAGACGGTCCACGATCCGTTGCACAAACGGCGTCTCGCCGGTGACGCGCGCGATCACCTGCCCCGAACGAATCACGGCGACTGTGATCGGATGAACCGCGCGGTCGGTCGCCGAGACCGCCACACGCATGACGACATCCTGCGCACCCTGACGGAGAAATGTTTCGCCGACTCCTGCCACGCGCGCACCCGTTTCGTCCTCGAGCTGAAACGCGTCAAGCCGCAAACCATAGTTGCGCTGGTAGGCATAGGTCGCGTAGAACCGTCCTGCTCGAATGGCCTCCAAGACACCGGCGGCCGTCTTTTCCCGCACCCAGAAGACGGTCAGGACCTGGTCGAGCACTTTCTGATCTCCGCCCGGTCCGTGAAACGCGATCTCGCCGAATACCAGTGGCGCTGTCCGGCGCTGGCTGGCTAGATACTGTGCGATGGCCTGATCCCAAGGGCCACCCGGCTGCGTGGCTGTACGGGTGTCCTCATACAGCCCTCCGAATCCGGTATAGTCGGCCGTCTGCAACAAAGCTTCCGGATAGGGCTCGGTTTTGGCGGTCACGGTCCCCAGCGGGCCATACGAAAAGACGTTGAAATCGCGCGCCTCGGGCATCGACCACACGGTCGCGCCGCCTCGCGACCGCACGGTGTCGATCACGACCTGGTGAGGCGCGTATGCAAGATCGTCCGCGTACTGACTGAATGCCGGCCGGCTGAACGGCCAGGCATTGGCGAGCAGGGCTCCCGCCACAAACGCCAACAACAGCGCCGTCAGATGATACCGCCCAGGAAGACGGCCGGGCACACTCCCCGCCTGGGTGCGATGCGTCTGCCAGAGCCATGCCGCCGGAATCAGCAGCATGCCCGGCGCCATGTCCAGCACGGTGCCCCATCCATAGCGCTCGCTGCGGGAATTTCCAGTGACTAGCAGGTCCTGCACATCCTCCGCGCCCGCAAGCCCGAAGACCAACAGGTTCTTTTGCACATCGTGCATGGTGAGATCGCGCGTCCACAGCGAGCCCGTCCAGTAATAGTGTGGCGTCACCTCGAATCCCGGCAGCAGCAGGACACGAGGATGCCGACGCTGCGCCTCCGCCACTTCCGCCAGGTAGCGTTCGACCCCATACTCGACCACGGACGGCAGCGACACGGTGCGCCGGAGGGCATGGCGAAACGGGAAGAGCCCGTATTCATAGCGCAGCACGAAATTATCGGACAGGATGACGGCATCGAGGCCGCGCTGTTCGGCCAACTCGGCCAGTTGTTCCACATTCAAGGTGCCGGTGCTCGCCGTGCTGTGCACGTGCACCGCCGCCGTGAGCGAGTGCCAGGTTTCCGGCGACGCGTCCCCGCCTGACGCGGGAGCCGCCCACAGAGCCGCCGCGCACAGGACGGTGGCCGCCAGCCCTTGCCGAACGTCAGCGCGTCGCCTGCTCATAGACCAACTCAATTGCGCAGACCATTGCCGCCTCACCGAATCGTTCCCCGATGCTAGCTCGCGCCGCCGCGCCCAATTCCTTGGCCCAGTCCGGCTTCCGGAGCAATTCGTCAAGCGCGCGAGCCAGCGTAGCTGGATCGTCCGGGGGAACCAGCAGCCCGGTCGTCCGGTCCTGCACGACGGCCGGCATGCCCCCCACGCGCGACGCGATCACGGGACGTCCCGCGGCCATGGCCTCGATCAGCGCGCGCCCCATCCCTTCGTTCAACGACGGCTGGACGAAGATATCCATTCCAGCCAGACAGTCCGGCACGTCGGTCCGCACCCCGAGCAACCGGACGGCGTCGGCCATCCCTCGCGCGCGCGCCAACTGCTCCAGGTCTTCACGGAGCGGACCGCCGCCCACGATCGCCAGATGCAGGCGCGGCCACTCCCGCCTGAGCAGGGCCACCGCCTCCAGCAACACCCGATGCCCCTTCACCGGCGTCAGCCACCCGACCGATCCGACCACGATCGCATCGGGCGGACAGTTGAACCCCTCCGGCCTTCTCCCGACCCTGTCACCGGCCTGCCGGAACCGGACCAGATCGATGCCGCTCGGCACCACGGCAAACCGGTCCGCCCGCCCCACGCCGCGCGCCAAATGCTCGTCCCGCTCGGCTTCCGTCAACGCGATCATCCACGTCGTCCGTTCCGCCAACAGCCGTTCCAGCTGCAAAAAGATCCACGACGTCAAGCGGCTAAAATGTCCATAGAAGACATGGCCGTGGGGCGTATGCACGACAACCGGAACTCCCGCGAGGCGGGCGGCCAGCCGCCCCAGCGCGCCGGCCTTGGACGTGTGGGTATGGACGATGTCCGGCCGTTCCTCTCGGAACCAGGCCAATAACTGCCGGAGCGCGGCAAGGTCCTTGATCGGATTGATCGACCGTGTCAGCGCCGGGAGCGGTCGCCATCGGACTCCGGCCTTCTCCAGCCGCGCCACATTCTCGCGGGTCGCGTCCTCGCCGCCTTGCGCATCGTCCGATTCCGCCAGCCCCGCCACCACCAGAGACTCGAACCGGGACCGGTCGTGGCCGATGGCGGTCAGCACTGTGTTCTGCGCCGAGCCCCCCCGATCCAGCCGCGTAATCACATGAATGATCTTGCGCATCATCCGCTCAACGCCCTTCTCCGAGCACCGCCTCCAACCGGGCCATGTGCCGCTCCCAATTGTAGTCCTGTTCAACCAGCGCGCGGCCCGCCGCGGCAAGCCGCGCCCGCTCGTCCGGACGCTCGCGGAACCGCCGGAGAATTCTCCGCATGGCCGCGGCCAGCGAACGGCTATCAGTCCCTTCCGCAACAAGTTCCGGATCAAGACGGACCAGCACCTCGGGAAGCGCGCCCACCGGCGTGCCGAGTACCGGCGTGCCGCAGGCCAAGGCTTCGACCGTGACCAACCCGAACCCCTCCAGCTCGTGCGTCGGCATCAGGACCAAATCGGCCGCCTGGTAATATTTTGGCAGATCCGATTCAAGAATGAAGCCGAGCAGGGCGACGCGATCGGCGAGCCCCTGCTCCCGAATCTGCCGCTCGAGCGAGGACCGGAGCGCCCCTTCGCCTCCGATCAACAGCAGGCAGTCGCGTCCTTCCTCGCCCAGCTCCTGCATGGCCGCGATCAGATGTTCCAGTCCCATCCGGGGCACTAAATTCCGAACCGTCACCAGCAGCGTTTTTGCCGGCGGGAGCTTCAGCAATTGTCGGACGGCGGCGCGATCACCGGCTGGACGGAACCTCGTCAGATCGGCCGCTCCAGGAATCAACTGAATGCGATCCTCCGGCACGCACTGCACGGCCTTCACGCGTTCCCGCATGAACTCGCTCAGGACGATCACCCGGTCGCAGCGCCGCAGAACGAGCCGCTCGATCCACAGTCGCACCTTCGCGTTCACCGTCAACTGGAGGCGGTTCAGCCACGTCCCTGTTCGACGTGCCCTCGACAGATACTCCTCATGCGCCAGCGACAGGCAGACATAGATCCACTGCCGCGCGCACGACCGGCGGCGCAGGAGGGGCCCCGCTCCTGCCAAGGCCTGATACATCACCACGGCATCCACGGGAACCGATCTGCACGCACGATCGAAGGTCGTGACCGATTGCCTGATCGACGACCAGACAAAGGCCAGTACATGGCGTCGCGACACCGGAAAACGGTGCTCCACGATCCCGTCCTGCATGACCGTCGGACGCTGATCGTCAGGCGGCATTCTGGCGACAATCGCCGCCTCATGGCCGTGACGGCCCAAGCCGACGGCATGCTCCCGGAGCACCCGTTCGGCGCCGCCGATCACCGACGCGGATGAGACTTCCGCCAGCATGACGATCTTCATGGCTTACCTGCCGGCATCGGAGCCGTCTTCAGGGCAACCACTTCAATGGAAGGCCCCCACGCCAGCCGATCAAGTCCCGTCCAGGAGAGCCCGTGACTGACGGTGCTGTGGACCGTCTTTAACCAGCCCCACAGGCTCGCCTCCCGGGAATCGGGTGCGTGGTACGCGAGCCCCGCGCTCGGAGGGGCCGTCCGTATCGCGAGAACGGCGAACCCCTTCCTCGGTAAATGATGCAAGAACGCCCGGCCCCCGAATCCGAACAGATGGAGCACGGCGACTCTGTTCACCCACGGGATCGATGCCAGCACACGATGGATCGGGCCATTGGGGACACGAAGATAGAGCAGCCCCGACGGCTTCAAGAGACGCCACGCCTCTTCCAGGGCGGCAAAGGGATTCTGGAGGTGATCCAGCACGTTCACCATGGTGACCGCATCCGCCGACTCGTCGGGCAGCGGGCATCGCAGGCAGTCCTGTACATGAGCCTCGACCCCGCGTGCGCGGGCCGCGTCAACCGCTTCGGGCGAGAGATCGACTCCGACGCCTTTCCAGCCGTCATCCTTGGCGCGCGCCAGCAATGCACCGCCTCCGCATCCCATATCCACAAGCATGCCACGAGACGGGCGATGCGCTCCCAGAATCTCCAGTACGTGCGCGAAGAGATTGTCGCGCGCCTGGCCCTGCTGTTCCTGCCGGTACTGCGACCAATATTCTTCCCGGTACCACTTAGCGGCTTCGCTTGCAGAAGGCATGTGCGCCCGACTCAACAAGCCGCAGCGCCGGCACTGCACGACCGCGTCCCGGCTCTTTCCCCAATCACGCCGCACCACATCCGCCGACCCGCATGGGCAGGGGCGCCCCTCAGGCCTCACAGCCGCTCACCTGCTTGAGCAATTGAAGCACGCGTCCGGCCGTTCGGTTCGGCGTAAATTCCTTGGCACGAATCAGTCCGCGATGTCGCAACTCCTCGGCCAATTGCTCGGAGGACAGCACCCGTTCCAGGGCGGACGCCATCGCCACGGGATCGTCGGGGTTGACCAAGAGCGCCGCGTCGCCGACGACTTCGGGAATCGCAGCGCGGTTCGACGCAACCACAGGAGCGCGGCAGGCCATGGCCTCCAACGCCGGCAACCCGAACCCCTCCGCAAGAGACGGCAACACGAACAATGCGCACCCGCCGTACAACTCCGGCAGATCGGCCTCGTCAATCACTCCCGGAAAGATGACGCGGCCCCCGATCCCCAGCCTCCCGACCTCCCGCTCCAACTCGGCCTGCCGTCTGCGATCGCCTCCCGCCAGCACCAACCGGTGCGTTCGGCGAAGCGGCTCGCTCAGCCTCGCGTAGGCCTCCAGCAGGCGGGCCAGGTTTTTGTGCGGGAGAAAATTCCCGACGGAGAGCAGATAGGCGCCGGCAATCCCGTACCGCCGGCGCACCTCTTTCGTGATCGCCTGCGGCGTAAACTCGAAACCCACCGCAACGGGAATCACCGTCACCTTGCCCGCCCCGACCCCCAACCGGCCGACGATCGACCGTTTGGCAAACTCCGAATCGGCGACGATCGCCTCCGCGGCGGCGGCGTAGCGCCTGGCCAGGGCCGTCATCACGGTGTCGTAGACGAGCCGTGGCCGTCCCAGGTACTGGATGAACATTAGATCGTGAATCGTCAGGACCACCGGACAGGACGTCCGGAGCGGCCCCTTATAATAAGGAGAGAGGAACACGGACACGCGATCCTTCGCCAGCCGCCTCGGCAGACTCACTTGATCCCACCAGGACGTCCACGGGGCGCGCAACACCCGGACCTGGAGGCCCGGCTGCGCCAGCGTGTCCGGCAACGGGCGATCGGCATACACGAGCACGTCCCAGCCGTCTCGGGACGCGGCGCGCAGGACCTCGATCAGATACCGGCCGATCCCGGTGCGCACGCCATCCACGAGCTCACGACCGTCCACGCCAAGCCGCATCACGCAGGCCCCTCTGCCGAACCGGCCGGCTTTTGTGCCTTGAGGATCATCTCGCAGAAACCGGCGCCTTGCGAGCCTGCACGATCAGCCCCTCCCCGTTCAGCAGGACCGACGAGTTGAGTTCCTGTTCGGCATCGGGACGGGAGGAGCCGAGCCACTGGATCATCCGCACGACCGGGCCGGGAACAAAGGGAATGACCCGCCGGTTCCACCGGACGGACACCTCCTGGAAACCGGCCTCCTGCAGCATGTGCTTGAGAATGAAGTAGGGCAGCACGGTGATATGACCGACCCCCGAGACTTCGCGCGGATCAAACCAGAACAACGTGCCGCGCAAAAAGAATTTAATCCGCGATCGCAGATTGTGGATATTGGGCGTGCTCAGCACCAGCCGCCCCTGCGGTCGCAGCAGCCGGTGGAATTCGCGTATTAATTGAAAGGGATTCTGCGCGTGTTCAACGCCCTCCAGGCAGGTGATGATATCGAATGCCCCTGACGCGAACGGCAATGGTGCATTCATATCGGCCGTCACGGCACGCGCGCACCCTCGAGCAGGCACCCGGTCCGCGGCCACGCAGAACGCCCCGTCCAGCGCGAGTTGCTGCGCGAACCGGCCCGATGCGCACGGCACATCCAACACCTTCGCCCCTGCGACCGGACTGAGTACCTGCAATACCACGTCATAGACCCCAGGAGGGGCAATCCCCAAGTCACAGGCACCGGGCATCGGGACTCCTCCGGGGATCGGGGTCGTGCGGCAGATACCGCTGCAACTGGTAGTCCGGCACCCCCTGCTGCCGGTCCCACATCGTGCTGAAAATAAAATAATACAAGACTGCCGAGTTCAGGCAGATGATCAGCCCCGGCACGCCGTCGAGAAACCCGCGCTTCCACACGTACTTGTAGACGAACACGACCCCCGGCCTGAGGAGAAAGTACCAGGGGAGATTCCACCAGCGTATGCGGACGCCTTTCTGCATGTATTCGTCCGCCGTCAGTGGCGCAAACAGACGCGTCATCTTTTGCAAATATTCCTCGAGCGTCTCCGTTTGATGATGGACCAGATGATGCGTCAACCGCCCGACCCTGCCGGCGCAGATAAACTGATCCAGCACCTTCGCCGTCAGGTCATAATGGCCTTTCCGCTTGTCGAACAATCGAAGAAAACGGTGATCGAACCAGGCGCAATGCCGGATTTCACGGCCCATAAAATGATTGAGGCATCGCAGCAGATACGCGTCGCAATCGGGGCCGCGACGAAGCAGTTCCTGGATCTCGCGGGCAAGCGCAGGAGGCACAATCATGTCGGCATCAAGCGACAGGACCCAGTGATGGGAGGTCTGTTGTAAGGCATGATGCCTCTCGATCGGGAAGCTTTCGAATTTCTTTTCCAGCACCTTCGCCCCAGCACTCCTGGCAATCTCGCGCGTCCGGTCCGTCGACTGGCCATCCAGCACGACAAGTTCATCCGCCCAGGTCACCGAGCGCAGACACCGTTCAAGAGACCCCTCCGCATTTTTTGCGATAATGGAAACCGAAAGACGCTCTCCCATCCGAGCCTCCGCCGTCACATCACTCATCGTCCGTGTGCATAACAGACGAGGAGCGCATTCGCAAAGGGGTACGGCGATCCGTACTGCACCCCTTCCAATGCGCCGACGTCATATTGTCTCCAGACATTCCGCCGCGAGATTCGTTTCATATAGCACACCCTCTCGAAGAGACATTCGCTGCTCTGCATATACCGGTCCAATGCCGGATGGTATCTCCAGGGGATGGTCACCAGCATCGTGCCTCCTGGTTCGAGCATGGCGTGCATGCGCTGCAGGGCTCGCACGGCCTTCTCAGATTCCCGCTCATGCTCATTCCAGCCGATGTGTTCCACGGTCGAAATGGAGACAATGAAATCGAATCGACTCGCCGGTTGATAATCCATGACATCTATGTTCAGGCACCCGTCGTTCCGCTCGTATTTATCGAGCACCACGTGGGTCCCGGAACGATAATGGTTCAACACGTTCCCGACCTCGAGGATTCTTTTCCCGGCATGCGCGTTCATCTCCTCAAATGCGATGGGAATTTCGACAATGCGCTCGCTCTTGAGCGTCGCTCCATACGGATGAAACATGTACCGATAGCGTTTCCCTTCATAAAGAAAATGTCGGGGGCGAAAGAGCAACGGATACAGCCTGACATACGCGGGATAGAGGAGTTCACGAATCCTCCGCCCCCCCACGGACATATCCAACACACGATTTCTGATCTGCGTCGGTAACAGCATGCGCCGATCTGTCCTTCGCAACCTGCCTTGCAAATCTTGAGTTCGACCTATCTACTTCCTGGGCCTGCCCTTTTTCTGGCCTTGAGAATCATCTCACAAAATCCGACGTAGCGGCAGTCCAGAATGTCAAACCCGGCTTCTTGAAGCCGGGACATCAGCGTCGCGCGCGTGAAGTGTGTGATATGCTCATGCGCATATCCCTCGGGATGGATCTTCCCGTAGATCCATTCCAGCACCCACCAGAGCCACCGGCCGTAATCGGGCGTGCCCACGATCGCAATGCCGCCCGGACGAAGCACCCGCCAGACTTCCTGCAGAATGTCCAGACGGTCGGGCACATGCTCGATGACCTCGGAATGGATGACCGTGCCGCAGCATCCGTCTTTGAACGGGAGCGCCCTACAGTCCCCGCGTGTCAACCGCCTATGTCGCGGGCGGAGCCATCGCAATTTATTCTGCTGCACATCAAGCCCGATTGCCCCGGGTAGATCCAGGATGATTCGACTGGTCCCGCACCCGACATCCAGGATTGCCGTCCGCTCCTCAAGATACCCGAGCACAATGCGATGGCGAGTGCGCTGCCAGTACCGCTGCAACCAGATCACGCTATCGAATGCCCGATCATCATAGTCGGCTGCGGCAACAGAGTTCCGCAATCGCCACATTCGAAGCAGCGTCCTCAGAAACGCGAGGCCGAATCGCATGAGCCGCACATGCGACCGGCCGGTTCCACGTGCCATATAGTGGAAGGGGACTTCGGCAACTCTCCACCCCGCCGCATGCGTGCGGATTAAAATTTCCTCCAGGGCATCAAAATCGCGGGCGGCAATGTCAAGGTTCCTGACGACATCCCGCCGGTACATGCGGAACCCGCTGGACAAGTCCCGAAAGGGAAGCGAGAGCATCTTTCGGTACACCGCATTGAGGCTCAGGCTGAGCAGGCGACGCGTCCGGCTCATATCTGCCTGCCCCCCCTGGACATAGCGCGATGCAATCAGCAGCTCGGCCTCATCCCGGCGTTTCCAGAACTCCCATAGAAATACCGGCCGATGCGAAAGGTCCGCATCCATGGTGACAA
>Ga0247727_10013676_pt1 | contig 13626 bp, 15 predicted proteins | sample WisWelCaveWW1625_FD_202498 | JGI IMG/M metagenome (GOLD analysis project Ga0247727, IMG submission 202498) | Biofilm microbial communities from Wishing Well Cave, Virginia, United States - WW16-25 | ecosystem: Environmental > Aquatic > Deep subsurface > Groundwater > Cave microbial mat | place... | reverse complement strand
AGATGTGGTGTCAGACTGCAAATCTGATTGCATTGCGCTATCAGGTGGTCTTGATAGCTCAATTTTAGCATTCTGTCTGAATAACAAAAAGATTAGATCATTTGTTACTATAACAGAAGATTTCCCATCAACTGATCTCATGTATTCTCAACTAGTCGCAAAACAAATTGGGCTGCAGTTAGACGTAAACAATGCATCAATCATTGATCTGACAAATGCAGTTGAAGATACGATTAAGATTCTGAAAGTTTTCAACCCTATTGAAATACGAAATTCTATTGTAATGTATATTACAATGAAAACCGCTAAGGAAAAAGGCTGTAAGAGTATAATTACAGGTGATGGGGCTGATGAACTATTTGCAGGCTATAGTTTTTTTCTAAGGAAGCAAGGCTCAGAGCTACAAAAAGATTTGGAACGAATATGGAAAATAATGCACTTTCCAACACAACCCCTTGGTAAATCCCTTGGCGTTGCTGTAGAATCGCCGTTTCTTAACGAAAAGGTAGCAGAGTATGCAAAATCAATTCCAGTAGATCTCAAAGTACATGACGAAAGTGGTACAAAACACGGAAAATGGATCCTGCGTAAGGCATTCGAAAAGATACTACCAGAATCTATAACCTGGAGGACAAAATCCCCAATGCAGGACGGCTCAGGAACAAGTGGACTCACTTATTTTTTTGACAACGTGATTGCGGATTCTGCGTTTAAGAATAAAGTGGAGATGTATCTTGAAAAAGAAAAGGTACGGTTGGAAACCAAAGAATCATTGTGTTATTATGAACTGTACAGAAAGTATCACGAACCTCCAGCCAATTTGGGTTCATCCAAATCAAGATGTCCTATGTGTCAAGCAGATAAGGAGCCAGATTCACACTTTTGTCGTATGTGCGGCAGCTTTCCCATCTAGTATTTTTTCCACTTGTTTGGTTTTTTAACAAAAATTCGTTTGCAGCCATGACAACAAAAGTAATACTTTTTTCCTTTGTATTCATGAACAAGAGCTAAACTTTCATCAAGCTCAATTCCACAAACGGGATCCACTGGCATAGATAACAACAATTGAGTTTCTATTTATTCCTTACATTTATGATGTTAAAGTTTTTAGAAGTTGAGAAAATTCGGAATCAGATAATGGTGGAGTTTTAGTTAATTCTAGATTTTCATTAACATGAGAACTTGTCTTATGTCCAACAAGAGGTGCAATTATTCCAGGAGTGGATCTGACAAATTGTAATGCACGATGTGAAGATTTTAATCCGCCAAACTCAGGTATTACATTTGGTCCAAGAAGCTTTGCTTGCATAAGAGGAACACTTGCAAAAATTCCAACTTCAAAATTTATAGCTGCTTCTAATATTGTAGTTTCAGTTCCATTCATAGTCTGATTTTTTAAAACTAAAGCTTGATCAAGATACATGTTGTAAGGCAGTTGAACAAATTTGAATCCATGTTCGTTGCCTCCGACTTCTTTTGCAAGTCTTAACACATCTGCAAGTAAAAGGTGCTGTGGATGTTCCTTTGGTACTCTAAAGCAATCCCAAGTTGCCATACCATAGTATTTTATAGTGCCCTGTTTTCTCTGTTTTTCATAAAATTCAAAAACTTCTTTTAGATTCTTCATGAACTCTTCTTTTGAGATGTCTTGCAGCTGGCCTTCTGCGGCATTATGAAGATACATAAGGTCAATGCAATCAAAACCTAGGTTAGTCAGGCTTCGATTGAGCTGATCTTGGAGATATGGTATGGTCATGCAATGATATCCAGATGAAATGTCGTTTGACTTGATTATGCCTGGTTTTACTAGTGTATTGTGGATGTATTCCCAAAACTCTTCTTTTACATCGCCATCGTTTGTGACATAGCCATTTTTTGTGCTTACGAATAACTCGTCTCTTTTGACCCTGCCCTCTTCTACAATCTCTTGCACCGCTCTTCCAACAGATCTCTCTGCTTTTTGGGAACGATAATTTATTGCTGTATCAATTACATTTATCGCAGAAAAGACTGATTTTTTGACTGCCTCTTTTACAAGAGTATCTGTGGCATCATCTACGTTTCCAAGATATGTCCCTATTCCTATAGATGAGAGGCTAAGTCCAGTAAACTGCTTGAAGTGATTTTTTCCAGCGGTTTGATTTTTTTTTGCAAAGTTTGATGTGCCCTCTGGGGTGACATGACCTGTTATCACATGTTGACTTTGAATCTGATTGATTTAATTGTAATGTGCTATAACCTTAACAGAAAACTCAGGACCAAAAGAGTACCGGTAATTCTACCATATGAGACACAAGAACCCATCACAGGCACAAGCTTTTCAACGTCATCAAAACTTCGTTTTAGGCAAAGTCCAGACTTTATGAGTAGTGGAATGGAAAGAAGTGTGATTAAAGAAAGAATTGGCAGAGTCTGAGTTATGACTCCAGATATGATTATGCCATATGCAACAATTGGGAAAATCCACAAAGCACTAGTGGCGCGTTTTTTGCCAAGCATTATGGCCAGCGTTTTTCTGCCACTAGCTCTGTCTGCCTCAAAATCAGGAAACGAATTGACAAACAGCACCATCGAAGATAAAACTCCCAAGATCACTCCACCTAGGATTGGTTCTATTACAATTTGTGACGTCTGAACAAAATACGTGCCAAGAACAATCATCGTTCCCTTTATTGCAACAAATACCTCACCTAGTCCAGAATTAACTATCTTTGTCGAATAAAAGTAAATTGAGATAATTGCAAAAGCAAGTATGATGGCAATAGTTACGCCATTAAAAAAAATAAAATAGCCGCCTATTATTGCACCAAGAATAAGAAAAGCCATGCCGGCTCTGTATACCTCAGCTGGTTGCAGTAGTCCTTCAGGTAAAACACCAGTGCCGCCACTAAACTTGGTCCTTTTTGTCTCTGTATCTATTCTGCGTTTAAAATCCCAATAATCATTAAGAAGATCAACACTTGCATGCAAAGCAATCACACCCGCAAACGTCAGACTTGCATCTACCATATCGATAGTTTGGTTTTGACTCCAGTTTATAACAAGGCCAAGGCAAACTGCAATTACTGAGGCAAGAAGAAATTTTACTCTGATTACTCTAAACCAGCTAGATAGCATTACACTATGTTCTTATTTGAGACCTCTATTTGTTTTGTTTAACTCCGAAACATAACGTCCCAATCTAACTGTATACAGAACGAGGATAACTGTTAGAACATAAACTCCTATAGTGCCGATGAGAGTGAGTTTGGATATAGAAATCTCATAAGATGTCTGTCGTGGTGCTACTTCAACTACATCAGGAACTTCTGTGCACGGTGGTTGAAGGTTATAATCACAAAACAAGACACTCTTTGGTCCTTCAACAGCGTATCGTAACCTGATAGGTTCTGATTTGAATATTTTTCCTTCAATGTCCTGCGGTTCAAGTGTAACTTTCTCATCTTTTGAAATTCTTTCAAACAAATTAGTTGAAGGATCTCGATAATATCCGATACCATTGAACTGAATTTCGATTCTTTTTAGATCCTTAGTAGAGTTGTAAGGAAGGTGAGTTTCTATCACAATCTCTACTGGTTTTCCTGTAATGACCTCGTCTTCCGTTTTCCAATGAAATGAGACATAAATTGGCTCATTGTATTTTCCAACGATTTTGCTTACGGTGAAAAACTCATAATCTGTCACGTGGACAGGCAAGGAATAGAAATAGAAAAAGATCGCAATGATAGCTAGACTGCCTCCTACAAAAGTGTACTCAAGTAATTTAGTTCTGTTGTAATATATGGAAAAATATGTCTACTTGAAGTTAAAAAACGTAATGCAATCTTGGTGAGATATTCTATTTTTAATGTTAATCAAAATTGACTAATTTCATTCTTAATGCTGTTTTATGGGTCTAGCATAGCTTCAAAACTAGTGTAGAATCTCAACAGATTTGGTGATCAGGTTGTTTAACAATCGGTTCAAATCCCTATGAAGGTACGGAACTAAAAGGATTCCAACCTTGAAGAGGTAGGAGATAAAACAGCTGTGATGCATTGCAAACAAAGTAAAAAAAAAAGACATACTCGTGTTTATATCAAACAAAAGGACGTGTAGTTTACATGAATAAATTTCACGCACTTTTGATATTTGCAGTTTCATTATCTGTTATCATGACTTCTGCCTTAGCAGCAAGTTCACTAAATTCTCCTTCGGCGTGTAGCGGTCAATGGAATAACTGTGTAAGAGCATTTGCTGACGATGCTAATAGAGCAGCTGCTTCTGTAACATCCACATCAAACAAGACTGGCACTTGGAACAACTATGGATTTTCTATACCAAACAGTTCCACAATTGATAATGTAATAGTCAGAGCAGATTTCTTTGCAAGCAACATAAGAGGTTATATCAACGTCAGAGTTAGCGGTGATGGGGGAGCAACTTTCGGACCCTCACATGTAATAGGCGGTAATACTGCGGAACAAACATTTCTAATTAATGTGAATAGTGATACTACTTGGACTCCAGCTAAACTTAGCAACGCAAACCTAAGAGTGCAAGCAACATGTTTCAAGCAAGGCTCTGGCAATAATCCGACATGCAGATTGGATTGGATTCCAGTCCAAGTTGATTCTACTCCATTTGACTTTGCAGTATCTGTAAATCCATCAAATAAAACAGTGATCCAAGGAGGTAACACTAATACAACAACTACTGTAAGTTTACTTGGCGGAGTCTCCCAACAAGTTGTGTTGACTAGTATTGGATGCCCACCTGATGCAACCTGCTTATCTATTCCAGCATCTGGAATTCCACCTTATACATCTACTTTCACTGTAATAACAAATTCCACAACACCTCTAGGAACGTATTTCATGAATGTAACGGGAACTGGTGATGGAAAGACCAGAACCGCAATATACCTACTCACTGTTAATCCACCATAAGATAAAAAATTACAATCAAACTACGAAAACTGTTTGGCAAATTAATTAATTTTCTACTAAAATGAATTAATGATATTAAAATAGGTACGAGTCCTCTCAGATTCGAACCTATTTGCAAAGAATCTACACAGAAACTAATTGATTTAGTCGACCTGATTGTGATACAGAATTGATGTGCAAGCAAATATCAGTATAGAATATTAAATATTATTAGATGAGCAATAAAGGTACAAAGGACATGACAACAACACTAGTTTTGGCAATTCTGGTAGCTGGTGTTGGTCACATTTACTTGGGGAAAACAAAAAAAGGAATAATCATTCTTGCAATATACGTTCTAGTGCCTTCTACAATTTCTACTTTGTTGAGCGTTGCAGTAGCATTGGATTCTAAAATTATCACAGAGAACATGTTTACTTTGATAGCACTTATTGTATTAGGCATTGGCATGTTTTCATTCTTCATTTGGCAAATTTTTGATGCCCGACGATTATGTAGAGAATACAATAATCAGTAAATAATCAATGATTTCACGCACAAAATGGAACCAAAAATACACCCAAGTTGGTCAGCTTCTCCCCGTGGATTAGAACTAATTTTACACCAAATTTTATGCCATTAATATCTTTAAGCCCTTCAAAAGTATCAACATCGTAACAAATATTTTCAATGAAAAATTTGAATTTTTCTTAAAAAATTGTTGCCGTTAAGATGGTCCCATGGCACTTTTATAATCATCCTTTACTGGATTGTGGGGAATTGTCAATCCTATAAAAAAGATAACAATACCTATTACAGTAATTATTAGCAGAGTTGAAGACAGTTCCTCAGAATACACAGCATTACCGGGAAGACCACAACCTACGGCGGGATGCGCAGCTATAGAGCAGTCAAGAAAAAGAGGGATTCCACCTATCATCATAATCAAGAATCCAATCACGGTGATCCAAAACCTTGTATTGATGTGAATCACAGAATACAAAAGTTACATTTGCAATAAAACATTCTTATGTAATTTAGTTGAATGACTACATACTTTAAAGGTTAATTCTGAAATTAAAAAAGGTGTTTTGATTTTTAACTTAGAGCGCCAGATTTGAGATTACAACTAGGCTCAACATAAAATGACCATCATGTTATTTTCTCCCCATGTTTACGATGATTTAATATGGTTACTCTAGGGAAAAGAGCGCGCCTCTACATATCGATGTTAATGATTGGCGGTGGAATTTGGATAATTCATGGGCAGTTACTTGCTGTGTTAAGTCATCCTGTTGCTTGGCCAATTATAGTTATATGGATGACAATAGGAACCACCTTACTAGGTTTTGGGATAATCGGTGTTCTTAATTTAATTAAAAACCAACCCTCATATTTTCCCTATTCGAGAAAACTTGAATGGCATGTTTTTGGGCGCACTATCACTATAGGAATGATTCTATCCATAATTATGGGCTTAGCACTGGCGGTTTCTTGGTTTATTATATAATAGAGACACGTAAAAAATAGGATAATTTCATGGCAATAAAAACAGATTCTACTAAATTCAACACCTAGTTAAAAGCAAAAAAAGCAAATAAGAAAAGCTGTATGCCATTCAAAAACTGAATAATTTTATGATGCTAGGTTTTTCAGGATGGGTTATTCATAGATATGAGATACAGAATAATCCTAGAAACTGATTTTTGAACCGCTAACGGCACTTAGACCTTCGGACACCTGCTGAACAAGTTGGAATTAAACTTGATTTAGGGCAGATAAGATTGAAAGTTTGATCAAATTAGCATCCAAAACATTACAGACAAATCCTTAACTTGACTTTGTGTATGTATTAAACAATTGCCAGATAGAGGAGAATACATTTGTATTTCAGGATTTGTTGTAATAATAGCTGGTGTTATTGTGTCATATCTTACTTGCCCAATAGACGATTTCCGTTGCTCTGTTCGTTGGGCAGAAGGGTCTACACTTTTTTGGTTAGTGGCAGTTGGTATGGCAATTAGTTTTGTAGGATGGATTATTCACAAATATGATATACGGAACAAACCCCGAAATTGAACATCAACAATTTCTAGGTGTCAAACCTCAACTACTGAACAGAACCAAATTTCAAAATACTTAATAGCTATAAGGCTAAAAACCAAAAAATTCGCTTAAGGTTAATTAAATTTGAGTAATGTCACACTAGAGACTCGTCACTTACACTAAGGGGCTTTCGTCCAGTAAAACCTTCATCCTTTCCATGCCAGAATTTTATCTCAGTTTCTCCCTCTTTCCAGCAAAGCCATACTTCCTCATTGAATCTTATGGAAGGAAAGTCTAGCAGGCCTTCCTCTATGCTTTTTACCATGACTCCTGTACTTTCCAAATCCTCAACAGCTTTGTAAAAATTGGTTATCGCAGTGTTTAGTTCTTGCTTTTTTATCATATAATCTTTAAAGCTTGACATGTATCGGGGGTTTGTTTCCATCTCGCTTTGAATTCTAGTAACTTCGTTTTTCAAACTGACTATGTTATTGAATTTCTTAATTACAGAAGGAAGCACTTTGTTAGCATCTTGAATAGTAAAATGTGAAAACATGATAGCTTGACAAAAAGGCCTAGTTAAAAATATATGGTATATATCCAAAACTTGTTTTTCAATTAGATCATATGTGATATCACTTCTGCAACCATTCTTGACGCCAAATGCGATGTTCTATCCTTAATATCATAAGAAGGGCACACTTCCATAATGTCCATTCCAACAATTCCACGACTTGCAAGTGACTTTAGTAGATAAACTGCCTCAATATTGCGTAAACCCATTGGCACAGGAACAGAGACGCCAGGTGCATATGCTGGGTCTATCACATCCATGTCAAAAGAAACGTAAACATTTTTTCCAACTTTATTTAGTATCAATTTTTCAATTTCAGATACTCCATTCTTTACTATATCAAAGGGAGTAATTATAGTAAGATCATATTTTTTTATATTATTAATTTCTTCTTGCTCTGGAGTTCTGGTTCCAACCTGCAAACTGGATTTTAAATCGATAAATGGTAACACATCATAAAAAACTGAGCCATAATAGTTTCTTGTGGAACTGATAAAATCAGGATGGGCGTCAAAATAAACCAACGACAATGCATCATATTTTTTTGAAATAGATTTTATTATTTCAACAGATATGGAGTGATCACCGCCTATCGATAGTGGTATTTTTGATTTTGAAATTATTTTATCTATGACTTCACTGACCTGACTTTTTTTGATATTTCCGTAATCGTATACCTTCTTTTTTAACCCTGAAAACGGCAAACCAAGTGATATAGTTCCGTCTCTGTTGTAGACATCCCTAACTGAGGAGATTTCTCGTATCTTGTCTGGAGCATCAGACGTACCCTTTCGTAGTGCATGAGATTTAGACTCGTCTGGTATTCCTAGGAACACAATATCTGCTTCATCAAAATTGTCAGTGTTGGCCCAACAAAGCCTCAAGTTACATCTCCTACAAGAATTCGCTGGCTTTTACCTTTGTTTGATACAACAAGAGCCCCATCTTTGTCCACTCTAATCGCTTTGCCTCTTATCATTCCTGTTGGTGATAAAACAGTAACTGCCTTGCCAATACTAGAAGATCTTTTTGTCCATTCTTTTATAAGATATTCCGAATTTCCACGTAATATCATCTCATACAGTTTTTCAAGCTCGTAAAGAAACGTTTGTACTAACTTGACAGGAGATGTTTTGTCATTTTTTTTGACAAGTGTGCCTATGCCGTAATAATTTTCAGTGCCCTTAACTGCTTTTTCAACTTGCTGTGGGTTTATTTTAAAATTAATTCCTACGCCAACTACCATGTAATCTATCTTTCCAGATTCTATAGATGCATCAACTAGGATGCCTGCAACCTTTTTGCCACCAAGTGTAAGATCATTTGGCCACTTTAGCTCTGGTTTAATTTTTAGAACTTTTTCGATTGAAATTGCAAGTGCAAGGGATGAAACAACTGGAAATAGGGTGGCAGCTGAGATCTCAACCTCTGGGTGTAGGACTAGAGAAAACCATATTCCGCCGCTAGGTGATACCCATTTTCTGCTTAGCCTGCCCCGCCCATGAGTTTGTTTGTGAGCAATTACAAGAGAACCGTTTTCCTGCGGCCTTGAGCCAAGCTCAACAGCAAAGTTTTGTGTCGAGTCGATCGTATCAAAGTAGTAAATTTTTTTCCCAAACAGCTTTGTCTCCAGACCATCACATACTTCCCATGGAAGAAGCAGCTCAGTTATTTTTAACAGCTTGTAGCCAAGTTTTTGTTTTGAATCTATTTTGTAGCCTAGAGATTGTAGTCTTTTGATGTGCTTCCAAACTGCAACACGACTAAGTTTTAGTGACTCGCTTATGTCTTGGCCTGACAGATATTCAGATTCGTGAGACTTGAGCAGTGTTACTATTTTGACAAGGGATCTATTGTCATATGATGTGTACACATAACAATTTTGCAAAGTCTGCTAATTATTGTTATTATTAGACTAAAAATAAAAAATTCTAATATTTTACACATCTGATGATAACGATAATCTTTTATATTGACTTTACAAGTAGCAGCTTTATGACTTCGAAGCTAGTTCTAACGATACTTTTGTCATCAGTTTTGATGCTGTCAGTTGCTACAATGGCAATACAAACAGCTGATGCAGCCAAGGCTTCAGGTTCACACAACCTAAAGGTTCGCTCCAAAAACGTATGTGGTGACCGTTTGTGCAGTGAATCTCCAAGCGTGGCTCATCCAAAAGTGATGAAAGAAGAGAAGATGACTAAACAACCAATGATAAAAGAACAAATGACAGCGACGTATGCGATGCAAACTAAAACAGGAACACTCACATCGGTACAAGACCCAGGCCAGGGACATGAAAGTCACCAGCTTGCTATAATCTTGCCACCATCAGACAAGGTCTACAAAGGAATCTTGTCTTACTCTGCATCTGTAAACATCGAGCTTGTGGCATTACATGGTCCACTTGCAGAAGGTGAAGATGCTGGTCAAGCAATATGGACTCCAGACGGAAAGACCAAGTTTGCCTTGACATTTGTAGATCCTGCAAACAAAATGGGTACTTGGGTATTTTCTGGCAATGCGTTAGCAGTGCACACAATGAAGACTAAACCATTCCAAGTGAGCTATTCTGTAGGTTACATGGAACTTGACAAATCTGATACTGCAAAAACAGGAACACTCACATCGGTACAAGACCCAGGCCAGGGACATGAAAGTCACCAGCTTGCGATAATCTTGCCACCATCAGACAAGACCTACACAGGAGTACTTACGTACTCTGCATCTGAAAACATACAGCTTGTGGCATTACATGGTCCACTTGCAGAAGGTGAAGATGCTGGTCAAGCAATATGGACTCCAGACGGAAAGACCAAGTTTGCCTTGACATTTGTAGAACCTGAAAACTCAATGGGTACTTGGGCATTTTCTGGCAATGCGTTAGCAGTGCACACAATGAAGACTAAACCATTCCAAGTGAGCTATTCAGTAGTAGCGAGCCAATAAAGTTCTTAATCATTCTACCTTTATTTTTTTATTATTGCTTTAGTTAGAATATATCAAAATCCTATATCTATGTCAAATCCGCCGCCACCGTCCATGTCAGAACCTGCATCTCCAGTATCACCAGTATCAGTTGCAGTGTCTGCCCCTGCAGGAATCTGGCTTTCTGGGATGTAGCTTGACATGGCCATGCCCATGAAGCTAAGCATAGTTGAAAACATGATTATATCCATTATGCCCAAAAACATCATTGTAGGAAGGAAAGACTTGTTGTTGTCCATGTATTGCTGCAGTTTTTGCTTGTCTCCACTCTTCCACATGGTGACCATCTGATTCCAGTTTTTTTGCAACTCAAATTTTCTTTCCTCAAGCTCTCTGTGGCCCTTTTCAGTCATGACAATATCTTTTTTTGGTCCAAAAAATCCCTTCTTTTCTATTATAGTAATAAGACCATTTTTTTCCAATCTTTCCATCATATCATTTAACTCTTGGCCAAAAATCTTTGTCATCTTTTCTATCTTATCGAATTTTTTGGCACCTTTGCTAATTGCACTAAGAATTATGATGTCTTTTGGCTCTGGTTCCACGTATTACTATTTTTGAAATCTCCCTATAAATCGTTCCCCACAAGATATTAATCAAGTTTGCCGTAAATGAAAACATGGAAAGAGATTCACACACCGATGAGCAAATAAGAAAATTCTATTCACTAAAAAATATTGTTGTTATCGGAATATCAAAGCATCCAGAAAAAGCTGCGCATTATGTTCCAAAATATTTGGCAGAAAAAGGATATAATATAATTCCAGTCAATCCAACGACTGATAAAATACTAGATAAAAAATGCTATAAAGAAATTTCCGAAGTTCCAGATTCTATAGACATTGTAGACATGTTTAGGCCATCTGAAGAAATATTGCCTGTAGTTCGTGAAGCTGTAAAGAAAAATCCCAAAGTAATATGGTTGCAAGAAGGTATCCACAACTCAGAAGCTGAAGAGCTTGCAAGAAAGGCAGGGATCGAAGTCGTTTTTAATCGATGCATACTAGCAGAACATCAGAGATTATTTTAGAATATGACTGAGACCGGCTTTTCAGAATTTTATGAGTCACTTCTCAAGCTTGCAAAGTCATTTGAAGATAAAAATATGTTAATGAAAATTCAAGCTGATCTAGACGCTAATATAATCAGAATTTATGGAGAAAAAACAGATTCACTGATGCGTGCAAAGCTAGGTTTAGAAGACGTTTCTGAGCTTGCATACACAACAGCAGAGCACCATCCATATTGGAATCTATTGTACAACTCATCACAAATTTCAAAACTTACGCTTGAAAAATGGGATGATTCTATAACAAACGAAGAACTAGATGAAATATCGTGGCACGTAGACGAGCTCAAAAATACTGCTAAGAAACTCAAAGAAAAATCATAGCTATTTTTTGATTTAATTTTCTTCGGCACAGATAAATATTCACATTCTGAAATTAATTCATGGCAATAAAAATTGGTCTTATCGGTAAGACAAACACTGGCAAGACTACGTTTTTTAATGCAGCAACACTTTCTACTTCTGAAATCTCAACTTATCCTTTTACAACAAAAAAGCCAGAGCGAGCAATGGCTAATGCGATCACCCCTTGTGTGCACACGGAATTTAACGTACAGGATCACCCGCAAAATTCTAAATGCAGTGATGGTTGGCGCTTTATTCCAGTTGAGCTGATAGACTTGCCAGGCTTGATAAAGGATGCATGGGCTGGCAAAGGGCTTGGCAACCAGTTTCTTTCTGTGGCGTCACAGTCAGATGCCTTGCTGCATGTAGTAGATGTATCAGGAAGCGTTGATGCATCCGGCAAAATAACTGAGGTTGGTAGTGGGGATCCAATATCAGATGTTGCAGACATCGAAGAAGAACTGATAATGTGGTATCTTAAATTATTAGAAGGTAACAGGGACAAAATATCAAAGCTGATTCATTCAGATGCCGAACCGGTAACTGTCATAGCAGATGTATTTAGGGGAGTTGGAGTCAAACCAAGCCACGTAAAAGAGGCCCTAAAGGCAACAGGCCTTGAAGACAAGGACTTTGACAACTTTGACACACATGACAGCAAAAAACTTACGACCTATTTGAGACAGATATCAAAGCCCACTCTGATTGTTGCAAACAAAATAGACATACCGGGTGCTGACAAATACTTTGATAGATTACGGGAAAAATATGTTGACACCATAATAGTCCCAGCAAGTGCTGACAGCGAGCTTTCCCTAAGACGCGCAGAGCAGAAAGGCTTGATAAAATATGCGCCTGGTTCAGAGCAGTTTGAAATACTAAACAAAACCGAATTAAACAAAAAACAAGTTGAGGCACTAGAGTTTATCAAAAAAGATATACTTGGCGAATACATGAGAACTGGCGTCCAGTTTGCACTTAACGTCACAGTTTTCAAGCTTTTAAAAATGAATTCAATATACCCTGTAGCCAATCCTGAAAAGCTTTCTGATAAAAAGGGCAGAGTGCTGCCAGATCTCATACTGATGAAAGACGGTTCCACGGTAGAAGATTTGGCACGGGAGATTCATTCTGACTTAACAAAAGGTCTTCTTTATGCCAAAGATCTAAGATATGGTGTTAGATTGCCCATAAGCTATCAACTACGTGACAGGGATGTCATCTCATTAGTTAGTGCTGTTACAAAAAAATCCTAGTTTTCTATACCGATTTTTTCTTGTTTTAGCCAAAGCGTTTTGTTTCTGTGATCAATTAACATGATGCCCATCTCACCGATTTGCTGTCTTATTTTATCTGCCTCATCAAACTGTTTTTTATCTCTTAACATGTTGCGCTTTTTTATAAGCTCGTTTACAGTTAATTTTTCTTTGTCTGTTATTTTGGGAATTTTCAAGCCTAAAACTTCAAGCATCCTCTCAAATTCAGCAAGTGCTATTTTTGCAATTGATTGAGTAAGAGTCTCTGTAGCAGCAAACCTGTTTAGCTCCTTGACAAACTTGAAAAATACCCATAGTGCAAGCGGAGTGTTAAAGTTGGATTTGAGTGCCTCGTCAAACTCTTTTTTTGCCTCAGAAACTAACTTTTGGGCTGCATCTGTGGAACCATTGCCTTCTGCTAAAATCAGCTCAAAGTAACAA
>Ga0247727_10013675_pt1 | contig 13628 bp, 10 predicted proteins | sample WisWelCaveWW1625_FD_202498 | JGI IMG/M metagenome (GOLD analysis project Ga0247727, IMG submission 202498) | Biofilm microbial communities from Wishing Well Cave, Virginia, United States - WW16-25 | ecosystem: Environmental > Aquatic > Deep subsurface > Groundwater > Cave microbial mat | place... | reverse complement strand
CTTCGATTTCGCCGTTAATGATCGTGAGCATTCGTTTGGAAATGGCGAGGCCGAGCCCGGTGCCGCCGTGCCGGCGCGTTTCCGAGTTTTCCAACTGGCGAAAAGGCTCAAAAATTTCTTTTTGCCTGGCGGGCGGAATGCCGATGCCGGTATCGCGCACGGAAATCACCAACGCGGTGGTGCGCATCCGCGCCCAGACTTCGATTTCGCCTTTTTCAGTAAATTTTACGGCGTTGCCGAGCAGATTAGTCAACACGCGCGACAGAATGCTGCGATCGCAGCGAAAGGACTCGGGCAAATTTTCGCCGAGCTTCAGGCGCAAAGTTAATTTTTTTTGCTCGCAGAGTGGGCGAATGGAATCGGCCGCTTCGCGAATAATTTGCGCCGGCACAAACTCTTCGATGACCGCTTCCATTTTGCCCGCTTCGATTTTGCTGAGATCCAGAATATCGTTGAGCAGGCCGAGAAGATTCTTGCCGCTGCGTTGCACCACGGCGAGCTGGCGTTTCTGCTCGGTGTTCAGTTTGCCGGGCGCTTCCGACAAAAGAATTTCCGAAAATTGCAGAATCGAGTGCATCGGCGTGCGCAGCTCGTGCGAAACACTCGCGAGAAATTTCGAGATCAACTGATTGGCCTGCTCCAGCGCCATCGCTTTTTCATCGGTTTCGTGGAACAGCCGCGCATTCTCAATAATTAATGCGGCGCGGTCGGCGATGTCGGTGGCAAAATCGATATCATTCGGATGCTGAAACGCCGTGCTCGCCGCGCCCAGCGGCAGCAGATAAGCCATCATGCCGATGCTGCGGCCGCGGGAACGCAATGAAACCAATTGAATTTTTTCCGCCGGCTTCTGGATCTCGTGCAGCGCCGATTTCGGTTTCGTGACTTCGCTCAAAATGGTGGTCGGCAGATCGGCGTGGTTCATTTCGATTTGAACAATATCCGCGGTGGCCGCGGTGGCGAAACGCGTCAACAAACTTTCCGACAATTCGTGCGAATCCAACAGGCGGCAGCGAGGACGCTCGCTGCGCGAGCTGATCATACCCAGCGCGCCGAGCCAGCGGCGTTCGCCGTAAGGTTGCACGAGCACCAAGCACGGCCATGAAAAAGCCTGCGCGCCGATGCCGGAAATTTCGGTGACCACCTGCTCCACGGTGCCGGCAACACGAAACGCTTTGCCGATGTCGGCAAGCACGCGCGCCTGTCGTTCGTTGCTCTGGTGCAACGCCAGCAGGCGGCTGTTCTCAATTGCAATGGCCGCGTCATCGGCGAGAATTTCAAGATCGCGCACCTGTTGCAAATTGGGGCGATAGCCATCGGAGGGATTGAAAACCGTGATGAGGCCGATGAGCTGATCGCGCGAGCGAATCGGCACGAGCAGCGCATCGTTGGCGAGCCAGTCGCCGCCGGCCGTAATTTCGAGCGCCGCCGGAATGAACGCCGGTCGTCCGCCGGCCAACTGGCGCGAGTCGATAAAAAAAGATTCGCTGAGACGAAAGCGTTCCAGCAGATATGGCGCCAGTTCCGCGTAGGGCATTTGCTGCAATGGTCGCAATAACGCTGTGGCACGATTGGCAAATCCGCTTTGTGCGACGAGATGAAAAATTTCGTTGCCACGCCGCTGAAAAATCAAAACGCCCTGCCAGCCCAGCGCCGCAACGGCCTCGCTGACTTTGTGCATGATCAAATCGAGGCCGACATTCAGGCGAATGTCCTCGCCGATTTCCATTAATTGGGCGAGCTGATCGATGCGCCGCTGAAGCTCGCCGGTGCGCCCCTGCAACGAGGCCTGATTTTGCTTGACCCGGGCAACCTCGGCGGATCGCGCTTCCAGCTCTTCTGCCTGCAGACGCAATTTTTCTTCGAGATCTTTGCGCGTAGTGGCGTCGCGCTCGATCCAGAGATAACGAATGATTTTCTCGCCGGCGTCGGTAACCGGAATGACGGACAGATCGCTGATGAATTCGCCGCCGTCTTTGCGGCGACCGGTGATTTCACCGCGCCACGATTTGTGTTGCACCAGGCGGCGGTTGATTTCACCCCAGCGTCCGGAGTCCGACTCGTCGCGATAAACCTGCGGGGTGCGCCCGAGAATCTCGCTGCGCGCAAAACCGGTGATGCGTTCGAAGGCTCCATTGACATACAGAATTTTGTTGTCCGTATCGGTGATGACGATCGCATCCATTGCGCTTTCGACGCCTTGTTGAAAAATGCGCAGATCGTTGGTTTTCTCGGCAACGATGTCCTCTAATGAGCGCGCGGCCAGATGGCGCTTGGTCAAATCGAGCAAGCCGAGATGCACGCCGGAATTTTTTTCATATTTATCCTGCAACGGCGCGGCAAAAACCTGCAAAAAGATTTCTTCGCCGCTGCGGAGGTAGCGAATCTCCACCAGCGAAGAGCGGCCGCGCCGGGCTTCCTGCGCGGAGGGCAAAAGTTTTTCATAAAGATCGCGCGGCAACAGACTGGAAACTTTTTGTCCGATCACTTTCGCCGCCTCGGGAGCACCGGTTTGCTCTTTATTATCTGCGGGCATTGTTTTCGCGCCATTGGAACCGACAGGCAGGGTTGCCTGTCCCACCGCTTTGATGAGCTGCAGAAATTGCGGATTGATATAAATGATGCGTTCATCGCGATCAAAGTGCAGCACGGCTTCGCGGGTAAATTCTACAATCGCCGTCTGTCGCCGGTTTTCGTCTTCCAGTTTGAGCGTGTTCTCCAACAGCCCTTTGCGCAGCTCGGATTCCAATCGCAAAAAGCGAAGATGGTCGGCGAATAACGCGGTAATCACTAAAAAGGCGGCGACGCCGAAAGTGGCGTAAGCCAGCAGCGGCAGTCGCGGCGCAAAATAATAAATTGAAACGCCGGCGGCAAAGGCCAACGAGGCCAGCGCCAGCCAGAACCACAGCGCCGCGCGCTCGTGCCACAATCGGTAAAGCATAATGATGCCGCCGGCAGCAATCACAAATCCGGCGGCAATCCCGGCCAGAATTTGCCGCACCGCTTCATGCCGGCCAAAATGAAACAGGTTGTAGCCTTCGCCGGCGCCGAAGAAGACGATGAGCGCGATGATTCCCCAGAACGCCAGTTGCCAGCGCCGGAAGATTCGGCGTGACTGCGGCGGCTCGACGAGGCGAGACGGTGAAATCGCGGTGACAAACCACAAGCCGCTGAAGCCGAGGCAGAACAAATAAAAGTACAACTCGCCGCTGAAAAAATTCTTTACCCACACGAGGTCGAGCAGCGCGTGTCCGATCGTCACCAGCAGAAAAATCGTCGCGAGCAACATCGTGGTCGATAGACCGGCGAAAACGGCAAGGCTTTGCAGGCGATAGGCGCGTTCGGCCAGCGCCGTGGCAAACAGCGACAGAAACGTCGCGATACTCAGAATGGTCGCCGCCGCGGACGCATCAAGCGCGAATGCGGTGGCGTCGCCCGGTAAGAAAGAGTCGAGCATGGTGGAAGCGTAAAACGTAAAGTTAAAACTTAAAAATAAAACATGAGGCGTAAGCCGCAACGTGGACGAGCCACAACCAAACAGACAAAAATTGACCCACGGATGAAAAGCTGCCCACGGATGCAGAAAAAAGCTCTTCGTGTTTAATTTCCCGCTGATTGAAGAAACCCGCTGCTAATAATCGGTGGGAAAAACAAAGAAATCATCCGTTGGCCGCTTTTTATCCGTGGGAAATAATTTGTGTCATAAAGAATTAATTAAATTTTCTCGTGCAAATTGGATTTTTAAATTTAAAAATTATAACTAAAAAATTTGAAAAGTTGGCGCTGTGAAAAAATCATTTAGAACTCTTATAAATACAGGATGAAACGCAGTTTGATGAAAAAATGTTTGCTTTTTTTGCACACATTTTCCTTGTTAGAGACGCGGACGAAATCGAATTGGGTGGACAGAAATTTTTTGCTCGCCTGAAAAATCGTTACGGCAAGCTCGACTTCGCCGGATCGAATCGCGGCAAGCCGTTAAGCGGGAGATTCAAAATATAAGCCCACGCCTTGGCCGCGCCGGTTGCGGTTTGCACGTTAATCAAGCGGCGCACGAATAAGCTTCGTTCCGTTTGCTCCGGCCAGTAGCCTTCGATCACATCGAGCGTCGCAAAAAATGTCGCCGGATCAAAAATCTCAAACAGCTCGCCGTGAACCTGACAAACGGCAGCGGCCGGTATTGGCGTCGAGGGCAATGAAGCCGGTGGCTCATGCCGGGGCAGCGAAGCCGCGAGCACCAACCCGGGGAAGTCGCCAATCGCGTATAGCTCACCCGGCGTTGTCGCCGGGCCGATGAATCTGGTCTTTTCTTGAGAAAGAAAATTCTGCCGTTCCCGGCCGCGCATGAGCGAATCATAAACAAATAAAATGTTGTGAAGCTCGAGTGAATCCATGGTCATTTTAATATAAAAAGTTTGGCAAAGAATGCAAATGGAAAACCCGTTGCGGCGTTATGCCTCACTCATAGGTGGAAAATCGTAGCGCCCCGCCCACGCGGGGCAGACAAGAGGTCTGCGCTATCACCCCATCGATGAGGCATTACATTTCAGCGCTCAAGGCAGACGAAAAAAATAAGAAATTTTTTAAAAATGTATGCAACCTTTTTATGGGGAAGCCCGTCTAATATACCAGAAAGAGCAAAAACGAAGAGACCCAACAGTGGGTAAAGAGAAGTAGATTTAAAAAATAATCTTCACGTCTGATTTGCAGGCGTGAGGTTGATCATAAAGAACCTCCCGCGTGACCTAAGGAAAAGGCGATCCATGCCAGTGGATTGCCTTTTCCATTTTTAATGGTTTTGCCTTCAAAAATCATTCTACAGCGATTTTTCTTCGAGCTGTCGGGAGATTTGCTCGGGAGTGGCGAGCGCCAACACGACGACAAGCTGTGTGCCGCCGCGGGGAACAAAATTTATTTCGACGGAGCCGCCGCTTTGCTGGACGAGCTGGCGCAGCTTCCACAGGCCCAGCCCCGGATGGGCGGTGGCTTTGGTTTTGAAAAAAGGCAGGAAAACTTTGCTGATCAGCTCGGGGCTGACGCCGCGCCCGTTGTCCGTTAAAATCAGGCGAACCCGCGACTGGTCTTCCAACTGTTCGAGATGAACGACGACTTCCGTGGCTTCGGCTTCGCGAGAATTGCGCAGCGCTTCATCCAGCCCGGCTTTAACTTTGGGAACGGCGTTGATCCAGAGCGGCGCCGGAATTTCCGGAAGCTTCAGGACGAGAATTTTATTCCATCGCCGCGCCAGCGCCTGCAAAAGCTCGCGCAGGTCAAGCGGCGTGGCCTGAACCCGGGCGAGGTAAGTGCCAAATTCAACAAGTTGGCGGAGAATGGCGTTCATTTCGCCGGCGGAACCGTGCGCCCAGTTGATGACTTCGATCGGATTGACCGGTGTAATTTGCCCGGAATCTTCGCGCCGCGCCACGCTTTTCGTCAGCGCATTTTTCAGCAGATCCAGATAGCCTTGAATGCCGGCCAGTTTGTTGTTTAAAATATCGCCCATGCCGCCCAGCAAATCGAGCAGCGCGAGTTGTTTTTGATTCTCGACCAGATCCTGTTCGAGCTGACGCCGTTCGCTGATGTCTTCACAGGTGAGAATAACATAACGCAAAGCGCCGCGCTCGTCTTCCACATTGCAGGCATGCACGCGACACGGAAATTTTTTGCCGTTGCGATGCAGGCCGTCGATCTCGATGCCGCTGAGATTCGTCATCGGTTCCGGATGGCCGTTGGATGAAGGCCGGGCGCGTTTTTCTTCGCGCAACGCGGCCCACAGCATATCGCGCGTCAGCGTTTCGCCGGCGAGCAAGTTGTGTATTTCGTGGCCGCCCAGTTCCTCAACCCGATAACCGAAAAGCGCCGCGCCGGTTTGATTCGCGTCAACGACGAAACGCCGGCCGTCGACGACCAACAGCCCCATCGGCAACGAATCTTTAATATTCGCCAGAAAGTCATTCATTTCGGTCAAGCCGCGGGTTTTCTCTTCGATCAGATTCTCCAATTCGGCGTTGTGTTTTTGCATTTGCCGCAAACGCCAGCGATGCCCGCCGTAGATCAAGCCGCCGATCAAAATTAAGCTGCTGCATATAAACCAGGCCGTGCGATAAAACGGCGGCAAAATTTCAACGCGAAATTCGGCCGACCCGATGGATGAAAACCCCAGCGCATTGGCGCCGCGCACCTGAAACGTATAATCTCCCGGCGGCAAATTGGTGTAACGCGCTTGATTCTCGTCCGTCGCCTTCAGCCAACTTTTGTCGAATCCGCTTAAATAATATTCCGAGCTCGTATAATTTTCGTTTATAAAAGACAACGTGCGGAAATAAAAAGTGATGGAATGCTTGGCTTGCAATTGCAGATCGTTGGCAAACGTATAAAACCGGCCATCGGCTTCGAAGGATTGAATGTGAACCCGGGGCGAAGGCGTGACGAGCGGCAGGCGGTCGGGATAAAGTTTGGTCGCGCCGGAGGCGGTGCCAAACCAGAGATTGCCGTCGCGATCGCGATAATCCGCGTGCGCATTGCATTCGTTGTCGGCGAGACCGTGCACGGCGCGGAGATAAAAAAACGGCTTTATTTTTTCCGGCGGCGTTGCCGGTTGATTCGTTGTCGCATTTTGCCGCTCAAAAAACTCGAGCAGCGTTTTCATTTCAAAACCATCAATGCCGGCATTGGTGCCAAACCACAAACGCTGCCGGCGATCGGCGTTGATGAAATAAACCACGTCGTTGGCAAGCCCGTGCGCGCTGCTGAAGACTTTGAATTTGCCCTCATCATACAGCGCGACGCCGCCGCGGCGGGTTCCGAACCAGAGGCGCCCCTCGTGATCTTCAAAAATGCAATACACTTCATCGGCGGGAAGCCCGACCTCATTGCGGCGAAAAATTTTTTGCGATTGGCCGTCTTGCAAAAACAAACCGTCAAGAGTCGCGATCCACAACCGGCCTTGACGATCGCGATGGATCGGGCCGGTGACGTCGTTGGGCAAACCGTTTTCATGATTCAACACGGCAAATTTTCCACCGGAATAACAGACCGCGCCCCCGCCGCCGGTGGCGAGCCAGACTTCGCCATTCGCCGCGCAATGCACGTCATTAATACGATCAACCGGCAAACCGTTTTGCCGGCTGAAAATTTGCCCGCGGTGAAGATTGTTGATCAAATCTTCCGAGGCCAGACGCATCGCGCCCTGCTGAGTGCCAATCCAGACGGCGCCGGAAGGCTCGCGATCGAACGCGCGCACGACGTTGTGCGGCAGGCCGTGACGCGTATCTCGAACGAGGAGAGAATCGCCGTCGACGATCGCGATGCCGCCGCCGTTGGTGCCAATCCAGATTCGCCCGCGACGATCTTCGAAGAAACTGTAAACCGGCGCGACCGGCAGGCCGTTCTCGGTCAGATAATTGTCGAGATAATTTCCGAATAGCTTGTAGACGCCGCCGCCCCACGTGCCAATCCAGAGATTGTTTTCATAATCAACCCGCAGCGCGGCGATGCGGTCAATCGTCAGCCCCTGGCGCCGGCCAATGCGGCGGAAAATTTTCTGGCGAGAAAGCCCGTTCGCCGAATGGCTGTTGATTGCGGCAACGACCGGCGCTTCGTTGAAAATGGCGGGATCGAATTGCGCCAGACCATCAAGCGCGCCAACCCACAGGCGGCCCTGTTGATCCTGCGCCAGCGCCGAGATATTCGTATCGCGCAGCCCATCTTTTTTGTCGAACGTTCGCAACTGGCCACTCTTGACGCGCGTGAGTCCGGCGGCCGTGCCGACCCACATCACGCCATCCCGATCGCACAATAATGCCCGCACGAGATTGTCGGCGAGGCCGGCGGCGGAGGTGAGCGTTTCAAGCCGGTCGTTGCGCCAGATATTCACGCCCTCCCGCGTTCCCGCCCAAACACTGCCATCGCTGCCGAGCGCGAGCGCATTAACATAATTATTGGCGCTGCCGCGCGGCGTCATTCTTGAGACAAATTTTGAATTTGAAAAATAACCGGCGCCGCCGCGCGTTCCAATCCACAAAACGCCGGCGCTATCGGCGAGAATGTCGGTAACGTAGTTATGCGGCAATCCGGTGGCAACGGTAAAAATCCGGCAGGTGGTGTCGCCGATGGCAGGATCGTATCTGAGGCTAACCAAACCTTTATCCGTGCCCAGCCACAATGTGCTCTGACGATCTTGATAGATGGCATTTACCGCGCAGTTGATCATGCTATCCGGCAACGTTGGGCGCTGGAAGGAGCGACCGTCGTAACGGGTCAGGCCGCTTTCATACGTGCCGAGCCAAATGTAGCCCGCGCGGTCTTGATAAACGGAGACCACCTCGCTTTGCGGCAGGCCGTCGTTGGCGCCGTAGTTGCGAATTTGCAGAAACTGGGCGAAGAGCGACGTGGAGGCGAACGCAACAACGAGCCACGCCCCTATGTGCATTAATCGTGCAGTCATGCTGTTACTGAAAAATAAACTCATCCCTGTTGAACGGCGTTTTTTTGCGAAACTAAAGTTTCGCACTCCGTTTTACAAAATAAATTTTGCTGGAGATTGCCGCAATGACGCGATTGGCCGATTTTTCTTCCTGAATGCCTTTGGTCAAAACCACCAGCACATACGGCTGACGTGGCTTGTCTGATGAAACTTGTTTTTCCGGAAACACGATGGCGCCGTCATGCGTGATTCCCGTAATCCAACCGGTTTTATTCGCCACCACGACGCCGTTCGGCAGACCGGCGGGAATGCCTTCACGAAATTTCTGGCGTTGGAGAATAGCGAGCATGCTGTCGCAGGCCGTTGGCGAAGCCGCGCGTTTTTCGGCGATGGCCTGCAGCGTCAGCATCAGGTCGAACGCGTCGGTCTGATTGTTCAAACCACGCTGATAGGCTTTCGTGTCTTCAACGCCGCGCCGGACCTGCATATTTTTTGCGCCCAGATCGTGCAACGTTGCCATCACATTTTCCGCGCCGGCCAACTCGATGAGAATGTTCGTGGCGAGATTGCTGCTCAAGAAAAACTCCCGGCCGGTTTCGAGATCGCGCCAGACGACGCCGATCTCAGCGTGTAAACTGTCGGCAAGTTGTTCGAGGTAGTTTTGCAGAGCTGCGAAGGTATTTGAAGTGGTGATCGAGTTGTCGGTGCAGGTGAGGTTGGATGCAGGTATTCTGTTGGCGATTGGCGGCGTTGGCTTGCTGAGTTTCAAGTGCGTTCCGGCTATCGCTTTAAAACTCATGTGCTCCCGGCGAATTTTCTGTTGATTCGGCAGGCCCGGAAGGGTCCTTAAGTGATCGGAACGCCAAAACTCATTCCAGCCGACGAATCCCGGGCTTATCAACGCAAAGAGGAAGATTCGCATATCGATCCAAAAATAATCAACCTTGGATAACGACAAAGGATTAACAAAATATACGGCAAAATTATTAAAGGCAAAAGAGTTTTTTAAAAAATCTTTCCTCGTTTTGCCCGGAAGTATTTTGCCTGATTCCATCCGTTGCCGTCACAACTGCCGCAGAATTTCGTCCAGCGCGGGAAAACGCCCCAGTTGCTTTTTTGAAAAAATTTTCTTTCCCCGCGTCGAGACCTCGAAGACGCCGCCACTACCTTCGATAAGCTCGATCTGAACGTCGGAAAAACGCTGCATGAGTTCGGCCTTCAAACTGGAGGCGCGCGGTAAATAGTTTCACATTCCGCAGTATTCGATAGTGATTTTCATGTTCAATTTCGCTCCGAAGCCGGAATCCAAAACACTTAACTTGAATTATGCGTCGCGCGACTTCTTGCCGCAACCCAATTTAACCACGAAGGCATCAAGACACGAAGGGTATCAATTTTTTTTGATGTCTTCGTGTCTTAGTGGTTTAAAAAATCTTCAGGGAAATTAGCGGATCAAACCAGCACTTCTTCCGCCAGAAATTTCTCGCGGCTGCGGCGGCGTTTGGAAATTGCCGATGAAAAATCGTCGTACTCGCCTTTGAGATTTTCCGGATTCAGCGAATGCAAATCCGAGGGCACGAAGCGGCCGTCTTTGCGAATCAGATCGCCGTCGAACCAGATTTCGCCGCCGCCGTACTCCGGCGTTTGAATCATCACCATGTCCCAGTGAATCTGCGAGCGGTTGGTGTTGTCGGCATTCTCGTACGCATTGCCCGGGGTGAAGTGGAACGAGCCGGCGATCTTCTCGTCGAAGAGAATGTCGAGCATCGGCCGCGTGATGAACGGATTGAAGCCGAGCGCAAACTCGCCGACATAGCGCGCGCCGTCGTCGGTGTTGAACACTTCATTCAACCGCGCCGACTTCGTTGCCGAGTCCGCGGTAGCGTCGATAATCTTGCCGTTGCGAAATTCGAGCTTGATATCCGAGAACGTCACGCCCTGATAAATCGTCGGCGTATTGAAATGAATGACGCCGTTCACCGAGTTGCGCACCGGTGCGGTGAAACACTCGCCGTCGGGAATGTTGTACTCGCCGCCGCAGGGAATCGCCGGAATTTCTTTGATGCTGAAATTCAATTCCGTTTCCGGGCCGAGAATGCTGACACGGTCGGTGCCTTCCATGCGGTCTTTGAGCGCCTGCATCCCGACGGTCATGCGATCATAATCCATCGTGCAAACGTCGAAGTAAAAATCTTCAAACGTCTCGGTGCTCATGCCGGCCTGTTGCGCCATCGCCGAGTTGGGATAACGCAGCACGACCCATTTCGTTTTCAGGCGAATGTCGTGATGCACCGGCTGAAAAATGTGGCGCTGCAAATAGCTCATCTTGATGCCGGGGACGTCCGACATCTCGCAAATATTGTCGTTGCCGCGCACGCCGATGTAAGCGTCCATGCGTTCCATCCGATATTTCTCGATCTCGCCGAGAAGATGAAACGCCTCTTCGCCGTACTTGCGGTACATCTGCCGCAGCACTCGATTGTGTTTGAGTTCGACAATCGGAATCGCGCCGCGATCCACCGCGGCGGCAATCAACTCGTTAACAAAGGCATCGGGAACGTCGAAGGCTTCTATCAAAACACGCTCGCCTTTTTGCAGGCGCGTCGAATGCGAAGTCAACACCTCTGCCAGCCGTGCAAGTCGAGGATCATTCATAAAATACTCATCACAGTTGAAGTTCATGGTGCCGTTGATCGCGCGACGGGCACAAGCCCATTCAGGCACGCACAGGATACAACTTCCACGCCTGCCCCGAAAAACTACCTCATCAATAACGGCACAATGTAGTGAATTAAAGCCAGTTAGTCAAGCCGAATTGTTGACGACAAAACTGTAATACCGGCAAAATCATGAAAGCGCGGAGAACAGGATGGCAAATTTTGTGGGACTTATATATAAGGAAGCAATATTTGTTGAAAACGGCGGTTTGTTTCCACTACATTTTGTTGACCACAAGTACAGCCAGAGATTTTACAACTTCCCCGGAACGCAATCTGTCATCCAGCCCTTAGCGACAACAGCTCATGAGAATGAGTCGTTGAGACACTTTTTCACCTTTCAGTTCGTTCATATAATTTAACAGCAAGTATCAGGCCAATGTTCCAATTGTTTGATAACTCTTTAAATTTCAGAGCGATGTTGAATTTTGACTATGATTTCTCAATGTTTCAACCTTGTTCCAAATTGTTAATTTTTGATACAGTGCAAGACCATTTTTGAAATTGAGTCATTTGAACACTGATAATTTAATGAGTTGCTTGGAAGCGATGATTCCGCTACGGCGGAATTCGTAATGTGAGAAACCGGGCAAGTCTGACAAACTAAAGTTTGCCACTCCGGGGTTTCTGGGAAGTTTTGTCCATCAACCACTGAGATATTACGCGCGATTGTAATGCCTCACTTACGGGTGGAAAACGTAGCGCAGTCATCCTGACCAATGCTGCTAACTTTTCAAAAAGGCAAAATGCTTGGGGCAAAACTATTCAACCCCTTAAAAATTTTTTTTGCCCTGCATTTTTCTGTCATTGCCCTGCTTTGCGGGGTTAGAGACATTGGACAAGAGGTCTGCGCTCCCTCCATGTTACGGCGGCATTCCATTTTCTCTAAAATAATGTTGCGTAAGACGATTGCTTTTATTATATTTCAAACATTCGAAAGGAGATCAGTGTCGTGACCTACATTATCGCCGAACCCTGTGTCGATGTGCGCGATCGGGCCTGCGTGAAAGTTTGTCCGGTCGATTGCATCTATGAGATTGAAGCCACGCAGTTCAAAGCGGGCGATCCGGGCTATAAAATGACGCTGTATATTCATCCGAGCGAATGCATTGATTGCGGCGCCTGTGAGCCGGAGTGCCCGGTTGAAGCCATCTTTCCCGAGAGTGAAGTTCCGGAGAAATGGAAAGAGTACATTGATTACAACTACGCCGCTTTCGGCGTGGACCGCGCGTGAGTCAACCATCAGATTCGTTATTCAAAATCATTAAAAGCAAGATAATTGTGGCAAAATAATTAAAAAGCTTTTAAATCCCTGGCCTGCGGCAGTGCAGGCATCTGGCCATAATTATCTTGCAAAATCTCAACTTTTAGCCACCGGAGATGAATTATGACCTACATTATCGCAGAACCCTGTATAGACACGACCGACACCGCATGCGTTGCCGCTTGCCCGGTGGACTGCATTTATCTCAACAACGAGTCTTATGAGAAATCGTTGGGCAAAGCGAAGCCGGTCAGCAATCCCGTGATGGACGCGAATGGCAACCCCATGAACATTTTGTACATCCATCCGCAAGAGTGCATTGACTGTGGCGCGTGCGAGCCGGAATGCCCGCCCGAAGCGATTTTTAAAGATGACGCCGTTCCGTCGAAGTGGGATCAATATACCACGTACAATTATCAAGCGTTCGGTTTAGAGCGTCCGTAATGTTGAAATGCAAAAGCATCTACGCTAAACCGACGCCGGATGATGGCGCGCGCGTGTATGTCGATCGCTTGTGGCCGGAAGGCATTTCCACACGCCACGCCGCCGTCGAATGGTGGGCGCAGGAGTTGGCGCCTTCTTATGAATTGTGGCGACACGGCTACGCTCTGGACCGATGGCCGCAATATCACCAGAGCTATTTGGCCGAACTGGGAACGCGCGACCGGCAATCGGCGTTTGATAAGTTGCGCCAGAGCGCGGCCAACGGCAACGTGACATTGTTGTATGGCACCGATGATCCGGCGCGCAACAATGCCGTGATCGTGCGGGAATATCTGGAGAGCGGCGGGGGCGCTGCAAAAAAGAAAAGATGAGAAAAAGAAAAATGAATTCCAGGCTGCGTTTATCCCAATTATCTTGTGCTTGCTTTTTTGCTTTCCTTGTTTTATTTTATAGTTGCGTCCGCGAAACCGGTTCGCCGCCGCTCGACACCCTGCCGACCGCCGAGCAAGTCGCGACGGCGAAAGCCGATGTGGAAACGGCGAAAGCGAGCCTGACGCGCGACGGAAAATATAAATGCTGTGTGAAGCCCGCTTGTGATTGGTGCCTGCTAAAAGCCAATGGTTGTGCCTGTGCTGATATGATTGACGCCGATCAGCCCGTGTGTGCCGAGTGCGGGTTGGGCTGGAAAAATGGCAACGGTTCAATTCCGGATGTGCAACCCAGTGAAGTGAAAAATGTCCTGGAAACGCGTTAAAAAAGGTGTCTCCACGCTGCTGGC
>Ga0247727_10013674_pt1 | contig 13629 bp, 11 predicted proteins | sample WisWelCaveWW1625_FD_202498 | JGI IMG/M metagenome (GOLD analysis project Ga0247727, IMG submission 202498) | Biofilm microbial communities from Wishing Well Cave, Virginia, United States - WW16-25 | ecosystem: Environmental > Aquatic > Deep subsurface > Groundwater > Cave microbial mat | place... | reverse complement strand
AGGGTGGCGCCGGTCGGATTCTGGAAATTCGGGGTCACCAGCAGCAGCGCGCCAGGGCGGCGAGCCAGCTCTTGTTCCAGGTCCGGGAGCAAGATGCCGGCCGGACCGACCGGGAGGCCGCGAACCTCTGCTCCGGCGGCGAGAAACAGGTCGCGGGCCCCGGGATAAACGGGATCCTCCATGAGCACGGCGCCGGCAGGGCCGGCCAGGATCTTGGCAATCAGATCCAGGGCCTGCTGCAGCCCGCTGGTGACGACCAGGTCGTCATCCGGGCCGGCGATGCCTGCCTGGCGCATTTGAGCCAGCAGCAGCTCGCGTAGCGGGGGGTAGCCTTCCGCGGCCCCCAGTTGCAGGATGGCATCACCGTGAGCGGCCAACTCCTGGTCGGCGGCGCGCCGCAGGGCGTCGAGCGGGAGCAACGCCGGATCCGGGCGAGCCGAAGAGAAATTGATGACCTCGGCATCGGCCGGCCACAGGGGTTGCGGAACCGGATTGGGCAGCGGGGAGCGGAAACGGGGTTCCCAGCCGAAAACGGCTGCTCCTGCCGGAGCGCAGACAAAGCTGCCACGCCCGACATGAGCCCGCAGCAGGCCGTCCTTTTCGAGGGTCTCGTAAGCGGCCGCCACGGTCGTACGGTTCAGGCCAAGTAGGCCAGCCAATTCCCGGGTAGGGGGCAGGCGGGCGCCATCAGGCAGCCGCCCGGACCGGATCGAGGCCGCGATCTTATCGAAGAGCTGGCGGTAGAGGGGCGCCGGGCGGCGGGGGTCCAGGTCGAGGCTGAGATCGGTCCAGAGCACTGGAGTGACCATCCAATATACACCAATTTGGCTGGGACGGCAAGGCCCGGGGGCCGACTGCCGCCGGCTGGGGCGGCCTCCGCGATTGTCATCCCGAGCGCAGCGAGGGATCTGCTTTCGCCCCGGCGCAACAGCAGCGGTTCCGGAATCGGAGCCAGGCCATCGAAGCCGCGCTCGCTGAGCGATCCTGGATCAAGATCAGCCAGATCCGCACGTTAGCTGTGGAGCGCATTGGCCGGCGTCTCGGGGTTGCTCCCGCTGAGGAGCTGGCGCGGGTCATCGACCGGATCAACGAGATCATCGACTGATTCCCTTCGGGACTCATTGGCAACAGGTTCTCAATTGCGAGTACTCTAGCGAGGCTCCCGCCTCAGACCAGCAAGATGTATAAGCCGCGAATGAACGCGAATCAACGCGAATACGATCCGGGCATTCGCGTTCATTCGCGTTCATTCGCGGCCCCTTCTTGAACTTGACTCATTTGCAACAGGTTCGCGATTGCGAGTACTCTAGTAGCAGATGAATCCCCCTCGCTCACTGCCCCAGCAAACCATCGACGAGATCGTGCGCCGCGTCGTGGCGGTGGCCGCCCCGGAGCGGATCCTTCTGTTTGGGTCAGCGGCCCGCGGCCAGATGGGACCGAACAGCGACGTGGATCTGCTGGTTGTCAAGAGCGGGAACTACCACCGCGGGCAACTGACGGGAGACATCTACATGGGCCTCCGCGGTATCCCCGAAGCGGTCGACGTGGTGGTGGTCACCCAGGAAGAGATCGAACGCTATCGGGACACCCACTGCCTGGTGATCGCCCCGGCGCTGAAAGAAGGCCGGGTGATTTATGCCGCCTGAACGCTTCGGGCCTGAGGATCCGCGGGAGTGGCTGAACCGCGCCCGCAGCAACCTGGCGAGGGCGCGAGCGCTGACCCCGGGCGCCTACTTCGAAGAGCTCTGTTTTGATGCGCAGCAGGCGGCCGAGAAAGCGATCAAGGCTGTTCTCATCAAGCGGGGTGTTGCCTTTCCGTATGTCCACGACGTCAACCGGCTCCTCGACCTCGTAGCGCAGACCGGGGAGCCAGTGCCCGAGAGCCTTCGCCCCGCGGCGCGGCTGACAAGGTTTGCCGTAGTGACCCGTTACCCCTGGACTGGCGATGCGGTGACCGAAGAAGAGCACCAGCAGGCCGTCGTCGCCGCCGAGGCCGTGGTGCGCTGGGCCGAAGGCGCGGTCGGTTACCCCGGCGCGGCCCGACTAAGCCCATGAGGCTGGGACTGAACCTGGGCTACTGGGGCGCTGGGGCGCGCGACAACGTGGCGCTGGCGCGGGAAGCCGAGCGCCTCGGGTACCACTCGGTGTGGACCGCGGAGGCCTACGGATCCGACGCCGTCACGACCCTGACCTGGCTGGCGGCCCAGACCGAGCGCATGGCCGTGGGCACCGCCATCCTGCAGATGCCGGCGCGAACCCCCGCCATGACGGCCATGACCGCCGCGACGCTCGATCTGCTCACCGGCGGGCGGGTGCTGCTGGGGCTGGGCGCTTCGGGGCCGCAGGTGGTGGAGGGCTGGCACGGGGTGCCTTACGGCAAGCCGCTGGGGCGGGCGCGGGAGTACGTCGAGATTGTCCGCGCCATTCTGCGGCGAGACCGGCCGCTGGAGCATCACGGCGATCACTACGACATACCATGCCGCGATGGAACGGGCTTGGGCAAGCCGCTGAAGCTGATCCTGCACCCGCTGCGGCCGGCCATCCCCATCTATCTGGCGGCCATTGGCCCGCGCAACGTCGCTTTGGCCGCGGAAATCGCCGACGGGTGGCTGCCGATCTTCTTCTCGCCGCGGCGGATGAGCATTTACCGGGAGTGGCTCGAGGAAGGATTCGCGCGGGCCGGGCCGGCCAAAGACCGCGCCGCCTTCGACATCGCCCCGACCGCGACCATCCAGATGGGCCCCGACGTGGAGGCCTGCCGCAACGCCGTCAAGCCGCACCTGGCCCTCTACATCGGCGGGATGGGGGCGCGGGAGCGCAACTTCTATTTCAACCTCGCCTGCCGGTATGGCTACGAGGAGGCCGCCCGGCGGATTCAGGATCTGTTCCTGGCCGGGAAGCGAGCGGAGGCCGCCGCCGCGGTACCCGACGAGCTGGTGGACGAAGTCGCTCTGTGCGGCCCGGCCGAGCGCATCGCCGAGCGGCTCGGGGAATGGCGCGGCTCGGGGATCACCACCCTGATCTCGGCCACCTCCAGCCTGGAGACGGTGCGCGCCATGGCTGAGATGATGCGGTAACACCCTTTATACATTTTCTTTGACGGAATATGGCGGCCCCGGCGCTCCGCCGAAGAAATGGGACTACGGGGACTGGAGGTGGACCCCAATCGTTGGACCCAAAACGGGCCGGTCTTAGGAGGATCGGCAGCAGGTTGAGAACCAGGATCGCGGACTGGGAGTCCAGAGACGGTGATGTTCGGAGAAAACAGGGCTGTTGTCACGCTGCGGGCTGCGGCTGGTAGCGTTTGACCTTGATGTCGTCCTCATGCTGGCGCGCCTGCGCCAGATCATACGCCGCCTGCATCCGTATCCAGACGTCGGGCGTAGCGCCAAAAGCCTTGGCAAGGCGGATGGCCATGTCCGGGGACACTCCCGCCTGACCGTTGATCAGGCGCGAAAGGGTGGTACGGCTGACGCCAAGAACTTCGGCGCCTTCCGTAACAGAGAGGCCAAAAGGTTCCAGGCAATTAAGCCGGACGGATAGGCCGGGGTGCGGCGGGTTCTTCATGGGCATGGTATTTTCTCCTTTGCGTTCTAGTGGTAGTCGATCAGCTCGACGTCGTCGGCATCCCCGTCCTCAAAACGAAAGATAATCCTCCAGTTGGCTCGCACCGTAACGGACCAGAAACCCTTCCTATCGCCCTTGAGCGCGTGAAGACGAAAGCTCGTCATTCGCATGTCCTCGATGGTCCGGGCTTCGTCGAGTTGGCTGAGGATAGTGCGAATCTTGTCGATCAGATCGGGACGAATCCCCCTCGCATCAGCCTGCTCGAAGAGCCGTTGCAAGCCCTTATGCCGAAAGCCGACTATCACACCCTACTGTAGCGCGTGGCGCATCACGCGCGTCAACAGGAAAATAACCCTATGGTGGCGCCGAATCGATCTCTTGACCATTCCAACTCGAGCGCTGGCCGGAATGGAACGAGTCGGACGCCGCGGTGGTGGAAGTCTAGGCCGGCTGCGGCCTGGCTGCGGCCCAGGGGGCCGCCCCACCAAGCCGTTCCCTGGGGTAAAACCGAGCGGTTTTTGCCACCGCAAGCGAGGTCCGCCGCCCGATAAGAAGGGTGTGGAAACCCGTCATCTGGCGGGCGGAGGGAGTATCATGCGCATTGCGGCCATTCTCTTAGTGTCGCTGGCCATCGCGGGAGCGGTTCAGGGGCAGACCACTGGCGCTGGCGTAGAAGGCACCATTACGAACCCCGAGGGAGTGATCCTCTCCAAGGCCAACCTGCGGCTGCGCAACACCAAGACCGGGGCGGTGTTGAACCTGACCACCGATGATACCGGCCGCTTTCGGGCGCCGCTGCTGCCTCCAGGGGAGTACGAACTCTCGATCTCAGCCGAGGACTTCGTTCGCGCAGGCGAGGCGATTCTGGAACGAATCCAGCTTGCGGTGGGCGACGACGCCCGTCTCAACCTGGCGGTTTCGGTAGAACCAGGCAGCCACAAAGGGCAAGTGGTGGCAAGGATCAACCTCAGCTCGGGCGCCTTGAGCGGACTGGTGGATGACAGGGTGATTCGCGACTTGCCCCTGAACGGCCGGTCATTTCAGCAACTGGCCCTGCTCCAGCCTGGCGTGACCCTCTCGCGAAGCTCCGGCGCCGACGTCATCGGCGGGCGTATGCCCAAAATCACCGTCAACGGCGCGCGGCCGGAGATGGGCAGTTTCCTTCTGGATGGCACCGACATCAACGACGTGTATGACAAAACTCCCGGATCGACCGCCGGCGTGCTGCTGGGCGTGGAAGCCATCCGGGAGTTCCGCGTCATGACCAATTCTTATTCGGCCGAGTTCGGTCGCGCCGCCGGCGGCGTGGTCCACGCGGTTACCCGCTCCGGCGAGAACAGTTTTCACGGATCGGTCTTTGAGTTTCTCCGCAACTCCCGGTTGGATGCCAGGAACTTCTTCGACCCGGCGAACAGCCCCATCCCGCCGTTCAAACGCAACCAGTTCGGCGGGGCGTTGGGCGGACCGATCCGCCGCAACCAGACCTTCTTCTTCGCCACTTTCGAATCCCTGGTGGAGCGCCTGGGCATCACCGGAGTCACGGCGGTTCCGGATGTCGATGCCCGACGGGGCATCCTGCCCGGCCGGACCGTCGAGTTGCACTCCAGTATTCCGCGATACCTGGAGCTTTTCCCGCTGCCCAACGGAGAGTCATTGGGCGGCGGGGTAGCCCAATACCTCTACTCCCGATCACAGCCCACGGTGGAGTACTTGGGGCAGGGACGAATCGACCATCGAATCTCGGCCAAGGACAGCCTGTTCGGACGCTACACACTCAGCGCCGGGAAGGTGGACCGCCAGCCCGCCAACAAGCCGCCCCTGGCGATTACAGAAGAGAAAACCAGGAACCAGTACGTCACCCTGGAATACCAGCACGTCTACTCTGCCTCCACGGTCAACACCGCGCGCCTGGGGTTCAACCGCTCGGTGCAGGAAGCCGACAACCGGCGCACGACGGCTATCCCTGCGTCGCTTTCTTTTGTGCCGGGCGAGCCGTTCGGCTTTTTCACGATAAACGGCGTTGTCAGCGAGGTGGCCGGAGACTGGCGCCTGCCGCGCCTGGATTTCCTGAACAACTACCAATGGGAGAGCAACCTGTTGGTGGTTCGCGGGGTGCATACCTTCAAAGTGGGGTTCAAGGGCCAACGAATTCAGTACAACAGCTACTATTTCACCCCGCGCGGGGGATTCCTGACGTTCGCCAATCTGGAGAACTTCCTCCGGGGAGTGGTGATGAACGCCGACGTGGCGTTGCCATCTATGGTGGATCCTGACCGCGGCTTTCGCCAGTCGCTGTGGGGGCTTTACGCCCAGGATGACCTCCGGCTGAAACCGAACTTCACCTTGAACTTGGGAGTGCGCTACGAGTTGGCGACCGTTCCCACGGAGGTCAACGGCAAACTCAGCAGCCTGCGGCGGGTTACGGACGCGGCGGTGACCGTCGGGGGTCCCTGGTACGAAAATCCGTCGCTATGGAACGTCGCGCCCCGAGTGGGCCTGGCCTGGGATCCATTCCGGGACGGAAAGACAGCGATCCGGTCGGGATTTGGCATTTTCCACGACCAGATCCTTTCCAAGTACATATTGTTTCCCGGCACCATCAGTCCGCCGTTCACCCAGCGCATCGCGATCGCCAATGCGCCCTTTCCCAATATCGTGGCGAACCTGAGCGCGGCGGCGCTGGCGCGCCCGCCGCTGCACTCCATGAGCTTTGAGCTGCAGTCGCCCTATCTCATGCATTTCAATTTCGCCGCGCAGCGTTCCCTCGGCGCCACCTGGGACATCACCGCCGCCTACGCCGGCTCGCGCGGCCTCCACCTGATCCGCGTCGCCGACGCCAACCTTTCTCCAGAGGTGATGGTCAACGGCCAGAAGGTCTACCAGCCGCAACTGGGCCGCCGCAATCCCTCCTTCGCCGGCATCTGGCAGCGGGTCACCGACGCGCGGTCGTATCACGACGCCCTCCAGTTGACGGCCAACAAGCGCTTGCCTGGAGGGCTGCGCACGCAAGTCTCCTACACCTTCTCCCGCACCATCGACGACGCCGCGGGAAGTTACACCCAGGATTTCAACAACACGCCGTCTTACGGCCTGGATTGGTACGACCGCCGGATCGATCACGGTTTGTCGCCATTCCATGCCAAGCACAATCTCACGTTCCACTGGACCTACAACCTCCCCTCCCTGGGCCAGGGGCAAAGCTGGATGCGAGCCGCGCTGCGCGGTTGGCAACTGAACAACATCACCACGCTGCAATCCGGGCATCCCTTCACGGTTCTGTTGGGATTCAACCGCTCCGGCAACCTGAACACCAGCTTTTCGGCGCACGAGAGGCCCAACGTCAAGCCGGGTTACTCCGGCAATGCGATTCTGGGAGGACCCGACCGGTACTGGGATGTTAATGCCTTCGTGCTGCCGCCGGTCAACCAGCGGGGCAATCTCGGCCGGAACTCCCTGATTGGACCAGGATTGGCGGCGGTGGACGTGTCCTTGAACCGGTCCTTCCAGCCCCGCGAAGGGTGGAGCGTGCAATTCCGGGCGGAGGTTTTCAATCTGCCCAATCATCCGAGCTTCGCCACGCCGTCCGGGCGGATCGCCTTCACCAACGCGGCCGGGGCGGTGGCGCCGAGCTGGGGACGCATCACGGCGACCACCTCCACCTCACGGCAGATTCAGTTTGGGCTGAAGCTGGGGTTCTGAAGCGCTGAGTGCAACGTGAACGTCGTGAAGCCAGCATCCCGATGGCTCGTCGCGGCGGTGGCCGCGGCATTGATCCCCGCTGGCGCGCAGGATTCATCTCCGGCCGGATTGGAGTATCAGATCAAAGCCACCTTCCTCCTCACGATCGCCAAGTTCGTGGACTGGCCACCCGACAAGCTCGATCCGAGCAGCCCGATCCTGGTGGGCATCTACGGCAAAGATCCCTTCGGGATCACACTGGACCAAACCCTGCGGGGGAAGTCGGTCGCCGGAAGACCCCTGACGGTTCAGCGGTTGAGAGGGCTGGACCAGGCCGGGCCGTGCCACATTCTGTTCATCAGCGCCGCCGAGAGGAAGCGCTTGGGGCAAATCCTCAACACCCTGGGCGACGGGAGCGTATTGACGGTCGGGGAAATGGCCAACTTCGCGGAGCAAGGGGGAATGGTGAACTTCGTGACGAAGGACAATTCGGTCAGCCTGGAAATCAACCCCAGCGCGGCCGAGCGCGCCAATATCAAGATCAGCTCCAAGCTCCTGAGACTGGCCCGGGTGGTCGAGGGCCCGGATCAGGCGAGGGGAAAGTGACATGTTCCGCGACCTCTCCATCCGGCGCAAGCTGACTCTGATGGCGACAGGGGTAAGCACCCTGGCCCTGCTGGTGGCGTGCGGCGCCTTTACCGCCTATGAACTGGTTTCCTCGCGCCAGGACACCGCCGCTCGCATGTCCTCGTTGGTGGAGGTGATCGCTTCCAACAGCGCCGCGCCGCTGGCCTTCCGCGACCGGCGGGCGGCGGGGGAGTTGTTGGCGTCCCTGCGCGGTCAGGAAGAGATTGCCGCCGCCGCTTTGTACACCAAGGAGGGCGCCATTTTCGCCGGCCACCTGAGAGATTCGCGCCAAACCGCCGGCCCGCCGGCGTCGCCCGGCCAACCGGGCCTCTCTCTCAGCCGCGACGCTGTCGAGATCTTCCAGGAGGTGGTGCTGGATAAAGAGCGCATCGGTGTTTTGTACGTGCGGGCGGACCTGCGAAAGACCTACTTGCGGGTCCAGCGGTACGCCGCTCTCGCGGTCGTGGTGCTGGTGGCCTCCTTCCTGCTGGCCTTGCTGCTGTCTTCGCGCCTGCAGCGCATCATCTCGACGCCGGTCCTGCGACTGCAACAAACGGCGCGGCGGGTCACGAAGGATAAAGACTACGGGGTACGCGCGGCCAGTCACGGAAACGACGAGATCGGAAGCCTGATCGACGCTTTTAACGAAATGCTGGAGCAGATCCAGGCCGGCAAGTCGGAGTTGGAGCGCCATAGGGAACACCTGGAAGAAACCGTGGCCCGGCGCACGGCCGATCTGGTGCGGGTGAACACCGAGCTGACGGCGGCCAAGGAGAAAGCCGAGGAGTCGGCCCGGCTCAAGAGCGAATTCCTGGCCAATATGAGCCACGAGTTGCGCACCCCCATGAACGGCGTGCTGGGGATGACACAACTCGCCCTGGATACCGAGCTTACGCCGGAGCAGCGCGAGTATCTGGAAACCACCTACCAGTCGGGGAGAAGTCTCCTGACCCTGCTGAACGAACTCCTCGATTTCAGCAAGATTGAAGCCGGCAAAGTGAGCCTGGAAGCGGTGGATTTCAACCTGGAGGAGACCCTCTTCGGCGTCATCCGCACCCAGGCGGTGGCGGCGCACGAAAAAGGGCTGGAACTCAACTGCGTCATGGCGCCCGAGGTGCCCGATTGGTTGACCGGAGACCCCTACCGCCTGCAACAGGTGGTGACGAATCTGGTGGGCAACGCCATCAAGTTCACGGTCGCGGGCGAGGTGGTGGTTTCCGCCGGGATCCGCGAGGCCCCGGCGGGGAGCGCCGTCGTCGAGATCGCCGTGAAGGACACTGGCGTCGGAATCCCCCTGGACAAACAGAAATCCATCTTCGAGGCCTTCACCCAAGCCGACGGTTCCACGACCCGCCAATTCGGCGGAACCGGGCTGGGGTTGTCGATCTCCAGCCGCCTGGTCAGCCTGATGGGCGGCGAAATCAGCGTGGAGAGCGAGCCGGGCAAGGGGAGCACCTTCCGCTTCACGGCGCGCCTGGGGATTGGTCCTGCCAAGCGCCCGCTTCCCGCGCGGGAACCGTCGCTCCCCTCCCGGCTTCAAGACCGCCGGGTTCTGATCGTTGACGACAATCCCACCAACCGGCTCATCGTGGACTCGTTTGCCCGCTCCTTCGGCATGCGGACCGAGCTCTGCGAGAACGCCGGGGCCGCGCTCCGGAGCCTGGATCTGGCCGCTTCCACGCGCAGCCCCTTCGACTTCCTCCTTCTGGATGTTCAAATGCCCGAGGTGGACGGTTTTGAACTCGTCCTGGAGATTCGCCGGCGGAAGGATCCTAACGAGGCCTTCATCATGATGCTCAGCTCCGTGGAGGTCGCCGATTGCACGGCGCGATGCCGCCAACTGGGCATCCGGCGCTACCTGACAAAACCCATCGGGAAAGCGGACCTCCAGCGGGCTTTGCTGGAGGCCTTGGACTCCGTACCGGAGGCGGCGGCTCATCGAACGCCGGCGGGGGGCGATGGCTCCGGACTGGAACCGGCGGCCAGCCCGGTGAGGCGCCTGCGCGTGCTGCTGGCCGAAGACAATCCGGTCAACCAGCGGCTCGCCATGAAGCTGCTTTCCAAGCAGGGGCATGAGGTGACGCTGGCGTCGACGGGGTTGCAAGCGGTGCGCTCCGTTCGACAATCGCGGTTTGACATCGTGCTCATGGACGTGCAGATGCCGGAAATGGACGGCCTCCAGGCGACGCGGGCCATCCGCGCCTGGGAAGCGGAATCCCGGTTGCCCCCCGTGCCCGTCATCGCGCTCACCGCTCACGCCAGGAACAGCGACCGGGAGCAGTGCCTGGAGGCCGGGATGAACGATTTTCTTTCGAAACCATTCGATTTGGCGGATCTCCGCCGGCTTCTGGACCGTTACGGAAGCGGCGTCACCGAAGTGGTTCTGGAGGCCCCGTCGGTGTGACGGGCTGCTATCGCGCCGGCCCCCTATCGGTCAGGGCGTTGTGTTTCAGGGGCCCAATCGGTACCGCGCCGGTGGGTGCGCGACATAAAAGTGATGGGCCAGTTGCAACCGCCCGATTTCTCGCGCCTGACCGAGCGTATTACTACGCTCGGAGGCGGAGTCGGCGCCGGTGTCATCCCGAGCGCAGCGAGGGATCTGCTTCTCGCCCCGCCGTAACAGCAGATCCCTCGCTGCGCTCGGGATGACAATCGCAGGGCCGGCGGTTGCCGCCACTTTCATGTCAAAGGAAACCACTCCGCCGCCATCCGCAGGTCCCGTTCGGCATTGGCGAGGGCCTCTTGCTTCAGCCGTTCACGGAGATTCTGCCGGCTCTGGGTCTCAACGTAGTGCCGGATAGCACGGTCAATTAGGGCGCTGCGGTTGCCTTTGGTCGCCACCTTGTCGAGCACGGCTGCCGTCGTGGTTGGCAGGATGACGTTGAGGCGCTTGTTCATGGTGGGTTTTGGTTAATGATCTTACAGCCAGAAGTGTACACCAACCCACAACCGGAGCGGCCGCAGGCCGCTCCGGACCAGAGCCCGTCATCCCGAGCGCAGCGAGGGATCTGCTGTTTTCACGCATTGGCTGGCCAGCAGGTTTTGGCAAAAAACAGATCCCTCGCTTCGCTCGGGATGACAGTCCTGGCCGTGTCCCAGCCTGTTGTCAACCCTACGGAAACGTCCAAACTCCAGGGACAGGCATTCCTGCCTGTCAGGGTGCCAATAGGACAGGCAGGAATGCCTGTGTTACCGGTGCCGCAGCGTCGCCACCGCATGGGCTTCGGCGGCCAGGCCCTCCCCGACCGGCCCCAATCCCTCCGCGGTCTTGGCTTTCACCGAGACCGACGCCGGATCCACTCCCAGCGCCACCGCCAGGGACTCCCGAATCCGCTCGCGATACGGCAATATCTGGGGCCGCTCCAGGATCACCACCACGTCCAGGTGGACGACGGAGAAGCCGTGCTGCTCCACCAGCTCCCGCGCCCGGCGCAAGAACACCAGGCTGGGGGTGTCCTTCCATTGCGGATCGGAGGGCGGAAAGTGCTCGCCGATATCGCCCAGCCCGGCGGCGCCTAGCAGAGCGTCGGTGGCGGCGTGAGCCACGATGTCAGCGTCGGAGTGGCCCGCCAGGCCTTTCTCGTACGGGATCTGGACCCCCCCCAGCACCAGGCGGCGGCCCTCCACCAGCCGGTGCAGGTCCCAGCCCAGACCCGCGCGGAACTCACCCATGATCCCCGGCAGCCTCGCGCAAAAACAACTGGGCCAGCGCCAGGTCACTCTGCCGGGTGATCTTGATATTGCGGTCGCTGCCCGGCACCACCGAGACGTCCACCTCCAGATGCTCGACCAGGCTGGCCTCGTCGGTGCCCACGAATTCATCGGCCTCGGCCTGCTGGTAGGCCCGCCGCAGCAACTCCAGGCGGAAGACCTGCGGGGTCTGGGCGAGCACGATGCGCTCCCTCGGCAGCGTGGTACGGATACGCGTGTTCTCCACCTGCTTCACGGTCTCGACCGGGGGCAGGCCGGGAATCGCCGCGCCGGTGCGCGCCGCCGCCTGGATTACTCTCTCAATCAGCTCCACCGGCACGCAGGGCCGCACGGCGTCATGCACCGCCACCAGCTCCACGCCCGGTGAAACCCGCTCCAGGCCATTCCTGACGGATTCCTGGCGGTACCGGCCGCCCTCCACCAGCACCACCGGCCGGGCGAGCGCCGCTTCGCCCAGCTCCTGCTCGAAGCGGCCGCGATCCTGGGCGCGCAACGCCACGATGATCTCTCCGATCGACGGGCAGGCCACGAACTTGCGAACCGTATGCATCAGGATCGAGGATCCATCCAGCCGCAGGAACTGCTTGGGACTCTTCTCGGCCCCTTCGGCCGCCCGCCGCATCCGCGTTCCGAGGCCGGCCGCCGGAATGATGGCGGCGACCCTCATCGCGACTGGCTGCTCACGGAGGCCTGTTCGGAGCGCGGCGCCTCTCCCCGCCCGCCGCGGTGCTCCCCGGCGCCCCGTTCCGGGCCGTGCGACGGCGGCGTCTGCTGCGCCTTTTCGTCGTATTTACCGAAGATCATCTTGCCGGCGGTGGTCTGCAACACGCTGGTCACGGCGATGTCGATGGTTTTGGAGATCATGCGGCGGGCGTTGTCCACCACCACCATGGTTCCGTCATCCAGGTAGGCCACCCCCTGGTTGTATTCCTTGCCTTCCTTGAGGATGAACACCCGCATGGTCTCGCCGGGCAGCACGATGGGCTTCAGGGCGTTGGTCAGCTCGTTGATATTGAGCACTTCCACCCGGTGCAGCTGGGCCACCTTGTTGAGGTTGAAGTCGTTGGTCACGATCTTGCCGCCGTGGAGCTTGGCCAGCTCGATCAGCTTCATGTCCACGTCGCGCAGGTGGGGGAAGTCGATCTCGACGATCTGGACTTCGACGTTGGACATCTTCTGAATCCGCTGCAGCACGTCGAGGCCGCGCCGCCCGCGGTTGCGCTTCAGCGAATCGGCCGAGTCGGCCACCAGTTGCAGCTCCCGCAGCACGAACTGCGGGATCACCAGGGCCCCGTCCAAAAAGCTGGTTTCGCAGATGTCGGCAATGCGGCCGTCGATGATGACGCTGGTATCCAGGATCTTGGAGGACTTGGAGGCCGTTTTTTCGGCGCCAAACAAGCCGCCCAGGGCCGCCAGGTTCAGCATGTCGCCCTTGGCCCCGCCCACCACCAGGCCCAGGTAGCTCAGCAGCAGCAGCAACGCCACCTGGACAAACGACAGGCTGGAGGCGCCGAAGGCCCCGCTGAGCTCCAGCACCTGGCTCATCACCAGGGCTCCCAGCATGCCCAGCAGCGATCCGATGGCCGCCCCGATCAGGCGCTTCAGACTGGCCTGTCGGAGCCGGATTTCCAGCAAGATGACCACGGCGCCCAGCAGGGCCCCCGCCGGCGCTGCCTGCCACCACAGCGCCAAGCCAAACGGTCGGACCACAATAGCACTGATGATAACTACGGCCAGAAATACGAGCCTGACGATCCACAGGTCCAGCACCGCTATCACCCCCTGCGAAGCCGTTTGCCAACCCACTACGCTGCCGCTCTGAGTATAGCACCATTGCTCAGCGCCAGATGCGAGTCACCCGCGGCCGAGTGCGCGACATGAAAGTGATGGATCGCGGGGGTTCTTTTTTTAGGGCCAGGTTCTTAAAGTATATTATACTGTAAGACAAGGAGGCCCCTTGCCAGACCCATTAACGCCTTTGCTCGACGACAGATCCACTCTGCTCCGGCAGATTACCGAAATCGGCGACTTCCAGCCGGGTTCCAT
>Ga0247727_10013673_pt1 | contig 13630 bp, 11 predicted proteins | sample WisWelCaveWW1625_FD_202498 | JGI IMG/M metagenome (GOLD analysis project Ga0247727, IMG submission 202498) | Biofilm microbial communities from Wishing Well Cave, Virginia, United States - WW16-25 | ecosystem: Environmental > Aquatic > Deep subsurface > Groundwater > Cave microbial mat | place... | reverse complement strand
GCCTTCCCTGATGAAGCGGATGGTCATGGCCGGATTCCTCGGGCGCAAGAGCGGCCGCGGCTTCTACGACTACAGCGTCGAGCCGCCGCGCCCCAACGACTTCCTGGCGGGCCGCGGAGCGGCCCCGGAGGACCTGCGATGATCGCATCCGACCGCGTTCTCTACGAGGTGCGCGACCGCGTCGCGCGCCTCACCATCAACCGGCCCGACAAGCTGAACGCCCTCGACCGCCAGACGATGATCGACATCGACCGGGCGGTGGCCGCCGCCCGCGACGACGCCGCGGTCGGCGTCCTGGTGGTCACGGGGGCGGGCGACAAGGCCTTCGTCGCCGGGGCCGACATCAACGAGCTGGCGAAACAGAGCCCGGTCGAGGGGGCCGCCTACGCCCGCGCCGGACAGGGCGTGCTGGACCGCCTCGAAACCGCAGGCAAGCCGAGCATCGCCGTGATCAAGGGGTACGCGCTGGGCGGCGGCTGCGAGCTGGCGCTGGCCTGCACGCTCCGGATCGCCTCGGACACCGCCCGGATCGGTCAGCCGGAGACCACGCTCGCGATCATCCCGGGGTACGGCGGCACGCAGCGCCTGTCCCGGCTCGTGGGCCGCGGCAAGGCGCTCGAGATGATCCTGACGGGGGAACCCATCGACGCGAAGGAGGCGCACCGCATCGGCCTCGTGAACCGGGTCGTCCCGCTGGCCGAGGTCGACGCCGCCGTCGACGCGCTGGCCCGCACCCTCCTGGCGCGCGGGCCGGTCGCCCTGCGCCTGGCCATGCAGGCCGTCCACGAGGGGCTGCAGATGAGTCTTGCCGAGGGGCTGTCGCTCGAGACCGTCCTCTTCGGGCTGTCGTGCGCCACCGACGACATGCGCGAGGGGACGCGGGCCTTCCTCGAGAAGCGCAAACCGTCGTACCAGGGACGGTAGGAGAAGCACGTTGGTCGACCGACCTGTCCGCCGGGTGACCAGGGGCCCCGCGCACGTCGTGCGTGCGCTCCGGGTTTTCATCCTCCTGGTGCTCGCCGGCGTGATCGTGGGGACCGCCCTGACCTGGGGGCGGCGCGGCCGGCCGCAGGCGGCAATCTCCATGGCCGACCCGGCGACCGCGGCGGCGCTCGGCGCGATCACCGATCAGTCCGAGCGCTTCACGGCGAGCGGCACCCGGGAGGGGAAGCCGGCCTTCGACCTGGCCGCCGAGACGGTCACCGGGCTCCAGGGGGACCGCAAGCTGCTGCAGACGGTCCGTCTCGATGTCCACGAGCAGGAGGGCGGCACGGTCGAGGTCCTCGGGAAGGAGGGGGAATTCGACCCGGGCGCGCGCCGGGCGCAGATCCGCGGCGAGGTCGGCATCAAGACCCCCGACGGCCTGTCCCTCGAGACCCCCAACCTCTCCTACGACAGCGACCGCGACATGATCCACACGAGTGACCCGATCCGCTTCCGGCTCGGGCGGATCGAGGGGACCGGCGAGGGACTCAACTACCTGGTCGGGGAGCGGCGCCTGAAGATCCCGGCGCGGGTGCGGCTGCGCATCCAGCCCGATGACGGCGGACCCGACATCCTCATCACCTCCGGGACCCTGGTCGCGAGCCTCGACGAGAACAGCGCCGTGTTCACCGAATCGGCGCGGCTCGAGCGCGGCGCCGATCTCCTGACCGGCAACTACCTGCGCATCGAGCTCGACGCGGCGCGCGCGCGGGTCGCGGGTATCCGGGCCTTCGGCGACGTCGCCGTCACCTTCGCGCCCGACGCCGAGGGGAGGCCGGGAAACCTGCGCGCCGACAGCCTGGTCCTGACGCTCGGCCCCGGCGACACGCTGGAGGAGGCCGAGGCCTCCGGCGGCTGCCGCTTCGCCTCGGGGCCCTACACCTCGACCAGCCGCACGGCCCTGTACCGCCGCGCCGAGGACCGCCTGGAGCTGCGCGGCGATCCGTCGGTGGTCACCGACCGCGACCGCATCGCCGCCCAGGAGATCGACCTGGCCCCGGGACGCCAGACCCTCGAGGCGCGCGGCGATGTCCATACCACGACCCTGGGGGAGGCGAAAAGCGACGTCCCCGGGTTCTCCTCCGCGGCCCCGGTCTCTTTCCAGGCGGCCCGCCTGGTCGCCGAGCAGGTGGGCAAGCGCGCCGTCTACAGCGGCGCGGCCCGGGCCTGGCAGGAGGGGGCGAGCCTGCAGGCCGAGGAGATCGTCGTCGACGAGGAGCAGCGGCAGGTGCGCGCCGCGGGCGCCGTGGTGTCGCGTTTCACCCCGAAGCCCGGGGCCAGGAGCGGGCCGCGCCCGCCGACCACCACGATCGCCGCCCGCCGGATGGTCCTCGACGACGCCTCCTCCACGGCGCGCTACGAAGGGGACGCGCGCCTGGCCCGTCCCGACGCCTCGATCACCGCCGACACCATGGAGGTCCACCTCCTGGAGAACGCGCGCCGGCGCGAGATCGACCGCATCGTCGCCCGCGGCTCGGTGTCGGCGCGGCACCAGGGGACCTACGCCACCGCCACCGAGGCGGAGTACCTGGCGGCGCGCCAGGTGCTGATCCTGCGCGACGCCCAGGGCCTGGCGGAGGTCATCGACGGCGCCACCGGCCGATCGATGCGCGGACGCGAGCTGACCTACGACCTGGCGGGCGACCGGGTGCTCACCGAACCGGGCCCCGGCGGCCGCACCTGGATCACCGTGACACCCGATACCAAGGAAACCCCGCGCGTTGAGCCACCGTCTCGTCATTGAGGGGCTGTCGAAGAGCTACCGGGGCCGCCAGGTCATCCGGGACATCTCGCTCGAGATCTCGGCGGGGGAGGTCGTGGGGCTTCTCGGCCCGAACGGCGCCGGCAAGACGACCACCTTCTACTGCGTCGTCGGGCTGGTGCGGCCGGACTCCGGGCGCGTGCTGCTCGGCGACCACGACGTCACCCGCCTGCCGATGTACCTGCGCGCCCGCAGCGGCATCAGCTACCTCCCCCAGGAGCCGTCCATTTTCCGCAGGATGACGGTGGAGGAGAACATCGTCGCCATCCTGGAGACGCTCGACATGCCGCGCGACCGGATCCGCCGGCGGACCGCCGAGGTGCTCGAGGAGCTGCGCATCGGGCACCTGGCGCGCAGCCGGGCCTACACCCTCTCGGGCGGGGAGCGCCGGCGGGCCGAGATCGCCCGGGCGCTGGCGATCTCGCCGTCGTTCATCCTGCTCGACGAGCCATTCTCGGGGATCGACCCGATAGCGGTTGCGGATATCCAGAAAATCATCTATCAATTGAAGGCGAAGGGCATCGGCCTGCTGATGACCGATCACAACGTGCAGGAGACCCTCCGGATCACCGACCGGGCCTGTATCATCGCCGAGGGGCGGATCTTCCGGAAGGGCACGCCGGACGAGCTGGCGGCCGACCCCAGGGTACGCGAGGTCTATCTCGGGGAGCACTTCCGGCTGGCCGGGCGGCCGGCGGAGAACCGGATCTAGGGACCATGGCGCTCGAGCAGAAACTCCACCTCAGGCTGTCGCAGAAGCTGATCATGACGCCGTCGCTCCAGCAGGCGATCAAGCTCCTGCAGATGACCAAGCTCGAGCTCCAGGAGGAGGTCACCCAGGAGCTGACCGAGAACCCGATGCTCGAGGAGGTCCAGGAGGCGCCGACCGAGGCGGAGAAGGCCGAGGCCGAGAAGTCCGAGGGCGAGGAGGGCCAGCCGGAGACCCCCGAGGCCGAGGCCGGCGCCCCCGAGCCCGGGCCGGAGGAGCCCCCCGTACCGGAACCCCCCGCCGAGCCCGAGCGCGAGGCCGATGCGTTCGAGGAGATCGACTACGAGGCGTACTTCCAGGACTACATGGACCTCTCCTACAACCCGCAGACGCCGCGCGAGGACGTCGAGACCCGCCCCCTCGACGCCGTCCTGAGCCGGCCGCAGAGCCTGACCGACCATCTCCTCTGGCAGCTCGACATGGCGGCGCTGCCGGCCCGGCGCAAGGAGATAGCCCAGGCGATCATCGGCAACCTCGACGACGCCGGGTACCTGCAGGCGTCGTTCGCCGAGATCGCCGCCATGGGGCCGTACCCCCTCGAGGAGGTCGAGATCGCGCTCCACATGGTGCAGGATTTCGACCCGCCCGGCGTCGCGGCGCGCGACGTGCGCGAGTGCCTGATGCTGCAGATCGCCTACCACGACATGGAAGGCACTCCGGTCGAGGCGATCGTGCGCGACCACTTCGAGCTGCTGCAGGCGCGCAAGTTCCGGGACATCGCGCACGCGCTCGGCTGCCCGGTCGAGGAGGTGATGACCTACGTCGACACCATCCGCCATCTCGACCCGAAGCCGGGCAAGAAGCACAACACCGCCAGCAGCAACTACGTCATCCCGGACGTGTACGTCCTCAAGATCGACAAGGGGTACACGATCGTGCTCAACGAGGAGGGGCTGCCGCGCCTGCGGATCAGCCCGTTCTATCGGAGACTCATCGATCGCAACAACCCGGACGCCACCCGCGAAACGCGCGAGTACGCCCGCGAGAAGTTCCGCTCGGCCTTCCGGCTGATCAAGAGCCTGGAGGAGCGCCAGCGCACCATCTACAAGGTGGCGCGGAGCATCGTCAAGCACCAGCAGGGGTTCCTGGATCACGGCTACGAGCACATGCGGCCGCTCATCCTGCGCGACGTCGCCGACGACATCGGCATGCACGAATCGACCGTGAGCCGGGTCGTCAACCACAAGTACATGCACACGCCGCGCGGCCTGTTCGAAATGCGGTTCTTCTTCCACTCGGGCATCAGCAGCGACCATGGGGAGGAGGTCTCCTCCCTGACGGTCAAGGAGCGCATCAAGAAGTCGGTCGCCGAGGAGGACGCGGCATACCCCCTGTCGGACGCGGCCATCGTCCAGATCCTCGGCCGCGAGGGTCTGCGCATTGCCCGGCGCACCGTCGCCAAGTACCGCGAGGAACTGCGCATTCCGTCATCCAACGAGCGCCGGCAGGGATTTCGCTGAGAGAGCGACGCCGCCGGCCCAACGACACGAGAGATCCCATGGACATCGCCTACACCGGACGGAAGGCCAGCCTGACCCCCGCACTCAAGGCCGCGGCGGAGGGCAAGCTCGAGAAACTGGAGAAGGTCCTCGGTGATATCCTTGACGCCCGCGTGATCCTGACGCGGGAGAAGCACCGTCAGGTCGCCGAGATCGTCGTCAAGGCGCGCGCCCGGACCCTGACCGCGAAGGGCGAGGCCGCCGAGTTCACCGACGCCATCGGCATGGCCGCCGACCGGCTGATGGCGCAGGCGCGGCGGCACGCCGACCGTCGCAACGCGCGCCGCAAGGGGACGGCCCCCTGGAAGGAAACGCGCCGCGAGCCGGCCGCGGCGCCGGAGACCCTCGAGCCCGTCCGGGTCTCCGGGTTGGTGCGGTTCGGGCCGTTCCGGGTGCTGCCGATGTCGGTGCGCGAGGCGCTGGCGCGGGCCCGGGACGAGGGTCCCGAGGTGCTGGTGTTCCGCGACCTGGCGTCGCAGCAGGTGTCGGTCCTGTTCAGGAGGCCGGACGGGCAGTACGGCCTGGTGGAAACGGAGGCGTAGGTGCCGTTCGATTTCAGTCTCGACCGTGATCAGGAGATGATCCGGGACTCGGTGCGCGAATTCGCGCAGTCGGTCCTGAAGCCGCGCGCGGCGGAGTACGACCGCTCCCGCGAGTTCCCGTGGGACAACTGGAAGCGCTGCGCCGGCATGAACCTGACCGGCATGGTGATCCCCGAGGAGCACGGGGGCGCCGGGTTCGACAGCGTGTCGTACGTCATCGCCATCGAGGAGGTGTCGCGCGCCTGCGCCTCGACCGGCGTGATCCTGTCGGTGAACAACTCGCTGTTCTGCGGGCCGCTTCTGAAGTTCGGCAACGACGACCAGAAGCGGCGCTACCTCGCGCCGCACGCCCGGGGCGAGAAGATCGGCGCCTACTGCCTCACCGAGCCGGGGGCCGGCTCCGACTCGGCGGCCCTGCGGACGGGCGCGAAGCGGCAGGGCGACACTTACGTCCTCAACGGCACCAAGGTGTTCGTGACCAACGGCGAGGCGGCCTCGACGTTCCTGGTGTACGCCACCCTCGACCCGGCCCTGCGACACAAGGGGATCACCGCCTTCCTCGTCGAGCGCGGGTTCAAGGGGTTCCGGCAGGGCAAGCCGGAGCGCAAGATGGGGATCACCTGCTCCGGGTCGACGGAGGTCGTCCTCGACGACTGCGAGGTCCCGGCCGCCAACCGCCTCGGGGGGGAGGGCGAGGGGTTCAGGATCGCCATGCACACCCTCGACGGCGGACGCATCGGGATCGCCGCCCAGGCGCTCGGGATCGGCCAGGCGGCGCTCGACGAGTCCCTCCGCTACAGCCGCAACCGCGAGGCCTTCGGCAAGCCGATCGCCGAGCTGCAGGCGATCCAGTGGAAGCTCGCTGACATGGCCACCGAGATCGAGGCGGCGCGCCTGCTGTCCTACCGGGCCGGCTGGGCGCGTGATAACAAGGACCGCTGCTCGCTCGAGGCGTCGATGGCCAAGCTGTATGCCTCGGAGGCCTGCATGCGCGCCGCGCACCAGGCGGTGCAGGTGCACGGCGGCTACGGCTACATCAACGAGTACACCGTCGAACGGCTGTTCCGTGACGCCCGGATCACCGAAATCTATGAAGGCACCTCGGAGATCCAGCGACTGGTGATCGCCAAGGAAGTCCTCAAGGGACAGGGGGCATGAGCCGGGACGATCGGCGGACGCCGACACGCGCCGGCGACCGGCGCGCCTGGGAGGAGACCGTCCTCGAGCCGGCCCTGCGCCGGCGCGGCGAGCGGCCCGGCCCGTTCACGACGGTCTCCGACCTGCCCATCGAGCGGCTCTACACCGCCGAGGATCTCGCCGGGTGGGACCCGGCCGCGCGTCTCGGGCATCCCGGCGAGCCGCCGTACACCCGCGGCATCCACCCGACGATGTACCGCGGCAGGCCGTGGACGATGCGCCAGTTCGCCGGTTTCGGCAGCGCCGCCGACACCAACCGCCGCTTCCACTACCTGCTCGAGCACGGCCAGCACGGCCTGTCGGTCGCCTTCGACCTGCCGACGCTCATGGGGCGCGACTCCGACGACGCGCTGGCCGACGGCGAGGTGGGGAAGGAGGGGGTCGCCATCGACACCCTCGAGGACATGGAGACGCTCTTCCGCGGCATCCCGCTCGGCGAGGTCTCCACATCGATGACCATCAACGCCCCGGCGGTCGTCCTGCTGGCGATGTACCTGGGGGTGGCCGAGAAGCAGGGGATCCCGTCCGCGTCGCTCGAGGGGACGATACAGAACGACATCCTCAAGGAGTACATCGCCCAGAAGGAGTGGATCTACCCGCCCGCGCCCTCGATGCGCATCATCACCGACATGATCGCCTTCTGCGCCGAGCGGGTCCCGAAGTGGAACACCATCTCGATCAGCGGCTACCACATCCGCGAGGCCGGCTCGACCGCCGTCCAGGAGCTGGCCTTCACGCTGGCCGACGGGCTGGCGTACGTCGAGGCGGGGCGCGCGCGCGGGCTCCCGGTGGACGCCTTCGTGCCGCGGCTGTCGTTCTTCTTCAACGCGCACATCGATTTCTTCGAGGAGATCGCCAAGCTGCGCGCCGCCCGGCGCATGTGGTGCCGGTTCATGCAGCAGCGCTTCGGCGCCCTCGACCCGCGCTCCTGGACGCTCCGCACCCACGTGCAGACCGCCGGCTGCTCGCTCACCGCGCAGCAGCCGTACAACAACGTCGTCCGGGTCGCCGTGCAGGCCCTGGCGGCGGCGCTCGGCGGCACGCAGTCGCTGCACACCAACTCCCTCGACGAGACCCTCGCCTTGCCGAGCGAGGAATCGGTGCGCATCGCCCTGCGCACCCAGCAGATCATCGCCGAGGAGAGCGGCGTCACCAACACCATCGATCCGCTCGGTGGCTCGTACTTCGTCGAGGCGCTCACCGAGCGGATGGAGCGCGACGCCCTCGACTACATCACCCGGATAGACGCCATGGGCGGCATGGTGACGGCGATCGAGCAGGGCTTCCCGCAGCGCGAGATCGCCGAGGCGGCGTACCGCTACCAGCGCCAGATCGACGGCGGCGAGAAGACCCTGGTCGGGGTCAACAAGTACACCGAGGGCAGCGGCCCGCCGCCGGCCCTGCTGCGCGTCGGCGGGGAGGTCGAGATCGCCCAGAAGGGCCGCCTGGCGGCGGTGCGCGCCCGGCGCGACGCCGGCCGGCACCGCCGCGCCCTGCGCGACCTCGGCGCCGCCGCCGCCGGCGCGGACAACCTCGTGCCGCACGTCCTCGAGGCGGTGCGATCGTACGCCTCGGTGCAGGAGATCTGCGATACCCTGAAGGCCGTCTTCGGGACCTACAGGGAGGGGGCGGTGCACCTGTGACGGCCGCGGCGCGGAAGGTCAGGCTCCTGGTGGGCAAGGTCGGCCTCGACGGGCACGATCGCGGCGCCAAGATCATCGCGCGGGCGCTGCGTGACGCTGGTTTCGAGGTGATCTACACCGGCCTGCATCAGACACCCGAAATGGTGGTCGCGACCGCCCTTCAAGAAGACGTAGACGGCATCGGCCTTTCGATTCTGTCGGGCGCGCACCTGACCCTGTTCCCGAAGATCCTCAGGCTCCTGAAGGAAAAGGACGGCGGCGACATCGTGGTGTTCGGTGGCGGGATTATCCCGGACGAGGACGCCCCCGGTCTCCTGGAGGCGGGTGTGCGGGCCCTGTTCACGCCGGGGGCCTCGACCCGGGAGGTGATCGACTGGGTGCAGCAGAACGTCGTCCCGCGCCGGCGATGACAGAGCGCCCGGAGCGCGGGGCCGGCGGCGGCGGGCGCGCCGCGCGCCGGCAGGTGGTTCCACATCGCGCCCTTGGCGAACCGTGACCGCGGGGGAGGACCTGGGGTGAAGACGATCCTGCTGGCCGACGACAGCATCACCATCCAGAAGGTGGTGGAACTCACGTTCTCCGATGGCGAATACCGGGTCCTCTGCGTCAGCAACGGCGCCCAGGCGCTGCGCAAGGTCGCCGAGGCGCGCCCCGACATCGCCCTCCTCGACGTCATCATGCCGGAGAAGAACGGCTACGAGGTGTGCGAGGCGATGAAGGCCGACCCGGCCACGGCCGGGATCCCGGTGCTCCTGCTCACCGGCACCTTCGAGCCGTTCGACCGCCAGCGCGCCGATGCCGCCGGCGCCGAAGGGCACCTGACCAAGCCGTTCGAATCGCACACCCTCGTGGCCCGTGTCGACGAATTGATCGCGCGCGCGGCCGAGAGGGCCGCCGCCCCGCCCCCGGTACCGGCCGCCGGCGCGCGGCCGGATGCCGGTTTCGGCCTGTCGCCGGGCGTCCCCGGGCCGCCGGCGATGCCCGCCACGGCACCCGGCGCGTCGATGAGCGCCGCCACGGCAGCCCCCGGGCCCGCCCGCCCGTTCGCCCCGGCGCCGTCCCCGGAGACCGTGCCGCCGGACGGCCCGCACCCGGCCTTCGCGGCGCCCGACCCCGCCGCGGGCGGCTCGTACATGGGCTTCGCCGACCTCGCCATCGGCGAGGACGAGGTCGTGCCGGACCGCTACGACTCGGTGGGCGCGCCCGCCACCGGGCGGATCGCCCGCGACCAGGTCCCCGCGGCGGCGCCCGCGGGCGGCGCCGCCGGCGCGACGATGGAGGGGTTCGTCCCGGGGTACGACTTCCCCGACGCCCGGACGGGCGAGCGCGAGGAGGCGCTCGGGACGCCGCCTCCGGCGCGCCCCGCCGGCGCGGCGACCGGCGCGCCGGGAGCCGCGGCCGCGCCGACCGGTGACACCGCCTCGACGGCGCTCTCCGACGAGGCGCTCGAGCGCCTGGCGGAGATGATCGTCCGCCGGATGTCCGATCGGGTCGTCCGCGAGATCGCCTGGGAGGTGATCCCCGGCGTCGCCGAGGCGATCGTCCGCCAGCGCATCCGCGAGATCGAAGGCCAGGAGCGCTGAGCCGCGGCGCGCGGCCGCCGGACGCGACCGGCGCGCGACGCCGCCCCGCCGGCCGCCGCGCTCCGGCCGCCCCGCCCGCGCGCCCCAGGAGAACCGCGTGACCTCCATCGACAAGGTCTACGACCCCCGGCGCTTCGAGAGCCGCTGGTACGCGCACTGGCTGCGTCTCGGCGTCTTCACCGCCGACCCGGCCGGCGACCGGCCGCGGTTCGCGATGGTGATCCCGCCTCCGAACGTCACCGGGCGGCTGCACATGGGCCACGCCCTCAACAACACCCTTCAGGACATACTGGCGCGCTGGCGCCGCATGAGCGGCGACGACGTGCTGTGGCTCCCCGGCACCGATCACGCCGGCATCGCCACCCAGATGGTGGTCGAGCGCGAGCTGCAGAAGGAGGGCGCGAGCCGCGCGGCGCTCGGGCGCGAGGAGTTCATCGGCCGGGTCTGGAAGTGGAAGGAGGAGTACGGCGGGGCGATCATCGGCCAGCTCAAGACGCTGGGCTGCTCGTGCGACTGGACCCGCGAGCGCTTCACCCTGGAGCCTTCGCTGTCGCGCGCCGTGCGCGAGGTCTTCGTCCGCCTGTGGGAGGACGGCCTCATCTACCGCGACAAGTTCATCGTCAACTGGTGCCCGCGCTGCACGACCGCCATCTCGGATCTCGAGGTCCTGCCGCAGCCGGTCGCGGGACGGCTGTACACCATCCGCTACCCGTACGAGGACGGACCCGGCCACGTCGAGGTGGCGACCACGCGCCCCGAGACCATGCTCGGCGACACCGGCGTCGCCGTGCACCCCGAAGACCCGCGCTACGCCGGGATCGTCGGCCGCCGCGTCCGCCTGCCGCTGGCGGGGCGGGCGATCCCGATCGTCGCCGACACGTTCGTCGACCGCGCCTTCGGCACCGGCGCCGTCAAGGTGACGCCGGCGCACGATCCGAACGACTTCGACGCCGCCCGGCGCGCCGGTCTCCCGGCCCTGCTGGTGATGGACGAGACCGGCCGCATGAACGACAACGTCCCGGCCCCGTACCGCGGGCTCGACCGGTTCGAGGCCCGCGCCCGCGTCGTCGAGGACCTGCGCGCCGCCGGGCTGCTCGTCTCGGTGGCGGAGCACCCGCACAACGTCGGCCACTGCCAGCGCTGCGGCACGATCGCCGAGCCCTACCTGTCGACGCAGTGGTTCGTGCGTGTCGGCCCGCTCGCCGAGGAGGCCGTGCGGGCGGTCGCCGACGGGCGCGTGCGGTTCACCCCGCCGCACTGGGTCAACAGCTATAACGAGTGGATGGGGCGCATCCACGACTGGTGCATCAGCCGGCAGTTGTGGTGGGGCCACCCGATCCCCGCCTGGCACTGCGACGCCTGCGGGCGCGTGCTGGTGGCGCGCGACACGCCGGCCGTCTGCGACGCCTGCCACGCCTCCCCCCTGCGGCCGGATCCGGACGTCCTCGACACCTGGTTCTCGTCGGCGCTGTGGCCCTTCTCGACCCTCGGCTGGCCCGCGAAGACCGCCGACCTCGAGCGCTACTACCCGACGACGGTGCTGGTGTCCGCCTTCGACATCCTGTTCTTCTGGATCGCCCGGATGATCATGATGGGCCTGCGCTTCATGGGCGAGGCGCCGTTCGCCCGGGTGTACATCACCGGCCTGGTGCGCGACGCGGACGGACAGAAGATGTCGAAGACGCGCGGCAACGTGATCGACCCGCTCGAGCTCATCGAGCGCCACGGCGCCGACGCGCTGCGCTTCACCATGGCCGCGATGGCCACCCCGGGGGCCGACCTGCCGCTCTCCGAGGAGCGCATGGCCGGCTATCGCGCCTTCGCCAACAAGCTCTGGAACGCCGCCCGCTTCGTGCAGATGAACGCCCCCGACCTAGCCGGAGCCCCGGCCCTGCCGCCGCTGCCCCCGGCCGCCGCGCTCGCCCTGCCCGACCGCTGGATCCTGAGCCGGCTCGAGCGCCTGAGGGGCGACGTCGACGCGGCGCTCCGTGAGTTCCGCTTCGACGACATGGCCAACGCGCTCTACCGGTTCCTGTGGCACGAGTACTGCGACTGGTACCTGGAGATGTGCAAGCCGGCGCTGTCCGCCGGCGCCGCCCCGGGTGACGCGGCGCGCGCCCGCGCCGTCCTCGTCCACGTGCTCGAGACCGTGCTGCGTCTCCTGCACCCCGTCATGCCGTTCCTGACCGAGGAGATCTGGCAGGCGCTGCCGCACGCAGGCGACACGATCGCGCGCGCCCCCTATCCGCGGCCGGGGGAGGGGCGCGCGGACGCCGACGCGGAGCGCGCGATCGACACCGTGATGGACGTGGTGACGCGGGTGCGCAACCTGCGCGCCGAGGTCGGGCTCGACCCCGGCCGCCGGGTGCCCCTCCTGTTCCACGCGCACGACGAAAAGGCGGGGGCGGTCGTGCGCGCCCAGGCGGGGCTGGTCGCCGCCCTGGCGCGGCTCGAGTCGGTCACCGAGGGGACCGCCCCCGCGGGCGGCGGACCCGCGGCGCGCGCGGTCGCCGCCGGCATCGACCTGACGCTGCCGCTCACCGGCATCCTCGACCTCGACGCCGAGAGGGCCCGCCTGCAGCGCGAGCTCGACAGGCTGGCGCGCGAGCGCGAAGGCCACGCGCGCAAGCTGCAGAATCCCGATTTTCTGGCGCGCGCCCGTCCCGACGCGGTCGACAAGGTGCGCGGCATCGACCGCGAGCTCGGGGAGAGGATCGACCGCCTGGCGCGGACCCTCGCCGCCCTCGGCGCGGACGCGCCTTGAGCCGTCCGCTGCCGCTGTGGGAGAATCGAACCGCGATGGTCGACCCGGACACCGTCCGCCGTGCCGTGCGCCTGGCGCTCGAGGAGGATCTCGGAGCGGGCGACGTGACCTCCGAGGCCGTCATCGGCGAGACCGTGAGGGCCGCGGGCGCGCTCGTGGCCCGCGAGAGCCTGACCGCCTGCGGCCTCGAGGTGGCGCGCGAGGTCTTCCGCCAGGCCGATCCCGGTCTCGCGTTCGAGGCGCGGCTCGGCGACGGCCGCCGCTGCGGCCCGGGCGACGTCCTGGCGGTGGTGCGCGGCCGCGCCCGACCGATCCTGGCGGGCGAGCGCACCGCGCTCAACTTCCTGCAGCGCCTGTCGGGGATCGCCACCGCCACCAGCAGCCTGGTGGCGCTGGTTGCCGGAACCGGCGTGCAGATCGCCGACACGCGCAAGACCGCCCCGGGGCTGCGGGCCCTCGACAAGTACGCGGTCGCCACCGGCGGCGGGACCAACCATCGCGCCGGCCTGCACGACGCGATCCTGATCAAAGACAACCACTGGCGGCTGGCCGGCGGCGTGGCCGAGGCGGTGCGCCGGGCCCGCGCCGCGGGGCGGCCGGCGCCGGGCGCCCCGATCACCATCGAGGTCACCACCGCCGCCGAGGCGCGCGCCGCGATCGAGGCGGGGGCCGAGGCGCTGCTCCTGGACAACATGGACGACGCGACGCTGCGCGAGGCGATCGCCGCCGCCCGCGGGCGCGCGTTCCTCGAGGTCTCGGGCGGGGTGACCCCCGACCGCGTGCCGCGCCTTGCGGCGCTCGGCATCCAGCGGCTCTCGGTCGGGGCGCTGACCCACTCGGTGCGCGCCGTCGACATCGCCCTCGAGGTGGAGGCCGCGTGAGCGAGC
>Ga0247727_10013672_pt1 | contig 13630 bp, 6 predicted proteins | sample WisWelCaveWW1625_FD_202498 | JGI IMG/M metagenome (GOLD analysis project Ga0247727, IMG submission 202498) | Biofilm microbial communities from Wishing Well Cave, Virginia, United States - WW16-25 | ecosystem: Environmental > Aquatic > Deep subsurface > Groundwater > Cave microbial mat | place... | reverse complement strand
CGTGAAACGAATCGTGGCCGTGTTATTGTTATTATCCGTGAACGCGCCAAACACCGGCAGATTCACCACGCGAAATTTGATCGTCCCGTTCTCGGGATCAGTCGCCGAAGCCGCCACATTCAGCGTCGCGCCTTCAACCATTGTCTGCGGGGCGAGGTCCGCGATATCCGGCGGCCGGTTCTGCACGATCACTTCTCCATCTTTGGTGACGAGAATCGGCAGCAGCGACATGAACACCGAATTCGTCATTTCGGAAAAATTCAAATCCAGAATCGTCGAATCACCGGACTTGCCGACGACTTTGAAATCGAGATTCAGGATATTAATTTTGCCCGAGGTGCCGCCGGCGACGAAATCATTCCACTCAATCCTGCCCGCGGCCACATCATTGCGATTCTGATTCGTCGTGTTCCACGGCGCCGGCGCCGGCGTCGTATCCAAAAACTGAATAACGTCCTGATTCCACCTCAGCGTCGCCTGATAGGCCGCGAGGCGATTATTCGGCGCCTGCAACGCGGTCATGTCCACGTTGATCGCAACGCGAATCGTGTCATTGCGAAACGGCTTCGGGTTGCTCGGAATCGCTTCCGCGCGGACCGAATCCGCCAGATCAATCCTGCCGTCCTGCGCGCGACCGGGGGTCACCGCGGCCAGCAGCAAAAGCACGCCGCCGCAGGCACGCCATAATCGTTTGTACCATTTTGATCTCATACTAGCCTCCTGATCGTGAAAATGCCAAACTGTGATGCGAGAAGTCCTGTTTGTTAAAGAGAGATCGTCAGAGGCGCCTGACAACTGCGATTGACCGGTCGCTTAAATTTTTTTACAGCCCAAACTGATTTAATTGCAGCGACCGGTCAATAATTTTTTTAAAAATTGCGCCTCAATTTAAAACTCAAATGCACAGTGTAAACCCAGCACCGAATCGAGCAGAATGTCATCCACCGGAAAACGGAAAATCGCGCCGGGAATGACTTTGCCGAAATCATATTTGGCGCGAATACTCACCTGATTGATCGATCCGGTGCCAAACGAAACCCCGGAGGTGACCCACGTCCGCGCGCTGTAGGCGCCGCCGACATAAAATTTTCCCAGATCAAAGCCGCCTTCACCGCCGTAAACAACGAAAAGCTCGCCGTCGTTGGCGCGAACGCTAAAGACGTTTTTTAAATAATCAAATTTAAGACTGTCGCGTTCAATCCTGATGGTAAACGTCGCGCCGCCATAAGGTCTAACGCTGAATTTGCCGGCGCTGATCTTCGTTTTGATCATCCCGTACAGCGGGAGAATATCCGGCACGAAAGCTTCCTGCCGGTCGATGTCGGCAATGGCGCCGATGAATCCGCCGAAACCGTTTTTCGCGAACGGCAACCGCAGGCCAGCGTCGATGAACAAATTTTGATGATCGAAGCGAAGGCCGAACGCCGGATTGCCGATCGTGCTGCCTTTGGTGGTGACCGGATTTTCGTCGAGCTTGCCGCCGGCAAACGGCACCTGTCCGACGAAATGGATGTTTTTATAAATCGGCAGCGCCAGCGTCGCAAACCACGCGGTGGTCAACGTCGACGGCTCGCTGGGCTTCATCGGGTCGCTGCTCCTGAATTTAAATTGCGGCCGCAAAACTTCGATATTGAGCGATTGCGCCAAAGTCAACACCGGCAGGACCAACAACACCAGCAGGACACTCACAGAACGTTTCATAGGTGATCTCCTAAAATTAGAAAGGTTGGGGATATAGGCTATTCCCAGAATCGATGTACATACCAGCTTGTTTGCAGGATGAATCCACTCTGTGAGTTTAATTATTTTGTTGCAAAAGATCAAGCTTTTTTTTGTCAAATTTTTGCCGGTGCTGACGCCGGAAAATGTCATCACGCCATTGCGTCGCGAGAGCCAGGAATAATCAAGCCAACGGGAAGAGGTGGGATCAGCAGCCCCGACTTTCCATAGAAAATTCAAAGGAAGTTCGGGACTTCTGAACATTCTTAATGTACGTTCGTTCGGGGGAAGTGCGGACATTTTAAAATAAAAAATCCGGGCAACGCACGAGGCGTTGCCCGGCCGGGAAATTTACTGCAACACCATCAGTTTCCGGCTCTGCACAAAATTGCCGGTTCCGCCAGTGACGGGATCGGCGACACGCAGGCGATAGAGGAACACGCCGGCCGCAACCGCGCGGCCCTGCTCATCGCGGCCATTCCAGGCGACGGAATGCCGGCCCGCCGGTTGTTGCTGCTGCACCAGCGTTCGCACATGCTGGCCGAGCAGATCATAAATCTCCAGGCGCGTTTCCGCCGTGGCCGGAAGATCGTAATGGATCATCGTTGCGGCGTGCGCCGAGAGACGCAGCGGATTGGGCAAACTCGCATGCAGCGCGAAGGCCGCCGGCAAACTGCCGTCATTCGCAGCGGCCGCGATTGATGACCCGGTCATCCGCACCGGCATCAGATGCCCGGCGGGGTTGTTCGCAACGCCGTTTTGCAGCGCGAATGGAAAATTCTCCTCGCTGCCGATCGCGCGCATTTTGATTCGCGCCAGCGCGCCGGAACCATCGACGCCGCGCTGTCCGGATTTGCGCGTGAGGCCAACACTGATCTTTCCCGCGGCCCGGTCGACGTTCGGCAGAAAGAGAATGTCGTCTCCCATCCAACCTGCCGGCTCGACCGTGAGCGGCTCACAACTCGCGCGCGAATAAATCAATTCAAACGCGGCGCCGAAAAGATTGTCAGCGCCTTCCGCGCGCACTTCAACATAAAATTCTTCTCCGCGTCTCCTCTCCCCGATAATCGCCGTGCTCAAACGAACGGGCGCGTTTTTGCTCAACACCGGCGGCTCGATCATCCGCGCCGGGCCGTTGTGAGTTTTCGCCCAGTTCAGGCCGAGCACCAGCACATCGGCCTGATTGACCACGCCATTGCCGTTGGCGTCGGCATACGTGCTCGCTTCCGGCGCCGCCCACGGAAAAGCCATCTGTCCGGTAAACGCGAGCGAAGCATTGGGCCGCACCGGGCCGGTTTTGTTGAAATACAAACCAATCGGCAAAACATCGGCCTGATTCACGATTTTGTCGTTATTCGTATCGCCCGGATAAACCAGCAGACCGAGCAGTTTCATCGTTGAATCCGAAGCCGCGAGACTAATGGAATTTCCCAACGAGTCGTTCGCCGTCACCTCGTGCAATGAGAACGTGACCGAGGTGTTATTCGGCGTGGCAAGCGGCGAGCGAAATGTAATGCGCGCGAGCACGCCGGAGCCGCTCACCGCGGCCTGGCCGGATTTGCGGCTGATGCCGACGCCGATTCTTCCGGCGGTGGTGTCGAGGTTGGCAAAGAAAATCACGTCACTGCCCAGAAACGGTCCGGCCGTAACGTTGCTGCCCGCCGGCGCAACAATTTTGACGAGCGCTGGATTGGTGTAACGCAATTCGAAGCTCGCACCAAAAAGTTTCTGCACGGCGCCAACGGTCACCTCGACGGTGAATGGCGTGCCGATGAGCTGCGGCGCCGGCACCGCCGGCTTGATCGTTCCGACGGTGGCATCCGTAGTTTTTGCCGAGGCCGATAAATTCAGCGCCATACAAAAACTGAGGACGGCCAAATTGCACAGCCAACAAGATCGTTTCATTTGACTCCCTCCTTCGGGATTAATGATAAGTAACCCAGCCAGCCCGACTGGGGGTATTTTTAAAAACGCGCAGAACGTGCGTTTTGCAAAGTTGGAGCTTACATTAAATTTCAGTCAACTTGAGTGCGTTCGTTTCTCCTTATGTCTCTAACAAGTAAAATGTGTGCAAAAAAGCAAAAATTTTCAACACGGAGAAAACGGAGCAAACAGAGATTAAAAAGCTAAAGAGAATTTTCCAATCATTGCCCTCTCTGTTTTCTCTGTTTTCTCTGTGTTAATCTTTTTTGGTTCCGGCTCGTCCGACTTATGAATGTCGTTTAAATAACTTTCCCATATCTCAAACCGCGAATGAACACGAATAAACGCGAATTAAAAATAAGAATTAGCGTTGATTCGCGTTTATTAGCGGTTTCGGAAAATGAGCAGTTATTTAAATGGTGCTCCTTATCGCACCAATAGCATTTTTCGCCGTTGCACAAAGCCTTGTCCAGAGCTTGACAAAGGATTACCGACGCGCAATTGATACAAATACACGCCGCTCGCGGCAATTTGCCCGTTCTCGTCGCGGCCATCCCAGACCACGGAATAGCGGCCGGCCGCCTGCTGTTGCTGCACCAGCGTGCGCACGTGTTTGCCGAGTATGTCGAAAATTTCGACGGTCACTTTACCAGCCCGCGGCAAATCATATTGGATTGTTGTTGTCGGGTTTCCCCCGTCAAAAGCGGGGGATGTCGCTCCGCTCCCAAACGGATTCGGGGTGTTTGCGTGCAAAGCAAAATTTTCCGGCAACGCCTCATTTTGCCGTGATTCGACACTCACGACGACGATTGGAGAGGGCACGACGGTCAACTGAATCGGTTGGGCATTCGGATCATTCGCCGTGGCATTTTGCAGCGTCAGCGTAATCGCCTGTCCGCGCACGGCCTGAGGAGAGACGCGCATCTCGATTCGCGCCACGACGCCGCCGCCGGTCACGCCGCCCTGCCCGGATTTGCGGGTGTTGGCAATGCTGATTTTTCCCATCGCTTTGTCGATGTTGGAAAAAAAGAGCGGATCGTTGCCCATAAAACTCCCGGACTCGGCTTTCTGCGGATCGACCAGCGCCGTTGGCGCATACTGCAATTCAAAACTGACGCCAAACAAATCCGTGACTTCGCTGACAACGACGTCAATCGTAAAATCCTGGCCGGGATTCGTATTGCCGGTGATCGTCGTGCGAATCGTGGCCGCGCTGGTTTTTTGCAAAACCTGCGGCGCCGGATTTCGTTCAACGCCGGAAGATGCCGACGTATGCGTTTTGCCGAAATGCAAGCCGATGGGCAGCACATCGGCCTGATTGACCACGCCGTCACCATTGGCATCGGCATAAGTTGCAGGCGCTGGCGTCCACGCCGTGGCAAGTTGCGGCGTCCAGCTCAATGACGCATTTTGCCGCGCCGGGCCGGTTTTGTTGAAGTGCAGGCCGATCGGCAGAATATCCGCCTGGTTCACGATTCGATCATTATTTGTATCACCCGGCCAAACGATGATGCCGTTGAGGTTTAACGTGACCGTCGCATTTTTCAACGCCGGGGTAATCACCGCGCCGGAGGGCTCGTTCGCCGCAACATTGCTGAATGAAAAAATAATTTGTGTTCCCGCCGGCGTGGCGAGCGTCGAAGTGAATTTCACCCGCGCGACGACGCCGCTGCCGCTGATCCCGCTTTGCCCGGCTTTGCGGCTGACGCCGATATTCACTTTGCCGGCCGCTTCATCAACATTGGCAATAAACACGACGTCATTGCCGAGAAACGCGCCCGGAACCACGCTCGAACTTGCCGGCGTGACGACATCGAGAAACAGCGTATTGGTGAAATTCAATTCGAAGCTGATCCCAAACAGATTTTGTACATTGTTGATGGCGACCTCCACCTGGAATTCCTGCCCGATGGCCTGCGGCGATTGCACGTCCGGTTTGAGCTCGGTCGGATTGATCACAAAACTCTGTTCCGGCGCAAACGCGGAGCCGGCAAAGGCGTGGTCAATCGCCTGCACGCTCCAGTAATATGTGCCGGGCGCGAGATTCCCGATCGTCCAACTCGTGCGATGATTGGTGTTGCCCAGTTGCGCCAGACGACGAGTACCGGAACTGACTTCGGACATCGGACTCATGACTTCATTGCCGCCTGGCGTTTTGCCGACGCGCAGATTGTAAGTCAACGCATTTTGCGCGGTCCGGTCGTCGGTGGATTTGTCCCAGCCCAGTCTCACGGCACTGCCGGTTACGGCCGCAGTTACGTTGGCCGGCGCAGTCGGCGCCGTGTTGCGAGCAACAATATTGTTCCGATAAATTCTGGTGGTATTGCCGAAATTGGGACTGCCGGACAACAAAATATCCAGATCGCCGTCATTGTCGTAATCACCCCAGGCAGCGACAGCGGTTCGCAGACCAACAAGTGAGATACCGCTATCAACAAAGTTGTCCCGCTCCGCAGCGGGATCATTGCGATAGACCCTGGAAAGTCCGGATTCGCCCGTTGGTGATCCGGACAAAAGAATATCCAAATCACCGTCATTGTCATAATCTCCCCACGCGACGTTGAAGGCAATGCCGGACGGCAAAGCGGCATTGATGTCGACGAAACTGCCATTGTCATTACGATAGACTTTCGAGGCGGCGAGAATATCCAGATCGCCGTCGCTATCGTAATCACCCCAGGCGTGCGCAAAACTCAGCGCTGTCCCGATATCGGCAAAATTGCCGCCATCGTTGCGATAGACTTTGTCCTTGTCGAGAATATCCAGATCGCCGTCGTTGTCATAGTCGCCCCAGGCTCTGGCAAAAGACAATCTGGCGCCGGTATCGTTAAAAATGCCGCCGTCATTGCGATAGACTCTCGAGCTGACCAGAATATCCAGGTCGCCGTCGTTATCATAATCGCCCCACGCGACGTATCCGCTGCTTCCCATCAACCTGACGCCGAGATCGATAAAATTGTCCCGCTCCGCAGCGGGATCGTTGCGATAGATGAAGACGCCGGATAAAATATCCAGATCGCCGTCGTTGTCATAATCCCCCCAGTCGACGTTGCCGCCGTTGCCCGGAACTTCGATCACGACATTGCCAAACGTGTTGTTGTCGTTGCGGTAGATTTGCTTTCGAATTAAAATGTCGAAATCATTGTCGTTATCGTAATCGCCCCATGCGGCAAAATAAGTCGGATCGGTGGTTTGCGCAATAACCGTAATTTCAGTGAAAAGCTCCGGCGCGGCGCTCACTTCGTTGGAATAATCGCTTTGCAGCAGGGTTTGATTGACCGCGGTGATGCGGAAATAATAGATGACGCCGGTCAAGAGTCCGGAGATGATTTTGTTGGTGCTGTTCCCGCCTTCCGCCGAATCAATCGGCGTCGTCGGGTTGGCAGCGGTTCCGCCATAAAGGCGATAACGTAAAATATCGGATTCGCTGTTCGGATCCCACGTGAGCGTAATTTGTTGGAAGCCGGCAACGGCGCGCAAATTTTGCGGCGGCGCCGGCTTTGCGAAGATGATCACACTGTAAACATTCGAGTAGTCCGAATGCGCCGCGCCTTTGAAAGCGCGCACGCGATACGAATGCACCTCCGGAAGCAGATTGGTATCTGTATAGCTTTGCGCATCTGCGCCGGTCGCCGCAATCTCGACCCAGTTGCCGGCAGAACCGGTCCGGCGCTCGATCCTGAAGCCGTCTTCGTCGTTGCTGTTATCCTGCCAGGTCAGCTCCACCGAGGTGTTGTCGTTTTGCAGCCGCGCCAGCAAATTGCTCGGCGCATTGATCTGCACCTGATCCTGCACGTAGATGGGCACGGTAAACGTGCTCGTCCATCTATCGTCCATCAACAACGTGAACGTCACGGTTTTGTCCTGCGCTAAACTGGAATTGATGGAAAAAACGAGCGTGTTGTCATTTGCCGCGGTTCCGCCGGCGGGAATATTTGTCCAGGTGTCGTTATGATCTGAAATCGTCACTTCCGGAGCCGAGGTTGAAATCGTTCCGGAAGCAAAGTCATCGCTCTGCGTGCCACGATTGATGACGGTCACCACCAGCTCGACCGTTTCGCCGCTCTCAACCCGGCCGTCGCCGTCGCCGTTGGCGATGCCGCCAATCTCATAAATCACATGCGAAAAATATTCGAGCGGGCCCGGCAGGAAATCTTTTGTAACCCAATTATTGCCGTCATTGGTCTCCGCGACATCATTGCTCAGGTCAATTATTCCATCGAGGGAAACTGCCCCAGCCGGCCAAATGATGGGAGAACTGCACCATGAGGTCCTGCTGGTGTTACCGCCCGCTCCGGTTGTGCCGGAACAACCCGTGCTGCGCAGCCTGATTTCCCAACGCACATTATTGACAATGACCGGCGTGTCATTGCGCCAATCAAAATGAAGTAAATACGATTGTCCACTGACCGGAATCGCCACTTCGTCGCCGGAGTTCGGTCCCGTGCGCAAATAGACCCGTTCAGCTATCAGGTCGGTTTGGCTGAAAGTGTGGCTGACCGTGTTGTTGTTTTCATTCGTCTCGGCAATAACGTTGCCTGTATCAACGACGCCGCTCAACACATGATCGGCGCCGACAGGCCAGGTTATCGGCGAATTGCACGAGGCAATAAAGTTTGCCCCGGCTGGCGCTTGCGCAATCTCGACCGTGCACACGCTGGCGGCATTCAGACTGATTTCAACCTGAAAATTATTGGCCGCAACCGCCCCGATATTAAAACCGTCCGCATAGGCATAATATTGTTGCCCGGCTTGAGGGTTGGAGATCAACCTCCCGCCGGAATTCGGCTCCGTGCGCAGATAAATCGTGTTCGCGGTAAGATCGATTTGTTGCCCAAAGCCAAATGGTGTAACTCCCAAAATCATCAATGCGGCAAAGAGAAAAACCCGCTGACTCCGTTTCATATTTTTTGCCCTTTCGAAAAAAAGAAGTGCTTCTGCCAAACCAAATTCGCAAAAAGCAGACCAGAAATATTTTGCGGTGAAATGACCATATCTGCACTTCGCCCCTGCTGTAAAATGGCCGAAAATAAAACAGTATTACAGACTAAGCGCTGAAAGTTAGTTCTATATTCGTTTGAATTTGAACACCGCCGGTTCGTTTCCAGCCGGCGCGATAAAAGATGATGATCAATGTAATTCGATCCATGTGGTATATAAAAAAAATTGGTTTAAAAGCAAGAGGTTTTGGGCAGCAGAAAAAAGGATTTGCTTTTTAACGCATTCTTTTTATACTGAGCAGAGGGAAAGGCAAAGAGCAAACGGCAAAAAGAAAAAGGCAAATTGAGATTATGACGATTCCGAAAAATATTGAGCGACTACGGAGCCTGAAAGAGAAAGCGCGGCTCGGCGGCGGTGAAGCGCGAATCAAACAGCAGCACGACAAAGGCAAGCTGACGGCGCGCGAGCGGCTGGATTTGTTGCTGGATGAAGGCAGCTTCCAGGAGCTGGATATGCTGGTGCAGCATCGCAGCCGGGATTTTGGCCTGGAGAAACAAAAATTTCTCGGCGACGGCGTCGTCACCGGCTATGGCTGCATCGAAGGGCGCCTGGTTTACGTGTTCTCGCAGGATTTCACCGTGCTCGGCGGCTCGCTCTCGGAAGCGTACGGGGCGAAGATTTGCAAGATCATGGATATGGCGATGAAAAACGGCGCGCCGGTGATCGGCCTGAATGACTCCGGCGGCGCGCGCATTCAGGAAGGCGTGGCGAGCCTCGGCGCGTATGCGGACATTTTTCTGCGCAACACGCTGGCGAGCGGCGTGGTGCCGCAAATCTCCGCAGTGCTCGGGCCGTGCGCCGGCGGCGCGGTTTATTCGCCGGCGATCACCGATTTTATTTTCATGGTGAAGTACACGAGCTACATGTTCGTCACCGGGCCGAATGTGGTGAAAACCGTGACGCACGAAGACGTCACGTTTGAAGAACTCGGCGGCGCCGAAACGCACGCGACCAAAAGCGGCGTGGCGCATTTTCTTGAAGCCAATGAAATCGCCTGTTTGAAGAACGTTCGCCGGCTGATGAGCTTCCTCCCGGCCAACAACTGCGAAGAGCCGCCGTTGAAAAATTGCACCGACGACATCAATCGCCAGGACGAAGCGCTCAACACGCTGGTGCCGGAGAATCCCAACAAGCCGTATGACATCAAAGAAGTCATTTTCAAAATTGTTGATGACGGGGATTTTATGGAAGTGCATGAGCATTATGCCGGCAACCTCGTTGTTGGCTTCGCGCGTCTCGGCGGCAAGCCCGTCGGCATCGTGGCCAATCAGCCCGCGAGCCTTGCCGGCGTGCTTGACATCGACTCCTCGCTGAAAGGCGGACGCTTCGTGCGTTTCTGTGACGCGTTCAATATTCCCATCGTGACGTTCGTCGACGTGCCGGGCTTTCTGCCGGGCACCGAGCAGGAATGGCGCGGCATCATCAAACACGGCGCGAAACTGTTGTATGCGTATTGCGAGGCCACCGTTCCAAAAGTCACCGTGATCACGCGCAAGGCCTACGGCGGCGCGTACGACGTCATGAGCTCAAAACACGTTCGCGGCGATCTCAACTACGCATGGCCTTCCGCGGAAATCGCGGTGATGGGCCCGCCGGGCGCGGTGGAAATTATTTTCAAAAAAGAGCTCGAGCAGGCCGCCGACCCGAAAGCGGCGACTGAGGCGAAAGTTCAGGAGTTTCGCGAAAAATTTGCCAATCCTTATATTGCGGCTGAGCGCGGTTATATTGACGAAGTCATCGAGCCGGCGGAAACGCGCCCGAAACTCATCGCCGCGCTGCGGATGCTGGAAAATAAAGTTGATCATAATCCGAAGAAGAAACACGGGAACATCCCGCTGTAAGAACTGGAGTTTTGGATAGAGGATCATTGGATCGCTGGATTTTTGGATCGCTGGATTGCTGGATTTGGGGATTGTTGGATTGTTGGATTGTTGGATGCTGGATTGTTGGGGGATTGGATCGTTGAAGTTATGGAACGTGTTACTCCAAAAATTCAAAGCTCCAAAAATTCAAAGCTCCAAAAAATCCAGAGCTCCAAAAATCCAAAGCTCCATCAATCCAACGCTCCATTGCTCCACCGAAATCGCGAGGTGAAAGTTTATGAACGTGAAAACCGCCATTAAAGACAACGTCACCATCCTGCGCCTGCAGGACGCGCGGCTCGACAATGTTGTCGCCGCGGATTTGAAAGCGCAGCTTCTGGTGCTCATCGAACAGGGGCAAAAAGATATTCTCATCGATCTGGCGAAAGTCGAATATGCCGACAGCTCCGGCCTCGGCGCGATTCTGTTCGGCATTCGCCAGGCGCGGCCGCTCAACGGCCGCGTCAAGCTCAGCAACCCGAAATCCCGCGTGCTGAGCCTCATCAAAATCGCCAAGCTCGACAACGTGATCGAGGCGTACGACAATGAGAGAGAGGCGCTGGATAGTTTTAAAGAGTAAGTTCGTAGTCGCCTCTTCAGGGGTGGATTTCGGCAATTACAGAAAATTTTTGAGGTATCCGGATTTTCCGAATCGTTCGGATTAAAAGCTTTTCTGTTAAGGCTTCTTTTTTACCCACCGATTGAAGAAGCCCGCTGATGACTTGCTTTATCCATGGGTTTCTTCAATCAGTGGGGGAAGATGAATAAAACGAAATTCCGACACAACATCCGTTGGCCGCTTTTAATCCGTGGGTTAAATAAAACTTTTTCTTCGTTTGACAGCGTTAACGCCTAAAGGCGCTACTACGAACCATGTTTCAAAAAATTTTAGTTGCCAATCGCGGTGAGATCGCCGTGCGGGTGATTCGCACGTGTCGCGAAATGGGTATTCGCACGGTCGCGGTTTATTCGCAGGCCGATCGTCTCGCGCTGCACGTGCGCATGGCCGACGAGGCTTACGAAATCGGCCCGCCGCCGGCGCGGGAATCTTATTTAGTCCAGGAAAAAATTATCGAAGCCGCCAAACGCAGCGGGGCCGAAGCCATTCATCCGGGTTACGGTTTTCTTTCTGAAAACGCCGCGTTTGCCGATCAAATCTCCACGGCGGGATTGATTTTCATCGGACCGAGCGGCGAGGCGATGCGCCGGATGGGCGATAAAACCGCGGCGCGCCAACTCATGCAAAGCGCCGGCGTGCCCACCGTGCCCGGCAGCAAAGATGCCATTCACGATCCGAACGAAGCGCTGGCGATTGCGGAGTACGTTGGCTTTCCGGTGCTCATCAAAGCCTCGGCCGGCGGCGGCGGCAAAGGCATGCGCCTCGTGCATCGCGCCGAAGATTTGCCGGCGCTTTTTAACACGGCGGCGTCGGAAGCACGCTCGGCGTTTGGCGACGGCCGGGTTTACATTGAAAAATATGTCGAAAATCCGCGGCACCTCGAGTTTCAAATCATCGCCGATCAGCACGGCAACGTCGTGCATCTCGGCGAACGCGAGTGCTCGATTCAACGCCGGCATCAGAAAGTCATCGAAGAATCCCCCTCCACCCTGTTGGATGAAAAAATGCGGCGGCAAATGGGCGAGGCCGCGGTCGAAGCGGCGCGCCGTTGCGGTTATTCCAATGCCGGCACCATCGAGTTCATCGTTGACCGGCACCGCAATTTTTATTTTCTCGAAATGAACACGCGCCTGCAGGTCGAGCATCCGGTGACGGAGATGGTCACGGGACTCGATCTCGTGCGCCTGCAATTGGAAGTGGCCGCGGGCGGCAAATTGCCATTTAAGCAGGAGCAAATCGAGCGCCGCGGGCACGCGCTGGAGTGTCGCGTTTACGCCGAAGATCCGGAAAATAATTTTCTGCCGTCGATTGGGAAATTAAAATATCTGCAGCGGCCCGGCGGCAACGGCGTGCGCGAAGACAGCGGCGTCGGCGAAGGCGATACGATTTCGATTTATTACGATCCGATGATCGCGAAGCTCATCACGTGGGGCGCCAGCCGCGACGAGGCCATCCGCCGCATGCGCCGCGCGTTGCATGAATATGAAATCGTCGGCGTGCGCACGACCATTCCGTTTTGTCTGTGGGTGCTCAATCACGCCAAATTTTGCGCGGGAGAATTTGACACGCATTTTGTGCAAAATGAATTCCGCGGCGTTCAACCTGCTGCGACCAACGGGCAGTTTGATTTGGCCGCGGCGGCGCTTGCGGCGGTGTTGCACCAGCAGCACAGAACTCCGGCGCCGGCGGATTCTCTTCCGAAAAATCAGCACCCGGCCGTCAGCGCATGGAAATCGCGCGGCTGGAAGCAAACGCGATGACAAAACTGGATTTTCAACCGGAGACTTTGTATATTATCGAACCATCGTTGATCTCACAGGACGACGGCTAAGGCGGAGGATTCGTCTTCGTTCATGGTTATTCGGTAGCTCACGCTTGTCATCTTTCGGAGAAAAATCATGGCTGCAGATAAGACGTTCAGTGATTCAATGTCGCCCGCCATTTCCCTGCCGTTTCGTTCGCTGGAATTTCCCGATTTTCAAAATCTCCGTTTTGATATTTATCAGACCGCCAGAATTTTTCTCGCCCATCATCAAACCAGCCATCTGGACGGCAAAAAACAATGGCCGACGTCCTGTTTTGAAGTCGGCTGGGAAAAGTATTATTCCGATCGCTATAAAGAAACCGGCTGGCAAAAGGTGCCGGGTGGGCCGATGTTCGCGCTGGATAATCTGGCGCTTCATCCCGCTACCTGCGCCCTGCATTACGCGCCAGCCACGTTTGAAGGCAGCAAAGCGATGATGTCCGCCAAAGGCCGCGTGGTGTTGTTTCGCCCGGAGATGAATGCGAAGCGTATGCAATTCACCGCAAGTCGGGTGTTGCTGCCGAAAGTGCCGGTGAAACTTTTTGTTGACGCCATCACGCAAACGGTGTTGGCGAATCGTGAATTTATTCCGCCGTTTCGCCGCGAAAACTGGCAGTGGGAAACGCGCAATCCGATGTGCATGTACGTGCGGCCGCTGCTCTTCGGTCACGGTCCGGAGCTGGGCGTGAAACCCGCGAAAGA
>Ga0247727_10013671_pt1 | contig 13630 bp, 8 predicted proteins | sample WisWelCaveWW1625_FD_202498 | JGI IMG/M metagenome (GOLD analysis project Ga0247727, IMG submission 202498) | Biofilm microbial communities from Wishing Well Cave, Virginia, United States - WW16-25 | ecosystem: Environmental > Aquatic > Deep subsurface > Groundwater > Cave microbial mat | place... | reverse complement strand
GCACTCTGCTTTTCTCACGGAGCTGCCATTCACTGGGAGTGGATTAAGGCGCCAGGAGATGTTGATGTTATAATGGTTGCACCAAAAGGTCCTGGCTCAAAAGTTAGAGAAACATACCTTGAAGGATTTGGTACTCCATCTATTGTTGCAGTATACCAAGATTACACCAAAATGGCTTGGGACAGGACTCTTGCTTTAGCAAAAGGAATTGGAAGCACTAAAGCTGGTGTCATAGAGACAACATTCCAAGAAGAAGTGGAGACTGACTGGTTTGGTGAGCAAGCAGATCTTTGCGGAGGTTGTGCATCGATGATCATAAACTCATTTGAAACTTTAGTGGAGGCAGGATACCAACCAGAGATTGCATACTTTGAAGTTCTACACGAGCTAAAGCTGATTGTGGATTTGATTCAAAGATATGGAATTAACGGAATGTGGAGACGAGTTAGCGAAACTGCAAGATATGGTGGTCTTACTCGTGGAGCAATGGTAATGAATAAGGATGTTAAAGAAAACATGAAAAAGATTCTCAAAATGATTCAGGACGGAACGTTTAATCAAGAATGGGTAAGTGATTACGAAAAAAATGGCAAAAACTCCTTTGAGAGATACATGAAAGAAATCGATGCACATCAAATAGAACAAGTTGGCAAGAAGATGCGCCAGATGATGTGGCCAGATTCAAAAGAATAGATAGTATTTCTATTCATCCTATTACTCTGCTTTTTCTATAATTTGTATCTGACCTCTACTTACAGTATATAAATTATAAATAATCTCGTCAATTTCTTTATCTACTTTTTTTATGTCATTTTCTATTTTAATTCTCTCGTTCGTCTGTTTATCTTCCAATTCCATTAGACGTTTTTTTAGGATAAGCATGTTCTGAACAAGGTCTATGACTAGTTTCTGTTCGTCGGTACGAGCTCTATAAACGGGAAATTGTCTGAATTTCAACACACCAACGTCTACACCAACACCTCGTTTTTTACCATGTTTGTTGAACCAATATTCACCAAATTTAGAATTTAATAATCCTAAAAGATATTTCAAATCGTAATTGTTATTTTTCTTAATAATTAATGAAAAAGAAAAACCGACATAATATTTATTTTCGTCATAACAAAACGCAGGTCTTAAAAACATACTTTTGCAGATTAACTTAGGTTGTTCAAAATATTTGCTTTCTCTTGGTCTATGTAACCCATATGGTTTATTTGACGATGTTATAAATTGCTTGAACTTTTCTAAATGCACTTTTATGTTTGGAAAACTTGCGTCTTTGATTTTTTTCTTTGTTTGCTTGTCAGAATAAATCAAATGTTGATCATTAAAACATATCGAATATCTTCCAATGTCGTTTGTATCCAAATATCTTTTTATAATATATTTTTCATTTTCATTTAGCTTTAATGACTCTAATTCTGATTTTGATAGCACAAATATGCCATCTCCAAGTTTAAATCCAGAACCGTGAGTAATTAGGAGAGCTTTTTTGCTAACTTTATCGGTTGCTTCTACCACGCCTTGTGAAACATCAAATAGATCTCCAAGTTGACTACAGTTTTTATAATCCAGCTGAATATCAGCTGATAAATTAATTTTAAGATCATCTTTTATAACGTCATGAAAATTCTTGATAATCTTGTTTTCTTCAGTAATTATGTTTTTGAAGTTTTCCTTGTTTAGTAGTATGTATTCTGTCTTATCATTTCTAGACGATAACCTTTTCTGATAGATATGGATCATATGCTTTCCACTAACATCCCCAAATACTTTAATGTCATCAAAATCTATCACCTTAAGCAAAACCAAACTATCTTTGATTCTTTGTATTAGTTTTGTAGCACCATCACTTTTCGTCCAATAACTATTTGTTATAAATCCAATGTACCCTCCCTCTTTTGCAATATCTATTGCTCTATGGAGAAATAGGTACCAATAATCCATTTTTCCCTGATAGTATTTTTTATAAGACGATTTTCTTATGGGTTCAAAAATTTCCTTGTTATCCATTTCTTTTAGATATGGCGGATTACCTATTACCACATCAAAACCACCATTTTTTTCCAACTCTCCTTTCTCATTATAGAAAATATCTGGAAATCCCAAATCCCAATGGAAAAATCTATGTTGTAAAGCGAATTGTTGGATTTTTTGCCACGATTCATCTGTAAAAAAATCCAGACTATTTTCACCAATTTTTGTCTTGAAGTCTGCAATTACTGGAATTTTCATTCCAAAAGATTCTGCAACTTTACAGTCAAGCAAGGATTTTACATTATAATAGATTGTTCCTTTTGATTGTATATTTTGATATCTTTCAATTTTTGTCTTTACTGCGCTAGCACTATCGTCGTCTAAATTTTCAAACATAAGAAAATCTTTGATGATTCTCTTAAATTGCTCGCGACCTTTTTGAGATTCCAATAAGGTGGTTTGCTTATCAAAAAGAATATCAATTTGTGAACCTATCAATGAATTTCCACATTTCAAATGTGCACTAAGAAACGATAGTGGTTTTTCCGAGGATAAAGTTTCAAGCCATAGGGATACCATTGCTAGATCTACAGCTAGTGGATTGATATCAACACCGTAAATACAACGTCGTACAACATCTCTCTTACGTTCGATCAAACGTTGTACAGTAATTTCTCCATCTTCAATTTCGCAAATCTTTTTGGCTAGATAGTTTACAACTCCAATAAGAAAATGACCTGAACCCATTGCGGGATCCAAAATATTTAAGGAAAGGATTTTTTCTATCTGTTCAAATTTATCATTTGTATCTTTTCTTATCTTATCAATAAGAGGTTCTATTGTATTCTGCACTACATAATCCACAATATATTGTGGTGTGTAGTAGCTCCCACTAGATTTTCTTTCTTTTTGATTAGGAAGATCTGCAATCTTTTTACCTTTGACAGTGAGATGATACTCTAACAAATGTTCGTAAATTGAGCCAAGATGCCTTGTTTCCAAGGCAGAATAATCAAGGAAAAAATAGTTGTTATTTTTATCACGTGTTCTAGTTAGAAGACTAATTGCATTTAAAAGATAATGATTTTTTATCTTCCATTTATCTAATTTCTGGTTAATATTTCTATCAAATATACGACCATAATATGATCTCATAAAAAATTCATTAGAGTCATATCCAAGATCCTCACTGCCCAATTCAATTAATCTAAAGAAATTCCAGAGTCTTTCATGAACTTGATATTCAGATAATTTCTTTTGATTGTCAGATTTTAAGAACCATTCCTGCTTCAACCATTTGAAACTAAATTTCTCATGATAGATTTTTTGTTCAGTTGGAAATATTCCTCGATCTTCTGCATAAAGAATAAAGATAATTCTATACAACAAGATGAAAATAGGCTCTCTAATTTCTTCAAGTGTTTTTTCGTCTAAAGTAAGACCGTTTGATTCATCTAAAATAATTCCCTCAGATAATGACTTTAATGCTTCGAACACATTTACTGTAAGTTCATCATGTATTGTAACTGCAAATGAGTCAAATGCTTCAGATATTTGGGATGCGATGGAAGATGCAGTAGAATCCTTATTGATTTTTATCTTTTCAAGAAACTCCACAAAAGTTTGGGGAACACCACTATCAGGTCTAATATCTATAGGCACATGCCTTGTTTCAGTAAATGACTTTGAAAAGTCCTTTGAAAGACTAGAGAAAACCCATTTGAATCCACTTGGGTTATGGGAACAAATCAAACACAATCCATTATTTTCTTTAATTATTTTGGTAGCTATTCCCTTCCATTGATTCAATGAATCAGTGTTTGTCTGAATGTAATAGATTCTATAATCATCCTTTATAGCTATGATTTTTGCTTCCTGAACCATATCGATTTGTTCTTGATTCCAGCGTTCTTTGTTTACAGGCTCATCGGCAAATTCAAAGTTTAGTTCTGCAAATAATGTTCTCAGTGACTCATAATCTTTGAGCCTATATGCCAAACTTTCTATTTTCTTATCAGACAATTTTACTATACCACATACTTGCTGTATAAAATTCTCGGGGATTTGTCTTCCTCTTCTTTTCTTTTAACCTGATTTTGCAGTTCATAATTGATGTATAATTCACTTAGTGTTTTGATTAATTCTGAATTTCCCATATCACTTTTTTTAATCTTGGTTAGCTCTCTGTTTAATTTCCCCTTTAATATTGGAATGGAAAATGCCCTTCGCAGTGTTTCAATGGTCTCTTTTTGCTCAACATATTCTTTTAGGCTAGCAAATTTTATTAGTTTTTCAATAACCCATTTTTGTGTCATGTTCAAATTGACACTTGATGCTCTTGCTCTAATCTGGCCAATATCGTTTAGGAATTTCTTCCAACCAATGGAAATCAAGTTGTCATAATTAGAGGGTGTAGAATAACCTGTATTGTCATCTGATTCGAGCAGTTTCAAAGTTTCCGTTGATGAAATCTCTTTAATCTCCTCTTTTGAATTAATCAAATAATATTTTCTCACGCTTCCGCTTTTCTCAGAACCAGTCTCACAAGCCATTAATAATTTTCCATCAGACTTTGTTCCATTTGAACTTCTAATGCCGTCAGGTATTTTTCTAAACTCTTCCCAAAATTCTGGCTTATTCACTTGGATGTCTCGTAAAAGTTTTTCAAACTTTGATGGTTCTAGAGGATTATCTTCTTCCCTATCCAGAATTGATTCATCACCTTTGTAAATTGCATAAGTATCCTCGGTATTTACTCGTTCATCTTCTTTTAGAATTTTATAATCTTCCCCAATTATTTTTTGAATATTATCTATTTTATGATCTACAGAATATTCCAATCTGAGATCTTCTTCCATTGCAGGATCTAGTAAGAAATTATGCACAGTAACAAATTCATTCTTACTGCCAATTCTATCGACTCTTCCAGCCCTTTGAATCAGCCTTGTAGGATTCCAGTGAAAATCATAATTAATGATAACCTCTCCTGCCTGAAGGTTTACACCCTCTGACAATACATCAGTAGAAATCAGTAGCGATATTTCTTCAGATTTTTTTGGTCTTACATCAGTGCTAGGATTATTATCGGGATCAAATCTTCTAGCGCATTCAATTATATTTCCAGTGGTTGAATCCACTTGCTCTTTTACCCCCTTCCATTTTAGAGAATCATTTAGATATTTGGCAGTAGTTGCAAATTCAGTAAATACCAAAACTTTCTTTCCATGATAATCCTCATCTAGTAATTTTTGTATTCTATGTAGTTTGTCATCAGTTTTGAAAGTAATTCTGTTGATTAGTCCTTCAATCTGCTCAAATGTTTCAATATCATTTTCAATATCAGAAGTTAGTTTCTTAATGTCAAATGCTTCAATTTTGTATTTTGTTTCACCTGCATCTTGAATCTTTTTTCTAAACTCCTCTATAGTTTTTGGGTCATCTAATGAGTCAGGATCTGTTTCTGCAATATCATACATTTCTTTTGCAGAAACATCCCCAATCGGAATTATTCCCTCCTCCAATAACTTGAGAAAAATTCTATGAGTGATGATGTATCTGGCTACACTGTCTTTAAATGCTTGAAGACTGCTCTCCATTCTCTTTAACAAAAGTGTCCTGATCAATCCAACGAGTTTTTTACCTGCAATTCCAAGTTCCCTGTAGAGATCAATTTCCTGATATTCTTTTTTCACATAACGACCTAAACTATATCTTGCAAAAGTTAGATGTTTGTCATCTAAATAACTCACAATCGTTTCATATTTTCTCTGATACACCTTGTTAATGTCATATCTTTCTGTTTTCATTTTACGTTGTGGAAAATATTTTTTTTCTTCACCTACTTGAAGATATGTTCGACCATTTTCATCCATTTTACCCCATTGTTTTAGAACATATCTTCTAGTTCTTCTTACCATGATATTGCGAAGAAGATCCACGAGATTAGCTTCTCCGTTTTTTACCTGCACGAAATACTTGTCAAGGTCAGTTTCGTTTGCAGGTGGAATGAAAGTTTTAGGAGACTGGTGAAAAAGCATTATCTGATTTTTAATATCCGAGGCTTTGTTTGCAAATGGAGTTGCAGTTAGTAGAATTGCCTTTGCATCTCGTGCCTGCATAAATTGATGCAGATTTTCATATTGCCTTGAATTGTCATTCCTAAAGTGATGACTCTCATCAATTAATACCAAATCTCTGTCCTTGTATCTATAATCCTGAAACAACTCAAAGTTTTCTTGCGATAGTCTACCACGTGATAGAATCTTTGCATCCACCTCATAATCTGCACAGAATTTTTCCCACATTGGTTCAAGTGTTGGCGGGCATATTATCAGAGGTCTATATTCTTGTAGCTGGAGATATTTTAGCAATGCAGTTCCAACATATGTTTTCCCCAAACCAACAACATCCCCAATTATTACACCCCCATACAGTTCAAACATAGTAAGACTTTGATCAACCGCATTTTTTTGAAATGCGAATAATTTTGGAAATGTAGTTCCCCAAATAGGATCAATCTCATGTTGTGCTTCGAGTTTATCTTTGTATTCTTGGTATAATGCTTTTAGAAACAATTCATATGGTGAATATGTCTTCCCCGCCCAAGATTTCCCCAGTATTATTTCAAAATCTTCTGTAAATTCTAATCCGTCATTCCATAATTCATCAAACCATTCTAAAAGTTGGTTTATGTCCGGTGGATTGTTTGTCTTCAAGTTTAGTTCACTGTTATGAGAAATTCCCGCAAGAGATAGATTACTTGAACCTACGATACCAACACCTCCAGCTACCTCGCCTTCTTTATACTGAAAGAGATATGCTTTGGCGTGAAGCTTTTCTTTTGGATATACTCTAACTTCAAGTTGTTTTGACTTCATCATTTCGAGTAGCAATTCTACAACCGTTCTATCATCACTACTTTGACTCATGTGTTCTAGAGATTTTGTTGCATTGTTTTGTGAGTCTGACCGTACTTCTTTTTTTCTCTCTTCGTTGATATGTGATCTTCGTGCAAGATCTGTATTTGCCTCCTTGATACTACGAAACCCTTCAATTAATGTCTCTGAAGTCGTCTTGTCAGTTGTATTTGAAATTAGTAAGCGAATTTTATCGACATCTTTTAGAGGTTTAACAATGGCTGAAAGCCCAGAAATAAAAAAATAGCCTACTGCAATACTGGCATTTTCAGTCTTTGGTAAAATTTTGAGTAATTCCTCTTTTAAAATGACTTTTTTATTTTCAATTACATTGTCTTCTCTGATTCTTGAATCTGGCATGAAGTGATATTCTTTGATTAAATGTGACTATAAGATTTTCTAGTTTTCCTACTATCAGGGTTTTTACAAGTATCAGAAGAACAATCTAGATCTGATTTATCTAAAAGTAATACCATAATAACATTCTTGTGGGATAAATTACCTAAAGAAATATTTCCAACGCGATCTGAACTCAGAAAAGATCCAGAATTATTCAAAAACAAGAGGATGGTTGTAAGAAGTCACGGAAGGGAAAAGACTAGATATTATGACCAAGACATTAAGACTGGAATATGTTATATGTGCAAAAGAAACCATCGAGCACAAAACACATTCACAACACAACTACATCATTTGAGTTATATTGATTATGAAGAAAACCCGATCCTTTGGACCATTGAGTTATGTCCTAAATGTCATACTCGAATAGATGAACACCGCAAGGCTAGAATCACTCAATGGTATGAAAGAAAGCGTTATCAACAATATCAACAATACAAAAAAGATATGTAACGGTGTTTTAGAAAATCATCATAAAGAATGAGCTTGAATCTGTTAGGATTAGAACATTGAGTAATTGATTTTCGTGATTTAATCAAGAATTAAGAATTTTCAGGTTTATCATCCGATTTAGATTTTTTCTTCAAAATTAACGCGGGAATCATGATTATAATTCCAATCACCACAATAATCTGCCCAATGGAGAGGAATGAACGCCATTGTCTGTAGTCTTCGCTAACCGCTGCCCATCCACCAAGAATTGACTCGGCTGCACCTACTGGCGTTTGATAAATCATCACAATAATTAATCCAAGAACCAATATTACAGCCCCAATTACAAATATCCCAACTCTCAACCATTTTACTAGAAGTAACTTTGAATTAAGAATTTTCAGGAAATTACTGCTAAAAGGTTATTCAAGCTTTTTCCTAAGATCCTCAAATTCCTCTGTCGTAATTTCTCCTTTAGCTAGTCTTTTTTTTAAAATTTCTAGAGAAGTTTCATCTTTTTTGATATGTTCAACTTCTTTCTTTTTTCCTGACATAATCCAACTTTGAATAAGTGCAAAAATTCCAACTATGGCAATAGCGTAAATTGCTATAGTTATGATTCTGATATTTCTACACTCTTGTTCGATTGTTTCTTCATAATTTTGTCCATAAAATAATTTTCCAAGGTATGTCATATAACCAACTTGAAAAAATCCAGATGAACAAAGGCCATCTAGTTGTGGATAGGTATAACCTTCAGGAGAGGTTGGAGCGAAATAACCAATTCCTGCAAGAATAAGAAGACCAACCCCAACTCCAAACCATCCAATATGCGTTGATGATTCTGTGCCACATTCAGAGCATTTAGCTTCACCTATAGCTGTTGTTGCTCCAGTTTCACCGGCTGGACCTGTATTATGTTCTTCTTTTACGATATCATCAGGACTGCACTTTGAACACCAATCCTTATGCTTTGGCGTGTTCCAGTTGAAGATACGCACTTCTTGACCACATTCAGGGCATTTATCAGTCATTTCTTATCTCCATAATGTTTTATCCTTCCTAGTTAATTTCCCTCAGATGAGAGTAATTTAGATAATCTGATTGCTTCATTATATTCCCTTTGGATCCTGGGTCTGTTGAGACCCTAACCCATTTTTGGAATAATTTTAGCTTCATGCACTCGAAGTTCTATTAGATTTTCAACACTCAAAAAAGGACCTATAAAAAATTTTTTAAAATTTTTTTATTTTTCTTTATATCCATCCATTTTTTTATTATACTCCCATGGAAGTAAAATTGCCGTGTAAATACGTATTTGTTGAGTCAAGCCTCTTTTTTATTTCAATTAGAATTGCTAAAGTAATGCTTTTAACAACCTTGCTGGTTGCCCTTTTCATGGATACCCGAAAAAAAGTTTTGGGATTAAAGGATTGGAAAGTTGAAAAGTCAATGGAGAAATTATACAAAAGTATTGAGGACTTGACATGTCGGAAATAGGAACTTATCCGCTACTATTTGATCCAAAGATAAAAGAACTGTACGATTTGGCCAAGATGGATTTTGCTCCGAATAAAACTTTGCCAACAATTGATGAAATTCAAAAAACATCTGTTGTTGAAAAAAAATATGGAGATTTAATTCAAATCGGAATACTTGATAAACTGAATGATGCAGTTAATGTAAGCGAGGAGGATTACTTCAAAGTAACATATCCAAAATGGACTGATGACATTGTACTAAACAACATGATCGAGGAGGACATTGGAGAATATCACAAGATCAGAGTTTATGAGCAGGCAACTCAGATTTCTGATTGCATTGATGGGTTGATTCAATTGGATGGTTATCCGAAGGAGATGGTTGGAGCATATAAGAAGCTGTATGACTTTATACGTGCATCACCTGACAAGTTTGAAAGAACAAGAGCACTAAACCAGTTGCGAATCATCGCAAAATCAATTATTCCACCCAACATTAAGTTTGAACATGCTGAGGTTGTAGAACCATCGCTCCTTGCAAAAGCACCTAACAGAGGGGGGGTTAATTGACAAATCCAAGAAAAAAGGATGAAACTTATCAACCAAAGACACTAATTTGGCGACAAGCCAACTATGATGACCATCTAGCACAGGTTCTTGGTGTTTTAGATTATGACAACAATTTTGACAACACATTTCAAAAATGGAAACTAATCAGGAGATTTATTTCAGATGTAATGGAAAATATCAAGCAAGGCACAATCCCATTGGTTGAAAAACAAAGGCTTGATCTTGTTCCAGATAAAAGTGCAATTAACAAGATGATAAAAATTTGGAACGGTCAAACATATTTGGGATTGATATTGAGTCATGACAAGACAAAAGTTCTTGCTAAGCAATTATTTTTTGAAGAACCAGAACCGATTTACAAACACAGAGGTAGTGATGGAAAAATTATTGACACTTATGAAAGGGAAATAATTCAAATGCCAAAATTAAAAAACATGGTACCAGTTGGAGAAATCTCGGCAGAAACTTGGGGAATACAAATAAGAGAATCACTTCCATTAAAATATGCGTGGGCTGAAACAAACTATGCAACACTTATCAACGATGGAAAATTTTTCCATCATCTTGCCGATGGTTCAATTCCAAAAATAAAACCAGAGGAGATGCAATCACTTGTAAAAAGAACCTACATACTATCAAGACCTGTTTACAACATGATCATGGATATTTTAGGTGAAGCATTTGAAGATCAGTATTCAATCTTTACTGCAAATGTACAAAAAATAATGAAGTGGATGAAAGAAGAAGGAAAGAAATGGATTCATGCTCATGATATAGAAAGTGATCTAACACCACGAAATGACTTATCTGGATATTAAATGTTCATAAGAAAAGATACAGTAGATAGATCAACAGATAAACCAATCATAGAGTTTGAAAGACAAAATCTAATTGGAGTGTTAGGACGCAGAGGTTCTGGAAAAAGTATGCTTGCTGAAGCAGTTCTTGAAAGGTATTTTGATAATGGTTATACATGTCTTGATTTATGGTCAGCACCAAATATGGAAAATGCCTTTTGGATTTTCGCAAAAGAAGGTCATAGAAAACGTATTCCGATTACAATTCTTGCCCCAGAATCATTCATTTATCCAGAAGCAAGAGTTGATGCTTTCAATGGAAAATTCCCACATGTAAGAGAACTTCTTGTAAAGTTCGTAAAACTGCCATCTCCAACAAAAAGAAGTGAATCTGAGGTAAACGAGAAGATTTTGGAGATTTTGGTTCAGGCTATAAGGGAATGTAGGGATTCCAGAAGAATACTGGTTTTCAACCCATATATGTTCCCAAACGAAGTGGAGATGTTCAGAGTTTTAGAAATTTTGATGAGAAATTTGATCACGATTGCCAACAAACATTTCACTGCAAAAAAGCCTCAAGATGTTGGCAAAACCACAAAAGAGCAGATGACAGATATAGAAAAAAGCTATCATAAATTGGTATTTTTAATCAGAGAGTTTGGAGAGGTTGCACCAGCAAGGCTGAAAGGCGATAAATCTGGTGAATCAACACTAATCAAAAAAGCATTGCTACAATTCGTAAGATTGGCAAGACATGCAAATATTGATGGAATAATTGATTACCAAAATGCAAGCGATGCAGAATCGGCAATAAGAAATCAAATTGATATATGGTTCATAAAAACATGGACAAGAGAACTTGGTGGTGAACATTTCCAGTGGGTTTTTGATTATGTTGATAACAAAAGGGATAGGATTTTTGAAGAAGAAGGGTTCAATGACGAGTCATTTCAGTGGGCTGATTCTATCTATCCACCAATAGAAAAGCTATCAAAACAATGGTTTTATGTTGCAAAAAGTGGGGATTCACCAAGACTAATTAGGGTACCAGAGCTAGGGGTAAAACACAAAGAACCTAATGACAAATGGTGGTTAATGACAAATATTCCTTTAGAATGGGATAAAGAAGCATTACAAAAAGAATCAACAACAACGTCAATGAAAGACTCGAAAACTGCTGGAAAAATGGCATTTCTAACAATAAAACAAATGATGGCAAAAAAAAGAATGAAAAGAGCAGAATGGATAACACTAATTCCAGAACTCTCTGAAAAGCAAAAAAAAGGAGAAATTACATTCCATATTGATTTATCAACTGCAAAAATCAATACAATATCAAAATGGTTTAACAGAATGAAAAAAGAATATGAATTAGTTGAACAGTAAAAAGTTCAATGACAGGCATGGAAATCAGGCACAAGGACTGTCATAATCCTGTCATTTCGATGTCATTTCAACGATTTTTTAGGCATGGAAAATGACAAAATGACGTAACTACTATAGTATTTGTTGTCACTGTCATTTGTCATTTCCTTAATGGAAAAAAATTTTTCATGCACTATAGAAAACTTAAGCTATGAAAAATACCAATTACGAGTACGCGATACACACTCGAAGAAAAATTCCCTAATTTTTATCAATTTCAGCAAGTTTTTTCTCAAATGCTTGGTCCATCGCATCCAAACGCTTTTTTGACGCCAAATTCTCCTGGTCATACATTTTTTCAAGATTTTCAATAAATTTTTGACCAAATTCATGGACTTTTTCTTCGATGATTTTGTTCATGTTTTCCTTATAGTAATCGGCTTCTCTTGCTTTTTCCTCTAGATTTTCCTTGATTTTCTCAAGATTATCAATTTTCAGCTCTTGTCTTGCCTCCTCTGAAATTGTCAGAAAAGGAATCGCTTTTTGATATTCTGGGAATCTTTCAAAGTCTTCTTCCTGATATCTTTCATAGTGTCGTTCCAGTCCAACAGAGTGACCCATCATGTCCTCTTTGTCCAAAAAGTTGACTTTTGCACGCCTCATCATTGTGTTAAAGTACTTTCTAAATCCGTGCGCCAGTTGAACTTTGTGCCGTCTTTTCCCCGGGGCAAGAGGCGGTCTAAGACCTATTGCAGTAACAATGTTTTGAAGGCGTTTTTTGATCCCAAAGGCATTCAGTCTTCTAATGGTTGGATATTTTACTGCCTTGATTAATGGCTCATCATCTTTAGGATACCTGCCAATTTGTGATTTCCATACTTCCCTGTAATTTGCTAATGTTTGGCAGCATTCAGGAGTTAGAAATGTCCAGTAGCTTTCTGGTTCTCCACGATAAACCAGCAGAGCTGCACCTTTGAATGAACCATCTTTACTTTGGAAAAACTGTACGTCTTTCCAAGTGAAATAATTCCATGCTTCCAAACGAAAACCGCCAGCAGAAAACATTTGGACTATAATTTTATCCGTAATATCAGGCGATGCTTCGATCATCTTTTGGAGCTCCACCCTTGTGTATGCCCTATCCTCAGCTGCAGGGTTTGCCCTGGGATAGAGTTTATAGATGGATTTCCAAGGAACTGCCACGCCATTGGAATCTAGTAGTGCTTTGATGGGCTTGATATGGTTTGGAATTGTATTTGGACTTAGTTTGCCATCTTGTACTAGTTCAATTTCTTTTTTTACAAATTGAACCAAGACCTTAGTTACAATATCTGGATTCTTTCTTGCAAGCTCGACAAAGTATCTTGCTAGCGTTTTTGGATCCCTGTCTTCTGCATTCTTTCCAAGTTCTTCTTCATATATTTTGGCAGGAACTAGTTTTAGAAAGTTGTTTAACGCATTTGTGTACTTTCGAAAGGTGTGCTTGTTGTTAAGCGAATCTAAAAACGACTGGTACGGATCTGAGCTATTTCTTATCTCGTCAAGCCTTAATTCCATTCGTGGTATAGACGGGTGGGTCCTATTTTAGTACCATGATGGTATGCGGACCCGAAGGGACTCGAACCCTCGACCTGACGCTCCGCAAGCGTCCGCACTATCCAAGCTGTGCAACGGGTCCACTAGAAAACTC
>Ga0247727_10013670_pt1 | contig 13631 bp, 13 predicted proteins | sample WisWelCaveWW1625_FD_202498 | JGI IMG/M metagenome (GOLD analysis project Ga0247727, IMG submission 202498) | Biofilm microbial communities from Wishing Well Cave, Virginia, United States - WW16-25 | ecosystem: Environmental > Aquatic > Deep subsurface > Groundwater > Cave microbial mat | place... | reverse complement strand
GTCGTCTCGGCCTTCTCCTGGCAGGCGCCACCGCGCCGAAGGCGCGGAACGAACCCCAGGGCGATTACCGCAACACGCTCCTAGCGGTCGCCCGTGCTCGGCGAGTGTGGAACGGGCACCGCGCGCGACCTTCTTGCCGAGGCCACCCCTCCCGCCGGTTCCGCTCCCGCCCGGCGCCGTGCGCGGTAGCATCCCCCCGTGGCCTCCCGTGATTCCTCCGCCTACCCGATGCTGCTGGAGCCCCGCTACCTCGAGAAGGTCTGGGGCGGGCGGCGGCTGGAGAAGGCCTTCGGCCGCACCCTCCCGGAGAAGGTGCCCGTGGGCGAATCCTGGGAGCTCTTCGACCGCCCGGCGGGCTCGACCCGGATCCGCAGCGGCCCGCTCCGCGGCCGCGCGCTGGCGGAACTCCGCGGTGAGGAGGAACTCCCGCTGATGGTGAAGGTCCTCGACGTGGAGGACCGGCTCTCGGTGCAGGTCCACCCCGACGCGGGGACCGCCCGCGCCCACGGGACGGAGGCGAAGGCCGAGGCCTGGATCGTGCTCGAGGCCGACCCGGGGGCGCGGATCTGGCGGGGGCTCCGGGAGGAGGTCGAGCCCGCGGCCTTCCGCGAAGCCGTGGGCGCGGGGAAGGTGGAGGACCTCCTCCACTCCTTCGAGCCCCGGGCCGGCGACGTCGTCCCCGTGCAGGCCGGCGTCGTGCACGCCGCGGGGGGCGGCCTGCTGCTGGCCGAGGTCCAGCAGTGCAGCGAGACGACCTACCGGCTGTGGGACTGGGGCCGGACCGGCGACGCCGGCCGGCCGCTCCACCTCGACGCGGGGCTGGAAGCGGCGCACCTTCGCCCCGCGGGGCCGGACCGCGTAGTCCCCCGGGAAGTGGAGGACGACGGGAACCTGCGCCGACTGCTCCTCGTCGCCACCCCGCACTTCTCCGCCGAGCACCTGACGGTCCCGGGCATCTGCACCCTGGAGACCGGTGCCGAGGACGAGGAGGGGGAACCCCGTTGGCGCGTGCTTTTCTTCCTCTCGGGCGGGGGGGTCGTCCGCGCCTTCGACCGCCGCGCCGAGCCCGCCCCCTTCCTCCCCGGCGACGCCGTCCTCCTCCCCGCCGCCCACGACGCCTACGAGATCGAGCCCGCGGGGGGGAAGGTCGTGCAGGCGCTGTCCTTCGCCGGCCCGCCGCCTTAGGGGCGGCCGAAGGCCTCCAGGGCGCGGCCATCCGGGGCACAATTGTTGACATACTGACATATCTATCATATGTCTAGACATATGAGAACCACTGTCCGCCTTGATGACGCGCTCCTGGACGGTGCCCGCAGGGAGGCTGCGCGGCGCCGGACGACCCTCACCGCCCTCATCGAGCAGGGACTCCGCCTCGTCCTCCTCCGCTCCCTGCGGCCCGAGTCCAGGCCCCGCGTGCAACTCCCGGTCTCCCGGCGGGGGGGCGGAACGCTCCCGGGAGTGGACATCTCCGACTCGGCCGACCTCCTCGACCGCATGGAGGGAACGCCCTGATCCTCCCGGACGCCACCGTCCTCCTCCACGCCTTCCGGACCGACGCGGCCGATCACACGCGATACAGGGACTGGCTCGACGAGACCGTCAACGGTCCCGCGGCCTACGGCGTGTCCCCCCAGGTGCTGGCGTCCGTCGTGCGCATCTCCACCCACAGGGGGATCTACGCGGATCCAGAGACGCCTGAGGAGGCCTTCGCCTTCTGCAGGGCGCTCCTGGAGCCTCCCAACGCCACGCTCGTCGTCCCGGGGAATCGCCACTGGGCGATCTTCGAGGCCCTCTGCCGGGCCACCGGCGCCACGGGGAACCTCGTCCCGGACGCCTGGTTCGCCGCACTCGCCATCGAGTCCGGCTGCGTGTGGATCACGGCGGACCGCGACTACGCCCGGTTCCCGAGACTCCGCTGGCGGACGCCCTTCGAGGACGGAGGCCAGGCGGGCTGACGCCTCCCCGGGCTCGACGCGCCGCAGGCACGCCTCGAAGCCCCCGGGGGGCCCCCCTACGGGGCCTCCGGCCGCCCCCGCACCAGGTCGTCCACCTCCCGCAGCAGCGCGTGGTTGCGGATTCCCGCGCGGACGTCCACGCCGAGGCAGGCTGCGGCGGCGACGACGGCGATCCACGACCACGCTGCGTGCGCACCGGCCTCCCCGGGGCGGACCGCGCCGCCGCCGATGGCGACGACCATGACGGGGACGAGCGCCAGGGTTGCGAGCGTCTCGACCGTGCGCTTGATGCGCTTGGAGCGGGCGATGAAGGCGGCATCCAGGCCGTGCTCCGCCACGAGATCCTTCACGGCGCGGCCGCTCGCGAGCATGTAGAAGATGGCGATGCAGCGGGCGACGAGGTTCATGAGCGCCGCGCCGAGGCCCCAGGCCACGTGCCGCGCCGGGGGCTCCGTCGCCGAGGCGGCGAGCAGCAGCGACGCCAGCGCCACGACGTCCATGGTGAGGTGCGCCTGGAGGATGCCCGTCCCCTTGAGCATCCGGTCCTTCAAGGGCGGCCCCCGGGCTTCCGCAGGAGGACGGCCGTCCAGCGGTCCTCGATGAGGAGCGCGCCGTCGGGCCCCGCCCGCCCGCCGAAGGCCTTCCCTCCCGCCGCGCGGTCGGCCTCGAGGTACTCGCGCACCAACCCGTCCCAGGGCGGGACGCAGGTCCCCCCGGCGATCCACTCCGAGGCGTCCTTCACCTCGATCCACGGGACGCCCGCCTCGGCCTCCAGCCTCGCCGCCCCGCCCAGGTTGCGCAGCTCCCGCTCCGAGTAGGACCAGACATGGCCCGAATGGCGGAGCCGCTCCACCGCGTTGCGGAGGGCCCGGGCCTCCACATCCTCGGGCGCCGCCTTGTCCACGAGGAGGACCGCGCCCCCGGGCTTCGCCACGCGCGCCGCCTCGCGCAGCACCGCCACGGGCTCGGGGATGTGGTGGACCGCCGCGCGGAGCACGACCGCGTCGAAGAGCGCCGCCGGGAAGGGCAGCGCCGCCCCGTCGCCCGCCGCCGCGAGGAGGACGCGCGCCCGGAGGTCGGGGTCCAGCCCCCGGAGCGATTCCTGGTCCCGGTCGAGGAGGACCACCCGCGCGCCGGCCGCGACCATGGCGGCCGAGGCGCGTCCTCGCCCGGACGCGAGGTCCAGCACGAGGTGCCCCGGTCGCACGCCCGCCATGGCCGCGAGGTCGGGCTCCGCGTCCGCGGGCGGCTTCCCCCCGGGGGCCGTCATCGGGGCTCCTCGCCGTTCCGTGTGGGTACGGTCCGGTGAACAGGAGGCCGAGGCAGGGAGTCCGCACCGTGATCGGCAGAGGAGAGGTCGGCAGATCGCGGACTTCCTCCCCTGGGAGACCCTTCGAGGCTTCCGGCCCGTACCCACACGGAACGGCGGAGAACTGTCATCGCGGCGGCACCCCGCCCGTCTCCCGGGACGGGCAGAGCCCCCCCACCGGGCACTCCCCGCAGCGCGGCGCGCGGGCCGTGCAGACCCTCCGCCCGTGGTGGATGAGGCGGTGGGAGAACAGCACCCACTCGTCGCGGGGGAGCGCCGCCATGAGGTCCCGCTCGACCTTCACCGGGTCCTGCTCGCGACTCAGGCCGAGGCGGCGGGCGATGCGGCCCACGTGGGTGTCCACGACGACCCCGTCGGCGATGCCGAAGGCGGTGCCGAGGACGACGTTGGCGGTCTTCCGGGCGACGCCCGGGAGCGCCGTGAGCTCCTCCATGGTGCGCGGCACCGCCCCCCCGTGGCGGTCCCGGAGAGCCGCCGCCATCCCCCGCAGCGACCGCGCCTTGTTCCGGAAGAAGCCCGTGGAGCGGACGACCCTCTCGACCGCGGGCTGGGAGGCCGCGGCCAGGTCCCGGGGGCCGGGCCACCGCCGGAAGACCTCCGGCGTCACCAGGTTCACCCGGGCGTCGGTGCACTGGGCCGAGAGGATGGTGGCGACGAGAAGCCCGTAGGCGTCGCTGTGGCGGAGCGCGCACTCCGCGTCGGGGTAGGCGGCGCGCAGCGCCGCCAGCAGCGCCGGGACCGGCGCCGGGCCCCGCAGCGCCGCCCCGCCCCTCCGGTTGGTCGTGGCCCGTGGCATGAGGGGCGTATGATAGTCCCTCCCCTCTCGAACAGGGACCCTCCCCCATGGAAGAGCGCCTCCAGAAGTTCCTCGCCCGGGCCGGCGTCGCCTCGCGGCGCGCGGCGGAGGTGCTCATCGCCGAGGGCCACGTTGCGGTGAACGGGAAGGTCGTCCGGAAGATGGGCGTCAAGGTGGATCCCGCGCGGGACGAGGTGCGGCTGGACACCGAGGTCGTCCGCGCCCCGGGGTCCGCGATCCCCGTCCCCGCGGCCCGGGCCCCCGCCGGCGCGCCGCGGCAGGCCCCGCCCCGGCCGCCCGAGGGGGCGGTCTACCTGCTCCTCCACAAGCCCGTGGGGTTCCTCAGCACGGTCTCGGACGACCGCGGCCGCCGCACCGTCATGGACCTCCTCCCGCGGGACCGGCGGCGCGTCTTCCCCGTGGGGAGGCTCGACGAGGACAGCGAGGGCCTCCTCCTCCTCACCAACGACGGCTCCCTCACCCAGCTCCTCACCCACCCCCGCTACGAGGTGCCGAAGATCTACGACCTCACGGTGCGGGGGGAGGTCACCCCCGAAGACATCCGCCAGGTGGAGCGCGGGGTGTGGCTCTCGGAGGGCCGCACGGGGCCGGGCCGGCTGCGCATCCGGAAGCGCGGGCGCGATCTCTCCCACGTCGTCCTGACGCTGCGCGAGGGGAAGAACCGCGAGGTGCGCCGCATCTTCGCCAGGCTCCGCCACCCGGTGCTCACGCTCCGCCGCACGGCGCTGGGCCCGCTCCGGCTCGGGGATCTCCGACCGGGGCAGGTGCGCCGCCTCTCCACGGGGGAGGTCCGGGCCCTCTACGCCGCGGCCATGGGCCTCGCCCCGGCCGCCCCGGCCCCCAAGCCCTCCCGCGGCCGCCGCCCGGCCGGCGACCGCCGCCCGTCCAGCGGCCGACGCCCGTCCAGCGGCCGACGCCCGTCCAGCGACCGACGTCCGTCCAGCGACCGACGTCCGTCCAGGGGGGGACCGCGCGGGCGCTCCCCGCGCCGCGGAGGACGCCGTTGAGCCGGTCCCGCAGGAAGCCCCTTCGCCCCGAGGAGGACGACATGCGTCTCGTCCCGTTCGCCGCCGCAGGCCTCGCCGCCGCCGCCTCGGTCGCGGGAGGGGGCCTCCCCCGGGCCGCCGCCGCCCCCGCGCCCGGCGAGGACCCCGGCGCCCCCCCCGCCATCGTGCGGGACGCGAAGACCGGCGTCTGCGAGGCGTCCCTCCCCAACGGCCTCAAGATCCTCGTCCTGGAGAAGCCGGGGGTCCCCGTCGTCTCCCACTGGGTCTGGTACCGCGTGGGCGCGGTGGACGAGAGGCCCGGCGAGACCGGGCTCGCGCACTACCTCGAGCACGTGATGTTCAAGGGGACCCGGGCCATCCACAAGGGGGACATCGACCTCGTCACCTTCCGCGGCGGGGGGGCCAACAACGCCTACACCTACAACGACTTCACCGCCTACTTCTTCAACTTCGAGGCCTCGCGCTGGCGGCTCGCGCTGGAGATCGAGGCCGACCGGATGCGCAACTGCGCCTTCGTCCCCAAGGAGTTCGAGGCCGAGCGCGGCGCGGTCCTCAACGAGATGCACGCCGCGCACGACTCCCCCGGCGGGAGGCTGGACGAGGAGGTGGAAGCGGCGGGCTTCGTCGTCCACCCCTACCACCACCCGGTCATCGGCTGGCAGCAGGAGGTGGAGGGCGTCCCGCGCTCGACGGTCATCGGCTTCTACGACCGGCACTACATGCCCAACAACGCGGTCCTCGTGGTCGCGGGCGCGGTGAAGGCCGAGGAGGTGGTCGCGGCCGCCGCCGAGGCCTTCCGCGGCGTGGAGCCCGGCCCCGCCCCCTCCCCCGTCCCGGAGGTGGAGCCGCCCCAGCGCGGCGAGAAGCGGGTGGTGGTCGTCGAGGAGACGGACACCCCGAGGGTCGAGGCGGCCTGGCACACCTGCCGCGTCGGCGAGGACGACGACTACGCCCTGGACGTCCTCTCGTCCGTGCTCGGCGGGGGGAAGTCCTCCCGCCTGGTCCAGCGCCTCGTCGAGAGGGACCGCACCTGCACCGACGTCTCCTGCTGGAACGAGACCCGCAAGTACCCGGGCCGCTTCAAGGTCTGGGCCGACGGGCAGCAGGGGGCCGACCCCCGGTCCATCGAGGCCGCCATCCACGACGAGGTGGCCCGCATGGTCGCCGGGGGGCCGACGGAGGCCGAGATGGCGAAGGCCCGCAACAACCTGCTGGCGCGGGAGCTCTTCGGCCGCGAGACCGCCGCGGGGACGGCCGAGAGGCTGGGGATGCTCGAGTGCGGCAGCGTCGCGGGCTGGCGGATCTTCGCCGAGTGGCCCGATCGCATCTCGAAGGTGACCGCGGCCGAGGTGAAGGCGGTCGCCTCGAAGTACCTGGTCCCCCGGAACCGCACGGTCGGCTGGTCGGTCTCCGAGGAGCAGGAGGGGCTGGGCGTTCCCCAGGTCCCGGACCTGGCCCCTCCGGAGCCGGGGCCGCCAGACGGAAACGGAGAGATCGGCCCTCCCGAGTCCCCCCCGGAGGCGCCGCCCCCCGCCGAGCCGCCCGCCATGGCGCGGAAGGCCGCACCTCCCGAGGAGCCCGACGCGAGGCCGACCTTCCGCGGCGGCCGCGACCGGGCGCCGGACCTCGCCGTTCCCGGGGGTCCGGCCGGGGCCGTGCGGCTCTCGCCGAGGGTCGAGAGGTTCTCCAACGGGCTCACCGTCCTCCTCCAGCGCCACGGGACGCTCCCCGTGCTGGCCTTCCACCTCTACGTCCCGGCCGGGCAGACGGTCGAGGCGAAGCCCGGCCTCGCCTACCTCGCCGGCGACCTCCTCGACGAGGGGGCGGGCGACCGGACGGCCACGCAGATCGCCGAGACGCTGGATGCGCTCGGGGCCTCGCTGGCCACCGGCTCCACGGGGGCCCACGCCCGCTGCCTCGCGAAGGACGCGGGCGTCGTGCTCGACCTCCTCGCCGACGCCGTGCTGCGGCCCCGCTTCGAGGAGGCGGAGGTGGAGAAGGTCCGGGCGACGCACCTCAGCGGGATCGCGGCGGAGGACGACGACCCCGAGACCGTGGGTCGCAAGGCGTTCCTCAAGGCGATCTACGGGGACCACCCCTACGGACGGCTCCCCTCGGGAGACGCGGAGTCCGTGAAGGGGCTCACCCGGGAGGGCGTGGTCGCGCACCACCGGCGGTGGTTCGTCCCGGACCGGGCGATCCTCTCCGTGGCCGGGGACTTCGATCCCGACGCCATGCTGGCCGAGGTCCGGAAGCGCCTCGGGGGCTGGAGGCCCGGCGGCGGCGATCCCCCGCCGCTTCCCGAGGTGAAGCCGCTCGCGGAGGGCGTCCGCATCGACTGCCCCATGGAGGGGAAGACCCAGAGCAACGTCACCATGGGCAACGTCGCCATCCGCCGGAGCGACCCCGACTACGCGGCGGTCCTCGTCCTGGACCACATCCTCGGCACGGGGCCCGGGTTCACCTACCGCCTCGCCAAGGACCTCCGGGACGAGCAGGGGCTCGCCTACTCGGTCTACGGCGTCGCCTCCCCGAGCGCGGCCGAGGAGCCCGGCACCTTCACGGGCTTCATCGCGTGCCTGGGCGACGACCTGCCGAGGGCCCTGGAGGGCATGGAGGGCCACATCCGGCGGATCCGCGAGGAGCCGGTCTCGGAGCAGGAGCTGGCCGACGCCAGGTCCTACCTCGTCGGGTCCCTCGTCTTCCGGTACGAGACCTCCGAGCAGGTGGCCGGGGCGCTCGTCCAGATGCAGCGCTTCGGGCTGGGCCTCGATTACGCCGAGAAGTTCCCGGCCATGGTGGCCGCCGTGACGCGCGAGGACGTGCTGCGCGTGGCGAAGAAGCACCTCCACCCCGGGCGCATGGCCGTGGTCGTCAGCGGGTACACCGGGAACCGGTAGAGGCGCAGCTTGCTGCGCCGGCTGCGCCGGGCCCTACCCGAGGTCCAGGATCCGGTGGATCCCCCGCTCGTCGGGGAGAAGGTGGGGCCGCAGGAGCGGCTGGAGGACGCCGTTCACGGCGACCCCCGCCCCGACTCCGTACTTCTCCACCGCGGCCCGGGTCCGGCAGTCGTGCTCGAGGATCTGCACGGGCTTGCCGTAGGAGGCGCAGGCCTTCCGCACGAGGTCGAAGACGTAGCCGTTCCAGGGGCAGCGGTCGGAGAGGAAGAGGTCCACGCGGATCTTCCCCGGCTCCGGCGCCAGTTCGCGCACGGGGTCGAGGAAGCGGACCTCGGCGTCGGGGCGGAAGCGCCGGAGGTAGAGAGTCTGCGTCCCTCCGTCGCGCTCCGGCGCCCGCCGCTGGGTCACGGTCTCGAACCCGAACTCCTCCCAGGAGCGCTTCCGCCCGAGCGCCGCGACCCCGGCCCGCGCCTTCCAGTCCTCCTCGGCCGACCGCACCAACTCCCCCAGGACCTCGGAGCGCGCGTCGGGTTCCGCCACCCGGGCGCAGTTCACCACGAAGAGGTCCTTCCCCGCCACCGGCGTCGGGGACAGCTCCACCGGGTACCACTCGAGGCTCCCGACGGGATTCCCGTCCCGGTAGGCCGCCCGGGCGCCCGCCCCGGCCCCGCGGGCCTGGCGGAAGGCGGCGAGCTTGGGCCGCTGGAGGTCCACGGCGGCCATGGCGTCCATGCCGCGGGGGAGGTTCGCGCCGACGCAGAGCTTCGCGCAGTCGGCGAGGTTGGCGAGCTTGACTTCCCGGACCTCGAGCATGGGAATCCCTCCCACGTCCCCTGCGCCCCGGGACGCCCGTACTCTACACCACCCCGGGGAGATCCGGCCGGGCCGCACCGCCGACCCGTGTGACGGCCGCGGCTACGGGAAGATCCCCCGCTCGCGGTAGACGGCCTGGAGCCGGGCGAGGGAGACGACGTAGGCGGCCGTGCGGGCGTCGATCGTCCGTTCGCGGGCGGTGGCCATGACCTGCGCGTAGGCGGCGTCCATGTAGGACTGGAGCTTCCCCCGCACCTCCTCCAGCGTCCAGGACTCGCCCCGGCGGTTCTGTGTCCACTCGAAGAAGGACACGACCACGCCCCCCGCGTTGCAGAGGATGTCCGGGATGACCTCGATGCCCCGCTTGCGGAGGACGGCGTCCGCCGCCGGGGCCGTGGGCCCGTTGGCCCCCTCGGCCACGAGACGGCACCGCAGCGTCGGGGCCACCTCCTCGGTGATCTGGTACTCGAGCGCCGCCGGGATGAGGATGTCGCACCGGGTCGCCCAGAAGGAGGCGTCGTCGGAGGCCTTCGCCCCGGCGAAGCCCTGCACCCCGCCCCGGGCCCGGACGTGGGCCCCGAGCGCCGCGGGGTCGATCCCCGAGGGGTTCGCGACGGCGCCCGTGTGGTCCTGCACCGCGACCAGCGTGGCCCCGAGCCCGCCCAGGATCTTCGCCGCGAAGGACCCCACGTTCCCGAAGCCCTGGACGGCGAAGGTGGTCTTCGCGAGGTCCACCCCCTTCTCCGCGGCCCAGGACCGGACGGTGCAGATGACCCCCCGGCCCGTGGCCTCGTCGCGGCCGAGCGAGCCGCCCGTGTTGATGGTCTTCCCCGTCACGACGCCGCGGCCCGCGAACCGCTCCGCGCTCCCGATGGTGTTCACGTAGGTGTCGGCTATCCAGACCATGGTCTGGGCGTTGGTCCCCATGTCCGGCGCGGGGATGTCCCACTCGGGGCCGATGTTCATGCCCAGCGCGTGGGTGTAGCGGCGGGTGATGCGCTGGAGCTCGCTGTCCGAGAACAGCAGCGGGTCGATCTTCACCCCGCCCTTGGCCCCCCCGAAGGGCACGCCGACCAGCGAGTTCTTCATCGTCATCCAGAAGGCCATGGCCTTCAGCTCGTCCGTCCGGACGAACCGCGCGTACCGGATGCCGCCCTTGTAGGGCCCGAGCACGTTGTTGTGCTGGATCCGGTAGCCCTTGAAGACCTTGAAGCGGCCGTCGTCCATGCGGACCGGGAAGTTGACGGTGATCTGGTTCTTGGGCTGCTGGAGGATGGTCCGGACGTGCGGGTCGAGCCCCATCACGTCGGCGGCCCGATCGAAGAGCGTGAGCGCCTGGTCGAAGAGCGCCACGTTCTCGAAGGTGACGGCCTTCGGCCTCGGTGCCCTCTTCGCGGCCTTCCCGGCCTTCTCGTCGCTGGTGGTCGGAACCAAGGAAGCCTCCCTGCCGGGGTGGATCCGGCGGATCCTACACGGGCCGCCGGAGGGAGGCCCAAGGTCCCGGGCCGCGGGGCCCCCCGGTCACGCCCGCCGGATCCCTTGCCCGCCGCCGGCCCCGTGACTAGGATCCGGGCTCGCGCGGTGCCCCCGTAGCTCAATTGGATAGAGTCCCGGCCTCCGGAGCCGGTTGTTCAGGTTCGAGTCCTGACGGGGGTACCAAGACACAACGCCCGGCCCCGCCAACGCTTTCGCGGGGCCCACTAGTCCCCGCGCAAGACGTCGGTCTCGACTTTCTCGATGCCGGGCTCTCGGAGGCGGAGATTGCCGTTGCCGTCGTCGTCAGTCATTCCGGAAACTCTCCCCACAGATGGGATGAAGAGGTCGGTCTCCCGGGCGGGGTACCCAATGGGTATCCCAACCAACCGGGCCCCGGGCCCAAGGAGACCGACCGTGAAGCAGGCTATCAGGATCGTGGCGGGGATCGACGTGGGCGACGAGACGAGTCATGTGTACGCGATGGACATCGCGACTGGCGAGGTGCTCTGGGACCGTGCGATTCCCACGGCGGCCTGGGCGTTCCAGGATCTCTTCGCGAAGTGGCGTGATGTGCAGGTGAGCGTAACTTCGCCCGTGTAGACCTGTCCGGCTTCGTCAGTCAATTGGATGCGGACCTTCATGGTTTTCCCTGCACTCCCTTGTTCAGAATCTCGGACCACGACGTCCGAAGCACATAGACTCCCTTCTTCGGCGTCACGACCCAGCCATTCTCCTTGGCCGTCGTCGGGTAGAAGCGATTGAACTTGATGCCGAGCAACGTGTCCGAGGTCATGCGGTTCCAGAGGCGCTCAACAACAGCCAAGGCGACCTCCCGTCCGACTTCCCCCTGACAGACGTACGCCACCAGAAGGGCGAACTTCTTTGGGCCGCTCAGCCCCTTGCCGAAGGTCTTCACGAAGTGCCTCTCCGACATTGTGAAGTCAAGCTGCGCCTTCGCCTCCGGCTTGGATGTGCGCGGAACTGGAGCCTCCCGGCCTCGAGCCTTTCGCTTCAGGTCCTCAACGACCGCGGAGACTTGGTCAGGCGTTCCCTCGACCTCGACCTCAATGCCGTGCTTCGGGATCCGGACCGTCGCCTTGACTTTGATAGATTCCATGCTCATAGGTGCCTAGACAATAGCATCCGGGCTTATGAGCCTTGTGGACTTTCTGAGCGTGGCTATGGCCAGTGAACATGGCTCTCAACGGGAAGCCAAGCGCAAACATAGCATGGCCTATCCGAGCCTTCTTCCAAAGGTCGGCCTCCATGGCATCATGATATGAAGAGGAGCGCGTTTGACTTGAATCCTATCTACTTGTCTTCGAAGACTTCGGCCCTTGTTACGAGTGGGAGCCAGCAGCAAGTGGTTCAGCGCGGCGACCGATCCGTTCGTGCTTCCCGAAGCCGCCACTCCTTGACGCGCCTCCCGTCCGGGGGCAGGATTCCCGCGGAATGCAGCCCCCCCCGGAGGGCCAGGAGGGGCCGCGGGAGGGCGTCATGAACACCACGCTTCGAGTCCTCGCGGGGATCTCCCTGATCGTCGCGGCCGCTGGACCCCTGGCCGGCGGTTACGGAGGGTCCGGTGGCGGCAGCCCTCCGGCCGTGTGGAGGTTCACCTACTACTACCGCGGGCTGCTTCCCGGGGACTCCCGGTGGACCCTTACGACGACCGTCGAGTCGACCCAGACGCCCGAGCGGGCGTTCTGGCGCTCCGGGGACCCCTCCGGCGACTGGGTGCATTTCCTCGCGGACCCGGCCAGGGCGGGATTCCTCGTCCGCGGCGGCGCCCACACGACGCGGCCGGACTGGGACGCCTTCGCGGTCTTCGGGGTCCGGGACGACGAGGTCATCTCCCTCCCAGACTTCGGTACGGGTTCGTCCTTCGCCGACGACCGGGCGCGGATCTGGTCCCCCATCCCAGCGGTGCGGAGGAGGAGCCGCGCCTCGCCTGCCCGGCCGCCGCTCGAGACCTGGTTCGGCGACATCGACCGCGCGATGATCGGGGACTACGGGAAGCAGGCGGCCTTCGCGGTCCGCCAGTTCGGCGTCCGCCGTTCGGGTGCCGTTTCCACGGTGAGCCAGGCGGGACTCCGCCAATGGACCTACGCCTGGACCCTCTCGAACTTCACGGCCGGCGACCTCGACTTCTCCTGGCCTTCGGTCCTGACGGACGGGGAGCAGCCGTGGGAGGGGTCTCTCGCCCCGGGCGAGACTGCCGTCCTCACGCGGACCCTGGGCCGGCCACCGTCGGTGTACGCCGGACCCGTGAAGTTCACGCGCCCGGGGCAGGTGCACCCCGACTTCCAGGCGGCGGCGGAGGCCTACACCCCGCGGCCGTAGCCCGCCGGGGTCGGGATCGCGGGGCCGGGACCGATCCTCCCTACAATCCCTGCCATGCTCCCCGACCCCCGCCCTCTCCCCCGGACCGTCGGCGCGCTCCGGGCCTCGGGCTGGAAGTCGCGATCCGTCAAGGACGAGGTCCGCGCGAACCTCATCGAGGCGAAGCGCGAGGGCCGGACCCTCTTCCCGGGGATCGTCGGGTTCGAGAAGACGGTCATCCCCGCCATCGAGAACGCCCTGCTCGCGCGCCACGACTTCATCCTGCTGGGGCTCCGCGGGCAGGCGAAGTCGCGGATCCTGCGGGCGCTCTCGACCTTCCTCGACCCCTGGCTCCCCGTGGTCGCCGGCTGCGAGATCCGCGACGACCCGCTGGCGCCCGTCTGCCGGCGCTGCCGCCGCCTCTCCAAGGAGAGGGGGGACTCGTTGGAAGTGGACTGGATCCCCCCCGCCGATCGCTACCGCGAGAAGCTCGCCACCCCCGACGTCACCGTGGCCGATCTCGTGGGCGACATCGACCCCGTGAAGGCGGCCGTGGAGCGCCGCACCTGGGCCGACGAGGAGTCCATCACCTACGGGATCGTCCCGCGCACCCACCGCGGCATCTTCGCGGTGAACGAGCTGCCCGACCTCCCGGCCCGCATCCAGGTGGCCTTCCTCGACATCCTCGAGGAGCGGGACCTCCAGATCCGGGGCTTCCCGGTGCGCCTCCCGCTCGACCTGCTCGTGGTCTTCTCCGCGAACCCCGAGGACTACACCAACCGCGGCTCCATCATCACGCCGCTGAAGGACCGGATCGACTCGCAGGTCATGACGCACTACCCGCGCAACGCCGCGGACTCGCTCGCCATCACCCGCCAGGAGGCCTGGAGCCGGCGCGACGGGCCGGTGAAGGTCCGGGTGGACGAGGCGCTGGAGTGCGCGGTCGAGGAGGCGGTCTTCGAGGCGCGCCGGAGCGAGTTCGTGGACCCCTCGAGCGGGGTGAGCCAGCGGGCC
>Ga0247727_10013669_pt1 | contig 13633 bp, 11 predicted proteins | sample WisWelCaveWW1625_FD_202498 | JGI IMG/M metagenome (GOLD analysis project Ga0247727, IMG submission 202498) | Biofilm microbial communities from Wishing Well Cave, Virginia, United States - WW16-25 | ecosystem: Environmental > Aquatic > Deep subsurface > Groundwater > Cave microbial mat | place... | reverse complement strand
GACAGTGACGGTGCAGGACACGACGCCGCCGGAGGTCATGGTGGACTTGGAGAACGGCTGCCTCTGGCCGCCCAACCACGACTTCGTAGAGGTCGCGACCTACCAGGTGACCGACGTCTGCGATGCGGGGGCGGGGGCAACCGGCCTGTTGGTGAGCAGCGACGAGCACCCTTCGATCGAGCGTGGTTCAGGCGGATCGCAGCACTGCCCCGACGCCAGGCTCGGCCCCGGTGGGGTTGAACTGCGGGCAGAGCGCGCGGGAACGGGGGACGGCCGCGTCTATGGCGCGATTGCCGTAATGGCCGCGGACGAGTGTGGGAACGGCTCCTCGGCCGCAGTCTCTTCGGGGACCGGCGGGTGCTCGGGAGCGGCGTGTGTGCCGCATGACCGTAGCGGAAGCCCTTGCGACGCGGTCGACAGCGGGCAAGTTTACGACGCGACCGACCAGGGCTGTCCCTAGCGCAACGGGTCTCGCCAACCATCGTGGACGATCCAGCAAGGAGGATTTCGTGAAAGCCAGATGGGCGATGCTGGTGGTGCCGTTGCTTGCGTGGGGCTGTGGCGGCGAGGCGGCCGGGGGGTGCGCGGCTAACGCGCAGTGCGACGAGGGTGAGCGGTGCGACCGCGAGGAGGGGATCTGCGAGCCGGTCGCCAAGCCGATCCCCGCCTGCGGTGACGGGGAGGTTTCTGGAGACGAACTGTGTGATGGCGCGAACCTCGCGGCAAAGACCTGCCTCTCTCGGGGCTACGCAGGCGGCGTGCTGGCGTGCGGCGCCGACTGCCTCGCCTTCGACGAGTCGGCATGCGGCGAGTGCCCCGATCCGGCCGCCTGTCCCGACGGATGCTGCTCGTCGACCGAGGACGAACTCTCTTGTCCCGAGGACTGCTTCGTGCCGGAAGTTGTCTTCCGCGCCGACAAGGACACGGATACCGTCGAGGAGCTTTTCGCGACCAGCCTCGAGGGCACGGTTTTTGTGAACTTGTCCGGGCCATTGGTCGCCGGGGGAAACGTCATCTCCTATGGCTGGTCGCCCGACCGCGCGCGGATCGCGTTCCGCGCCGACAAGGAGACTGACGAGTTTCGGGAACTCTACGTCGTCCATGCTACCGGAGGCGCGCCGGTCAAGGTATCTGGAGGCGGGGAAGTGTCCTCGTTCCGCTGGGCGCCTGACGGCTCGCGCATCGCCTACCGCACGAGTGGCGAACTCTACACGTCGTTGCCTGACGGCAGCGGCGGGGTGAAGGTTTCCGGGCCGCTGGTGGACGGGGGGGAGGTCGGTGGTTTCACCTGGGCGCCCGACGGTTCGCGCATCGCCTACAGCGCCGACCAGGAAACTCTGCTCATCGACGAGCTCTACGTGGCGCAGCCCGACGGCGGCGGCAGCGTGAAGGTCTCCGGTCCCCTGGTGGCCGGGGGCCAAGTGGGCAGTTTCGTCTGGGCACCCGACAGCTCACGCATCGCCTACAACGCCGACCAGGAGACCGACGAGGTCCGCGAACTCTACACGGCGCTGCCGGACGGTGGCGGCAGCGTCAAGGTCTCCGGCGCGCTGGTCACCGAGGGTGATGTGTCCGAATTCGAGTGGGCACCCGACAGCTCGATGATCGCCTACACCGCCGACCAGGACACGCTGTACCTCGACGAACTCTACGCCGTGCTGCCCGACGGCGGCGGCAGCGTCAAGGTTTCGGGACCCATCGCTGCGGGCTGGGGGGTCGGGAGATTCGACTGGGCGCCGGACGCTTCCCGGATAGCGTACTTGGCCGACCAGGACGACGCTTTCGTGCCGGAGGTCTACTCGTCGCTGCCGGACGGCAGCGGCAACGTCAAGGTATCCGGCCCGCTGGTCGCCGGTGGAAGGATCTTCGACTTCGAGTGGGCGCCCGACGCCTCCCGCATCGCCTACAGCGGCGAGCAGGACACCGACACCGTGGAGGAACTGTACACGTCGCTGCCGGACGGCAGCGGCAATGTCAAAGTTTCGGGAGCCCGCGTCCCGGCGGTGGACACCGACCTGGACTTCCGGTGGGCACCGGACAGTTCCCGCATCCTCTACTTCGCCAACCAGGACACGGCGGACGTCTTCGAGTTCTACACGACGCTGCCGGGCGGTGGCGGCAGCGTCAAGGTCTCCGGCGCGCTTGTTGCGGGGGGCAATGCTCTGGGGGCCGACTGGACGGCCGACAGCTCCCACGTGGTGTACTGGGCGGACCAGGAAACCGACGAGGTGTGGGAGATGTACGCGTCGCCGGCTGCCGGCGGCGGCGGCGTGAAGATCTCCGGGCCTCTTACCAGCGGCGGGGACGTCGTGGACTTCTCTCTTCCTCGGTGACCCCCGAGCGAGGGCAGCGCGGCTTGAGTCTCTGATCGAGCGTCCGAGCGAGGCGTGGTCGTGGGCGCGCGCTCGAAGTATGCTGCCGTCGCCATGGCCCGTCGCGCACCGACTGCGAGTGGAGCCGTGACCGCGGACATCAGGATCGGGGTTTCCGCGTGCATCCTGGGAGAGGAGGTCCGGTTCGACGGCGGCCACAAGCTCGACACCTTCGTGCGCGACACACTCGGCGCCTTGCTCCGCTTCGTGCCCGTGTGCCCCGAGGTGGAGGTCGGGATGGGCGTGCCCCGGCCGACGGTGCGCCTGGTGCGGATCGGCAAGGCGGTACGCATGATCGAGCCCAAGACAGGCACCGACCACACCGCGGCGATGAACGCGTGGTCGACCCGCCGCGTCGAGAAGCTCGCTCGCGAGGGGCTCTGTGGCTTCGTGGTGCAGACGGGCTCGCCGAGCTGCGGCATGGAGCGGGTCAAGGTCCGCGGCGGCCAAGGCACCCGGGCGGTCAAGAACGGCCGCGGCCTGTTCACGGCCGCGCTCATGGCACGGCTGCCGCACCTGCCCGTCGAGGAAGGCGGGCGGCTCCACGACCCACGCCTTCGCGAGAGCTTCATCGAGCGGGTGTTCGCTTATCGCCGGCTGCGCAGCCTGTTCGGACGCCCGTGGTCGATCGGCGAGTTGGTAGCGTTCCACGCCTCGGAGAAGCTGCTGATCATGGCCCACGACCGGACGACCTGCGACAAGCTCGACCGGCTGGTCGTGGCCGCGCAGCGACGATCCAGGGGCGAGGTGGCGGACGAGTACCAGGCCCTGATGATGGCCGCCCTCAAGCGCGTCGCGGACCCGCGGCAAGCACGCCGACGTCCGACACTGGCGCGTCAGGTCTAGTACGGCACCATCGGGTGGTCGGTCCAGGGCGGAAGGCTGGACAGCGCGGAGTAGACCGAGGCGCTCATCGGGAAACCCCACCTGTCGTAGAAGGCGGTCATGTCCAGCCCGGCCTCCTCGCTGGTGACGATCACCCAGGTGTCGATGCGATCCTGATCCGTGGCCGGCCTGTCGGCCATCGCCAGATAGCGGGCGTGCGCCGCGAGGATCAGCGGCCAGCCGAAGGACTCCTGGAGTTGCAGGTACGTCTCCAGCGCGGTCCACACGGTCCAGTCGGCGTAGAAGTTCCGCCCGCCGGCGACGTACGCCTCGATCCGGGCGGTGCGATCGGCCGGCACGAGAGCCGGGTGAGCCTGGTCGCGCGTGATCCCGACCACGGTTTCGGACACGTAGACCGACCACAGGTTGCACGTCGCCTCCGTCGTGCCCGGGAGCACCGCCGGAGCGAGCTGGTGGTCGTGCCCGAGCTCGTGGAACGCGCCCCAGTCGCCGTTGGCCGCAAGGAGCGTGGCGTCCGAGAGCGTCGCGCCGTACGCGTAGCCCATGAGAGGGTAGCCCGAGTGCATCCAGCCCGCCGAGATCTGCCGGTCGACGGCAAATCGTTCGGCGCGCACGCGGTCGCGACCGATCGCCGCCAGGTCCGCGTCGGCGTCGAGGACGGCGTTCCAGAAGTCGATCAGCGGGCCCGGGTCGGCGATGTCGCCAAGCTCGGAGCGGTGGAGGGTGAGCACGAACTTGTCGCTCTCGAACTCCACCATCGGCACGCCCTGGGCCGCCACGATTGCCTGCCACTCCGCCGGCGTGGTGACGCCGTGCACATAGCGCGGGTACTCGACGGCGCCTTCGATCGTGACGTCGCCCATGCCCAGGACGATGCCTCCGGGAACGCGGATGTAGATCGGGCCGCCGAAGCCCGACGCCACCGGCGTTGTCTCGCTGTCGAGCCGGTAGGCGCGCGTGATATCAGGGTAGCGCGTCCAACTCGAGAGCTGCCATAGCGTGTCCGTGTACGCGCCGATGAGCACGCTCAACCCTTGATTCACCCAGGCGGCGGGGATCGTGACCGTGACGACCTCGCCCGGCACCGCGTAGAGTCCCGTGCCGCGCCATACGGGCTCCAAGGCTCCGGCGTAGAGGTAGTCCGGGTCCATGCCCGCATAGCTCGCCAGGATCGACACCGTCCGGGTGACACGTGGCGCGTGCTCGGCGACCGCGCCCGGCCAGTCGGACGGGACCACCTCCATCTCTTCGGGCGGCAGCCCGTCGGCCAGCCTGGACCAGATCGTCACGATCAGCGCCTCGAAGATCTCCGTTTCGACCTCCACGGGATCGGCCGTCGTCGGGACGACCGGGTCGATCTCGTCGAGCAGCAGCCGCACGCGATCCCAGTAGCCGGAGAACGAGACCGGCAGGTACTGGACCGCCGTGCGCACCGTACGCACCGCCTGCTGCTGATCGAGGGCATCGAGCGTGGCCACGCCGGACAGATGGTAGGAGATCGCGTCGAGCGCCTGTCCCGCATGCAGCAGCGGCGACGGAGGATCGACCGTGACCAGGTCGATGCCGGCGTTCACCGTGCCCTCGGTGACGGTGAGCCCCATGTCGTTGAGGATGCGGTTGCCCATGTATCGCTCGGCGACGTTGTCGTTGGAGTACGACCACCACCAGGCGTGGCCGCCCTGGACCAGCCCGCCGCCCTGGCGCACGAACTCCTGGATCGCCGCGTACTGCGCGTCGCTCCGCTCGACGTAGGAGCTGGTGACCAGCACGTCGATTCCGTCGAGTGAGTTGGCGGGGACGACCGCAGCGGCAAGGCCGAGCCCGTCCAGCACGGCCTCGGCGGCTTCCACGCCGGAACCTTCCTCCACGCCGACGACGGGTTCGTCGGACTGGCCGGCCCAGCGCACCGTATCGCCAAGCAACGTAACCGCGTCGCCCGACGGACCGGTCAGCAGCGCCTCGTGTCCCACGTGAAGCGCCCGTCCGTCACCGTATCGGGCATAGGCGGCGAACAGCGCGCCGTTCTCGTCGGGCAGGAGCGGACACGCCGCATCCCCGTGCACAACGATCAACGACGGCAGCGCGCCGCCCTGGTCGAGCGTGGACACGCCCTGAGTGAGCGGGCCGTAGTCGACGCGGCAGTCGAGCAAGCATCGCGGCGCCGTGCCCGGAAGGTTCTGGCAGATCCAAACCGCCGGATCCCCGCAGCCTCCGTTGTCGGTCGCGCACTCGTCGATGTCGACGCAGATCGTGCCGGAAAGCTCGAAGCCCTCCCCGCAGCTCGGTGGCGGCCCATCCTCCGCGAGCCCTCCATCCGCGGAACGGCCCGACGAACCGGGGCCACAGGCCGCCAGCAGCATGACCATCAGCAGAGCGCGCATGTCCGGAGCATCGGCGTCGGGCGCGCCGCGGTCAAGCCGATGGCTCAACCGGCGGATCGGGTCAGTGGGTCGCGGGGGACCGACCGCCATCGACGAGGTCTGCCAGGGCGCGGCGTCCGAGCGTCACCAGCCCCTCGGGCTGGACCGCGACCGGGGCTCGGTCCGGCGCCGGCGCGGCCAGGCGCGGCAAGATGTCCTCGAACGTGTAGCGGATCATGTGCTCCCCGGCGACCGCCGCGGCCACGCCGGGGACGAACTGATCGGGCATCCTCCACGCCACGCGGGCCAGAAACTTCCAGTACTCCGCGCGATACGACGCGCGCACGCCCTGGTACCACAGCGAGCGCCAGGCCACTCCGAACGCGTACCAGAACGGCCGCCGGAACGGGCTCTTCTTCGCCTCCCGCCCAAGTTCCAGGCTGCGATAGGCACGCCGGAAGTACGCCGCCGGCTGGTAGAGCCGCGCGAGCAGCTTCCCGTAGCCGGCGACCAGCGTCTCCTCGGGAAGGCGCGTGGCGAAGTTCGGCCGGTAGGCGGCGTCGCCCACCGCGCCCCCGTACAGTCTCCCCTCGCGGGCGAGACGGCGCCAGAGCTGCGTCATCGGAAGGGCGGTCAGGATGCCCACCATCGCCTTGGCGATCGGCGACCGGTCGATGAACTCGAACTGGAGATCGAAGATGGTTTCGTCGTCGGCGTCGAAGCCGACGATGAAGCCCCCCATCACCTCTAGCCCGTTCTTGGCGAGCTTGTCGACGGCTTCATTCAGGTCGAGGTATGCGTTCTGGCGCTTCTGCGTTTCCAGCAGCGCCTCTTTCGACGGCGTTTCGATACCCAGGAACACGGCCGAGAAGTCCGCGGCCACCATCTTCGCGATCATCTCGTCGTCGTCGGCGAGGTTGACGGAGGCCTCGGTGAAGAAGTCGAAGGGGTGCCCGTTGTCGACCGTCCACCCGGCCAGGCGCGAGAGCATCTTCTTGGCAGCGACCTTGTTGCCGATGAAGTTGTCGTCCACCAGGAACACCGCGCCGCGGAAGCCGGTGGCCAGCACCGCATCCAGTTCGCGTAGCAACTGATCCGGCGGCTTGGTGCGGGGCGAGCGCCCGAACAGCTCGATGATGTCGCAGAACTCGCAGTTGAACGGACACCCCCGCGAAAACTGCACGCCGATCGCGTTGTAGCTCTCCACCCGCAAGAGGTCGTAGCGGGCCGCCGGCGTGCGCTTCACGTCCGGCCGCGACGGCGCCTCGACCCGGGCCGCGCCGCGACCCCGCTCCAGTTCGCGGGCGAGGTCGGGGAGCACGTCCTCCGCCTCGCCGATCACCACGTGGTCGATGCCGTGACCGGCCTGGGGATCCGACGTCACGTACGGCCCGCCGGCGACCACACGTTTGCCCATCGCGGCGGCTCGGCGCGCAACGTCGTGGAACGACGCGGCCTGGATGCGCATCGCCGAGAGCATCACCACGTCCGCCCAGGCGATGGCCGAGTCGTCGAGCGGCTCGACGTTCATGTCCAGCAGCCGCAGCTCCCAGTGCTCCGGCAGCATCGCGGCGATGGTGATGAGCCCCAGCGGAGGGACGATCGCGCGCCGTCCGGTGATCGGGTTGGTGTACTCCTGCCCCCAGTAGCTCTTGGGAAAGACCGGATAGACGAGAAGAGCCTTCATGGCGCGCACGGGAGGGGTGACATGGGTGCCGGGCAGTGTACCCGTTCGCCTCGCCTCCGGGCAACGGTTGCTTGCGACACGGTTGCTTTGACGCGTGCGGCGGCGGCCAAGCCCTGGGCGTCGTCGTGGAGTCGAGCACCGGATATAATCGCCGCGTGCCGGCCAACTTCACGCGGCGACGCGACCTGTTCCTGGACGCCGGCTACGCCGACGCGGACGCCGTCATCGGCGATCTGCAGGCGGAGGTGGCGCGCTTGGGGCTGGCCGCCCAGGTGGACTCGCCCGGGCCGGCCGCGCAGGACTGGGCGCGGCGCGTGCTGTCGGAACGCGTGCGGCCCCTGCCACCGGAGCAGCGGCGGTTCGCCAGCCTCGTCCCCGAATGGCTGGCGTCGCGCTCAGGCGATCTCGCGACGGTGCTCTGGCTCGCGCGCGCCACATACGAATCCTCGCTCGATTCGTCGGGTCTCTTGTTGGCCATCTGGGACGCTCTGCTCGATACCGGTCGCTCGCGCGAGGCCTTGGCCTATGCGCGCTTCATGCTCGACCTGCGCTTCGACTGGACCGAACTCTACCGGGATCCCAGAATCGCCTACGCCTTTCTCGATCATCGCGAGCCCAACCCGCTCGTCTGGCACGTGCTCCACGAGTTGGGGGAGCGCGAGCGCGAAGTGCGGCTGCTGGAGCTCGGGTGCGGCGTGGGCAACGACGCCATGGGCTTCTGTCGCCACGCCGCGACCACGAGCTACGTGGGGATCGACATCTCGCCCGAGGCGATTCAACGGTTCCAAGAGCGGATCGGAACCAGCCCACCCGCGTTTGCGCCCAGGCTGGTCGTGGGCGACTTCGTCTCAGCGCTCGCGCGCGATGCCAGCCTATCGGAGGGCGTGAACCTGATCTATTCCTACTCGAGCCTGCACTACTTCTCATCGAGCGAGCTGCGCGACCTGTACGAGGTCACGCGGCGCATCCTCGGCGCCGATGGACGGCGCGGCTACTTCGCGTTCGGCATCAAGGGGGCAGGTTCCGTGTGGGACGGCCAGGGACTACCGCTGTACCGCCCGGACGTATGGGTGAACCACGACGGGCAATCGCGCTGGTTCCCGTCACGCGAGGTGCTGATCCGGCAGCTCCACGAGGCCGGCTTCGAGATCCTGTTCCACAGCCGGCACGATCACTGGGGATACAGCGAGTTGGGCCAGCGCGACCTGTTCCACTACGTGCTCTGCACGCCGCGCAAGTAGGAGACTCAAAGGAGATCCCGTAGACCAAGTACGACCTCTCTAGTGAGAGGCGGTGAGCCATGATCGAAGGCCCGGTTGCGATGTCGCCGCGGCGCGTCTACGCTGCAAGCCAATGGACGCGATCGATGAACTCCTGACCACGGTCGTGAAGCAGCTGGCCACCGGGTTCGGCGACCGGCTTTGCGGCGTGGCGCTGTTCGGATCGATCGCCCGCGGGACGGCCGACGCCGACAGCGACGTGGATCTGCTGGTCATCGCGCGCGGCCTGCCGCGGCTCTGGGACCGCGACGCGGCGCTTCGCGAGGTGCTTCCCGAGCGCCCGCTGGTACCCGAGCTTTCGCTCCTCTCACGCACGCCCGAGGAGTTCGAGACCGACGTGCGGCCCCTGTACCTCGACCTGGCGCTGGACGCCCGCGTGCTGTTCGACCGCGACGGCTACCTCGCCGGGCGCCTCTTTCGCCTGCGCGAGCTCGTGCGTCTCGCAAAACTCCGCCGCCGTCCCGACCTGTTCTGGGAATGGGAGGAGCCGCCGACCCGGCCCGACTGGGCGATCACCTGGGAAGGCGTACAGCGGTGACGCCCAAGGACGAGGCCGGCTACCGCATCGCGCTAGCCGAGATGCGGCTGCGCTCGGCCGAGGGCTCGCTTCACGCCGGGCGCTGGGCGGACGCGGCGCTATTCGCGCGCGCCGCGATCGAGAACGCCGCGAAGGCCGTGCTCGCGTGCTTCCAGACCGTGCCGCGGACGCACGAGCCGGCCGAGGTGTTGCGCACGGCGTTGGGCCTGCCGGCCTTTCCCGCGGCCGCCGACGCGCGCGCACGATCGCTCTTGCCCGCGCTCGACCGATATGGGCTGGCCAGGCACCTGGAGCTTTCCTACGGCGACGAGCGGAACTTCGTGTCCCCGGAGGCGCTGGTCTCCGAAAACGACGGGCGACTTGCCGTAGCCGACGCCCGCGCCACGGTCCAGCTCGCCATCGACGTTCGCACGCTCGTGCTGGGCCCATAGGCGCCCACCGCGCTGCTAGAGGGAACGCCCCGTCAAGACGAGCGGCGCCAGCCGGCCAACTGCGACGCCAGGCGGGCATGCCGCTGCGGATCCGCCCGGCCGTCCAGCCGGAGGATCGCCTCCAGGTCCCAGACCTCCCTCATCTCGCACTCGTCGAGATCCTCGAGCTTCTTGTCGAAGACCTGCCCGGCGATTACCTCGATCCGGGCGGTTATCGCGTGGCGTTCAGGACCCACGACTCTGGAGGGTAGCGGATCGCGGCCGGCTGCGCCAAGCGCCGGACGCCGGGCTGAAGCTCGTCGACTGGTAGGCGGCCGCCGATCGGGCCGCTAGGCCGATAGCTGCCCCCGAAGGCTGGACTTGGTGTACCTTGCGCGTGGCGTGAACGAGGAGGGATCCGAGTTCTTCGACGCGTCTCCCGGAAGCAGCCGCAGGCTGGCCGGGGTCGTTTGCGTTGCGCTCGTGGCCGCGGTCGCGCTGGTCGACCTCTGGACCGGGACCGAGCTCTCGCTCCTGCCGTTGTACGCCACGCCCGCGGCCGTGGCCGCGTGGATCGTCGGCGCCCGGCTCGGAATCGCCGCCTCCGTCGCGTCCGCCGTCGCCTTGCTGGTCGTCGACTCGATCGAGCACCCGCGGCACCCCGGCTTCGCCTACTGGAACGCGTTGGGCGCCGGCGCGCTGTTCGCCGGCCTGGCGCTGGCCCTTGGAAGGCTGCGCGACGTGTTGCAGCGCGAGCGCTCCGCGGCCCGCGTCGACGAGCTTACCGGCGCGCGCACACAGCGAGACTTTTACGAGGCCGTGGAGATGGAGATCCGCCGGGCCGAGCGCGTGCCGAGGCCGATGACGCTGGCGTACATCGACATCGACGACTTCCGTCGCTTCAACGAGACCGCCGGGCGTGACGTGGGCGATCAGGTCCTGCGCCGGGCCGCGGAGGCGCTCAAGAAGAACACGCGCGTCACGGATCTGGTGGGCCGCGTCGGCGGAGATGAGTTCGCCGTGCTGCTGCCGGAGACCGACGCCGACGGCGCGATGGCGGTGCTCTGGAAACTGCGGCGCCGGCTCCAGCGCGCGATGGACAAGCGGAAGTGGCCGGTCACGTTCAGCATCGGCGCCGTGACCTTCACGCGCGCGCCACGCGACGCGGAGGACATCGTGCGCCACGCCGACCGGCTGGTCGTCACCGTCAAGCTCGAGGGCAAGAACCAGGTCCGCCACGAGACCGTCGCCGTCGCGCCCCGCGCGATCGCCTAAACCAAGTTAGGGACAGCGCGACGATCAGCGGAGCGCCAGCAGCGCCACCAGCACCACGACGACCGCCACCGCGGCGACCGCGATGACCTTCCACGATCCCGCGCTCGCGGCCGCGGGTTCCGGCACGACGACGTGAGCGGCCGCCCGGGCTTCGGCCGGCGCCGCTGCGCCGCGCGTGGCCGGCGCCGGGGCTTGCCGCGGGGCCTGGGCGGGTAGCGCCGCCGCCGGAGCCGGTGCGGCGGCGGGCTTGGGCACCGACACGCTGAGCCCCTGCCCCGCCACGATGCGGCGGAGCTGATCGCGCATGGCCGACGCGTCGCCGAAGCGCTCGTCGGGGTTCTTGGCCATGGCGATGAGGATCCAGTCCTCGAAGCCGCCCGGCAGCGAGACGCCGGGCCGCCGCTGCCGGATCGGCGGCGGCGGGTCCCTCATCTGCGCCATCATCACCTTGACCGGCGAGGGGTCCGAAAACGGCGGCTCACCCGCCACCAGCGCGTACGCCAGGCAGCCGACCGAGTACAGGTCGGTGCGCGCGTCCGTCTTCTCGTTGCGGAGCTGCTCGGGCGCCGCGTACTGCGGAATCCCGAGCATGGCGCCCGCGACCGTGAGCTGCTTGCCCTTGCCCGCATCGATGCCGGCGGCGCCGAAGTCCATCACCTTGATCGTCGCCCGGCCGCGCGCGTCCGCCGCCAGCATGATGTTCTCCGGGCGCATGTCGCGGTGCACCACGCCCACGCGGTGGGCGGCTGCGAGCGCGTCGAGGATCTGATCGAGCAGCGCGCAGGCCTCGGTCGGGTCGAACGGACCCTTGGCCTCCAGCCGGCGCTGCAGCGTCTCCCCCTCCAGGAGGTCCATCGCCGCGAACAGCAGCCCCTCCGGCGTCTGGCCGTGGTCGTGGACGTGGACGATGTAAGGGTTGCGAAGCGCCGCGAGCACCTGGGCCTCGCGCTTGAACCGCTCGACATACTCGCGGTTGGTGGCCAGGGCGCCCGACAGCAGCTTGACGGCGATGCCCTGCCCGTTAGAGACGTCCTCCCCGGCCCAGACCTCCGAGGCCCGGCCTTGGCCGAGTTGTCGCGTGAGGCGGTACTTGCCGCCGATCACGCTGCCCGGTGCGAGGCCGGCAGCCACGTCCACCGCATACCACAGCCAGGCCCCCGCAAGAAGAAAAGTTCAGGGTCGCGAAGCGAGCGGCTCGGTGCCCGCCCCGCCAGGAACGGGCTCCTCACGGAGGGGCTCGTCGTCCTGGTACTCGTCCTGGTAGCGGATCTCGGGAGCCATCGTGCCCCAGATCCAGCCGAGCGAGAAGCCGAGGAAGACGTCGTCGCGCGCATCCCGCCGTTGGCCTCCGAGCTGCACGCCGAACGTCATCGGCACCGGACCGAAACGCACACCCGATTCGAAGCCATAGCGGATTCCGCCGTGCAGGCCCGAGGCGGTCTCGGAGCCGGCCCCCTCCAGTTCGGCGGTCGTGGAAACGCGCTCGAGCAGCGCCTCGATCAGCACCCCGGTGCGCCAGAGCCCGTCCATCCAGAACACGTGCGGGCCGATGCCGATCAGGTGGTGGCGCGCGGAAACCGACGCCGTCCCCTCGCCGCCGGAAGCACCGAACGTGCTCAAGTCCAGCGCCATCGCCGCGCCGAAGGGGCCGTACCAGGCCGCGCCGAGTTGGCAAGTCACCGCCGGCGCCCCGTGCGCGTCAAAACCGTCGGCGGTGGATTGCCCCTCCCAGAGCACTCGAAGTCCAAGCGCCGCCTCCCCCCCAAGCTCGAAGCGTGGCTGCGCGGCCGCCGAAGCCGCCAGCAGCAGGCCGAGCACGGCGCGCCTCAAAGGCCCGCGCACGACGAAACGGCGCCGGAGACGGGCGCGAAGCGCTCCCGGATGTGCACGCACGCGATCATGCGGTCGGCGGCCGTAAGACGCCCGACCAGCAGATCGGGCAGCGTCGCCAGCGTGGGCAAGTTAATCAAGGCGAACTCCCGCAGCGCCTCGACGTAACCCCGTGCCAGCACCTCGTGGCCGATCTGTTCTCCGATCGCCCAGAGCAGCGCGGCCCACACCGCACCCACGAGATGTGGGTCGGTACCCAATTTTCGGCAGGTTACTATGCTCGCCGCCGCCTCGCCCTTGGTGAGGGTCCGCTGCGCGGCGAGATCCCGATCGACGAGCGTCGCGGGGATGCTCCAGGAGATGAAGTTCGAGTCGCCGGTCGCCACCGCGCCGAAGTAATCGCTCGTCCCCTCGCCGAGCATGTCCCCCGCGCACGGCCCGTCGGGTTCATTGATGTTCCGCTGGGGCGGCGCCCCGTAACGAAAGCGCGCCATCAGCGCGTGGCCGTATTCGTGCACCATCACGCCGAAGTTCATGGCCAGCGGCAGGTCGTCCAGGATCTTCTGCTCGAGAACAATGAAGCCGTCGAGCCCGGGAATCGGGCTGTAGGCGGCGTTGTCGGTGAGCTGTTCCGGTCCGGCCTCGGGACGCTGATCGGCCCAGGTGACGAGGTAGAAGGTCGGAATGTGGCCAAGCTCCTCGAAGCCGATGCCGAGATCCTGGAAGAACGCGGCCGCGCGTTCGAGGTTCCAATAGACCGACGCCATCGCCAGCGAGTGGTAGTCCGCGGGGACCCAGCCGTCGTCGCCTTCGAGGGCCGAGAACTTGACCGTGTTGCCCTCCTCGCGAATGGCGCGATCGAGCGCCTCCTCGATGTTGGGCGCCTGCGCCACGTACTCGTCGATGATGAACTCCGCACCGGCGCGCACGGTGGTGACCGAGCCCTCGAGTGCCCGAACGTCGTGAAGGGTTTCGAACTGCCGCGCATCAAGCTCATAGGTGCGCGTCGACTCGTCGTACGCCACCACCACGATA
>Ga0247727_10013668_pt1 | contig 13633 bp, 15 predicted proteins | sample WisWelCaveWW1625_FD_202498 | JGI IMG/M metagenome (GOLD analysis project Ga0247727, IMG submission 202498) | Biofilm microbial communities from Wishing Well Cave, Virginia, United States - WW16-25 | ecosystem: Environmental > Aquatic > Deep subsurface > Groundwater > Cave microbial mat | place... | reverse complement strand
CCTAAACCAAAAACGAAGCCAAACCGCTTCGGCAGGGAGCGTACGTCCATCGCGAAACAGTCCAACTGAAAAAAATCCGGGAGGCTCCCTTGACACGACAAGCTCTTTCAGGGACAGCCACCCGCCCTTGATTGTCGCGATCCAGTCCCATTGCAGCGTATTGTCGACCATCGGCTGCCAATCGTGTTCAGAGTAAACCAACTCCCTTGGCGAACTCAGTGGGCTGCTCATGGTTCATCCTCTTCAGGGCTGGCAGTGTTTCGATCAATATTTTAGCCAGTTACAGTTCGACAAGTCAGCCGACCTAGGATAACAGACCATTGTGATTGCTGTCCGAACGGGCTTGTACGAATTCAGAGTTTTGCAACAATCTAGGAGGACCGAAGACTGACCAAAGGGAATTATCCATGCAACGCGCAGAGATTCAACAACTCCTCAAACAGAAGCCATTCCAGCCATTTCGTGTCGTCCTCAGCGACGGGCGTGACTTCGACATTCGCTACCCGGAAATGAATTTGTTGGCGCGCACGTACATTAAGATCGGCATTCCGGAACCGAACGGGTCGAACCCGATTTGCGACCATTTGGTGTTCGTCCCGCTAACACAAGTCATTCGCATCGAACTCCTACCGAGCATCGCGGCATCCTGAAGGAATCGAGGGCCATGCGACCGGAAGACCTGCGCCAGTTGCTCCAGCGCCAGCCGTGCCCCTTGCTTTGCCTGCATCTAACCAACGGCGTGGTCTTCGAGATTCGCGATCCCGATGAGGCCGTGGTTACCCGATCCACAGTGGAGTTTCTGGTGCCGCAGCACGAATCGCGCGAACGAGAAGCCGTTATCAACCTGTTGCACATCATTTGGGTCGAAGTCCTCATGCCGCCTGCCTGAGCGCCACCGTACAATGCGTCGCATGCCAATCATCGAAGTAAGCAACCTCACCAAATTCTACAGCGTCTATCAGAAGCGCGAGGGATTTGTCGCGGCGCTGCGCGGGCTGTTTCATCGCGAGTACCGACAGGTGCATGCGGTGGACGGAATCTCGTTCGCGATCGACGAAGGCGAGATGGTCGGGTTTCTCGGCCCGAATGGAGCGGGCAAGACTACCACCTTGAAAATGCTCGCCGGGCTGATCTACCCGACCTCGGGCGCCGCCCGCGTGATGGACTTTGTGCCGTGGGATCGGGCCAATGCGTTTCGCCGGCAGTTCGCGCTCGTGATGGGCCAGCGGAATCAGCTCTGGTGGGACCTGCCAGCCCAGGAATCGTTTCGGCTGCACCGCGAGATGTACTCCATTCCACAGGACCGGTTCGAGCGAGTGCTGGGCGAGATGACGGAATTGCTCGACGTGGCGAAACTCGTCAGCCAGCCGGTGCGCGAGCTGTCGCTCGGTGAGCGGATGAAGATGGAGCTGGTCGCCGCCATGCTGCACTCGCCGCGCGTGATCCTGCTCGATGAGCCGACGATCGGACTCGATGTCGTGGCCCAGGCGAACATCCAGCAGTGTCTCAAGGATCTGAATGAACGGATGCGGACCACCGTGCTCTTGACCAGCCACTACATGAAGGACGTGGAGGCGTTGTGCGAGCGGATTATTGTGATCAATCAGGGTAAGATCATTTACGATGGTCTGCTGTCGGAGGTGGTTGGCCGGTTCGGCAATCATAAGATTGTGCGGCTTCAGATGGCCCCGGGCCAGCCGATGCCGCGGGCCGAGGAACTCGACGGCATGGCCCAGCTCGTCGAGACGAAACCGCCGGTGGCGTCGCTCCGCGTCGATCGCAATCGCGTGCCGCAGGTGCTCGGCACGCTGCTCGATCGCTTCACGCTCGCCGATGTGAGCGTCGAGGACCCGCCGCTGGAAGAAGTGATCGGCGAGGTGTTCAAACAAGAGACGGGAGGAATCAGGCCATGAGCGAAGATCGAGAGCGCGGCGGCGACGGACTGGTCATTGGGATTCTGGTAGTGCTGGTCGTGATGCTGATGCTCGGACTGGGTGTGATCGGCCTGATGTTCTTCCGCATGGGTTCCGCTACAAACGCCCAACGCAACGCGGCCATGCAAGCCCAGCAGGCGGCGATGATGGAACGCGACGCCGCCGAGGCGGCACGAGCGGCGCTCGAAGCGGCCCGCTAACTAACGGAGGCCGAGATGCTACAGTCCATTCAGGCGAGCGAAAAAACTCCCAGTGCAACCGAGTCGCCAACGGCTCCCGAAAAGTCAGAAACACCGGAGAAACAACCATGAGCGAAAATCGAGAACGCGGCGGGGACGGGTTACTGATCGGGATTCTCGTTGTCCTGGTCGTGCTGGTGCTCGGCGGGCTAGGCATGGGGTTTTTCAGCTTCCGATTCGCCCGCGTGGAACAAGAACGAGCGATCATGCAGGCCGAGCACGCCCGGATGCTCGAAGCAGAGGCTCGCACGCAGGCCGAAATGGCAAAAATGGAGGCCGAACGGGCAAGACAAGAGGCCGAGAAGTCGAAGGCGACGACGAAGGAGTCCGAGCCGGAGCAGACGGAAACGAACGCTTCACCTTCACCAGAGGGGCCAAGTGCCGAACGAAATGAGCGCAAGTGAAGCAAAGAACAGATCGGGAACTGGAGTCCTGATCCTGGGCGTGCTTGCTGTAGTCGCCGTTCTGCTGGCCGCTAGCTTGTGGCTGGTGAGATTTCAAAAGGCCCGAGAGCAAGACCGTCGGGCTCAGAGCGCGGCCAATATTGCCGCAATTCGTCAGGCCATCGCTGAGATGATCGTGATTGACGGTGAGATCGAAAGCGTGGAGCCGGCGTCGGGCGAAACACCGATCCATGCTGCCCCTTCCTCAGTCGTAGCCCCGTTCTGGATCGTCAGGGTCAAGGTGTTAGAAAGACAGAAGAGTGAGTATCCCTTTGAGGAGTGCAACATTTTGGTCCATAGCCCGACGGCCGATTTGGGGATCAAGTCGGCTGGCCAAAAGCTGCGTCTGGTTCTGCGGGCCGTCAAATCGCCCCCCAAGCTGTTGGCAGGAACATCAGCGGAGTTGCCGCCTGTTCGCTTTGCAGATCCCGCAGGTTCGTTTGAGCTGCAGTCGCACGAGGTGATTGAGTAATTTCAGCATGGCCTTTCGCAAATATTTCTACGTGCTCCGCATCGCCCTTTCCGAACGGCTGGTGTACCGCACGGATTTCTTCCTGAGCACGCTGATGCGGTTCGCCCCGATGGTGACCACGATCCTGCTGTGGCGGGCAATTTATCACGTCGATGAGAGCCCTGCGGCTGGGAGCGGCGGCGAACCGACGCGATTCGACGGGCTGACTTACGAAAACGTCGTCGCCTACTACCTGCTCACGTTTGTTAGCCGAGCGTTTTCCAGCATGCCGGGCCTGGCCGGCGGAATCGCTCGCGATGTGCGCGAGGGGACAATTCAGAAGTATCTGATCCAGCCGATCGATCAGGTGTACTATCTGATGATGACGCGAGTTGCCCACAAGCTGGTGTACTACGGCGTCTCGGCGGTGCCGTTTGCGATCGCTTTTTATTTGCTGCGTGGATTCTTCGGCGGCTGGCCTGAACCGGTGATGTTGGCAGGCGGCATCGCGTCGCTGGTGCTGGCCTTTTTCCTCGGGTTCTTCTTCGAGGTCACGATCGGCATGATTTCGTTCTGGTTCCTCGAAATCAGCTCCCTCTTGTTCATCGTGATGTCGCTGAATTACTTCTTGTCCGGCCACATGGTGCCGTTGGATCTGCTGCCGGGCGGGCTTCGCACGGTGCTCGAATGGCTGCCGTTTCAATATCTCGCCTACTTCCCTGCGAAGATGCTCCTCGGCACACCCGACGTGACGCCAGCCGCCCTTGGCCGCGGCCTCATCACTCAGCTTGGCTGGGTCCTACTCTTCATCGCACTCAGCCGCTTCCTATACCGTCGCGGCCTGCGTCGCTACTCAGCATTCGGCGGATGATCTTCTAACCCCCAACCCCTAACCTCCAACCCAATGCAATCTCTAGCCCGCTACGCCCGTCTCTACGCCTCATTCCTCCGCATCGGCCTGATGCAGGAGATGTCGTTTCGTGGCAATTTCCTGATCCGCGTGGGGACGGAATTGCTCTGGTTCATCGTGCTTTGCATTTTCTACGACGTGATCTATCGCAAGACGAACTCGATCGCCGGCTGGAGTCGGTTCGAGTATCTGGTGTTGGTTGGCACGCATTTCATCGCGACAGGCTTGATCGAAACGTTTTTCATGGCCGGTTTCGGCGACTTGGCCGAGAAGGTCCGCAGCGGCAAGCTCGACTTTGCCTTGGCCAAGCCGGTGGACGAGCAGTTTTTGCTCACGATGCAAATGATGGATTGGGCGACGTTCACGAACGTGATCTACGGCCTGGGTATGGTGGTGTTCTCGCTATCGAAGCTCGGTGTCGTACCGTCGATTGGTGCGGTGGCTGTGTACCTCGTGACGCTCACGGCCGGGCTGGCCTTGTTCTACAGTTTGATGGTGATGCTTTCGGTCAGCGCCGTGTGGCTGATCCGCAATCAGCACTTGTACGAGATGTGGTTCTACGTGAACGTCTTCGCCCGGTTCCCGCCGGACATATTCGTCGGACCGCTGGGCAGTCCGTTGCGATGGCTGACTACTTTCATCCTGCCGGTCTTGCTTGCCGTTGCCATTCCTGCCGAGGCGTTAAGCAAGGGTCTGCGGCAGCCGGGCCTGGCGGTCTATTCGGTGGTTGCCGCGATCGCGTTCCTGGCCATAAGCCGCTGGGTCTTTCGCTGGGCGTTGCGCCATTACCGCAGTGCGAGCAGTTGATGTCACGCGCGGTGATTCATTCCCGCTTCAAGCCTCACTCCATAGCTTTGGCACTGTCGGCGATGGTGAGCGGCTTCTCCCTTCGCAGCAGCATGATGGCGGTGATAACGAAAATGAGATCAGCGATGGGCACAACCGTAAGCGATGTGATCAGCGAGCGAACCCTCGCCGTATCGCTTCGGAAGCTGGGGGCGAGTGCGGGTAGGCCTCCATCGTTTCCGGCCCGGGTGAGCATCGAATGCAAATCGTCTCCAGCAAGGCCTTCCGGCAAAAAGCGAACAGTTCCATCGCCAAATGACACGTGCGCGCCGACCTCATCGCGAAAACACCCCACCAGAACGGCATGCCGACTGGATATGACGTGAGTTTTCTCGGCGTTAATTCCCGCGAGTGCATCCTCAATTGACAGGTCACGCGGTTCAGTCCACTGAATATCGGAGTCGGCGACCTCCACAATAATGATTGTGTTTTTGGGGCCGTCAGTTATTTCCTTTAGCGTGACCGGCCGGGTGCCAGGCCAGGCAGTTTCGGCTCCGACTACTGCTAGATAGTTAGTGAAGTTTCCAGCTTTTCCTTGGCCCTTTGGACATGCATAGTTGTCGGCAATACTGGATCTCTGAGTGAGAAGGCGTTGGTTGTCCGCGCTGTCCCAAGGTTGCGAGAAGTCGTATTGCTCATACAACTTCTTTTCTTCAAGAAAGGGCAGGAGCAGGACCCGCCAACTGTGCATTGCCTTGCCGTTACTGTCGGTCATACACGCAGGCGGAAAGCTTCGGTAGGTGTCGTGGTAATTGCCAAGAGCCAGCGTGATTTGCATCAATCTATTTTTGCATTGCGCTTTCCAAGCGGGTTCGCCGGCGCGATAACGGAACGGCCCAAGGAAACAGCAGGCCAAGAAGCCTGCCGGCCAAGCAAGAGTCGTCCAGGCCAGAGCCACACGTCTGCGTTGCGCGGTAGCAATGTTGACTATGGACCCAAGTAGACCGAGTGAAGCGATCAACCAACCCATTTCGGGGTTGAGGCCGTAAAACAGCGCAAACCCACATATCACAAGTAGCTCTGCCGCAATCAGAAGACGCCACAGCACTTTTGCCTCGGCCGATTCTTCCGCACTAGACATCTTGACACCTCACACGTGGCACATGTGCTAGCGTTCGGACCGTCAATGCTTGGGCGGCACGAGCTGGAACTGCTCATCGAACTGCAAGACCTCTGTGTGCTTGCCAACATCGAGTTGCCGCAATCCGGACTCGATCTGGCTGCGGTCGCCCACCACGATGATTCGCAGATAGCCAGGATCAATGTACTTCTTGGCCACGCGCATCACATCTCCTGCCGTGACGGCCGCAACGCTGGGAACATAGGCACCGAAATAGTCATTGGGCAGATTGAATTCGACAATCGTATCCAAGCGAGTGGCGATGTCGCTCGGTGCCTCGAATCCAGCCGGGTAACCGCGCGTGATCGAGGCCTTGGCAAAAGCCAGTTCCTTGTCGCTCACCGGTTTGCCGCCGGCAATGTCGCGAAATTCCTTGACGAACTCGGCGAGTGCCGGGGCCGTGACCGCCGTTTGAACGCTGGCGGAAGCGACGAACGGGCCCAGTTGCTGACGCCATTCGAAACTCGATCGAGCCCCGTAGGTGTAGCCTTTCTCTTCACGCAGATTCATATTCAGTCGGCTGGAGAATTGCCCGCCGAAGATCGTGTTCATGACCAGCAGCGGGAAATAATCGGGCGAGGTGCGCGGCACGCCCAGTTGGGCGACGCTGATCACGGATTGTGCCGCACCCGGTTTGTCCACAAGCGTGATCGATGTCGGCTGAGACGGCGGCGGGACCGGCAGTTTCGCCAATTGCACATCGCCACGCTTCCAGTCGGCCAGTGCATTTTCGAGCTGCTCGGTGATCTCCGACGCAGTCACGTCGCCCACAACGATCAGGCAAGACTGACCGGGGCGAAAATGATTCTGATAAAACTCTCGCACGTCCTCGCGCGTGATGGATTTCAAAGTCGCATCATTGCCCTGTTCGATACGACCGTATGGGTGGGCCTCTCCGTACAGCAGTGCATCCACGGCGAGACCGGCCAGGACGGTCGGCTGGTCGCGGAGCCGGACCAGATTCGTGAATGCCTGGCTGCGCTGCCGATCCAGTTCCGCCGCGGGAAACGACGCGTGCAGCAGGACGTCGGCGTAGATTTCGAGCGAACGAGAGAGATGCCTTTTGAGTGTAAACAACCCGATCCGTGTGGAATCCCAATCGGCATTGACCGACAACACCGAGCCGACGGCGGCCAACTGCTCGGCGATATCGAACGCGGACCGCTTCTCGGTGCCCTCGTCGAGCATGGCCGCGACGAGCCGTGCCAACCCCAGCTTGTCGCCAGGATTCTGGGCGCTGCCGCAACGCACCAGCAAGTTGAACTGAACCATCGGCAACTCATGATGCTCGACGACCAACAATTCGAGACCATTTGATAATTTGCTGCGACGAAACACTGGAGGAACGAAGCGAACGGACTCGCCCGGTTTCGGCATGACGCTACGGTCGAGGGATGTTGAGGGTTGAGCGTTGAGCGTTGAGGAAATTGGCGGGGACGCTTGAGTCGCATTTGGGCTCTTCGTACGTTCCGCGTTTTCCGCGATTGGGTCAGGCGTCACGGTTCGATCGCGACCCGGCACGACTTCGAGTACGACGCGTTTGTTTGTCAAGTATTGCTTGGCGACGCGCTGAATTCCCGCGGCGGTTACCTTTGGGTAGCGTTCGAAATCCTTGCCCAGATAATCGGGGTCACCGTTTAAAACGTTGTACTGGTTGAGCCGGTCCGCACGGCCACCGAATCCGCCGACTGAATCAATCGAGGCGATAAAACGTGCCTCGAACTGATTGATTCCCCGTTCGACTTCTTCGGTCGTCGGGGGTTGCGATTGAATGCGAGAGATTTCTTGCTGGACTGCCGCTTCCAAATCCGCCAGTTGCACGCTTGGCTTTGCCGTAGCCGTAATCACAAACGAGCCGGCAATCTCACCCGATCGCTGCGTGGCCGAGACCTCCTGGGCGAGCTGTTTTTCGTGGACGAGCACGCGATACAGCCGAGACGCCTTGCCGCCTCCCAAAATGATCGCGAGCATGTCCAACTCCGCATCGTCAGCCGCGAACGATTCGACCGTGTGCCAATTCAAATACAGTCGCGGCAGCCCGACTCGGTCGGTCATCTTGATTCGCTTCTCGCCCGGCAGGCTCGGCACCCACGACTTCATGCGATCCACCTTCGGCCCGGCGGGCAGCGAACCAAAATACTTTTCCACCAAATTCTTGGCGTTCGCCGGATCAAAGTCGCCGGCAATACAGAGGCTCGCGTTCCTGGGGTGATAGTAGCGGCGGAAAAAGTCCGCAATGTCCTCGCGCGACGCGGCGGTCAGATCGTCCATGTAGCCGATCGTCGGCCAACTGTACGAGTGATCGTGCGGATACATCGCCGCCGCGATCGTTTCGCTCGCCAAGCCGTACGGCCGGTTCTCGTAGCTCTGTCGCCGTTCGTTTTTCACGACATCGCGCTGGTTGTCGAGCTTGTCCTGCGACATCGCCGGCAGCAGGAATCCCATGCGGTCGCTCTCCAACCACAACGCCAGCTCCAGGTAATTCGACGGCACCACTTCCCAGTAATTCGTGCGGTCGTCGCTCGTCGAGCCATTCAGCCGCCCACCGGCCTCCTGCAGCGGCCCGAAATACTCGGAGTCGTGGTGTTGAGACCCCTGAAACATCATGTGCTCGAACAAGTGCGCGAAACCCGTGCGACCGCGCCGTTCGTTCTTTGATCCCACGTGATACCAGATGTTCACGCAAACGATCGGCGTCGAATGGTCCTCGTGAAGAATGACATCCAGACCGTTGGGCAGGGTGTATTTTTCAAATTTGAGGGTCGGGATCCGACCGGCCGAACCCGTTTCGCCGGAGGTGGCAGACGCAAGCACGGACGCTAAGATTGTGGCAGACACTGTTGCGGGAATCATTTCTGGCTCCTTCTTGACCATCGGCCGTGTCCAGTTCAAATTGTTCGTCAGTTCTGACGTCAGTAGATATCGGCCGGAGCATAGCGGGCCGGCCGGTCGGCGGCTACTCTAGTCCTCTAACAGGCGAAGATATGCTCCCTCTCCCCTGTACTCAGGGGAGAGGGCCGGGGTGAGGGGTCCTGTTCGAGTGCACGCTGCGGACCCCTCACCCTAACCCTCTCCCCTGAGTACAGGGGGAGAGGGAATACCAGCGCGCACGGGTCGCTTGTTTGAGGGCTAGTTGGGTCAAACTTCCCCGAATCATAAAAGGTCCCTCATGATGCTCAACACTCTCTTGACAGAATTGGTCGTTGTCGGCTCCCTGTTTCACATATCACCATTTCTTTTTCCGGCGTCAGCGGTCGAATCAGCAATCAGCGGCCAACCGCGTGCGGAATTCGTGTTGCACGCGAAGGAAATCTGGACTGGCGATTCGGAGCGGCTGGCGGCCGAGTCGATTGCCGCACGCGACGGGGTGATCGTCGCGATTGGCAGCCGGGCCGAAATTGAAAAACTGCAAGGGCCGAAAACCAAGGTTCTGGCTCTGCCGGGCAGCTTCGCGACACCCGGCCTGATCGATGCTCATGGCCACTTAACGGGTCTGGGCGAAACGCTGGAACAGATTGGCTTGCGCGACGCGGCAACCATCGAGGAGGTTGTGCGCCGAGTTGTGAGGCGGGCGGAGGCTTTGCCTGCGGGCGAATGGGTGCTCGGCCAAAGTTGGGACCAGAGTCTGTGGCCCGGCAAGGAACTGCCCACGCACGAACCGCTCACCAAGGCGTTGCCCAATCGCCCGGTGTTTCTGCGTCGAGTCGATGGCCATGCCGTGTGGGTCAATGCGGCGGCCATGAAGATCGCCGGAATATCGAGCGAAACGAAAGACCCTCCCGGCGGTAAGTACCTCCGCGACGAACAGGGCAAGCCTACCGGCGTGGTTCTGGATTCTGCGGTGGATCAAATCGCCAAGCATCTGCCACCAACCAGTCGCGACGGACTGGTGCGGCAGTTTCTTGCGGCGCAGCGGCTTTGCCTCGAATCCGGTCTCACTGGCGTACACGACGCGGGGCTGTCCCGGCGCGAAATCGAAGTGCTCCAGGATCTCGACCGAATCGGGCAACTCAAGCTGCGCGTATATGGAATGGCGTCGCCGCCGGGCGGTCGCGAAATCCAATTTGTGAGTAGCCGCCCACCGGCCGCCCAACCGAACAGTCGCTTTGTGTTGCGGGCGATCAAAATGTTCATCGACGGCGCGATGGGCTCGCGCGGCGCGGCCATGTTTGAGCCATACAGCGATGATCCGAACAACCGCGGCCTGCTGTTGACCGAACCGGCATTGCTCCAACAGATCACCGAGGCTGCTCTGCAAAACGGCTGGCAGGTCTGCACGCACGCGATTGGCGACCGCGGCAATCGGCTTGTCTTGGATGCGTACGCCGCTGCACTCAAAAAGGTGCCTGCCAACGACCCGCGACTGCGGATCGAGCATGCCCAGGTGCTTGCACTCGAAGATATTCCGCGATTCGCCGACCTTGGCGTGATCGCGTCCATGCAACCGACTCACGCCACGACCGACATGCGTTGGGCTGAAGACCGAGTAGGTCCAACACGGATTGCCGGTGCCTACGCTTGGCGGCGTTTTCTCGACGCCAATGTCCGCCTTGCGTTCGGCAGCGACTTTCCGGTCGAGAAGGTCAGTCCCCTGCTCGGCCTCCGTGCCGCGGTCACTCGGCAGGAGACGAACGGCCAACCTCCTGGCGGCTGGTTACCCGACCAACGCCTCTCGATCGCGGAGGCCCTTAAGGCATTCACGAGCGGAAGTGCTTACGCATCATTCGACGAGCAGCGACTCGGGGTGCTGCGGCCTGGGATGCAATGTGACGTGGCTGTCTTCGATCGCGAACTTTCACAAAACTCCGCCCGGCAGATTGTGCGAGCTAGCGTGCTGGCAACTGTGATCGCGGGTGAAGTCGTCTTTTCGGCGGACGAATAATCGCATCCATCCGCTTGTCTGCCGAGCGGCGGGCGGGCATAATGTGCGACGGTTGTTTGTCGTCTCTAATTGGAAAGGAGGCTTGCATGCTGAAGCGCCTTGCAATAGGCAGCTTGCTCTTGGCGATCGTCGCGATCGGCGTCGCCTTTGGCGAGGAATTCAAGTCCGGTCTGCAGGTCGGTGATGCCGCAGGTCCGTTCAACGTCCGCAACGTAACCGGCCAGAACTGTTCGGTCGATTACGCCAAGGACGCCCGCGGCAGCCTGTGTTACCGGTGAAAGTTCGGTGGAAATCCCGTGGTCTGCGTGTTCGCACGCAAGATCGACGGGCCCTTGACCAGTTTGGTCAAGCAGATCAATGAAGAAGTTGGCAAGCAGGGTGACAAGAAGCTCTGTTCATTCGTCGTCTTTTTGACGGATGACACGGATGCCATTGCACCGCAGATTGAAAAGTTGGCTGACAAGGAAAAGATCGCCAATGTCCCGTTGACGATCGGTGAGATCGCGGCAGGACCGCCGTCGTACAAGATCGACAAGGATGCCGAGGTGACGGTGATGTTGTGGAAGAAGCAGAAGGTCGTGTCCAATCACGCCTTCAAGGCCGGCGAACTGCACAAGAAGCAGATCGAGGCCATCATCAAGGACATCCCCAAGATCCTTGAGGACTAATTTGAGTCCCGCCCAGAAGAGACCCGACGACGAAACAACCACACCCCGCGGCGCCGCTTGAGCCATCAGGCGGCGCCGCAGTTTTTTGCGCAAGGCGAAAAGCATGACCGACCACAGAACCGAACAGCACGGCGATCATGTGGTACACGTTTTGGAAGATCCGACCTCGGGCTCGTCCGCCAGAATCTTGGCGACGTACGGCTTCAACTGTTACAGCTTCCGCTGCCGCCTCGGCGATCGGACCTTCGACTTGCTGCGGGCCGACGATCACTTCGCCGATCAGCCATCGCGGCCTTCGGGCAACGGCACGCCCATCCTGTTTCCGTTCCCGAACCGAATTCGCGCCGGGCGATATGAGTTTGGAGGGAAACAATTCGAACTGCCACGAAACGAGCGCGGAATCAACGCAATCCACGGTCTGGTGGTAGATCGCCGCTGGCGCGTGGTCCCATCCAGCGGTCAGAACGGCATTCAGGTCACGGGACAATTCCAACTGAGCAAGGACTTGCCGGACTTGGCCCATCTCTGGCCGGCAGATTTTCTCATCGAGATGACCTACGCAGTTGAGAAGAATCGCCTGATCAATCGACTCAAGGTGACAAACCCCGATTCAAAGCCGCTGCCCTGGGGATTCGGCACACATCCTTATTTTCGCCTGCCGCTGCAACCGGGCGGCAGCGAATCGCATTGTTTCGTCGAATCGCCCGTCACTGAAACTTGGGAGCTGAAAGATCTGCTGCCCACCGGCACGCGCCGGCCGATCGCCGCGACAGTCGGCGTTGACGGCCGCCGGCCCTTTTCAGAACTGAAATTCGACGACGTGTTCACCGGCCTCAAGTTCGAAAATGCCTGGTGTACAAGCCGCCTGATCGACCGCGATGCCGGAATCGAAGTGCTCTTCCGATTCGATAAACTTTTCCGCGAGCTGGTCATCTACACCCCCCCATCCCGCGGCGCTATCTGCCTCGAACCCTACACCTGCGTAACAGACGCCATCAACCTCCAACCACGCGGCATCGATGCCGGCCTGCGAATCTTGCAGCCCGGCGAATCGGCAGAGGGGACAATCGTCTTGGAAGCCAGGGCCCTGTGAGATCATCTTGCCAGCCTGGCAATTCATGCCGGCGGCTCACTCAACAGCTTCGTCTTCGCAGACCCATAGGCCTCGACCGTCACGCACCGCGGCGCGGAACTGGAGCTACGCCGGTTCCGGCAAACTCGTGTCGCGTACGCCGCGGGCGATCGTCACGCCGTCGCCGTTGCGAAGTTCGAGTTCATCGAGTTCGCCGACCAGCGTCACGCCGCTGAAGTTGTATGCCCGAACGGTGCCGGGCGTCGTGGTCGTGACCGGCTGCGTGGCCTCAACCGTACCTTCCTTGAGGAATAAGAGAGCGGCATTGGCGAGCGGCGGATCGGGCGGATCGTAGAAGACCTTCAGAATCGCGCCCGGCTGTTGGATGATATTGAATCGGAACGTCGGCAGCGTCGGCCCGCCCTCATCGGGGAACACGCGCGGCAACGACAGCGCGATCGGCTGGCCGGGGAACATCGATTTGATCGTCGTCTGGTACGCCAGCATGATGGCTACGAGCGAATCCTCTTCGCGCTCATCCTCAGTCACGTCGCCGTACATGCGGTCCGCCTCCGCCCGCGTCAGCGGTCGCGTCGACTCTCGCAGCGTCTCCAGGGCCAGATGCTTCGCCTCGATCGCCGCGTGCGCCGCCTGCAAGTTGGCCAAAAACCAATCGGCCACTTTCGTGCCCGGCTTGACCACCAGCACGCGCGACCAATGATCCTCGAACCGGTGGCAGATGCTCACCAGTGTGATGGGCTGGATCACGCCCAAGTTCGGCACGATCTTCGACAGCGGATGCCGCGTGCCCAGCTTCTGCCGCACTACGTCCTTATACAGCTTCAGATGGAACCACACGCCCGCCTCATCGTCCTTGCTGTTCCCCCAGATCGCAGTCCGCTCCGAGATGAGCAGCGGCTCTTGCGTCTCGTCCTGGTCGGTCAACTCGTCCTGCTTCGCGTGATAGGCATCGGCCTTCGTGCCGAACTGCGCGCGAGTCACCATCGTCCCATTCGGCAGCTCCACGGAAATCGGCCCGGCGTTCACCACCTCCGCGTCGGTCCAGTG
>Ga0247727_10013667_pt1 | contig 13634 bp, 13 predicted proteins | sample WisWelCaveWW1625_FD_202498 | JGI IMG/M metagenome (GOLD analysis project Ga0247727, IMG submission 202498) | Biofilm microbial communities from Wishing Well Cave, Virginia, United States - WW16-25 | ecosystem: Environmental > Aquatic > Deep subsurface > Groundwater > Cave microbial mat | place... | reverse complement strand
CCGCTCAAGAGCACGCGCTTCCGGGCAGGTCTAGCCGGCCAACTTGCGCGTGAGCAGTCGGGTAATGAGCTCCGGCCGAAGCTTCTTGTCTGGCCGATCATCGAACCCGTCCGAGAGGTAGTTGCCTTCGGTGAAGACGCGCATGGCGTTCTTCGGGCCGACCAGCCGCGACACCTTGCGGAAGAGCCTCACGAAGGCCCCTCTCTTCTCAGCCAACGTTGGGAAGGCTGCCTCCTCCATCGCCGCACGGCGCTCGTCGTAGTCGTCGAGCAGGTAGACGCCCGGCATCCCGAACTCCTTGAGAGCATCGACCACCCTTGGAACCAGGTTGGGGTCCGCAGACAGGCAGTCCTTCGTCTTCTGTTCGTAAAACATCTCGTGGCGGGATTCATCCTTCGCCAGCAGGGACTCGATTCTCGCCAACGTCGGTTCCTTGGTGTGGCGGGCATGATGACGGTAGAACTCCGCTGTCACGAACTCCTGCAGCGTCGTATTCGCGACCACCTGGACCGGCGTGTAGTGCTTCGGGATACCCCAGTTCTGGGCGCTAGCCTCGCGAACAGCGTCGACTTTCCCGGCGAGCACACCGTCGATCGACCTCTGGACGTCTTCGAGACGCGGCCCAGCGCCATTGTCAGCGCCACGGTTCTCCGACGTGGCGAGCGCCGTCTGCACCTTCGTCAAGTAGTCGCGGAGCGCATAGTAGTGCTTCCACTCCTCGAAACCCCACATCATGAGGAAGTCGCAGACGTCCTGGTCGGCCTTAAAGTACTCCAGGAGCTCCACGACGTAGTCGGGATTGTTGCTCTCGACTAGCAGCGCCGTTTCCACAACGTCAACGTCGGTGGGGGTCAACGCCTCGATGCGGATGTCGCGCCAGTCAAGGTCGAGCACCTCGGTCAGGCTCCAGCTCGCGCGTTCATGTGTGCGGTAGAAGGCGATCACCTCGTCCCTGCTCGGAATCGTCCGGTGGGCGGCCGAGGGCAAGACGGGCTGACCTCCGGTAAAGGGGCAGGACGCGGTTCTGGCTAGCTTGGACATAACGCCTCCTCCGAAGGAGCGCTGGTCAGCCAACTGCTTGGTAGCGTTCGAGAAACTCTGATCACCGGGTACGAAGCCTGCGGCGATCACGGGGCACTGGGCGAAGCGCCGCTCTGTGTAGCCATCACCTCATTTTAGCTAATGGCTGGCGCCTCTTCCAGCCGACCGGTTTTCCTCAGCCTGAAACGAGTCTCCCCGGTTTGGCGGACCGGACCTACTATGTCGGCGCCTCGGCGAGGAGCCGTGGGTTGCGGGCCGGCGGAAGGTGGTCGCGCAGGTCAGCGATCAGGTCGTCCTTGATCGGGACGTAGGCCGGATCGTCCCAGAGATTGCGCCACTGGTGGGGGTCCTCGCCGTGGTCGTAGAGCTCGCCTTCGGTGCCGTCGTACAACACATCGCTTTGCCAGCGCGGGCCGTCGATGCCCGTTGGCGTGCGGGTGGTCGGTTCGTACACGGTGCAGGTGTAGCCGGCGCGGTAGATCGAGCGGAGATGGAAGCCCATGCCCGGCATCTGGCTGTCCCACTCCGTGATCATGCGCTCGTGGCCGCTACCGGGCGTCAGCGGCAGCGCCCTGCCCTGCATCCATTCGGCAGGCTCGATGCCGGCGATCCGGCAGAACGTGGGCGCGAGATCGACCTGCCCAGCGGGGTCGGTGATTTCGGCGGGCGCGATGTTTGCCGACGGCGCCGGGCGCCAGATCATCGGGATGCGCATGAGCGCTTCGCAGTGGTACGGGCCTTTGAATAGCAGGCCGAAGTCGCCCTGCAACTCCCCGTGGTCGGTGGTGAAGAAAATGTCGGTCTCCTTGCCCCAGCCGCGCTCTTCCACGCGCTTGATGACGCGGCCGCACGCTTCGTCGATGAGCTCGTTCTGGATGTGGGTCATCGCGTTGACCTCGCGCACCTGGTCGTGGGTCATGAGCTTCGGGACGAAGCGGGCCGGGCCGCCCTCGTAGTTGCGGAAGCGGCCCTCGTAGTAGGCGAGCCAGTGCGCGGGCTTCCGCGAGAGGATATCGACACACTGGTCGACGCTGCCCGGGTGGCCTTCCGGAAGATCGAGGTCGCGCCAATTGACGCGGGAGAGCTCCGACTCGGGCGGGTCCCACGGATGGTGCGGATCGGGAAAGCTCATCCAGACGAACCAGTCCTCGTCTGCGCCGAGGGAGTCGAGGTAGGCGATGGCGCGGTCCGCGACCCAGTCGGTGTGGTAATACTCGCGGGGAAGCGCGTTGAATTTCACCTCCGGCGCATCGGTGTCGCCGCCGCCTTCGTCGTTCATTCCCTTCGCCGTGAAGAGCTGATAGAAGCCCGTGACGTAGCCCGGGTGGTTGTCCTCCAGCCATTTGCCGTAATGCCACAGGCGCTGCGGGCCGTGCATGGCGAGTTCGAGGTGCTCGAAGCCGCGGTAAGGGCCCGTGGAGCCGTCGCGGGCGAGGCGGTTCTCAACCCAACGGCCGGCGAGATCGAACGCGGGCTGGAAGTGCGCCTTGCCGAGCAGCGCCGTGCGGTAGCCGGCCCGTTCGTGGAGGTACGCGGCGACACTGGGCGCGTCCTCCGGCAAGGGGACGCCGTTGGCGTAGACGCCATGAGTGCGCACGTACTGACCGGTGATCATGCTCGATCGGGCGGGCATGCAGACGACGTTTTGGTTGTTGGCGCGTCGATAGTTGATGCCGCTGGCCGCGAGCTTGTCGACGACAGGCGTGCGGGCGACCTTGCCGCCGTTGCAGCCCAAGGCGTCGTAGCGCTGCTGGTCCGTCGTAATGAAGAGGATCTTCCGGCCCATCGATTCGCGCGCTCCTACTCCTTCGCGCGGAACTGCTCGGTGCAGGCGATCAGGCGGGAGTCGACGAGCGCGGCGGTGCGGTGCTCGCCAACCTTGTCGTACTCCTTGCTTGCGCCCATCTCCAGAAATGCCTTGCGCGATGGATATTGCACCAGCAGCGCCATGTCCCAACCGTCGGCGGCATCGTCGCCGATGACCACGGAGTCGGCGCGCCCGCGCCAGAGGAGCTTGATGCCGCGCTCGGCCATAATCTCGCGCATCTTTTCGCCGTAGGTGTCGTATGACTCGGCGCCGGTCTTGCCGGTGGCGTCATCGGCGGCCTTGGCGAACTTGAGGAGGTTGAGCATGACGACCGGGCCGTCGTCGTTGCTCTCGGCCAGGCGCGTGACCTGCTCCCGCGTCGGCTTGATGTAGGGCATGGAGTCGGCCTCCTTCGTCGCGGTCTGCGGACGAGGAGCATTGTACAGCAAGAGGAACGTCCTCCGGCCGAAGGCGCCGGTCGTGGCCAAGCATCAAGCGTGTCGTACAAGAACGGCGTTCGTTTCCACTCGATGCGAAAGCCAGGCTTGCGCCGCCAGCGTCGGGAACCGGTCGAGTACGCCGTTGACCGCGATTTCCACCTCGAAACGCGCCAGATTCGTACCCAGACAGTAGTGGATGCCCCGGCCAAAAAGCTACGTGGTTTCGACGGCTGCGGTCTACGCATGGAACACTTGCACTCCAAGACAGTTGCTGAGCCCTTCGGTCCCTTAGGGTAGGCTCCGCGAAAGGCCTGGCCTCGCGGGGCGCGAGATGGCTTCGCGGAGCCTGTCCTGAGCGAAGCAAAGATTCGGTATGACAGGTTACAAGGCCCGATCTGCTACGCGCCGCCCTTCATGCTGATTTGTTGGATGGGCACTAGCCTGGCCTGAGCAAGGCCCGGCGAGGAGCTGGAGCTTGGTGGCTATTTCCCCCGCTTGGTGGAGCCGCCCTTCGGGGCGCGCCGGCGTGCGCGGCGCTTCGGGGCGCCCTCCGGCCCGTAGGCGGCGCGGGCGAGCTGTTCGTACGAAAGACGCGGCGAGAGGCACTTGGCCAGCGCGCGCAGCGTGCGCTCCGTGGGCCGCTTCACGCGCCCGATCTCGATCGCGTCAACATGGCGGGCGTGGAGGCCGGACATCGTGGCCAGGCGCCGGTAGCTGAGGCCAGCGGCGACGCGCGCCTTCTGGAGCACCTTGCCCAGGTCGGTCGTTGGCGGGCGGGGGCGGTTGAGCATGGTGGCGAAGCCCAAGCCGAACTCCCTGGCCAGCTTGCTCACGCGCTTCTGAGACACGCCCAGCTCGCGCGCCGCCTCGGTCTGGGTGAGGCCACGCTTCGAGAGCTTGCCCAGCTTGTCCTTCGGCACCGGCACCGTGTTGGGCCGGAAGGAGAGCTTCATCTGCGCGGCGAGCTGGCTGACCCGCTGTCGCGAGACCTTCAGATCTCGCGCCGCCTGCGCCTGCGTCAGGCCCCGAGCGGCCAGCCCGGCCAGCTTCTCCCGTGTGTTCGTGCGAGCGTTAGCCATCGGCTTCTCCTCGAGTTGCTATCACCCGTGCCCCTCTGTGACCCCACCACCGCGCCGGAGCCGTCCTTGTCTCGGCACGGCCGGCTCCCCCTACGAGCGCCCTGCTCGTTTGCAACGTCCGTCAACGGAAGCCGACCGCTCCCATTGTACACGCCTAGTCGTACACGTCAAGCGCCTTCACGCTCGTCCGTCAGCCACCCCATCTCGCGCTCGATGGCGGCGAGGTCAGTGGGGAGCGGTCGCAGCTCCGGCGCGAACTCCTCCATCGCCCGTTCCGGGTCCTTCAGCCCGCTGCCGGTGATAATGCAGACGACGGTCCGGCCCGAGAAGTCCTCGCCCTCCCGAGCCAGCTTCAGCAGGCCGGCGACCCCCGCCGCCGACGCCGGCTCGCAGAGGATGCCTTCCTCCTGCGCCATCCGCCGGTAGGCGAGGAGGATCTCCTCGTCGGTCACCGCCTCGATGGAGCCGCCGGACTCGTCCCGAGCGGTGACGGCGCCCTGCCAGCTCGCCGGGTTGCCGATGCGGATGGCCGAGGCGATCGTCTGCGGCTCCGCCACCGGGTCGCCCCGCACGATCGGCGCGGCGCCGGCCGCCTGGAAGCCGCGCATCCGGGGGCGGCGGCTGGTTCGCTCCAAGCGCTGGTACTCCACGAAGCCGCGCCAGTAGGCGGTGATGTTGCCGGCGTTGCCCACGGGCAGACAGAGGTCGTCCGGGGCGTCGCCCAGGACGTCGACGATCTCGAAGGCGGCCGTCTTCTGGCCTTCGATGCGGTGGGGGTTGACCGAGTTGACGAGGGCGATGGGGTGCCGGTCGGTGATCTCGCGCGCCAGGCGCATCGCGTCGTCGAAGCTGCCCTCGACGGAGATGACGCGAGCGCCGTGCGCGACGGTCTGGGCCAGCTTCCCGGCCGCGATCCGCCCGTGGGGGACGACGACGTACGACCGCAGGCCGCAGCGCGCCGCGTACGCCGCAGCCGAGGCGCTGGTGTTGCCGGTGGAGGCGCAGAGGACGGCCCGCTCGCCGCGCTCCACCGCCTTCGCGACGGCGACGACCATGCCCCGGTCCTTGAACGAGCCACTGGGGTTGCAGCTCTCCAGCTTGAAGTAGAGCGCCTCGCAGCCGGCCTCTCGCCCGAGACGGACGGAGGGCACCAGGGGGGTATCACCTTCACCGAGGGTGAGGAGCGGCGTCGTCTCGCTAATGGGGAGCAAATCGCCGTAGCGGCGCAGGACGCCCAGGCCGCGCTCCGGCCCGGGGAGCGACACGACCGGCTCGTGACCTGGCCTATTCGCCGAGGCCGGCGGCATGCTTCCTCATCTCGCGCAGTTCGCGCTCCAGCTCGGAGACTTGGCGGCGCTTGGTGCGTTCCTGCGACGAAATGAGCCGCCGGAGCTGCTGGACCACGGCCGCCCACTGCTCCTCCAGGCGCTGCTCTACGGCGTCCAGGCGAGCCCCGGCCGTCTGCTGCTGAAGACGCAGCCGGCCGTGCTCCTGCTCCTGGACGCCCAGGCGCTCCTGCAGCCCGCCCGTCTCCTCGGCGATGTGGAGGACGCGCTCCTCCAGGCGTTGGCGCTCGGCCCGGTGCAGCTCGATACGGTCGGCGAGCAGCTCCAGGCGGCGCAGCTCCTGCAACCCTTGGCTCAGCGTCCCTTCCAGGCGGTGGGCGACGTCGGCGGCGACGCGGGCGCGCTCCGAAATCGACTGGTCTTCGCGCTTGAGGGCGAGGAGCGTGGCATCGACTTCGGTGAGGGTGTGCTCGGCCCGATTCGCGCCTTCGAGGGCGCGAGCCGCCCTGCCCTCCACGGGCTCCAGTCGCTGCTCCACACGCTGGAGCTGAACGCGCAAGGCCGTGACGCCCTCCTGAAAGCGGCGTCCCACCTCCTCGACGCCCGCCTGGCGGTCCTGCCACTGCTCCACTCGCCGTTCCAGTTGCTCGGCGCGGCGGGTGAGGTCGGTCACATCTTGCTGGTCCCGGGTGTCGACCTCGTCGCGGCGGCGGCCCAGCACCTCCAGCTTCTCCCGCGAGGCGACCTGGTCGTCCTGAAGCTGGACGATCAGCGCGGCGGCCTGATTCAGCTCGCCCTGGAGGCGGGGAAGCTGGGCGCCCACCTGCTCGATGGCGCGAAGCGCGGCCTGGACGGTGCGCACCGATTCGTGCAGCTCTGTTGAGGCGGAGCGCACGTGCTCAAGCTGCTGCTCGACCTGGGCGACGCGGCCCTTCAGGTCATAGACCTGGTCCTGCACCCAGCCCACCGGCCCCACGGCCGTCTCTGAACGCGGCTCGGTCATCAGCCCTCCACTCGCAGAAACGCGCCGATGCCGGCCACGACCGGCAGCGCCGCGACTTCGCCCAGGGCGCGCTGCATGTCCGATTCCTGCGACTCGTGGGACATGAGCACCAGCTCCGCCGTGCCGGCGTCCTCGTCCGCCTCCTTCTGGAGGACGGAGGCGATGCTGATCTGGGCGTCGCCGAGGACGCGGGCGATCTGGGCGAGGACGCCTGGGCGGTCGGTGACCCAGATGCGGAGGTAGTATCGCGTGCGCAGGTCGCCCATGGGGACGATGCGCAGGGGCGCCTCGCCGCGCCAGGCCAGCCGTTGGTGCACGCCGCTGACGACGCGGTGGGCCGCGTCCAACAGGTCGGCGACGACGGCGCTGGTGGTGGGCAGGGAGCCGGCGCCCTGGCCCTGGAAGAGCGTCCGGCCCAGCAGGTCGCCCTCCACCTGGACGGCGTTGAGCACGCCGTCCACCTTGGCGAGCGGCTCCTCCACGGGAAGCAGCGCGGGATGGACGCGCACCTGCACCGCCGGGCCGCTGCCGATGCGGCGGGCGAGCGCCAGCAACTTGATCTCGTAGCCCAGCTCGCGGGCGTAGACGAAATCGCGCGCGGTGAGCGAGCCGATGCCTTCTCGGTAGACGTCCTCCGGCCGCACTTCGCCGTGGAAGGCGAGGCTGGCGAGGATCGCGAGCTTGTAGGCGGCGTCGATGCCCTCCACGTCGTTCGTCGGGTCCGCCTCGGCGTAGCCGAGCCGTTGGGCGTCGGCGAGCGCCTCGGCCAGCTCGCGGCCGTCGCGGCTCATCGCGGTGAGGATGTAGTTCGTCGTGCCGTTGATGATCGCCGCCAGGCTGATGATCTCGTTCGCCAGGAGGTCGCGCTTGAGCGGGGCGATGATCGGGATGCCGCCGCCGACGCTCGCTTCGTAAAGGACGTCGACGCCGCGCTCCTGGGCCAGCGCGAGGAGCGCGGGGCCGTGCTTGGCCATCACCTCCTTGTTGGCGGTGACGGCGTACTTGCCGGCGCGGAGGGCGTCGCAGAGGTAGCGATAAGCGGGCTCTTCGCCCCCCAGCACCTCGATGACGACGGCGACCTCCGGGTCGTCGAGGATGGTGGAGGGGTCGGTGGTGAGCAGGCGCTGGTCGATGGCTAGGTCGCGCTCCTTCGCGGGGTCGCGCACCAGGACGCGTGTCAGCTCCAGGGGACAACCCAACTCGCGCGCGTAGCCCTCGGCCTTCTGGGCAAGGATGCGGGCGACGCCGCTCCCCACCACTCCCAGGCCCAGGAGGGCCACGCTGACGCTGCGCCGGCCGCCCATGCTGGCACTCCTAGGTGCGGACGTCGTTCAACGCTCGAATTCGGTCATCGTCGTTCAGGTTGCGGCTGATGTCGAGCTTCTCGTTCAGGCCCTCCAGCCAGTCCTGGAAGTTGCGGTCGATGACCTGCTGGCGCTGCTGCTCGCCCAGCTCGCGGTCGTCCTGACGCTCCAGCAGCTCGACGATGAAGACGCTGCCTTCACCCTCGATCACCTCGCTCCGCTGGCCGGGCTGGGCGTCGAAGAGGAAGTTGTCGACGGCATCTTCGGCAGTGGCGCCGCGCGGGCGCCAGTCGACTTCGCCGCCGGAGTCCTTGGTGTTGGTGTCGAGCGAGACCTCGGCGGCGACCGCGTCGAAAGCCTCGCCGGCGTTCAGCCGCTCGAGCGCCTGTTCGCCGTCCGCTTTGTTCTCCAGGACGATCCAGCGGTAGCGGGCCTGGGCTTCGCGGGCAGGCGCCAGGTAGGCGAAGTAGCCTTTCGCCTTCGTCTCCAGCAGTTCTGCGCGCACCATCTGGCGGTACTGTTCGGTGCTGAGGCCGCTGTCCTCCACCTGGCGCTGCAGCTCGGTCGCGAACTGGCGAGGCTCGGCCTCGGCGCCCAGATTGCCCTTGGTGAGGATCGCCGTGTCGATGTCCTTTTCGGTGACGGTAACGTTGTTGAGCTCGCCACCCGCCTCGATTAGCTTCGCCTCGGTTTCGAGTTCGCCCAGCACCAGGTCGGGCAGCACCCTGACAAGGTCGGTTTGGGCGATGTTTGGAGATTCGTCCAAGGCGAGGCTCATGCGTCGCTCAAGGTGGCGCAGGCTGAATTCGGTCTTGCCGACGCTCAGGACGGTCTTGCGGGCGGGCTTGATCTGGGTCTGGTACCAGCCGAAGGCGATGAAGCCCATGGCGATGACGATGACGGCGACGACGCCCCCGACGATGAGGAGGCGGCTCCACCGCTCAGGGTCGTGGTGGGCGGCGGCGCGAGCGCGCCGGCTGCTCTGCGGTTTGCCTTGTGCCATCTGCGACCTCGCAGGAGACGCAACGGGGGCGCTCGGCCCCCGTCCCCTCCCAAGCCGCGCCCTCCGTAGCTCGCCCTACCGGCGCGGCGTGAACATCCCCGTTAGACGAATGTGGCCCGGCGTGTAGGGCAGAAGCGCCAGGTGCCGCGCCCGCTTCAGGGCGGTGGTCAGCCAGCGCTGATGCTTGGCGCAGGTGCCGGTCTTCCGCCGCGGCTCGATGCGGGCCCGGTCGGAGAGGTAGCGGCGCAGTTTGCCGGGATCCTTGTAGTCGATATCCTTCACCTTCTCGACACAGAAGGCGCAGACGCGCCGCCGTCCAAAGCGGCGTCCGCCGCGACGGCGTTCGCCCTCGCCCGGGCGCTCGCGCCGTTCGCGGGGGCCATCGGCTGGGTAGGGCCGCGGGGCGGGGCGGGGCGGGGCGGCCTCTGCGGCCGCAGGCTCTGCGACGGCCTCGGGCGGCGCCGCAGCCTCCACCTCGACGGTCTCGGGCGTGGCTGCTTCCGGCGGCGGCTCGGCGGGCGCCGGGGCCTCAGGCGCGGCTGCTTCCGGCGCCGACTCCGCCGCGGGCGCTGTCGCCTCCGGCTCAGCAGGCGCGGCTGCTTCGGGCGGCGGCGGCTCGGCGGCCGGCGGCGGCTCCGCCGCGGCCTCTGGCTGAGCCGTCACTTGCTCCTCGCCTTCCAAGACCTCGGGCTCCCCAATGCTCACGTGATCAGCACCTCACGTCGGCTGCCCCTCGAAGGGGATCTCTTCCGGTTCGACAGCGCCGCTCCCGTCTTCGGGCAGCGCCGCCGCTTGCGCCCGGTCCAGAAAAAGGACGGTATTAGCGATGACCTCCGTCCGGTAGCGCCGCTGGCCGTCTGGCCCCTCCCAGGAGCGCGTCTGGAGCCTGCCTTCGACGTAAGCGCGGCGGCCTTTCTGAAGGAACTGGCTGCACGTCTCGGCCAGCTTGTTCCAGGTAACGACGGTGAACCACTCCGTCTCGTCCCGCCGCTCTCCGTCCGGGCCGGTGAAGTTGCGACTGGCGGCGATCCGGAAGGTGGTGACGGCGTTGCCGTTGGCGGTGTAGCGCATCTCCGGGTCCGTCCCGACGTTGCCGATGATCATGACTTTGTTCAACCCCGCCATCGCGTCCACTCCTTTCGCCGGCCCACGGCACGCTCGCTTCGGCGGTCATTCTTCCGCGCGGATAAGGAGGTGGCGGATCACCTCCTCGGACAGCGCGAGCCCGTGCTCCAACTCCTTGGTCTGCTGGGGGTCCAACCGGAGTTGGGTCACCACGTAGTTCCCCTCGAGGTGCCTCTGGATGGGGTAGGCCAGCTTCCGCCGGCCCCAGCGGTTCACGTTCTGCACTTCCCCACCCCGGCTCTCGACGGGACGACGAATCAGCCGGTCGACGGCGTCTTCCACGTCCTCCTCGCCGACCTGCGGGGTTATGATAACCGTCAGTTCGTACAGCCGCAAACGCGCCTCCCACAGCGAACAACAATACGTCCCGGCATCGGTGGGCTGCCGGGACGCAGACGCTCTCCCGAATGCCAGCGACCGTCAGTATAGGCCGTCGTCAAGCGCTAACGCAAGGCAATGCCGGGCGCGGGGAACGACTGGCAGAGGTCGCGCACCTCATTCCGCACGCGCTCGGCGACCGCCTCGTCGTTCGGCGCGGCGACCACGTCGTCCATCCACGCGGCGATCTGGCGCATCTCGCCTTCGCGCATGCCGCGCGAGGTGACGGCCGGCGTGCCGAGGCGGATGCCGCTGGGGCTGAACGGCTTGCGCGGGTCGTTGGGGATCGCGTTTTTGTTGCAGACGATGCCGGCGCGGTCGAGCGCCTCCGCCGCCTTCTTGCCGAAGACCCCCTTGCTGGTCAGGTCGATGAGGATCAGGTGGTTGTCGGTGCCGCCGGAGATGAGGCGGAAGCCGCGCTCCAGCAACTCGCCGGCGAGCGCCTTGGCGTTGCGCACGATCTGGTGGCCGTAGTCGCGGAACTCGTCCGTCGCCGCCTCGCGCAGGGCGACACCGATGGCGGCGGTGGTGTGGTTGTGGGGCCCGCCCTGGAGCGCGGGGAAGACGGCGCGGTCGATGGCGGCGGCGTGCTCCTGGCGACAGAGGATGATCGCCCCGCGCGGCCCGCGCAGTGTCTTGTGGGTGGTGGTCATCACCGCGTCGGCGTGGGGCAGCGGGCTCTGGTGCGCGCCGGCGACGATCAGCCCGGCGATGTGCGAGACGTCGGCCAGGAAGTAGGCGCCCACCTCGCGCGCGATCTCGCCGAAGGCAGCGAAATCGAACTCCCGCGGGTAGGCGGTGCCGCCGGCGACGATGATCTTCGGGCGCTCGCGGCGGGCGATCTCGCGCACCCGGTCGTAATCGATGCGCTCCGTGTCCGGCTGGACGCCGTACTGCGCCGCGCGGTAAAAGCGGGCCGAGAAGTTGACGCTGGCGCCGTGGGTGAGATGGCCGCCGTCGGGCAGGGCCATGCCCATGATCGTGTCGCCCGGCTCCAGCAGGGCGTAGTAGACGGCCAGGTTCGCCGGCGAGCCGGAGTAGGGCTGGACGTTGGCGTGTTCCGCGCCGAAGAGGCGCTTGGCCCGCTCCTGGACTATCGTCTCCAGCCGGTCGATGTTGCGCTGGCCTTCGTAGTAGCGCTTGCCGGGGTACCCTTCCGAGTACTTGTTGGCGAGGACGGAGCCGGTGGTCTGGAGCACGGCGGCCGAGACGTAGTTCTCGGAGGGGATGAGACGCACCGTCTCGAACTGGTAGCGCTCCTCCTCCCGGATCAGCTCGGCGATCTCCGGGTCGGCCTGCTCCAGGGTCAGTACGGCCCGCTCGATTTGCACCATCGACTCGCTCCTCCTTGCCGCATTGGCAGTGTAACTGCGGCTGTGAACCGGGGTCAACGCGAGGCCGCCCGGGCGGCGCCGGCTCGTTCGTAGAGGACGAAGAGCTCGATGTCTAGCACCTGGACGTACTCTTGCTCGACGAAGCGGCGCAGTTCGGGAAAGTCGTCTCGCAGATGTTCGTCAGACGTCTGGCTGGTGCCGGTGAGCCACGGCTGGTTGTCGCCGCGGGCGACGGCGAAGAAGCGCGGCGGGTCGCGGCGGAGGTCGTCGAGCAGTTCGTCGCGCCACGACTCCGGCGCCCAGGTCGCGCGCAGGCCTTCGTTCATGACGAAGCGACTGACCAGCGGGCGATCGGCCCAGTAGTGAACGACCGGCCAGAAGCCCCAGATGTAGAAGCGGTCGTCCGGCTCGCCGCGCTGCCGGATGTAGTCGACGAGCTGGTGGTTGCGTAGGAAGAGGGGGTGGTAGCGCACCTCCACTTCGCGCCGGGTGAGGGAGCCGCCGCTGTAGTCGAACAGCGTGCGGTAGCCGTCGTAGGTGTCTTGAACGCCCTGGGCGGCGAGGGCGAGGATGCCGCCGGCGAGCAGCGCGAAGGTGGCCCACGCCTGTGGTCGCGCCAGCGGGCGAAAGAGCTCCACCACGCGGTCGACCGCATAGCCCGCCAGGGGCGAGAGGAGCGGCAGCATGACCAGCCAGTGGTAGTGGAACATCTTCCCCTGCCACCAGACCCCCAGGACGCCCAGGGTCGCCAGCAACGCCATCAGGGCGACGCCGCCGGCGTGCCGCGAGCGATAGAGGCCGAAGAAGAGCGCCACCACCGCGGGCACTAGCAAAAACGCCGCGTCTTTCACCCAGTCCGAGGTGCCCTGAAGGAGGAATCGTACGTGGGAGCCTTGCGGCCCGCCCCAGCGATACGAGCTGTACGGGCCCGTGTAGTTCCGCTGGATGTCCAGAAAGTCGTCGAGGACGCCGCCTGCGGCCAGGTAGGCGACGAGCGCCACTTGCACGGCCACGAACCCCGCCGCCGCGAACGCCAGCCGCCTCGCGGCGCTGCTGACCGTCCAAGCGCCGTTGGTCCGCAAGAGCAGCTCGGCCGCGGGCAGGCCCAGCACGAAGAGGATCGCCGTCGACTTCAGCCCGAAGGCGATGCTCAGCAGGATGCCGGCGGCGACCGATCGGACGACCGTTCGCCGGCCGCCGTCGTCCGTCGGGTAGAAGAAGAAGGCCAGCGCCAGCGGCGCGGCCATGAAGCTCTCGGTCTCAGCCAGGCCGTCCACTCGCGCCCAGGTGAGGTACGTGAAGCCATAGAACGCTGCTGCAGCGATGGCAGCGCGCTCGTTGAAGAGCCGGCGGGTGAGGAGGAAGACCGCGCCCATCGCCAGGGCGGTGTTGAACAGATCGAGTACGCGGACGGCTTCCATGTGGTCGCCGACCATGGCTGCGGGGATGGCGTAGATGAAGAAGATTAACGGCCCCTTGATCTCCCAGTAGTCGCGGTAGAGCTGGCCGCCGTCCAGGATCGTGCGCGCGCCCAAAGAGAAGAGCACCTGGTCGGTGGCGAGGGGGACGATGATCGTCGGCAGGCCCCAGAGGAGCAGGAACGCAAGGCCGCCAAGCGCGAGGAGAAGCCAACGGGGGCGAGCCCGCGCGCCTTCTGTGGCGGACGCCAGGTCCCTCGAAAGGGTAGTCATGCGCTGGGCCGGGCCGTGGACCGGCTTCGCGGCCAGGGTAGCAGGGGAGGGTGGGGGGGTCGAGGGTTGTACAGACCGGGGACATGGGTTACACCCGTGCGGGGACATGGGTAACACTTTGCTCTGGCGGGAAAGCAAGGAGG
>Ga0247727_10013666_pt1 | contig 13635 bp, 14 predicted proteins | sample WisWelCaveWW1625_FD_202498 | JGI IMG/M metagenome (GOLD analysis project Ga0247727, IMG submission 202498) | Biofilm microbial communities from Wishing Well Cave, Virginia, United States - WW16-25 | ecosystem: Environmental > Aquatic > Deep subsurface > Groundwater > Cave microbial mat | place... | reverse complement strand
CTCCCTCAGCAATGACCAGCTTGGAGGTTTTGAGTTCTCCGGTAAAAACCGAGTTGGCCTCCAGCGTCACTTTGCCAGAGGCCGTCAGCTTTCCTTTTATGCGGCCGCCGATAATCGCGTTGCGAACAACCACCTCGCCAGTTATGTCGCCTTCTTTTCCAACGATGAGAGAATCGCTGGCCGTGACGTTGCCCTTAATCTTCCCGTCGACGCGCAGCGTGCTCTGTACTTTCATCGTCCCGTCAAATGACGAGCCTTTACCGACAAGCGTATTCAAACCGGTGCTAAAATCTTCGTTATCCTTTTTGCTCAGCATAATGCGCCCCTATTATTAATCTAAGTTATAAATTTGCCCGAATGTTCTCATGAAACGTTGGAATATATTCCTTCGGATCGACCGGCACCCCTTCTTTCCAGACTTCGAAATGCAAGTGCGGACCGGAACTTCTGCCGGACGTCCCCAGCAGCGCTATGGGTTCGCCCTTTTTCACGTAGCTCTTTTCTGGCTTCAGAAATCTTTGGTTGTGGCCATAAAAGGATAAGATGCCGCCGCCGTGATCGATGATGATCAAATTCCCCAAATCCACGGTCCAATTGGCAAAGATGATGATTCCCGCACCGGCCGCACGAATCACGGTGCCCTTTTTGGCGACGATGTCAATTCCCGTATGCCGGCGCGGCTCAAACCAACCTTCCTTTTGGAAGTCCTGGGTTAAAAACCCTTTGACCGGCAGCAAGGTGGGCATATTTTCGCTGGAGTTTCGAACTCGTGGCGTCTTATTCGTGATGATTACCGGCCGCCCGCTTTCAAACGGAATGTCTTGATTATCTTCGCTGGAGACCGCTGGCAGAATTTTATCTATAAATGTACTGGGATCTTGTGCTTCCACGATATCGCCGGTCGGCGATGAGAGGCCGCGCTCTACCCCTAACAAGGTACGAACCTTTCTGTATTCTTGCTCCAGAACGTTAACCTGTTCGGCCAGGGCGAGTACCCGTTTGTTATCCTCCTGAAGCTGGGCGTTGTACGCGCTGATTTGTTTATTATGATCCAACAGCCAGGAATATTTAAAGTAGAAGACCACCCCTAAAATGATGTGGACCATCAAAATGGCCCCGACCACGTATAGCAGCTTGACTAAACCGGTCTTGATGCGAAAGCTGTACGGTTCGGTTTTATCCTCGGGGACTAACAGGATCGAAATTCGTTTTGCTTGCCTGGATTCCATTTCATCTACTTTAAAAAAATCATACAGTTTATAGTACTAAAGCCCTCGGATTGGAGAAAAGCGGGCAAAAATTTATAGAGAATTTAGTAAAAAATCAAGCAAATTCTCGGCTCAGTCCGCCACTTTTTCCAGCAACTCCACAATTCGCTCCATATCGTCGCTGGAGTAGTACTCGATTACAATTTTGCCGGCGTCCCCCTTTTTATTCGGAATGATGCGCACCTGGGTGGACAAAATTCCCCGCAGTTTGCCTTCGGTTTCCCGGACAAACGGATTCGCTTCTTTGCGAACCATTTTTTTTTGCCGGGAAGGAGCGGCGCGGCTTTGGGTGAGCCGCTCAACTTGTCGTACGGACAACTTATTGTTTACGGTCTTTTTCCACAGCGCAATCTGATCATTTTGATTTTCCAAAGCAAGAAACGCGCGGGCGTGCCCGGTGGAAATCTCAGCTTTGATTAAACTCTCTTGCACGGCCTTCGGCAGCCGCAGCAGCCGCAGAAAATTGGTGATGGTCGATCGGTCTTTGCCCACTTTTTTCGCCACTTCATCCTGGGTGAGATTGCACTTCGTGATGAGCGCCTGGTAGCCGTTGGCTTCGTCAATGGGATTGAGGTTTTCGCGCTGGATGTTTTCGATCAGCGACAGCTCCAGCATCTCGGCATCGGTGTGGACTTCCAGAATGAACGCGGGAATGCGCTCGAGGCCCAGATCTCGCACCGCCCGCAAACGGCGCTCGCCCGCAATGAGCTGATAGCCCGAATCCACTTCGCGCACGGTGATCGGCTGAATGACGCCGTTTTCGGCAATCGATTGTTTTAACTCTTCTAACGCAACCGGGTCGAACGTTTCGCGGGGCTGAAACGGATTGGGTACAACTTTGGAGACTTCTACATCTCGGAGGCGTTCGGTTTGTGGCAAATCGTAACTGGAAACGTCGGGAATGAGCGCGCCTAACCCCTTGCCTAACCGCTTAACGGCCATTCGTCAAAATTTCCTCGGCTAAGTTCATGTAGTTCTCCGCCCCCCGGGAAATGGCGTCGTACAGAATGATCGGCTTGCCGTAGCTTGGGGCCTCGCTCAAACGCACGTTGCGGTCGATGATGGTTTTAAAGACCTTGTCGTCAAAATATTTTTTCACCTCATCGGCGACCTGACGAGAAAGATTGAGGCGCGAATCGTACATGGTCAACAACACGCCCTCGATCACCAATTTCGAATTCAAATTTTTCTGCACCAACCGGATGGTGTTCAGAAGCTGGCCCAGCCCTTCAAGGGCATAATATTCGCACTGTATGGGGATCAGCACTGAGTGCGCTACCGTCAGCGCGTTGATGGTTAACAGTCCAAGTGACGGCGGGCAATCGATGAAAATGTAATCGTACTTTTTTTTCAACCCCTGCATGGCGTTGGTGAGCACGCGCTCGCGGGCAACGGTGTTGACCAGCTCCACCTCGGCGCCCGCCAGACGCACGGTGGAGGGGATGATATCCAAATACCCCAGGTTGCTTTTGATAATCGCATCTTCAATATCGAGATTTTCGATGATGACTTCGTAAATGCTTTTCTGGATGGTTTTGGGGTTGAGACCGATGCCGCTGGTGGAATTGGACTGCGGGTCAATATCAATGAGCAGCGTGGGATGCTCGGCCACCGCGATGCACGCCGCCAGGTTCACGGCGGTGGTGGTTTTTCCAACCCCTCCCTTCTGGTTAGCAATGGTAACGATTTTAGACAACCCGTCTCCTCGTAGATTTTCTTCAAGTTAGAGGAAATATAAAGTATTGGTAGGCTAAAAGCAAGCTAAAATTTGCGACAAAACAGAGGCAATTTGGTGATTTTAATATAAAGCCGCGCGCGGCCATAGAAAAAAATGGCTGATATTCAGAACGGCCTGAAAATCGTCGTCGTACCGCCGCGCTGTTCGATCGTAATATCGCGCAGGCGCTGATTCGCACAACATGAAAAAGTTTTCAAATTTCTTGCACTATTTGTATAACTTGTTTAATTAAGCAATAGTAAAAGAAGAAAGGAACCTACGATGCAAATAAAACTCTCAGGAAAAGCGGCAGAGATTGTAAAGGCACAAGTAGCGTCCGGAATCTACACGGATGCGGATGCGTTTATCTCGGATATCGTTCTCAAGTATGAAGCATATTACAAGAAGAAGCTCGAAGCACTTAATGGAGAAATCGCCATTGGTCTGGAGCAAGCGAATAGAGGGGAATGTGTAGAGTTTGATTTTGATGAACTCATGCAAGAGGTGGACGAGGAGTTAGGCTACACCAATACCAGGCAATGAAGAAAGTCACGATCACCCCCAAAGCTCGTGCCGACTTAAGAGACATTAGCCGTTACACGGACAAAAAATGGGGGCGGCAACAACGTTTTAACTACATAAAACAGCTTAAAGATAGATTTTCCTACCTTGCTAACCAGCCGCAGATGGGGAGAAAACGCGACGAGATCATTGGCTCCCCTTACAGTTATCACGAAGGTCGGCACGTCATCTTCTATCGCACGACTGCTGAAGGAATCGAGATCATAAGAGTCTTGCATGACTCGATGGATTTCCCAAAACATTTCAAATGAAGGTTACCTCACGCACTCGTTAAGTTGCAAAGGCCCCCTAAAACGGCCGGAAAATCGTGGTCGTGCCGCCGCGCTGTTCGAGCTTAATATCGCGCAGGCGCGGCGCTTTGATGCCGATGCGAAAATAAAATTCCGCGCCAATCCTCGAAATAGTTTTTCTACTTGATTTAGGAAAAAATATTAAGTATTTTAAGCCACGTTATCAGAATTATACTCTCCTTTGGATTCGCTACTTCTCAATTCTGAAATTTGCTTACGACAAGCTGATAACAAAAAGCGATTTTTAAATTCTTCTTAAAAGTACAGGCTGTGAATAATTGTCCTGCGAGCCTAAGGTGCCGCGAAACCCCAGGGCAGGCGTGAAGGGCGACTATGTAGACTCGCCAGGCAATCCAATAATAGTGGTGATAATAATGCCGGAGGATGGCGAGGCTATTCCTGTCTTGGCAACTGACTTCTACTATGATCACAGTCGCCAGTGGGGATGGTATATTCTCCTACCTTGAACTATTACCTTCGATCTTCTGTATGGAATTATCTACGTGTTCAGCGGAGAATGGCTTAGGTAATAAGCTAGTCATTACTATCCTCGTCGTCGAAAAGAAAGGCCCGATTACCGCCTTTAAAGGGTTTGTCATTTTTGTGCTCGCGCTCTCGGCCATTTTGCCGGGTATAGTCACGAAATTCGCACAGTGATTAGAGCCGCTGATGCCGGTGTTCCTTGTTGTGGCTGGGGTGGCTGTGATTTATCTCATCGGTCTTGCTCGGTTCGGGATCAGTCGGCCCTGCAAGCCATTTTTCAGGCGGTTATTTTTCTGTATGCTCGCGACAATCAGATAGGTAGTTCTCAACAATACTACAAAAGGTGGCCTGGAAGACACTACTAAAACGGCCGGAAAACCGAAGTGGTGCCGCCGCGCTGTTCGAGCTTAATATCGCGCAGGCGCGGTGCTTTGATGCCGATGCGAAAATAAAACCCCGCGCCAATTCCCGACGGATTCCAGTTAAACTGTGCTTCCCAGCAGTGCAGATCGCGATACAGCGAGATGCGCTGATCCGCCACCTTGCGGCGCTCAATATCGTAGCGCAACTGGTAGCCGATGCGCCAATTTTTGGTTATCTGCACTTCCACGTTGCTGAGATCGAGGTACGCCGAGCGCGTGGTAAGCAGGGGATTAAATTTGTTGACGCGGTAAGAAAACGAAATGCTCGCGCTCCACGGCACCTCCAACGCCGAAAAGGCGGTTTCCGGCAGCAGACGATCCTGATAGGGGTCCGTCGCCGGGAGACCGGCCTGCTCAGATAATTGCTGTCCCGCAGTCGTCAGTGGACCGCTCAGTGAAGTTGACTGATTGGGTTTTTGTTGGGTAACACTTTTCCCTTTTAAGCTCCAGCGGGCATCAAAACCGATTTGCAAAAGACGCGGAAAGATTAACTCTTTGGTAATTCGTCCGGTGGCGCGATTAAAGTCATAAAAACTGTGAGACATATTCATGCTTAACGCCAGATCTTTCTTGGGATTGGCGCGCAACGAGGTCGACAGGTTCGACCAGTTCAAACTGTCGGCGGCAAAATTATATCCGCCGTTAAAATCCAGGTTGAACAAATCGATCTTTTTTTCTTTTTCCCCCTCGCCTAATTTCATCTGAAAAAGATTGGAGAGACTGAAACTCAAACTGTTGATCTCGCCCCGGGGGGTCGCTTTGGCAGCACCCGACCCTTCAAAGCGATCCCGTTTAATCTCTCTTCCCAACGTATCTTCTAAACTTTCAAAATAGCCCCAGAACCGCGTAGAAAAATCCGGCTGGTAAGAAAAAGACACGGAGGGCGAAAGGACGTGGCGCACTCCCCTCACCGGCCCGAGATGCACGTTAAACGTGCCGTACATTTTGGTACTGGCGGAGGCGCTGTACTGAAACAAGCGGCGAATAGCAAAGCCTTTCTTTTCCGTAGAAGTGACCGTGTTGGTGGAAGCCACCAGCGAAAACGTGCGCGTGCGATCAAACCAATCTTCATTATACACGATGTTCTGGCCGAACGTCAGCCAGCCGAAAATTTTCTGCGGATTGGTAAACGACATCGTGAGGGCCTGTTCAAATCGACGCTGCACCGCGGCGTCTTTATCATTTGTGCTGTCTTTGCTCACCGAGTTGACCAGCAGATTATTGTAACTATAGCGAATCAAGTTGTACCACCGGGGTTCAGACCGGGAAGGTCGTTTCTCGTCCCTTTTAAAAGGAAAAAAGGCGCTCTGGTTGCGGGTAAACTGCATGCGCGGCAGGGTGATCAGATCCCGGCCGGTTTCCAGATCTTTGGTTTGCGAAAGGTTCAGCGATAGGCTGTTGCCCTCCCCCAATCTGGTCGAAAACGTGGCGTTGGAGACGAGCTGCCGGCTCAAGCGCTCGTTGCGGTTGTTGCTCAGGTCGCGAAAAAAGTTTTTGTTGTTCACAAAGCTGCCGTTGATATTGAGACTGGTGTAGTCGTTAAATTTTTGGTTGTGGCGAACGTCGACATTCCAGCGGCGCTGCTGGCTGCCGTCAAAATTTTTGCGCGTGAACGAGCCGCCGATCGAGCCGTTGAAGCGGTAAAGCAGCGCGTAATTCCAGTGCGTTCGAAACAGCACGCCGGTGCGCTCATAAAAATCCAACGTAACGCGCCCATCGAGATAATCGTTGGTGGCCCAGTAGTAACCCAGGTTCTGCAGGTAACGCCCCTCCTCCGGACTGGTGCCAAATTGGGGAATGATGATGCCGGATTGCCGGCCATCCTCTTTGGTGGAAAACATCGCGAACGGCAAAATCGCCAGCGGGATCTTGCCGATAAAAAACGTCGCCGGTTTGGCGACCACCTTGTCCCCCATAATCACTTTCATTTTGTTGCCTTTAAAATGGAAGTGCGGCTCCTCGTTCTCGCAGGTGGAGTAGCGGCCATTGCGCACGTTGAACTCTTTGGGCGCCACCAGCTTGAGCGTTTCGCCGGTGTAGTGGCCATCCATAATCTCGGTGCGTCCCCGCAGCACCCGGCCGCGCTCGGTTTTGAAATTGTATTCCATGCGGTCGCCCACCATCTTTTCGCGGCCATCGCTGAACTCCGGTCGGCCAGTTACGTTTTTCGCCAACGAGTCCGCGCCGTTTGCACCGTGACCGTTGCTGGAGTCCGCCAGTTGCTCGGCAATCAACGTGTTGTCGTTCCACAGGATGGTGATTTTAGCCGCCTTGATGGTGATGTTTTTGAATTTTACCGTGGCGTTGCCAATCAGGTAGGTTGTGCGTTTATCTTGATCCATTTCGACCGTGCGAGCCGAGTAGGTGACCGACGAATCGACGCCTGACTTAACAGGCTGGCTCCCGGTGCTATCGCGGCGGGCGCCGATGTCTTTAATTTCAGAAATACTGCTCCGGGTCGAATCAACGGGCAGAGAGAACGAGCTATCGGGCGGGGTTTGAGCCAGACAATCCGAATGGAAAAACCCGAATACCAAAAAAATAAAAATCAAAAAACTTGTCTTCATGACAAAAAAACTTCATCAGCTTAAGCCACAAAGTCACCGAGGGCACTGAGAAATTTTTGATTTGAGTCATTTCGTTTAAAAGGTTTGACTCAGTGAACTCTGTGCCTCAGTGGCAAATGAATCGATCCAGTTAGCGCGTTTTGTTTCGAGGCGCCTCTTTACCTTCTTTCTTTGTGTATTTCTCCCAAAACCGCTGCAAACGTTCTTTGAAAGTCTTTTCTAAACCATGTTCCGTAGGCCAATAGTAGATGCGGTTCTTCAAACCTTCGGGGAGATAATCCTGCTGGACGAAATTCTGGTCATAATCGTGCGGATAAAGATACCCATCCGAGTAGCCAATTTTCTTCATCAGTGGGGTAGGGGCGTTGCGGAGATGCAGCGGCACCGCTTCGGCGGGCCGCTCTTTCACATCCTCCAACGCCGCCGAAATGGCTTTGTACGAGGCGTTGCTTTTGGGCGCAGACGCCAGATACGTGGTGGCCTGCGCCAGCACCAGACTTCCCTCCGGCATACCGATGTAGGTGACGGCCGTGAACGCCGCGGTGGCCACTACCAGCGCCTGCGGATCGGCGTTGCCGATATCCTCCGACGCAAGAATGATGAGCCGGCGGGCGATGAACTTCGGATCTTCACCGGCTTCGATCATGCGCGCCAGCCAGTGCAGCGCGGCGTTGGGATCGGAGCCGCGCACGCTTTTGATGAACGCCGAGATAGTGTCGTAGTGATAATCGCCCTGCTTATCGTAAAGCAGCGTCTTTCTTTGCAGCGCTTCCTGGATGAGTTTTTCGTCAATGCGCTTTTGACCGTTCTTTGCTTTGGGCGCCAGTTTCACCGCCAGCTCCAGCGCGTTGAGCGCCACGCGGGCGTCACCACCGCAGAGGTTGATGAGATACTTTTTGGCGGTCTCGTCAAATTGGAGTTTCTGCGATTTCAAGATTTCATCGGTCATGAGGGCGCGCTGCAGTACACTCTCCATTTCTTCAAACGACAGCGGAAAAAGCTGATATACCCGGCAACGGGACAGCAGCGGCGAAATTACTTCAAACGACGGGTTCTCGGTGGTGGCGCCGATGAGCAACACTGTGCCGTCCTCGACGCTGTGCAGCAGGGCGTCCTGCTGGGCTTTGTTGAAGCGGTGAATTTCGTCGATGAAGAGGATCGTGCGTTTTGCCAGTTTGCGGTTGACGGCCGCTTTTTCCAGCACTTTGCGCACCTCGCCCACTCCGGACGATACGGCGCTGAGCGCAAAAAAATCCGACTTGGTCTCGTGGGCCATGATATTGGCCAGCGTGGTTTTGCCCACGCCCGGCGGCCCCCAGAAAATCATCGAGACCAGCTCGTCGCTTTCGATGGCGCGGCGGAGGATTTTCCCCTCGCCCACTAAATGTTCCTGTCCCACAAATTCGGCGAGAGATTTCGGGCGCAAACGGTCGGCAAGTGGGGTTGAACGGGCGAGTTCTTCTTGGGCTTGTTGGTCGAAGAGTTCCACGGGAGAAATTGTTTGCTCTTTTTTGAAACTTAAGTGAATTATGATTAAATGTCAAGTTGTTATTAAAGGAGATAAACTAAACTTGATTTTGAATTCATAATTTAGTACTTTTAGCAACGAAAAATGCTTTGACAGTAATTTTTTAAAAGAGGTTAACTATGAAAAAAGACATCACTGCTATATATGAGAAAGGGATTCTTAGACCATTGACTCCGGTGGAATTAAAGGAACATCAACAGGTTACTTTAAAAATCAAAAACAAGAAAAGTATCGTGCGCACAACCAAAGGTATGGTTCAAGGTAATCCCAAATATATAAAGGAAATCGCAGAAAGCGCGGAATTGTCAGAGTGGAATCTTTAAGCAAGATACCTGACAATTCGAATGTTTTTATAGACGCTAACATTTTTGTTTACCATTTTTGCGCAAGCGGTGATGTGGTTTCGGATAGGTGTTCAGACTTTCTTCTTAGAATCGAAAGCGGTCTACTTTCCGGGTTCAGCTGTACTTCCGTTATCGCTGAAAGTTTACATAGAGCTATGATCTATGAAGCTACTAACATAACTGGGCTGAATGCCAAGCAAGCCATAAACATGCTAAGAAAAAAATCTGACCTCATAAAACAACTAAAACAGTATTCAAAAATTCCCGAGAAGATCATTCAAATAGGCGTCCAAATTCTCTCTGTCACTTATCAAACAATTTTAGACAGCGAACTCTGGCGAGAGAAACATGGGCTCATGGTAAATGATTCTATTATCATGGCATCAATGCAGTCGCTTAAAATTGATAACTTTGCTACTAATGATTCCGATTTTGACCCTATCCCAAATTTAGAGATTTGGAAGCCGAGCTTATAAACTTCTTGCCCAACCTACTCCAGCGGTCCCCCAAATTTTCCTCACGCCTACCAGATGCTCCAGTCCAATAAACTCGGCGAGCCATTTCGGACGCAAACGGTCGGCGAGTGGGGTGGAACGGGCGAGTTCTTCTTGGGCTTGTTGGTCGAAAAGTTCCATTAAATTACTTTTTCAGTTGCTTAGCCTTAGTTTTCTTTTTGTAAGGCAGTTTCAATTGTTTGACCTCATTTTCGATTTGATCAAAATCAGGATCTTTGTGGACGAGTATCGCGTCTTTGAGTTTTGTAAACCGGCAATACAGCAGTCGGCAAAGGACATTGTTTTCGTTGCTTTAATTTCACCCACTATTTTAGTCAAATCTTTATCGAGCGGTTCTCGACCAACCAGTAAGTTGTCGATCAAATCCAAACGCTCAATTGCCACCTCTTCACCTTTGCTCTTTCCAGGAAATATAAAAAACTTCGATGCCGCTGACTTCTGAAATATACAGTTCGACTTTATCATCGACAGCCTGCTCTAACAAGGATTCAACTTCCCGAGCACCATCCTCATTTTCAACATAAGCTAACAGAGCAGATGTGTCTAAAACGTATTTCTTCACAGTAAGGCATCCTTTTCTCGTTCTCTAAGAAGAGCTACGATCAAGTTGCCATTGCCGGAACCTTTAAGTTTTTTCATAGCTTCTAATGCCTTGTGGCGCCTCAAAGCCCTTTGTGTAGCTTCATTATCCTCAATTGTCAACGTAACCGTGGTATTATCTGGCAAGTTGAGTGAACGCAATAAATCATCTAACCGGGAAAGAGGTATTTTCTCAATCTTAGACATTGCTAATTCTCCTTCAACAATAGTAAGTTTGGTTAAAATTAGCTTAGAAGAAAGCAAAAATCAAGGGGAACTTGGAGATAAGTTTAATCCACTCTGTTCGGATCATTCCAATAAAACTGCGTGATGCCGCGGTCTGTGCCGAACCAGATGTAATCGCCGTCCAGCAACATGGCGTTGACGTGATTATCGATAAGGCCGTCCTCGGTAGTAAAGGTGCGCCAGGATCGGCTCGAACGCGTGTACTTCAGCACGCCCTGGTTGGTGGCGGCCCAGACCGCCTCTTTGTCCGCGAGGATGCGATTGATAGCGGTGTTGGGGAAAAATCGCCCCTCCGGAACACCGAGCCATTGTTTCTTTTTGATGTCATAAACATCGATCCCATCCAAACTGCCGAACCAGATTTCGTCACCGAAGTGCGAGATGCTGGTTACCGTGGTATTCAGCGGCCCGCCGGCTTCCGCGCTGAACCCGCCTTCGTTTTTGCGGATGTCGTATACATAAATCCCCCGGTTGGTCGCCGCCCACAACAGATTTTCCATCAATTCCAGATCGTACACTTCCACGATGGTCAAATTTCCCGGACTGACGGCTTTGATGTTCAAGCTGTCCTTGGCCGCCAGGTTCTTTTTCAAAATACGATCGATGCCGTTGGCGGTGGCCACCCAGGCGGCGGTATCATTCACCACGGTGTCAAATACCCGGTTGTCGGAAAGGCCATCGAAAGAATCAAAAGTTTTCCAACTGCCGCGCTTTTGAGAATAGAGGCTGAGGCCGTATTCCGTGGCAAACCAGAGATTATCGCCGTCGGGAGTAATGGAATGGATTTGGTCGCTCTGCAGTTGGCTGATATCGCGCTGTTCATAAAATCGCCAGATTTCTTTTTCCGCTTCCCAGGCGGTGATGCCGCGCGTGGGGGCGAATTCATCGACGCCGGCCATCCAGAACACGCCCTGGTGAAAGGCCATCGCATCCACCACCGGACTCGCCAGCCCGAAATCCAGCATTTCCAGCCGCAGGCTGCGGGTGTCGCCGCGGCCGGCGCCCAGCCCGTTGGTGCCGAGCCAAAGGTTGCCCCAACTGTCTTCAACCGCAGCGGTGACGCGCGCCGAGCGAAAACGGAAATCTTCGACGACCCCAGTCGGATCGAACAGGTAATTATTGCTCATAAAAAAATGCGGCAAATTACCGCGCAGGTTGGCGCGCTTTCCGAACCAGCGAATCTGGCTTATCGGTGTAGAATTGCCAAAATCTTTGTTGGCGAGCAGAATCACGCCGCCAAACTTGTTGGACTCGAAGAGTCGCCCAGCAGCGGTTTCAAACAGAAGTTGGTTGGGGGCAATGCCGATGGATTCGATGTCGTCAAACTCGGGCATGCCGAATTCATTTTTAAAATAATTCGTCCAGCGCTCGGCCGTTGTATGATAGTAGCTGATGGCCGTCCGAGAAGCACACCACAAAAAACCGGTATCGAAATCAAACGCCACGGTGGTAATCTCGTTGTCCGCCAGGCCGTTGCTGGTGGTAAACGGATACTCCCAGCGGTTTTGAAAAAAGTCGTAGCGTGTGATGCCGGATTGTCGGGTGCCAAAATAGGTATATTGATCGCCCACCGCGATGGAGGTGACAAGGCGGGCAACCGAATAACTGATCCAGTCGCCCTGGTCGTAATTGGGATTGGTGCCGCGATTGCGTGCGAGCTGGTCTTGAGCAAGCAGCAGTGCAGCGCTTAAAAAATTTAAAAACAGTGCGCCGGTTTTAAAAGAAAATTTTAGCATTTTACCTGTGCCTCGACACAGTCAATGCACTCCATAATTATGCTGCCTGCCCGTTGATTTTTTCCTGCAGCAAATATTGAATTTTAGGAAGCTGCTCGTGAGTGGTGCGGAATTTCATGCGTACCCGCTGTTCATTATACTCGGCTTCCAAAACTTGCGCCAGATCATAGATTTTGGAAACCAGCTCCGGATATTTGAGATCAATTTCTACCTCAATATCAACCACGGTTCTGCTTATCAGGCGATCAATCTCATTTTTCAGATCCGGAAGGTTATCGCCCGAGATCGCGGAAACGAACACCGCCGGTTCAAACTCATTTCGCAGCCGTGCTAACAGGCCGTCGTGGGGCAGGCGATCGATTTTGTTGAAAACATACAGCGTCGGTTTGGTGGCAATCTGCAACTGATTGAGAACATCCTTCACCACGCGAATATGATCAAAAAAATGCGGGTGGCTGATGTCGACTACGTGCACGAGCACATCCGCCACGCGCGCCTCTTCGAGGGTGCTCATAAAGGACGCCACCAGATGGTGCGGCAACTTGCGAATGAATCCCACCGTGTCAATGAGCAAAACATGGGAATGGTTGGCAACTTTCATGCGCCGCACGGTCGAGTCGAGAGTGGCGAAGAGGCGATCCTCCACGAATACTTCCGATTGGGTCAGCGCGTTCAGCACGGTGGATTTGCCGGCGTTAGTATACCCCACGAGCGCGACTTTCATGATCAGCTCGCGACCGCGGCGGCGCACCGCGCGCTGATTTTTGATTTTATCCAGCTCTTTGTTGAGAAGGCTGATGCGTGCGCGAATTAGCCGGCGATCCACTTCGAGCTGGGTTTCGCCAGGTCCGCGGGTGCCGATGCCGCCGACCTGCCGCGAGAGGTGCGTCCACTGGCGCGTCAATCGCGGCAGCAGATAATTAAGCTGGGCCAGCTCCACCTGGGTGCGGGCTTCTTTGGTTTTGGCGCGGTGAGCGAAGATATCCAAAATCAAGCCGCTGCGATCCAAAACTTTTTTGCCGGACAGCCTTTCTAAATTGCGCACCTGGGCGGGGCTCAAATCATCATCAAAAATCAGCATGTCAGCGTTGCTTTCGATAGCACGGTTGGAAATCATTTCGGCTTTGCCCCGGCCGATAAAATAAGCGGGGTCGATTTTATCTTTCTCTTGAATGAAGGTTTCAATTACCTCGGCGCCAACGGTATCGGCCAGCAAACTTAATTCTTCGAGATGTTCCTCCGTTTCTCCGCGGCTGTGGCTGTTCTGCGTCACCCCCACCAGAATGGCGTGTTCTTTTTGATGCTGATTTACTTCGTACAAATCGTTGTTCTCACCTCCGGAATAATTTAGTTATCGA
>Ga0247727_10013665_pt1 | contig 13635 bp, 13 predicted proteins | sample WisWelCaveWW1625_FD_202498 | JGI IMG/M metagenome (GOLD analysis project Ga0247727, IMG submission 202498) | Biofilm microbial communities from Wishing Well Cave, Virginia, United States - WW16-25 | ecosystem: Environmental > Aquatic > Deep subsurface > Groundwater > Cave microbial mat | place... | reverse complement strand
CTTGCTTTCCAACCCGCTCCCGACAGCTCGAAACGCGCCAAAAACTTGGCCTGCGCCAGGTTCGTTTCATTTTCCAAATAGTAACTGGTGTTGGCGAGATTGATTCTGCCGCCGAGTGCTCCGGCCTGCAGCATCCGGTTCTGCACGCGCCGCACTTCCTGCAGCATCACTTTGATCGTCGTATCGGGTGAAACCGTCGTAACATAAAGCTTGCCATAATTGGCAAACAAATCATCCAATTCCGCGGACGGGGCATAGGACAAATTTCGTTTTGTGCGCACTTCTTCAAAAATGCGGTCATTCAGAATCGCCACCGCCGTGCGCATCGCAAAATAATCTTTATCCCGCAGGCTCGGGGCGGCGAAATAACCGCCGATGTAATTGGTCGGCAACTCTTGCGCCTCGGTGTGAACGCCGGCGCGCTCGTGCTTCACCATACTTGGCGGTTGCGGTTTGTAGTTGCCGACCGGCAATTGGCCGAAGGCGCGCGCCACTTTGTTTTGCAATTCCGCTCTGTCGATATTGCCGACCACCACCAGCAGCAATTTTGACGCGAGCAAATTATCCTTGAGATATTGCCGCATCTGCGCGACGGTAATTTTGCTCACGGATTCTTCCGTACCGAGCGGGTCGAGGGCATAAGGATGATTTTTGTAAAACTGCGTTTCGCCGAGCCATTCGAGATATGAATCCGGATTATCCTGCCGCTGTCTGAGCGCGTTGAGAAGCTGGTCGCGCGACAGCTCGATTTCCTGCGGGTCAAGCGTTGGGTTTAAAATCACCTCACTGAAAATATCCCACGACAAATCAAAATACGTTTTCACGCAACGCATTTGAATGACGCTGTAATCTCGCGTCACGTCGTTGCCGATCTGCGTGCCCATGCGCGCCAGCTCCGCGTTGATTTTTTCTTTGGGATATTTGGCCGTGCCCTGTTTCGCCGCATCAAACAGCAGCGGCTCGATGCCCGCCAGCTCCGGCGTCAAATTCATCACCCCGCCGCGAATGTACAACTGCGTCGCGACCACTTGATTCGCGGTATTTTTTTTGAGAATGACTTTTAGACCGTTGACAGTGAATTCTTCCGTGTTGCCGGCCCCGGCCGTCGGGGTAAGAATGGCAAGCCATAATAGAAAAAAAACAAATCGCGCTGTCATGCCGCAGGAATCCTTTTTGTATCCAGCATTTACTTGAATCTTAAAAGGATTCCTGCGGCATGACATGTTTGCTGATGTATTGAAACAGTTTTTCATAGCGATTTCCCTTCGTCCAATCCTAATTTGGTGCGATCTTCCGGCGACAGCATCACGCCGATGATGTATGGCGCGTTTTGAATATAGCGGCGCACGTAAGCGTTGATGTCCTCGCGCGAGACTTGGCGGAGATTGTCGACGTAATTCAGATAATAATCGAGATTCGCGACGCTCCACCAAAAGCCGATGGTGTGCGCATAGGCTGAGGGTTTCTCATGGGTGTAAATTTCGTTGATCTCGAGCTGGTGCTTGGAATTGGCAAGCTGTTCGTCGGTGTAATAATCCGGATCGGTGAACTTTTGCACCTGCGCCCAGATGGCCTGCACCGCGGCATTGTATTTATCCGCCGTCGTTTGCGCGAGCAACGTGATCGGACCGGTTTTATCCAGCGTGTAATAGCTGAAGCTCACGCCGGTCAGCACGCCGGTATCGATGAGTTCCTGATAAAATTTGGAATTGGGTTGCGAGAGAATATAGGAAAACACATCGGCGGCATAAGTGGCCTGTGGATCTTTGCGCACGCTCGGGCCGTGTAGATTGATCAAGATCGTCACCGCATTCACCGGCTTTTCAACGATGACCATCTCGCTTTTCTTCAGCGCCGGATGATCGGGCGCCGGAAATTTCACGAACGGATCTTCGCCGCGCGGCCACGAGTTGAAAATCTTTTTAGCCCATTTAAAAGCCTTTTCATGATTGACATCGCCCGCGATCAACAATGCCGAGTTGTTTGGAACGTAATAGCGCTGCTGAATGGTTTTCATTTTCTCCCGATCCGCCGTGAGAATCACCTGCCGGTCGCCGATGATGTTTTTATGGCTGTAATACTTGTACCACAGCTTTTTGTTGACCGCCGTCAGCAGATGAAAAAACGGATTCGATTCCTGCCGGTCGTACTCGCCAATCACTACCGGCCGCTCGCGAATCAACTCCTCCTCCAGAAACAACGGCGTGCGAATCGCGTCATTCATGAATTGTAAGCCGTCGCGCAAATTCTCTTTAGGCAGCGTGAAATAATAATTCACCACCTCCTCGCGCGTCGTGCCGTTCCAAGAAATGCCAAGATCGCCGACGCGGTCGAGAAAACTTTCCTGATCCGGCAGCTTCGCATTGGCCTTGAAGAACATGTGCTCGTACAAATGCGACAGGCCGTCAAATTCCGGCGGTTCCGTAAACGCGCCATTGCGTACTGCAATCTCAATGGTCGCCAGCGGCACGATCGGATTTTCAATCGCGATGACTTGCAGGCCGTTTTCCAGTGTGGTGTGAAAAATATTGTATTGCTGCGCCCGCACTGACGTTGAGAAAAAAACGAGCGCGACTTCGGCAAGCAGCCATTTCCTGAGTAATTTCATAAAATCGTCCGTCGTTGATTTGGCGATGCGGTGAATAAAACTAAAATCTAAACTACGCAAAACCCATGCGAAAAACAAGATGCGTTTCTCCCGTTACAAAAACTTTCTTTTTTATTAAAGGACTTGCGTCTGTGGCTTCTGTTGTATAATATTCAATACCGAATTGGATGAGTGGAACGATTATGCCTGTTGCCTCACACGATGGTTAAACTATACAAATTCTCCTCGGCCTGTGTGTTATTCGGCACGAATCCCATGCGCTGCAAGTAACCTTCGTGCTTGGGTGTCCCGGGCGCACTGAAGATTTTGCCTATCCCTTTCTCTTTAAACAGCATCGCCTTTTTGGCAAAGAGAAATTGGCCGACTTTAAAATCGCGATAGCCAGGTATGACGAAATCGATCTTGATCATCAACGCGCCATCGGCATATGGCGCGGCGATAAACAAGCCTGCTGGCACCAAGTCGCGCAGAACAAGAAAAGTCCATTGCCCGGGCACGGAACTGTAGGAAAAATCGGGTAAAAACTTTTTGATCTCAGCATCATAAAATTCCAAAAAAAAGCTTAGATACTCCGACTGCGGTTGGATAGCCAGCAGCTTGAAATATTCCTTGGCCGTAAACGCGTCGTGCAGGTGATACAGATGAATCAAAATAATAAATGTATTGAGCATCGCCACCGGATAAGCGCGAATGAGCAAGCCGTAAATCACAAAACAAATCGCGCCGCCAAGGCTGAAGAGCCGCAGTTTGATAATTGACGACATCATTAGTCCGGTGGCGACGAGGCCGGAGCCGAGATAACCGATCAGATGATAAGGGTGCATTGCAAAAACCTTGATAGTTCGACAGAAAGATTATAGCTTAATTTGCATCGGCAAATCGAATTGGTCAAGATGTTTCAAAAATTTTGTTGGCCGTACGGTTTTTATAACCGCTGGTCAAATTCACGAAATGCAGATAAAACGGACAGGCTGATTCACCGGTATGAGGAAATCGCAATATGGCAAACTTCCCTTTATATTCCTGTTTGGAAGACGTCGATTGGAAAAATTGGCAAGCGCAGCAACCGGCCACGTTGCTGTTTGTGGTGCGCGATGGGCAGATTTTATTGATCCGGAAAAAGCGCGGCCTCGGCGCGGGGAAAATCAACGGGCCGGGTGGAAGGCTGGATAAAGGTGAGTTGCCGTTGCAAGGCGCGATTCGCGAAGTTCAGGAAGAACTGGGCGTCACACCGGTTGGCGTGGAATATAGCGGGGAACTGGCGTTCCAATTTGTGGATGGTTTGTCAATTCATGTTGTCGTCTTTCGCGCCGGTGATTGCGAAGGCGAACCGCAGGAAACCGCGGAAGCCGTGCCGTTGTGGACGCCGCTCGAGCAAATCCCCTTTGAAAAAATGTGGGCGGATGACCGCTATTGGATTCCGCTGATGTTGGCGCGCCGAAAATTTCGCGGGCGGTTTTTATTTGACGGCGACGCGATGCTGGGATATGAACTTGAAACTGAAAATTGAGCCCTTGCGCGATGGGTGGAAATGAATGCTCATCGCTCTTGGCGCAACGCTTCAATGAAATTGATCCCAAAATTTCACAACGTATCCTCAAACGACCAGTGATTTTGCCAGCGCGCGTCGATCTCATCGCGCAAACGCTGATAGCGAATATCCGTGGAGAGGCGCATGCAACCATTTGAATTCGTATTCACCGTTGCCGCGTGAATCATGTACGCGCTGTGAATCATTATATCGCCGGCCTCGTAATCCGCGATGAGCCAGCGCGTGTTGAAACGGTCGGCGAGCTGTGGTAGGTTTTTTGTGAGCCAGCCGGTCGCGCTCATGTTTTTGTTATAAGCGCTGATGCGTTCCGCGGGAGGAAGGTGCGCATTCTTCGCTGCAAATTCCGCCTCGAGTTTGCGGCCCATCGCATCCGAGCCTTCGAGATAAACCAAACCGCCCATTGCAACCGGTATATCGCCGAGTGGAATCCAACTCGTGCACACGCGATCAGTACCGGCGCGCAGGTAGGTCAAATCATAATGCGCGCCGGTGCAACTGGGATCGTACGGAATCGTGTGCCGAATGATTTTGCGTTTGTGCAAATATACCGGCCCCTGCAAGAATTTTTCATAAAATTGCCAGAGCCGCGGGGACAAACAAAACGATTCAAACGCCGCCTCACGCACAAATTCCGCCATCAATTTTCTGGTCAAGCCGGTGCCATCCGGTTGCCCCGAATAAATGCCGTCAACCGGATCGCGGCCGGCGGCGAGCAAACCGGATTCATGCATAAAATTAAAATAGCGGCCGCGCAACGCCAGCACGTCTTGGCGCGCAAAGAACTTTTTCAGCCACAAGTAGCCTTGGCTGCGAAATTGTTCCCACAACTCGCGGTGCGGACGAGACCAATCGCTTGGCGTAAGGCGTCCGAGCCGGTTCGCCTCGTTCGATAATTGATACCCGTTGCTAATGAGCGGCGAGGAATAAACTGCAGCCATAAACACTATTCAAAGTTATAAACGTCAATCGCCTTTCTATATTTGGCATGGGAAACTTTTCCCGGTATCAAGCTGGAGAGCGTAACGCCGAACCCGGCAAATAACAACGGGCTGGGCTTGAATTGATATGATGATTGTAAATGTTTGAGACTCTCGGGATTGTCGCCCAGCGCGGTTTTCAGATTGGCATAACCGATTTCCTGAATAGCATCGCCGGATTTTGAAAAATAATCATAGCGGAGTTCTTTTCGATCCAGGTCCAACGCGGCAAATCGGCTGTAAATGTTGACTTTTCCTTGCACCACTTGCATTACGAGCGTCTCAACCGGCAGCACTTTATCGCCCTGTTTATGAACGAGCGGCAGGTTGGTAAAATAAACGCCTTCGGTCATAAAGGCTTGCAACTCGCCGACCGGATATTCGGTTTTGCCGTTGCAGATAACGCGCGTTCCTTTTTCCGGATCATTGGATAAACGCACGTCGCCGGATAGTTTTTGATTGCCTTTTTTCAAAACGATATAATCGCCGGCGGCGCTGGTGTCAATCTGCTGCGCGAGCGTTGGAGAAATCAATACCAGCAATCCGCAGAAAAATTTTTGAATGGAACTCACGGTTTCGCCTCTTTATAAATAAATACGGCTTTAACAGGTTGCTCAAAAAGTGTCATTGCGAGCGCTTCTCAGCGAAGCAATCTTTAAAAATCAAGGGATTGCTTCGGCAAAAAAGCGCCTCGCAATGACAATTGTGGAGTTTTTCAGCATCCTGTTAAGATATGTTCAACCCAGCAAGAAATCAAGCTCAATCTGCCGGCAATGCGGGATATCAGGAAATTTCATTGCACAGCGAACCATTAATCTAAAGTTCCGCTCGCCTCCGCTTTCTTCTCCGGCTTTTCTTTTTTCGGCAAATCCGGATTCGTAAAATCCGGCAAAGTATCGCCCCAAATGAAATGGTTGAACCAGGCCAGATTGTGTTGCATCACCGCGCGCATGGCTTTGGGTTTATTGATGCCGTGGCCGAAGCCTTTGTAAACCACCATCTCGGCCTTCACGCCGCGATCTTCCAAGCCCTGGCGCAATTCATACGCATTGGCAATCGGCACGCGTTTATCGTTCTCGCCGTGTTGAATCAGCGTCGGCGTAGCCGCCTGCTTGAGGTAAGTCATCGGCGAAGTTTTTTGATAAATGGCCGGATCGTCAAGCGGATCGTCGTCGAGATATTGAATCGTGAACGGCGTGATATCAGTGTTGTAATAATACGTCGCCCAATTCGAAATGCCCGCGCCCACGGAAATCGCCGCGAAGCGAGTCGTTGACGCCGTGAGAAACGCGGAGATGTAGCCGCCCTGGCTCCAACCCATGCAGCCGACTTTCGCCGGATCCACCCAGCCTTTGCCGATCAGATAATCGACGCCCGACAACACGTCCCACGCATCGCCGACGCCCAAATTGCGCAAATTGAGTTGGCGGAATTTCTCGCCGTAACCGGCGCTGCCGCGATAATTCACTTTGAGAATGAGCGCGCCGCGATTGGCCCAAATGTCGCTCGGATAATATCGCGCATCCGGCGCCAGCAAAATGGGGCGATCGATGCCCGTCGGCCCGCCGTGAATGATGCACAACAGCGGATATTTTTTCGCCGGATCGAAATCCGCGGGCTTGATCAGCACGCCTTCGATCATCGCACCGTCTTTGCTCTTCCACGCAATGACTTCGCGCGAGCCGAGCATGAATTTTTGCGCCTGCTCCGTCATGTTGGTCAAAACCCGTGGCGAAAAATTTTGTGCGTCCGTGACAAAAACTTCGTTGAGCGCCGTTGCTGTGCTGGCAGTAAAAGCCAGCCGTTTGCCATCGCGCGTCAGTGAGAAAGCGCCGGCCATTAAATGGTCGGGAGCGGAAATGCGTGTGACTTTGCCGCTTGCCGGATCGACGCGAAAAAGGTGCGAGGCCGTTTTCTGCAAGGCCGTGAAATAAACGCCATCGACATTCCATTGCACCAGCCCCGGCTGCTCATCGAAATTTGCGGTGATGGAACGCGGCGCGCCGCCGTTGGCGTCAACAATCGCGAGCCGCGTGTTGCTGGAATAATATTTCGGATTCCCCATTGCCGAGGAGAAAATAATTTGCGTGCCGTCCGGCGACCAATCCGGATTGTTGTCGGGGCCGGCCTGCGCCACGATTTTTTTGATCGCGCTATCCGCGAGCGTTAAAACATAAATATCCGCCGTGCCGCTTTGAATCAGGTCGGGATTGCGCGTCGCGCTAAACGCGATCTTCGTTCCATCCGGCGACCAATTAAAATTGTTGACGCCGTTTTCGCATTTCGTCAATTGCGCGGCCTCGCCGCCATTCGGACGAATCACGAAAACTTGATTTTTGTCGCCAACGCGCGTGCTGAGAAACGCCAGCCATTTGCCGTCGGGCGACCAGCGCGGGTTGGTCGAAGATTTCTCGCCGCGCGTCAGTTGAAAATTCTCGCTGCCGTTGGCGTTGACCAACCCAATCTGCGTGACAAAGGCATCCTGCTTGAAATCGCTCTCATTGATCGTGTAAGCGATCCAATCACCCTCCGGCGAAATCTGCGCGCCGCCGATGGATTTGACCATGAGCAAATCGTCAATGCTGGGCACATGGCGTGTATTATTTTGCGCAAAGGCCGAAGAGAGAATGAGAGATAACAAAACAACAAGACGTTGGCTCATGATTGCTCCTTTTTGCTTAAAAGTAGGATTGGTCAATTGGGCAAATCAAGTTTTTCGCGAACAAGCTGACGGAGTTGTTCCATTGCTTTGATTGCACCTTGGCGTCTGCTTTCGAGGCTGATTCACCAGGATAACGATAATGCACAGCGAATTTTGTCAATAGCGCTAAAAGCGGCTTCTCTAATTCTAGTGAGGAAAAATTTCAAGCATTTTTTGCTTCACTAAAAATCAGTTCAAATATCAACAAAAGCATCAAGGTTTCTTGCCCGCAACCCAAGCCGGAACGAAATTTGAATTCACCAGCCATTGCACCGGTTTGATCATCGAATTGATCGCGGCCGTCATGTGCGCAAAATCGATATGGGACAAATCATCATTGGGTTGGTGATATTCCTCATGCAGGCCATAGCTCGAAACGGTGTGTGCGATGATGCTGAGTTTGGCAAAGGCAAAATTATCGGAACGCTGGAAAAAATTCTCTTCCGGATGCGGATCGGCCACCAGCGCGGCGCCGTGCTTTGCAAGCTCCGGCCCTAAATTCGAGCGTTCATACCCGGTGAGCCACAGCGTGTTCGCTGGAACTTTTGCATCGGGGCGGCCAATCATTTCGAATTGCAAATCCGCAATGATTTGATTGAGCGGCACGGGCGAGTTTTTGATAAAATGCTGCGAGCCGTGGCCGCCGCGTTCTTCGCTGCCAAACAGCACGAAGTAAACAGTGCGCTTGGGCTTGGGGCCCGCGCCTAAAATACGCGCCAATTCCAATACTGCCGTGACGCCGGAAGCGTCGTCATCGGCGCCGTTGTAAATGCTGTCGCCGGACGCCGAACGTCCGACGCCGAGATGATCGAGATGCGCCGAAAGCACAATGGCTTCTTGCGAAAGTTTAGGGTCGCTGCCCGGCAACACACCGACCGAATTCCAAGTGTAATTTTTCTCAGTCGCGCCGGCTTGACCTTGCAGTTGCATTGGAGTGCCATCGGAAATTTGCTGCAATTGCTGCGCCGCCGCCGCGCTCAAAAAAATAACGTTGCGTCCATCGCCGTTTGCTTCGGAGGGGAGTTGCGGCAATCTCGCCGCGAGCCGCGACCAAAATTGTTGCCACTCTGGATTGACGGGAACAAGAACGGCGGCAGGTTTTTGTTCGACAATTGCGCCAATGAATTGGTTGAGCGCTTGCCGGTCACTGTTCTCCGGAGCCGTCAGCAAAACAAACGAACCTGGTTTGACCGGCACATTGCCGGCGAGCTTTTGCAAAGGCCCGCTAAATTCCGCCGAGCTCGCTTGCGCCAAGACAATCTCTTTGCCATGTGTCCATTCCATTGTTTTATCATGGAGAGAAAAACGCAGACGCGGCGCTTCGGCAAAAGCTCGCTTTGTTAGCGTGATGGTCTGCAAAAAAGTTTTCCAGCCCTTTGCCGCCAAATCGCCCGCCGGTTCGAGGCCAAATTGCCGCAGTTGCGCGGCGACGTATTGCGCCGCAATATGTTCGTGCTCCGTGCCGCTGCCGCGTCCTTTCAGCGCCTCGCCGGCGAGAAATTCCATGTGCGCGCGAACGTTTCTTTCTCGAATGGCGGGACTGTCCGTGGGTTCAATATAAACGAAGGCGCTGATAAAAATGGCAAGCAACAATACCGGCCATAATACTCGTTGCATGGATCGCTCCAAAATTATTTTAACCGACGGTAGAATTCATCGCCCGACGGAAACGCTTCTTTTGTAATAACGTAATAAATGGCTTCGAGATTATTGAGCCAAATGCGCTTCGCGAATGTCATCCCACATTTCTCCATCACGCGAAACGAAGCCGCGTTCGGCGGATCGACGCCGGCGTAAATGCGGTCAAATTGGTTTTCTTCAAATCCACAGCGCAACATCACGCGAGCGGCTTCAGTCGCCAGTCCCCGTCCAGCGTATTCCGGCGCGATGCTGTAGAGAATTTCGATCTCCGGCGGCTCGCCGAAAAAACGAAAACCGCAGAAACCAATCAATTCGGTTTTCTCTTTGAAAAAAACAGCCCAAAGGCCAAAACCGTTCATTGCGAAACTCTTGAGACTGCTTTCGACGACTTCGACAACTTGTTCGCGCGGAATGCGGAATGATGATATCGTCCCACAAATATTTTCGCACCTCTGGATGCGTCCAATGCCGGTGCAGCGCCTCAACATCATCCATTATGAACGGCCGCATGCACAATCGCGCGGTTTCGATTTGCATACTTGACCGTGTTATGTTATTTTCGACCTCGGACTTCGGACCTTATTTCAGCAACGGCAAATATTTCGTTTGCAGCACATTCAGGTGATGCAGCTCGTGGCCCGCCACGATATGCGTCAGCGCGCGTGCGGAAACCGGCAGATCGCTCGCGGTGCCGCGTCGACTCAGTGCGGCTTCATCAAGGCTACGGAAGAGCGCCAGCGTCGCCTGTCGCACTGCCTGAAATTCCCCGACGATTTCACGGAAAGACCGCGCGTCAAAATTGGCGGCGCGCACATAATCATCCTGCTCGAAACCCGGAATCGGCGTTTCGTCGCCGCGGCCAATGCGCAACGCCCGGTAGCTCATGATCCGCTCCGTGTCGATCATATGGCCGACCACTTCTTTGATGCTCCATTTGTCCGGCTCATAGCGCGTGAGTGATTGCGTTTCGGAAATTTTTCGCAACGTTGCGAGCGTGCGCTCAAATTGCTCATGCATTATTTTAATGAGATCGCCTGCCGGAATGAGAGAAATGTATTTTCCGTAGTACGGCGCATATTCCGTGGCGTCGGGACGGGATAAAATTTTGTCGGGCACGATTAAACTCTCCTAATATTTAATGATGAAGAAACTATCTCACTATCTTGATTTGCCGATCATAAAAAGTATAATAGGTAGTTTTTTCGTCGGCAACTCGAATGACTTTGCCCATGCGTAAATCGGTGACAAAGAGAACCTTGCCACGATACCATTTAGCAATTTCTCTTTCAAGATTTCGTCCTAACAGTTGTTCATCCAAAACAATCATACTGCGGGCGCTAATTTGGGAAGAGCTTTGATAAATTGCTTGTTAACTACAGTGACCGCCTCGATAATTGCTTCGCGTGAGACCCGGCCACGATATCCTTTGACAATTTCGTCTATGTCTTCGCCGGCGGCTAACCGTTCAAGAGTTCCCGTTATTTCGATGCGTGTATACTTAAAAGTAGGACGCCCTCTACAAACATCAATGGCGCGGACCACGTGTTTTCCTAATGGATAATACTGATAAAGCTCTCCACCAACCATTTCAGTAATTATTTTGCGCATATTCTAATTTCTCCTTGATGTTCTGCAAAAAATCACTTCGCCGGAATTAACAACAACGTCCCAAGCAGAATAACGACAAAGCCAATAATATCCAATAAAATACCGAATTTCATCATCCGAGGCAAGGGAATTAAACCGGAACTGTAAACAATAGCGTTGGTCGGCGTCGAAATTGGCAGCATGAAACCGAGCGTGGCGGCCATGGTTGCGGCCAGCGCGGGTTGCAAAGCGTTGGCGCCGGCCATCGCGATCACCAGCGGCGTGACCATATTGACGGAGGCGACATTCGAGGTCAGCTCGGAAGTCAAGGTAGCGATCATCGCGGCAATGGCGACCATTCCCCAATCCGCGGCAGGAATCCAATTCGCCACGCTTTGGCCGAGCGCCTCGGCAAGTTTGGTTTCAAAAACCATTTGCCCGAGCGCGATGCCGCCGCCGTAAAGCGCCAGCACCGCCCAGTCGATCTCCAGCGCCGATTTGAGCGTGATGGTAAATTCACGGTTTTTAAAATTGACCGGCAGCAAAAAGAGCAGAAAGGTGCCGAGCAGCGCGGCGACGCTTTCGGGAAGGTATTTGGAAAAACTTTTTGTAATGAGATCGTTCTCACCGTAAATGATGGCTAAAATTCCCGGCGCCATCCACAGCGCGATCGTAACGCTCCAGGCGATCAGCGTGTTGCGTCCACCAATGGAAAGTTTGCCGAGTTGGGTTCGTTCGGCAACGAGCGACTCGCGTACTCCCGACAATTTTTTGACACCGGCCGGACATAGAAAATTTAAATATGAAAACAAGATAAAATAAAGAACAATCGTAATAGGCACACCAAAACGCATCCACTCAAAAAAGTTAATCTGGCGACCGAGTTGTTTTTCAATAAAGCCCAACCCGATCAAATTCGTCGGCGTTCCCACCGGCGTCGCCAATCCGCCAACTGAGCCGGCAAAAGCGCAAATCAGCATCATCGCGCTGGCGTATTTAGCGCTTACCGCTTCGGGATGAAGTCGCCGCATTGTGTTGATGATGGCCAACCCAATGGGAAACATCATCGCCACCGTGGCGGTGTTGGAAATCCACATCGAGATGACGCAGGTGACGGCGCCGTAGGCAAACAGAATGCGACTCGGACTTTCACCGACCCAGCGATGCGAGAGCACGAGGTAGGCAAAGCGCCGATCCAGCCCGTGCAGATTGATCGCCCGCGCCAGTACAAACGCGCCGATGAACAAAAACATAATCGGATCGGCAAACGGCGCAAGCGCCTTTGCCGCCGGCGCGATGCCAAGCAGAATAACGAGCGTCGGGCCGAGCAACCCCGTCACGGCTAACGGCAGCGCTTCGGTGATCCACAGACACATCACCAGTCCCATCACCGCCGCGAGTTTGTGCGCGGCAGGACTGAGATTCGGCATCGGCCAGAGCAAAAGAGCGAAAAAGATAAAAGGCGCTAAAATGAATCCGGCGCGCCCGCGCCATATTTCAAAACGGGCTTCGGCGGCGCTGATTTCAAATGGCATGCGGTGAAAAAACCTGTCATTTCGTAGAAATCTTTTTAGAATTTAAGTTAATTGTCAAAAACAAAAAAGATTCTTGCGAATGACATTTCCTTTCATTAATTGTAAAAGTCAATACCATAAAAATTGTTCAACGGCTTGATTGATTTTTTTTTCATCCGTTGGCCGCTTTTATCCGCTGGGCATATCCGTCTTTGTTATGTAAGTCCGTGCGCTTTCTTTATTCTCCGAATCTGATTCAAATGTAAAATATCATGCGCCGCAACCATTTGCAAAATTTTGCGAACGCTTTCCGGCCCACGCTCGCTGTGCATGCCGGAGCGCTCCAGTTGCGTTTTATTCAATCCTCGCAACATTTTTAAATTAGCCGCGCGAAGCACGCGAATGATCTCCAGCGCCTCGCGCAAATCCATCTCATGATAATTGAGATGGGTGGCCCACAGATCCTGATCGTAGCCTTGAATGTCCGGCGTCGGTTGCGCCAGAATCATCCGCATGCGATAGCGCGACACCACTTCGGAGTCGGCGAGATGCTGAATCACTTGCAGGATCGACCATTTGCCCGGCTGCTCGGGGCGGCGCAACGTGGCATCGTCGATTCCGGCAATTTCGGCTTGCAGCGCGGCGAACTGCTGCGATTGCACTTCAAATGGATCGCGGTCTCCGAGCAAATCCATCAACAATTTGACATACGCGGCGGCGTTGTCCCGGGCTTGACTGGCGGGGTTGCTGAATGAAGCCATATTTTTCCTTATTGAGTTAACGTAGCGCGGACGAGCCGCAACCAAACAGATTAAAAAACTGCCCAACGGATAAACAGCGACCAACGGATGCCATCTTCAATTTTCCCGCGGATTGAGGAAGCCTACAGATAAAAGCTTTATCGGCGAGTTTCTTCAATCCGCGGGAAATTATTGAGTTTTGCATAAGTAATGTTACATCCATTTCCAAGATAAATCTGATGCGTGTATACAGGCCCGAAGGAGTTTTTGAGAACCACCTGTCTTTCTAATTGATGCCGTCAGCATTTTTTCCAG
>Ga0247727_10013664_pt1 | contig 13636 bp, 10 predicted proteins | sample WisWelCaveWW1625_FD_202498 | JGI IMG/M metagenome (GOLD analysis project Ga0247727, IMG submission 202498) | Biofilm microbial communities from Wishing Well Cave, Virginia, United States - WW16-25 | ecosystem: Environmental > Aquatic > Deep subsurface > Groundwater > Cave microbial mat | place... | reverse complement strand
CCAAGCCCGGGCAAAGCCGGTTATCGAACGAGGCTCCGTTGACCACCGCGGCGATCACGGGGTTGGGCGCCTGCGCGCTGGCCACGGCTGTAACCAACACGATAAAGATGGCGGCCTGAGAGTAGCGCATGTCGGATCATAGCGCGAAAAACCAAGTTCGGTTTTCGACGACCGCTCCCTCTGGGTCACGGCTCGGCAACTGCCTAGAGGCGCGCGACTCCAGTCAGCGGGCCACGCGGAACCCGACGAACAAATCCTTGAACGGCGGCGGGTGGAAGTTGCGGTAGTTCACCTTCAGAAAGTCCGGTTCGTTCGCCCACGAGCCGCCGCGGACCACGCGGTACAGGTGCAGCTCCTCCTGGACCGGGCGCCCGTTGAACGTCGGGACATACCAATCGGCGACCCATTGCCAGACGTTGCCGGCCATTCCGAACAGTCCGTATCCATTCGGCTTGCCGTAATCGACATTCTCCAGCGTCCGGTTGCCGCTCCATTTGCGGCCGTAGGCAGCCAAGGAGGGATCCACCTGGTCGCCCCACGGGAACGGCTGGCCCTTCAGGCCGCCACGGGCGGCGAACTCCCACTCCTCTTCGGTCGGCAGCCGGTAGGGCTCGCCGGTTTTCTTCGACAGCCAGCCGCAGTAGGCAACGGCGTCGTCCCAGGAGACGTTGACCACCGGCTGGCGCGCGATCTCGGCGGGGAACCGGCGGCCGGCCCACAATCGATACTTGCCGGCGAAGCTGTTGGTTTCGGGCGACGGATGGCCGGTTTCGTCGACGAACCGCTGGTACTGTTCGTTGGTGACCGGGTGCCTGGCGAGCCAGAAATCGGCGATCTTCGGTTTGTGGACTTCCTCGTGGCTGACGGTTTCGCCGATCGGGCAGTCGCCGCCGGGAATCCGCACCATTTCCGGCTGCGCCAGCAGTGGCGCAGCCAGAAGGAGGCTGGTCAGGAATCGATGCCGTGACCGTTTCCTTAGGTGAGCGACGAGCCGCCGTTCCGCCACAGGCGGCATGCGGTCGGCCCGCCGGCCGCCGTTAAGAAAACGCTTTGGCAACCGCGGTGCCCCCGTTGACGATGGCAATCGGGCGGCCTTCCGGCGTGTGGTTGACGCGATGGAGATCGACGCCCAGCGCGGTGAAGATGGTCGCCGAAAGATCCTCGACCGTGATCGGATCGGAGGTGACTTCAGCGGCGTTCCTGTCGGTCGAGCCGATGATCTGTCCGCCGCGGATTCCGCCGCCGGCCAACGCGACGCTGAACGCCTTCGGCCAGTGGTCGCGGCCGGCGTTCTTGTTGACCTTGGGCGTGCGGCCGAACTCGCCGGCCTGGACGACCAGCGTGTTCTCGAGCAGCCCGCGCTGCGCCAGATCCTCGATTAACGCACCGAAACCCTGGTCGAGCGGCGGCAACAGCTTCTCCTTGAGCGACGTGAAGTTGTTGGCGTGCGTGTCCCAGCCGCCCATCCACAGGCTCACCGCCTTGACGCCCTTCTCGACCAGACGCCGCGCCAGCAGCAGCCCCTGGCCGACCGGCGTGCGGCCGTAGGCGTCGCGCACCTTCTCCGGCTCGCGCTGGATATCGAAAGCGTCGAAGACTTCCTTCGAGTAAATCATGCTGTAGGCTTGCTCGACCGACGGGCCGTAGCTGGCGATCTTGGTCTCGGAATCCGCCCGCCGCCAGGCGTCGTTGAACTCCTTCAGGATCTCCTGCCGCCGCGCCACGCGTTCGAGCGTCACCCCCGGCGGCGGAACCAGGTCGCGCACTCTCCAGTTCTTCTCCGACGGATCGCCCGCCATGAAGGGATCGTGGTGAGCGCCCAGGAAGCCCCCACCCCAGCCGCGTTCGACAGGCTTCAGAACACCCACATAGGGCGGCAGCGCGCCGCGCGAAGCCTTCTCCTTCACATAGACCGAGCCGAACGAGGCGAAGTCCATGTTCGGCACCGGCAGCACGCCGGTTTGCAGGTATCGGCTCGATCGCTCGTGGCTGCCAAGATCGACCGAAGTCACCGAGCGCAGAATGCAGAGCTTGTCGGCGACCAGCGCCGTCTTCGGCATGAGCTCACACACCTGGATGCCGGCGACGCGGGTCGAGACCGGCTTGAAATCGCCGCGAATGTCCGCCGGCGCGTCAGGCTTCATGTCGTACATGTCCATGTGCGGCGCGCCGCCAGCCAGCCAGACGAAGATGAACGACTTGTCGGCCCCCTTCTTCTGCGCCGACAGGAACCCCGGCAAACTCAAGCCGCCGAGGCCGAGCAACCCCAGGCGCAGGAAGTCGCGCCGCGCCGCCCCGTCACAATCGAATTGAAGTGACATCTCGCCCCCCCCTCAGTGATTGAAGACGAACTCCTTCGAATTCACTATACCCCAAACGATGTCCTCGAGGATCTCCCGGCGGTCCGGAATCTTCGCGACGCGCGTCAGCAGCCGGTCTTTCTCCGAGGGCGCCGGTCTGCGCGCATAGGCGGACAGGAAGATCTCCTCGATGATCTCGCCATCGGTCCTCGCCGAGTACACCCATCCGGTCAGCCGGCCCTCCGGATGGGTCATCTTGCCCTGGACCTCGGGACCATTGACGAAGTGCAGCGCCTGGCTGATGGTGACGCTCTCTTCCCGGTCACAGATGACCAGCCGGTTGCTGCGCTCGAACACATCGAGGAAATAGGAAGGATAGCGGTTGTCGGGCAACTGCGCGGCCCGCCGGGCTTCGGGCCAATCCTTGAACCTGTCGGAGACGCCGGTGATCCGGGCGATGGCGTCCATGTACACTTCGGCCATCATGCGCTTCGGGTAGGAGCGCGCATAGTACTTGAAATCGAGCCGGTTGGTTTCGTTGACGCGACTGGAGTGCTGATAGGTGCGCGAGTTGACGATGAGGCGGATCAAGTGCTTCTGGTCGAAGTTGTGAGCGGACAGCTCGCGAGCCAACGCGTCGAGCAATGCCGGATGCGTGGGCGGGTTGGTGTCGCGCATGTCATCGACCGGCTGCACGAGACCGCGGGCCATCAGGTTGCGCCAGACGACATTCGCCATCGCGCGAGCGAAGTATGAGTTGTCCTTTGAGGTGAGCCAGTCGGCGAACGGAACGCGCCGGTCCAGGCCCGGCTCGATGTCGATCGGCTCGCCGCCGAAGTACCGCGGGATCGCCGCCTTCTTCGACACCGGGTGCAGCACGGCCCGGTTCGGCTCGAGGCGAAGGTCGAACTCCTGGGCGTTCTTGGTCGAAAACTCGACCACCTGCGAGAACACCGCGGCCAGCGAGTAGAAGTCGTCCTGAGTCCACTTCTCGAACGGGTGGTTGTGACACTGTGCACACCCGATACGGACGCCGAGAAACACCTGGCCCGTCTGGATCGCGGTCTCGATGGGCGTCGAGATCTTGTCGTAATTGCCCCAGTAGTTCGCCTCGCCGTTGGCGAAGTTCTGGCCGGAGGCGGTGAGCAGGGCGCGGGCGATCTGGTCGAGCGGGCGGTTGGCGGCGAACTGCTCGCGGAGCCACTTGAAGTAGGAGCGCACGCCGCCGACGCGATGGAATCGCGAATCGCTGCGCAGGCGGTCGGCCCAGAGCAATGTCTGAAGATCGGCGTACTCGGGCCGGGCCAGCGTTTCCTCGACCAGTTGCGCCCGCTTGTCGCGAGCCGTCGAGGCCAGGAACCGGCGGACGTCGGCGGGCTCGGGGAGAACGCCAAGCAGGTCGAGATGCAGCCGGCGGATGAACTCGGAATCCGAACAGACCTCCGCGGGGACGATGCCGAGCTCGCGCAGCTTGGCGTAGACCTCCCGGTCGACGACGTTGGCGGGCGCCGCCGGAAAGCGCGCCGGCAGCGGCAGCAGGGAGGCGCCGTACACGGCGGCGGCGAATTTGCCCGCGTATCGGATCATGATGCCAGCGTCACCGGTGGCTCCGGCGGCCGTCACCACGCCGCGCGGGCTGACCTTGAGCACGGAATCGTCGTTGCTCGAATAGACGGCCATGCCGCTGACATCCTCGCGCGACCCGTCGCTGTAGACGGCCGTCACTTTCATCGGAATCGCCCGCGCTTTCGCGCGCAGCACGCGGTAGGGCGGAGCGACATCAAGCCGGGTGAGCCGAGGCGCCTCCGGGTGGCCGAACGGCGCGCCGGCTTCGATCCAGCCGCGGAACAGGCGGTATTCGCGTGAGTCTTTCCTGAACCGCAACCCTCCGCCATGCTCCAGCGTCAAGGTGGGTTTGCGGAGGATGAGACTCTCGTCGATGTTGCCGACATTGACGCGACGGCCCGGCACGGCGGTGACCAGAGCGGCGTAATCGACCTCCGGCTCATAGCCGAACAGCGACAGCTTGAAACCGTTCTTGCCGACCGGCGAGCCGTGACAGACGCTCTGATTGCAGCCGGCGAAGGTGAGGACCGGGGCGATGTGGTTGGCGAAGCTCCAGCGCTTCGGCAAAACGTAGGCGGCGGGGTCGGCCGCGGCCACCGGCAACGAGACCGCCAGCAACAGTTCGAGGATCGGTCGCATCACGCCCCCGCTTCAGGATACTGAGAGCGGCGCGATTGGGTCAAGCGGCCCTTCCCGACCCTTCCCGACCGTATACTTGTTGCAGGTGGCGCCTTCCCTGCTTTTCCAGGCCTTGCTGATGGCCACCGACCCTCCCGCGCCGATCCTGTTCAAGGATGTGGCCGACAGCGGCGGCCTCGATTTCGTCCTCCACCACCATCCCACCGCCGACAAGCACCTGATCGAGACCATGCCCGGCGGCGTGGCCGTGTTCGACTACGACAACGACGGCCTCGTGGATATCTACTTCACCAACGGCGCCGCGATCCCGTCGCTCGAGAAATCGTCGCCCCAGTACTGGAATCGGCTCTACCGCAACCTGGGAGGCATGAAGTTCCGCGACGTGACGGAAGCGGCCGGGGTCGCCGGCTCCGGGTACTCGATGGGGGCGGCGGCCGGGGACTACGACAACGACGGTCACGTCGATCTGTTCGTCGCCGGCGTACGCGCCAACATTCTGTTCCGGAATCGGGGCGACGGAACGTTCGAAAACGCCACCCTCAAGGCGGGCATTCCGGGCGGCCAGTGGTCGGTGGCCGCCGGCTGGTTCGACTACGACAACGACGGCCGGCTCGACCTGTTCGTGGTGAACTACCTGGACTGGTCCCCGGCATTCAACCGCTACTGCGGCGATCGCGCCGGAAACGTCCGCGTCTACTGCCACCCGCGTTTCTTTCCGGGACTGCCGAACACGCTCTATCGCAACCGCGGGGACGGCGCCTTCGAGGACGTGTCGCGCGCGTCGGGAATCGGCGAACATCCAGGCAAGGGCATGAGCGTGGCTTTCGCCGATTACGACCAGGACGGGTGCCTGGACGTGTTCGTGACCAACGACACGCTGCCGAACTTTCTGTTTCGCAATCTCGGCGGCGGAAAGTTCGAGGAGTCCGGCCTCCAGGCGGGCGCGGCGCTGGTCGACACCGGCAAGCCCGTCTCGAGCATGGGGACCGATTTCCGCGATTACAACAACGACGGGCTGCCCGACATCGCGGTGACCGCCCTTTCCGGCGAAACGTTCCCTTTGTTCCGCCATGCCGGCCAGGGGACATTCGCGGATGCGACCTACTCGAGCCGCCTGGCACAGGCGAGCCGCAAGTTCAGCGGGTGGAGCATCGGCCTGGTGGATTTCAACAACGACGGCTGGAAGGATATCTTTTCGGCGAACTCGCACGTCAACGACCGGATCGAAAAGTTCGAAGCCAGCGCCTACCGCCAGCCGAACACGGTGTTCGCCAACGCCGGAGACGGGACGTTCCGCGACGGCTCCCTCGTTTCCGGTTTGGGGGCCGCGCGCGCGCACCGCGGCAGCGGTTTCGCCGATTTCAATAATGACGGCCGCGTCGATGTCGTGGTCAGCGCGCTGGGCGAGCGGGCCGAACTGTGGGAGAACGCCAGCCCCGGCGCCGGCAACTGGATTGCCCTGAAGCCGACCGGAACCCGCGGCAATCGGGACGGGATCGGGACCCAGATCCGGATCGGCGCTCAGCACAACATGATGACGACCGGCTTTGGGTACGCTTCCTCGAGTCATGCCGGAGTCCATTTCGGCCTCGGAGCGGCGAAGACGATCGACGAGATCGACCTGCGGTGGCCGAGCGGCGTCCGGCAGGTCTTGAAACAGGTGCCCGCCAACCAGGTCCTGAAGGTCCGCGAGCCGCCGCGTTGATGCCTCAACAGGCGTCGAGCAGTTCCCGGTAGACGGCCCAGGTTTTCGCCGCCGCGTCCTGCCACTGAAAGCGCCCGGCTCGCTCGCGGCCCCGCCGGATCAGCTCGGCGGCCAGGGGCGGCTCTTCGATCAAGCGGCGCAGCGCGGCCGCAATTTCATCGACGTTCTCCGGATCGACCCCGAGCGCGGCATCGCCGGCGACTTCAGGCAGCGCGGAGCGATTCGAGGTCACCACCGGGAGTCCGTGCGCCATCGCCTCGAGGACCGGCATGCCGAACCCTTCATCGAGCGACGGGAAGGCGAAGACGCTCGCCGTGCGGTAGAGTCGCTCGAGCTCGGCGGCGGACACGTAGCCACGCGTCTCGATCGCGTCTCGTCGAGGGCTCGAGTCGATGCGTGTCCGGATCGCTTCGCCGCCATAGCCGAACGAGCCGGCAATCACCAGCCGCCAGTCTTCCGGCAGACGCTCGAAAGCTTCGACGACACGCACCGTGTTCTTTCGCCGCTGGACGGCGCCGACGGTGAGGATGATCTTCCGGCGCGGAAGTTCCCCGGTGAGGGACGGCAGGCGAACGCCGTGCGGAATCACCCGCAGGCGGCCGCGCTCGACCCCCAGCAGGCGCTCGACCTCGCCGCCGGTGAACTGGGACACGGCAATGATCAGGTCGGACCGCGCGGCGGCGTCTCGCGCCCGCGCGGCGAACCGGGCGCGGAATTCGGGAGTCGAGTAGTCGCCCGTCAGCACGAACAAGTCGTGGAACGTCGTAACCGAGCGGCGACATCGCGCCGCCGGCGCCCGTTGGTTGAGACCGTGAAACAAATCCGCGCCAACGGCCCGCGTCTCCCATAACAGGCGGCGATAGCAGTTCGGCGGGTGAGGCGACCCGAGGGATCCGAACCAGCGCCGGGGCCGATAACACCAGAGGAAGGCGGTCTCGGGCCGCAGCGCGGCCAGAGCGTCGAGAATCTCGCGCGAGTAGACACCAACGCCCGTGCGGTTCTCACCAACGCTGTAGGTGGCGTCCAGGGCGATCTTCAACCGGCAGCCTTGGCGCCGGCTTCGCGACTCACATCACCACCGAAGACGGCCGCCTGAAGGTCATTCTCGCACAAGCTGCGCCGCGCCTCTTCCATCAGATCCTCGAGCGTCCGATCCGGGCCCGGCCTGGCGCCGGCCGCCCCGAAGCGCACTCTGGGCGGGCTCTGGCCCGGCTCACCGGGGCTATTCCCGACAACTCGCCGCTCGATCTCGCGAATCCAATGCCGTCCATCCTGGCCATTCCCGAAAGCGATTGCGGAGAAGCACCGCTCGCCGGTGCGCGCGACCACATCGGTTTCCAGAAACAACTCGCGCAGAATTTCGGCGACCCGGATCAGCGCCAGGTCGCGTTGCCAGCCGTCCTCGAAGTCCCCCACCCCGTCCACCTCGACGAGCAGAAGCAGCATATCGCCGCCCATCCGGCGGGCGATCTGCCAGTGTCGCTCGGCGAGATTCAGGAAACCGCCCGCGTTGTAGAGACCCGTCAGCTCGTCGATCATCGAGAGACTGCGGTGAGCCGCCAACAGCCGGTTCCGCTCGATGGCGCAGCCGAGCGATCGCGCCAGCGGCAGGCAGTCCATCTCCGATTTGATCAGGTAGTCTTGCGCGCCGTGGCGCACCAGGCTCTGCGCCAGAACCTCGTCGTCCTCGGAAGCCAGTACGATGACCGGCGTATCCGGCGCCTCAGCCTGCACCCGAAGAAACGTGGGTAAACCGTCGCTGTCCGGGAGGGTCAAGTCGAGCAGGATGGCATCGAAACGACGCCCGCCGAGCAGCTCGATCGCCTCTCGCAGTTCGGCGGCGACCACCAACTCGCAGGCCTGCATCCAGCTTCGCCGGTACCGGGCCTCGCCGATCTCGGCCACCGCCTCTTCCGCCAGCAGCACATCTTCGGGATCGTCTTCGACGAGCAATACTTCAAGCGGCCTGTCTTTCATAGGAAGGCGGCGCGTCCTGTGCGCTGCTAAGGAATTGGTGGGCGCGACGCTCGGAGCCTCTCGCGGGAATTGGCCGCGGTCCCGCTCAAGCGCCGAGCTGATACTCCTTCAACTTGCGATAGAGCGTCGTCCGGCCGATGCCGAGCAACTGCGCGGCTACTCCACGATCCCCCCTGGTGTAGCTCAGCGCCTCGAGAATCGCCATCTTTTCCATTTCCATCAACGGCAGGATCCCGCCGGACGGCTTCGTACTGTCGGGCCCCGCCTGCCAGGCCGGTCCGGGCGACGCCTGCGCGGCCGCCGCCGACATGGATTGCGGCATGACAGGCGGAAAGAATCGCGGATGCTCTTGCGCGGTCCGCTGGGTCTTGAAGTTTCGTAAAGGACTGGGCAGATCCGCTGTATCGAGCAGCGGGCCGGAGTGGATCGCCACCATTTGCTGGATCGAGTTCTCCAACTCCCGCACGTTCCCGGGCCATCCATAGCCCAGCATGACTTCGCGAGCCTCCCGCGTCAGCTCATGACGGCGGCCATACTTTCCGAGGAAATGTTCAATGAGCGGCGGAATGTCCTCCGTGCGTTCGCGTAACGGCGCCAGCTTGATGCTCACCACGTTCAACCGGTAATAGAGGTCGCGCCGGAAGTTGCCCCGCTCGACCTCTTTGGTCAGGTCGCGATTGGTGGCCGCGATCACCCGGAAATCCGATTTTCGCGGCGCCAGCGATCCGACGGGCCGATACTCTTTCTCCTGAAGCACCCTGAGGAGCTTCGCCTGCAACTCCAGCGGCAGCTCGCCGATCTCGTCGAAGAACGCCGTGCCCCCATTGGCCACTTCAATCAGACCCGGCTTCGGACCTACCGCCCCGGTAAACGCGCCCCGGGTGTGCCCAAACAACTCGCTTTCCATCAACGGGCCGACCAGGCTCGAGCAGTCGATCGTCACGAACGGTCCCTCCGGCGCCAGATCATGCAAGGCCCTGGCGACCAGCTCTTTGCCGGTCCCCGTTTCCCCCAGGATCAGTACCGGCCATGGACCGGGTGCGACCTTTCTGATCAGTCGCAGGGCTTCGCGCGTCCGAGGCGATTCGCCAACGATCTCGTGATCGCTTTGCGATTGCCTCTGTGCGACCCCAGTTGCCGACTCCATGTGCCCCGTCCCTCATTCCAGCGGCCGGCTTTGTCGCCGGTGGATTGGCACGGGGGCCCAGAAACTCGGCTCCTCCGGCGAGTGGCCGCAAATAGTTAGTGTGACGACTAAGGATAAAATCTAAACCAGAGTGCCTGCCATGGCAAGACCGCAGGGGAAGGGGACTGTAAGGGAAAGAGTGGAGCCGCACACCCCACCAGCGGGGGTAGGGTTATAGTACCGGGCTACGGCGGTCCGTCTGCCCGGATTACCCATCCTTCGTACCCGCTCTGGCGCAGCCGCTCCATCAGCCGACGCGCTTCTGGTTCCGATCCACGACCCGCGTACACCCTCCACAATGGCTCCCGGCCGGCGACACGCGCCGGACCGAAGCGTGGTTCGATGCGGCGGCGCAGTTGCTCGGCCAGCTCGCGACTGCGGAACGCTCCGACCTGCACCGTGAAATCGCCGGCAGCCGTCGGCGCCTCGAGGATTTCGACTCGCACGCGCGCCGTGCCGGGACCGATCATGCGGAGCGCGCGCGCGGCCGCGCGCGAGACGTCGATGATGCGGCCGTCGACGAACGGACCGCGGTCGTTGATGCGGACCTCGACGGAGGTTTCGTTGTCCAGATTGTCGACCCGCACGCGCGTTCCGAACGGCAGGGTGCGATGCGCGGCGGTGAGCCGCTCCATGTCGTAGATCTCGCCGTTGGCCGCGCGCCGGCCGTGATACGGATCCCCGTACCAGCTCGCCACGCCGGTCTCGATGGCCGCGAACGGGGCGCGGGGAGCGGAAACGCGAGCGGCGCGTCCGCCGCAGCCGGTCAGGGAAGCGGCCGCGGCCAGGAAAACAGTCGCGCGCCGCGCGCGAGCCCGGAATGGCGGTCGGAGGCGGATCGGCACTAAAACAATTCTATCTGGAAACGTTTTTTGCGCGCCAGCGGGGGCGGCGCGATTCGCCGCCGCTCCGCAACTTTCATTTTTCTCTTGACTTTCGCCGCGGATAACCTTATATATGAATCACACAGTGTGGTCCTCGTGATCACGCAAGTTTGATGTTAGGGAGAATCAATCGATGAAGACTGCAACCAAGAAAGCTGCAAAGAAAGCCCCGGCCAAGAAGGCCGCCGCGAAGAAAAAGAAGAAGTAGGCAGGCCCGCCGGGGATAGCAGCAAGCAAGGTTCGTTCATGGCCCCGAGCAATCGGGGCCATTTTTGTTTCTCCTCGCGCAGCCGCCGCGCTCAGCGGCGCACCAGAAACACGGCCACCTCGGCCAGCAGATTCTCCCTCCAGCGCACGGCGCGCTGTCCGGCCAGATAGTAGCCGCGCTCGATCGTCCAGTTCTGGTTCGCCGCCAGGCTCCGGAAATCGTCGATCGTCAGGAAGTGGATGTTGGGCGAATCGTACCACTCGTGCGGAAACAGGACCGTCCTCGGCGCCCGGCCGCTCACCAGGTGCGCCCATCGCACGCGCCAGTGCCCGAAGTTGGGAAACGCGACGACGCCGAACCGGCCGACGCGCAGCATCTCGCGCAGCACCTTCAGCGGCCGTTGCATCTCCTGCAACGTCTGGCTGGCAATCACGTAGTCGAACGCCTGGTCCGGGTAGTGTTCCAGGCTCTCCTCGATGTCACCCTGGTAGGCCGAGACGCCGCGGGCGATGGCGCGCTGCACCCGCGCCGGCTGAATCTCGACGCCATGCCCTTCGACGCCCTGATTCTGCGCCAGCCACTCCAACAGCTCTCCCTCCCCGCAGCCCAGGTCGAGCACGCGAGTGCCCGGCTCGATGATATCGCCGATGATCGCGTAATCGCTGCGCCCCAGGATCTCGCCGACCAGCGGCCGGCGGCGGGCGGGAGCCTGCGTCATCCCCGGCGTTCCTGAAGCGCGGCGCGGGATGTCGCGCCGGGGGCGCCCGCCGGTCGCGCGGCGGCGCGGACGGCGCTGGCCAGGAAGCCCCGCACGATCTCGCTCTGCTCGCCCACCTCGACCAGGAACGCGTCGTGGCCGTATTCGGACGGCAGAGCGCAGTAGGCGACGTCGCGAACCAGGCTGCGCAATGCATTGACGATCTCCAGCGATTGGTAGCTCGGATAGAGCCAGTCGGACGTGAAGCTGATCACCAGAAAGCGGGCTCTGGAGCGCTCAAGCGACGCCGCCAGGGACGGGAAGCCGCCGGTCAGGTCGAAGTAGTCCTCGGCCTTGGTGATGTAGAGGTAGGAGTTGGCGTCGAAGCGGTCGACGAACTGGCTGCCCCGATAGCGGAGGTAGCTCTCGACTTCGAAATCCACCGAGAAATCGAAACCGAGGACGTCCTTTTCCCGCAACCGCCGGCCGAACTTCTGCCGCATCGATTCGTCGCTCATGTAGGTGATGTGGCCGACCATGCGGGCCACCGCGAGACCGCGCGCCGGTCCCCGGCCGCCGTGGTAATCGCCGCCGTTCCAATCCGGATCGGCCATAATCGCCTGCCGGCCGACTTCGTTGAAGGCGATCTGCATCGCCGTATGACGCGCGGTCGAGCCGATCACGACGACCGACGCCACTTTCTCCGGGTAGCTCACCGACCACTCCAGCGCCTGCATGCCTCCCATCGAGCCGCCGGCGACCGACAGCAGGCGGGAAATGCCGAGGTGTTCGACCAGCCGGTTCTGCAACCGCACCATGTCGCCGATGGTGATCACCGGAAACGACATCGCGTACGGGCGGCCGGCCGCCGGATCGATCGAAGCCGGCCCGGTGGTTCCGCGGCAGCCGCCCAGCACGTTGGAACAGATCAGGAAGTACTTCCCGGTGTCGAAACCCTTGCCCGGTCCGATCATGTCGTCCCACCATCCGGGCTTACCGGTCTCTTTGCTCACGCCAGCCGCGTGCGCATCGCCGGAGAAGGCGTGCACGATCAGAATCGCGTTCGAGCGGTCGTGGTTGAGTTCGCCGTAGGTCTCGTACGCCACCTCGACGGGCGCGAGCGTAGCGCCGCAGTCGAGAGCAATCGAGTCAAAGCGGGCCAACTGGGTTTCCACGACCACGGGATTTCATGATAGCAGCCGCGTCAGCTCCCGGCGCAGTTGGTCGAGCGTCCGGCGGGCGCCGGACGAGCCGATGAGGTTGTTCATCTCGTAGGGATCAGACCGCAAATCGTACAGCTCATCCATCGCTTTCAGTTCGGTGTAATGGATGTACTTCCATCGCCCGGTGCGCACCGCCTGGTAGCCCATCCCGACCATGCGGGGAAATACGTTGTCGGAAAAGTGCTCGATGAGGAAAGAGCTGCGCCAGCCATCCCCGCGGCCCGCCAACAGCGGGGCGAGCGACCGCCCGTCCATCCCGGCGAGCGGTGGCGCGCCGGCCATCTCGATCACCGTCGGCGCCACGTCGATGTTCAACGCAAACTCCCGGATTCGGGCGCCGGCGCGGACCCTCCGCGGATAGCGGATGAGGAGCGGCATGCGGGCGCTTTCTTCGTAGGCGAGCCGGCGCTCATGGCTCAGGCCATGCTCACCATAGAAATAGCCGTTGTCGCCGGCGAAAACTATGCACGTATCATCCAGGCGGCCGGTGCGCTCGAGAGCTTCGAAGATCCGGCCCATCCCCTCGTCGACCGAGGCCAGCATGCGCAACCGGTTGCGGATCGTCTCGTCGTCGGTCGCTGTGGCCGGACCCAGCGGCGGAAGGTCAGCGATCTTCCGCAACAGGGCGGGCTTGCCGGCGGCGCGATCCCCGGCGTTCGGACGCCGCCGGATGGGCTCGGCGGCGTAGAGCGACTTGTGCCGCTCGGCGGGCCGGAAGATGCCCTCCCCGGACACGCTGCCGTCGTCGCGCTGGTCGAGGTCGGGATGCACGGCTTTGTGCGCCAGGTACAGGAAGAATGGCTTCTCCCGCTTGCGGCCGATGAATTCGACGGCGCGGTCGCTGAGCAGGTCCGTCATGTACCCGCGGGTCCGCGTCCGACGGCCGTTGTCGTTCAATTCGGGGTCGAGATATTCGCCTTGGCCTCGGAAACTCACCCAGTGGTCGAAGCCGGGCCGCGGCGAATCGTCATTGCCCATGTGCCACTTGCCGATATAGCCGGTCTCGTAGCCGCCCTCGTGGAGCCGCCGGGGAAACGTCATCAGGCGGTGGCTTTGCTCGACCCGCGCCGTGTTGTCGACGATACCGTGCCTGCGGGCGTACTGCCCGGTCAGGAAGCTGGCCCGCGAGGGTGAGCACAACGGCGTCGTCACGAAGGCGTTCGAAAAGATCGCGCCCTCGCGGGCGATGCGGTCGATGTTCGGCGTTCGGGCGAACGGGTGTCCGGTCGCTCCCAGGTCGTCAAAGCGCAG
>Ga0247727_10013663_pt1 | contig 13637 bp, 12 predicted proteins | sample WisWelCaveWW1625_FD_202498 | JGI IMG/M metagenome (GOLD analysis project Ga0247727, IMG submission 202498) | Biofilm microbial communities from Wishing Well Cave, Virginia, United States - WW16-25 | ecosystem: Environmental > Aquatic > Deep subsurface > Groundwater > Cave microbial mat | place... | reverse complement strand
GAGATTGCCATCTTATTTTTTCCGGAAATACGCGTCGTCTTCAAGGACGAGACTCGACGAAGACGCCTGGTCATCGTGAACCTTCGCCGGTGCACTTCGAGACTCGGGTTGCTGAAGGAGATCAAGGAATTCTGTTGTCGTCACCTCCATTTCGTAGACGAACCGCGCGACGCGCGACACAAAGTAGTTGTACAGTGCATACGCAGGGATGCCAACAACGAGACCGAACACAGTCGTCAGCAGCGCCTCCCAAACACCACCAGCAAGATCGCCGGGATTAACGCTACCGGCCAGAGTCTCGATAGTCCTGAATGCGCTCACCATGCCGGTGACCGTCCCGAGAAACCCGAGCATTGGGCCAATCCCTGCAATACTCGCGAGAATGGCAAGATGTTTCTCCAGATGATACACCTCGGCCCTGCCTGCATCTTCGACGGCTTCTCGTACTTTTTCGGCACCCTGATCGTGTTTCACAATGCCTACACGGATGATGTTGGCAATCGGTGCATCTTTCTGGGAACAGAAGGTCAGCACTCCCTTCAGGTCACCGTGATGAAATATGCTCTTCAGTTTCATCATAAACTGGCCGACATCCATCTGGGCCTTCCGCAAGACGAGAACACGCTCGATCGTGATATACACCACGACGATCGAACATAAGAGGATGGGATACATAATGATGCCACCCTTGAGGAACATGTCCAGAAGATTCATCTCTCACCCCATGCAGGAAATTTGATGTGCGTGGAATAATGGATTGTTACGAACTGACTTTGGCCACAAACAGGCTTCCCTCCAACATTTTCTGCAATTTTTCTCTCTCTGTGTTCGCCTCGTTGCGCGTTGTGTACCGACCGACGCGAACTCGATACCAGGGTTCACCTGAGACCGCCTTCTCATCAACAAACGATGGAAATCCTGCTTGTGTCAGCTTCGATGACTCCTCATCAGCCTTCGCCTTGTTCAGCCACGCGGAAACCTGAACCGTGTAATTGCCGTCTCCAATGGGCATCACCTGGGGTACAGGCTTCTCAACTGGCGTCCTCTCCCGACTTTTGGAAGCATCAAGGGGCGGCGTGATGGTCGGCGTTGGAGTTGGCGTCTGTTCGGGGGGACCCTCTTCTACGATCGGCGTCTGGACAGGTTCCGGAATACTTTGCGCCGGAGTCACATCTTTCTTTCCCCACAGACGGATGACTCCGAAGTAGTTCAGGGCAAATACGCCTCCACCGAGAACGAGTAGCACGATGAGAACCTTTAGTACAGGAGACACCCCGCCTCCAGATCCTCCGCCGAAATCGCGCAGTGTTGGGGGTGCACCGAACGAGGATTCCGTTTCCAGGGGACGGGTTTCTCCTTCGTCCCTGAGATTAAGTTTTGGCATAGCAGTTACCTCCTTTGTAATGATGATAATCCTTGCAACGGTTGAACTGGTGTTTCCGTTCTCATGCTCCAAGAATTCAATTGGCGTTCGCGCTCCTCCGTGCAGTTTTCCCTTCGAAATATCACCATGAGAATCCTACACCAAGCGAAAGAGTGCGTGGAAGGCCGGCATATCCATCGAATCGCCTCTGGTCGGCATCGAGCAGATTGTGTATCACGAGCGCCGCTGTGAGCCTTTCGACGATTGGATATTCCGCCTCGACTGATAGCAATGCATATGACGGAAGGGAATGAGTGTTTCTCACATCAGTAAACCGCTTTCCGATAACCTGGAGACTCGGTGTGACCGCCAAGCCAACACCAAAACGATGCGTGTACAGCCCACTCACCAACAGTGCCGGGTAATACGGAATCGATTCTTCCGTCCTGGAGTTTCTGCTACCACGAACTTTCAGCGACGCAGCAAAATAGCCGTCCTCGGCAATATCAAGGTAGATGTCCCCATTGAACGAAAGCAGACGATTATTCCCAAAATATTCGGCAGTCCACACACCCGAGAACGCCGGATCGCTGTACATTGGATAGCTACGTACCTGCGTATAGTCGAACGAAACTCTCGTGCGTATGGTGTTCGAGATCTCACCCTCGGCGGCGAGTGAGAAGACATTGTAGTATTCCGGGTGACGGATGCGAACATCATTGAAGAGATAGGGATTGTCCTCAACCATGGCGAATAGCGTGGCTCGCCGGACATACGGTTCGAACCGGGCCGACAGAGTCAACCGCTGATTTGTGTACCACAGTACCCCAAGCATGGGGAAGGCTCGGCCGAGCCTCTTGGTATCCGAGCCCTGAAACAGATACGCCGAGCCACCCGCAACAATATCCAGTTGCCCCGCGACGCGATGCCGTACCGACAACCTTGCGTGAAAGAGGTACGGATCACTTGACGCTGAAGCGGCTGAATACGAATTCGACCACAGACCAATGCCGCCGGTGACTTCGAAACTCTTGAACTCTCGACCCGCGTTCAGTTCAATCCCGAGGATCGTTTCCCTCGAGGTGACACTGTCACTCAATGAAGCATTGTGAAGATGAACTGCCGACACGTACTGCAATGCACCCTGCGACGTGGATGAGAACGAAATATCCGATGCAAAGCGACCGAGCGTCCTGCGGCGATCAGGAGTTCGGGAGCCGAACAAGCGATAGGTTGCGCCTTGAATACGAGCGTTCCCCTGAAGCCTGCCTCCCCCGGCGAAGCTGGATCCTTCCGGGAGATAGAACCCGCCGCTGATCCCGCTATACCCTTTTCGGAAATCAGCATTGGGAATATGCCCCCCACTTGAAGTAAATCCCGCCTTCAGCAGAAAATCAGAGGTCGAGAACGTTTTCCCAAACCATCCGTCAAAGTACGGTGTTTGGAATGACCCGTACCCGCCGATGACCTTGCCGTTGAAACCTCCCGTTACAGGGGAGAATCCGATTTGCTCCTTTGGCGAGCCGCCCAGCTCCACGCGAGTGGACTCACGATACCCAGGTCCCTTCGTGCGTGTGGCCGCATCGAACACGTTGTACTCATCAACTGAAGTCTTCGAAAACACCGGAAGATCAATGATCTCTTTTCCCGTTATGACAAACTCCGGCAAATCGATCTTGGGAAGACGATCACTGCCTTTCAGGTCTAGAGAATCGCCCGGCAGAGAAACCTGTCGACGCGGGGGTTCGCGCTTTTCCTGCGCACAGACCGATACCACGACAATGAGCGTTGTCAGCCACCAGCGCGCAAGAAAGCACCACATATGTGGAACTGCACACGTCACTGGAGTTCCCTCATTTTCCGGTCAGCCTCTTGGCCAAACTGGTCCTCCTTATGAGACTTTAACACAGTTTGATAAGCTTCTCGTGCCTTGCCGCGATTAGATATTTTTTCGTAGCACTCTCCCATTGCGAGATAGGAACGGGCTATCCAATCTCTCGCCGAGGGGTAGACATATTTGACACGCAGCAAAGCCACGACGGCCTCTTGATACCTAAGCTGTTGAAACAGGGTTTCACCGATCCTGTACTGGGCTTCCGCGCCGACGTCATCTGTTCGCCGCCTCGCCACATCGGCAAAGGTCGCTATTGCCGAGTCAGACTCGCCCCTCGTCCGCCGCACCTCGCCCACGCCAAGGAGGCTCTTGTCTCCGTAGACTGTTCCCCTATACTTTTCCGCGACAAGGGCAAATTGAGCCTCTGCGTTTTTCAGCTGATTCGTTTCCCAGTACGCTCGCGCCTTTTCGTAGCCTGCCCGTATTGCCGACTCGCCTCCCGGAAACTTTTCGCTCAACCGGTCAAACACACTCACGGCCTCATTATACTTCTCCTGAGACGCATAGAGAAGTCCTAGTTCCAGCATGGAAACCGACGCCAATGCATTGGAAGAATATGAATTGATGACCGTATTGAACTCCCTGATCCCGCCATCGAGCTGCTTCAGCGCAATATAACTTTTGCCGATCCAATAGTGTGCGTCTGGAGCGAGAGAGCTGGATGGGAATCTTCGAAGGAACTCGTCATATTCCGCGATGGCCTTTTCGAATTCTTTCCGACTGAAGTAAAGGTCGCCTTTCTTGAACACAAGCTCATCAGCCATCGGGTTCCGGGGATTGCGTTTCACAAATTCATCAATGACCCTGACGGCATCCTGATCTTGCCCGAGCAGACGATAACAATACTGAATGCCATGAATAGCATCCGCAGCAAAACTACTTGAGGGGGATCTGTTCAAGATCTCTTTGTATGCCGTGATCGCCTCACTGTACAACTGCTGATTATAATACGAGTCGCCGATACTGTAGTACGCCTTCGGCACGAGCTCGCTCTTTGGATATTTCGCGGCAAGTGTTTGGAATTCCTTGATTGCTCTCTTATAATCTTTTTGCTGAAAGTGCACCCACCCTACGCCATACTGCGCATCATCGCACAAATCCGATTTGGGAAATTGTGTCAAGAATTTCTGGTACTCTTCGAGGCCTTTCCCAGGAGAGTCAGCTTTGACAAGGGACTGTGCAAGCTGGAACTGGGCGTAGTCAATGCCCTCTTCGTTTGGAAACAGACGAAGCGCCGAACGATATACCCCTCCGGCCTTATGATAGTCCTTCAACTCAAAATAACAATCGCCCAACCGCAGGTGGGCATCAACGCCATACTTGCTTTTGCTAAATTTCAGTGTGATCTGTTCGAAAGACCTCGCCGCTGCGGCGAAATCATTCATTCGGTAGCTTGACCAGGCCATGCCGTAGAGTGCGTCAAGGTATTTTGCGCTCTTCGGATATGAAGAAACAACCTTCGTGTAGTTTCCTTTTGCCTGATCCAATTCGCCCGTGTGATAATACGATTCCCCGAGCCAGAAGTATGCTTCGTCCGCCCTCGTGTGATTGGGATTCACTCTGAGAAACTCTGTAAACTTGCTCGCCGCCTCTTTGTGCAGTTTCAGTTTCGTGAGGCTCCAGGCTTCCTGGTACAGTGCGACAGCAACGACGTCAGCAGGAGTCCCTTTTGTTGTGACCGCAGAGGAGAACGCGCTGCGCGCGCGCGCGTAATCGCTCAGCGCGAGATAAGTCTCGCCGGACAGCCGGTACGTCTCACCAAGAACCTCGCTTGTTGGATAGTTCTTAATCAATTTGTCAAGTGTTTCCAACGTCGTTGCGTATGCCTTATCCTCATACATCATCACACCATACTCATAGAGGGCATTGTCCGAGAAGTCTCTGTTCGGCCAACGAAGAGGGACATCCAAGAATGCGCGTATCGCTTCAGGCCTCTTGCCAGCCAGCTTCAGCGCGACACCTTTGCGAAACAGCGCTGCATGAGCGACCTCGTCGGACTCCTCGGCGAGTTCAGCGAATAGTGATATAGCCTTAGCGTAATTGTTCTCTTTCAAAAACGTCCATCCGAGCGAATACTTCACTTCCCGCTCAAGGCGGTGACCCTTATATTTCCTGAGGAACAGCTCATAGTGTCGAAGTGCACTGAGATAGTCTTCGAGATGATAATAACTCTCCCCAATAATGAATTCGGCCTCAGCAAGAACATCCTGATCACTCATCTGCCCTTTTGCGGCACTGAGCGTTTCGATTGCCCTGCGGTATTGCTGGAGATTGTAATGACACTCCCCGATCTGCAGACGTGCTGCTGACGCGAGCTCGTGCTTCGGAAAACCTCTGAGGAGGTTTTGAAAGTTCTCCATTGCTTTGGTGTAGTCCTTCTTCCGCTCATACGTCCAGCCAATTGAGTACAACGCGTATGGGGCGAGCCGATTCCTCGGATAGTGTTCGAACGAAATCTGATAATACTTGAGGGCTTCCTGAAAGTTATCCATTTTGAAATGGCATTCTCCAACCCAGTATGCAGCCTCACCGGCCAGATCACTGTCGCTATAACTGGAAAAAACCTCCTTGAATTTTTCCGAAGCCTGAGAATATTCTTTGTTGGTGTAGAAGATCTCACCAATCCGGAAAAGCGCATCATCGCTCAGCGAGCTCATGGGATAATCCCGGACGAACGATTCGAACCGATGGAGAGCCCCACTAAGTTGGCCAAGGCTGTAAAGACATTCAGCACTCAAAAAATAGGTATCAACTCGCCTGGCGCTCTGAGGATATTTTTGAAGGAACTTGTCGAGTTCTTGGAATGCAAGTTGATATTGACCGTCCTTATGAAGACCATAGGCAAAAGCGTAATCCTGTTCCTCAGATAGGGACAGACGATCCTGACTGCTTGAAAAACTCGTAAAAACCATTAGCAGGATGAATGGCTTGAGGCTTTTTCTAGCCATAAGACAGCTAACTTAAAGTAAAGTGTTAAATGCTTCCCCTAGGAGCTTAATTTACGGGAAGGCATTTACTAAGTCAAGCATTATTTTCGATTCGTTCTGAGGGATTACGAGAGCAGAAGCCAGAGTGTTGCGGAGAACATCCCTCCGAAAATGCTGCATGCAAAGTTAACGACGTCATTCGTTATGAAATTATACGCACCGCTATGCGTGGTTGTACTCCCGCAATGCTCCAAACGTTCCGTAACCTTTTGACAACGCTTGCAGGTATATTCGGCTTGGAGCGTTGCCCCCATGAGGGAATCCAATAACCTTCCGGCACAGCCTCCGGCAACTATGGCGGCACTTGATGCAAAATGCTGTGCCGTTGTGAGCCACTACGAACTCAATGCGATAACCGCTGCCCGGTGAGCGCTGCGAAGAGTCCTAACGGAGAGACAGCACCTGAGCGTCCTGTCTCAACACGGCTGAAATCCGTGAGAATGCGTGGAGATGATTTCGAGAGAGTGCCCACCCCAGTGCCCCAGGTATCGGCGGTTGCAGAAGCTACGGAACCAAGGTAGGCTATGTAGAGAACATCTTTTTGAGTGTAGTACCAGAAGAGGACAATAAGAGCAGGAATGCCTCCATTTGCGGTTACCTGAGCTGCATCTCTGCACTCATCCTTTTCAAATACGGACTGTAGATCCGGCCGCACACTTTTGTTCACTTTGGAAAGAATGCTCGACGGAACAAAGAAGGCCAGGATTGGAATTACAAACAGCCACCCACCGAATCCAAACACGATAGATCCTAATACGAACTGTAAGACCGCCCCACCGGGTGTCAGGAACCTTAGCCCATAGGAAACCACGGCGACCCCCGACGCAAACACCATCCCCGCAACAATCTGATCGCTCATCCAGTTACAGCCGTCGAAAGAAGAGTGTTCGCTATCGCAAGTAAGGTACTTCGCCCATCGGCGAGATCCTTGTCGCGTCTATTCGCTATTCTGCTTGTTGGACGCTGAATCAGGCGGCGCCTGTAGAGAATCCTTTTCCATGCGTTGCAGACGCGTAGAATCGGTTGCCGGGAGAACACTATCAGCAACTTGTCGCAAGGTGTCTTGCACTGCCGATGTGTCCTCATGTATGTGCAATGGAGGCCGTGTCTCTGTTTCCTCCACTGCCTCTGCAGCCCTGATCGCCTCGCTGGCTCCTTCCTCGACTGCCCCTGATGGCGGCACGGGCAGCTTCGGCTCACTCGACGCGTCTCCTCCAGGAGCAGCAGGTCCTCGCTGCTTCTGTTCAGTGCCGATGATGAGCAAATCTTCCGGCGGTCTTCTGCGAGTTTCTTTTTGTTGGTCAAAGGACGGGGGTTGCTGGATCTGGAGTGAGTCGGCGGACCCCGGTGCCGGGGATTCCGGAGAGATTCCCGGCTGAATAAGCGTATAGTAACCTATCGTCCCTGCAACAACAAGCGTGAGAACGGAAAGGGCATACGCAGGAAGCAACGCGGGTCTCCTAAGGATCAAGGATTTCCGATGGCGGAATTCGTTTAGCCTCTGTTGCAATTGCGCATCAAAATACCATGGAGCCTTCAGTTTTTCAAGGCCTCTCAAGGCTTCCCCAAGTCTGTCTCTTTCCGGCTCTTTAGGACTTCTTTGATGGTGCTTGGCCATTATCAATCATCCCATATGTCTCTTAGCATCTCCTGCAATTGCGTGCGCGCCCGGTTGATTCTCGATTTCACTGTGCCGATGTTTAGTCCCGTCACTGCAGCGATCTCCTCATACGAAAGTTCCTGAATTTCACGAAGCACGATGACTTCTTTGTACTTCCCCTTCAGTGCATCGAGTGCCTTTTGAATGCGCTCCTGTTTCATCGCCGATTCGACCCGGAGATCGGTGCGGGCACTCTCGTCAGGTATTTCAGTCTCCCTCTCCTGCTCCTCCCTGTTCACTGGATTGAACGAGAACAATCCACGCAGCTTGCGTCTGCGCAACGAGGTTTTGGCCAGGTTCGTCGCAATGGTGTAGATCCATGTCGAGAACTTGGCAACTGGCTTGTACGCGTGCCTACGCCGATACACCCGCACAAACGTTTCCTGAACAACATCGTTGCACTCGTCCCAGTCACCGATGAATCGAAATACGAAATTTGTCAACTGGTCTTTATATCGCCCGACCAGCAACGTGAATGCGGCCTCGTTGTCTCCCTGGAACTCAGCAATGAGTTCTTCGTCGGTTTGATTGGCTAACGCTTTCGCCATCCCATCCCGGGCCGATTGTTTAACGCTTTGTAATGGAGATTGTTCCTTCATTGTTGGGCCTTTTTTCTCCGTCTCAGGAAAAGGCCGGATCCTCCTTGCTCATGACCTGAACCACCAGTAATTGCATGACCTGCTTGGGGTCCATAGGCGTCGTTTTCAATTGTTCATCAGCGTTGCATAACAGTTTCAAGGCGCGTTTGATCTGGCGCTCCGAGAAATAATTCAACGCATTTTGGTATTCTTTAATGAAAAACGACTTGACACCCGTTTCCCGCATGAGTTCCTCATGAGAAGTTCCCCGCGTACGCAAGTGATGTAGCTTCCAGAGAGAGACAAAGTACCGGGTCAGCATGATAATGATCCGTGGGGCATATTCTCCGGCCTCCAACATTCGTTCCATAATCTCGGAGGACAGACCGACATCCTTAGAACCGATTGCCTTCTGCAGAGCAAAAACATTATACTCCTTGGACATGCCCACAGCAGCTGCAACGTCTTCGGCGGCAATGGGCTTCCGTTCCCCGACAAAAATGTACAGCTTGTCCAGTTCACTCTGAATTTCCCGAAGTGACGGATTTACATATGCTGCAAGCAACTTTGCTGCCTCGGGCGATATCTCCTTCCCGTCCTGCTTGACCCGGGCCTCGATCCACCCCTGGATCCGATTTTCGTATAACGGTTTAAATTCCACGACCATCCCGACCTTTTTGGCCGATATGTATGGCTTTTTCCGCATATCAGCCTCTTCGGCATTCAGAACCAGCATCGTGCTAGACAAAGGATGTTCCAGATAGTCCACAAGAAGCTCTTTCTCCTGGTCCGACATTGAAAGCCTATCAAAATGGCGCACAATCACGACCCTTCGTTCAGCCATCATTGGATACGACAACGCACGAGCGAGGACATCGCGCACATTCGTCTCATTCCCGTACATGACGTCAAGATTAAACTCCCGCTCTATTGGCGCGAGAGCGGCATCGACAATCATTTGCGTTGCCTCATCACTGAGAAAATCCTCTTCACCATAGAAGAGATAGACCGGGAAGAAACGCTTCGAGGAGATCGCGTTTCGTAAATCGTCGTATGTGAGAGTCTCTTTCGCCATGCCCGCAATTGATTTCACAATTCACAAAAAACGAAATTCTAAAATCAAAATTCGAAACAAATCCGAAATTCGAATACTCAAATACACCAAACCTTGCAGGGTTTCGAGCTTCGCATTTTTCCCGCTTGAGCTTGTTTGAGATTTCGTCCTTGGGATTTCGAGTTATTATTTTTTCCCAGAACCGGTTCTTCTCATGACGACTTTTGTGATGACGACATCTTTGAGCGGTCGGTTATTTCCTGGCGAGGTTGGAACTTTGCCGATCGCTCTAACAACATCCATCCCCTTCACTATTTTTCCGAACACCGTGTGCTTGCCATCGAGCCATGGTGTCGGGACAAGTGTAATAAAAAATTGACTCCCGTTGGTGTTCGGGCCTGCGTTCGCCATCGACAGGATGCCGGGACCAGCATGCTTCAACGTATCGATAATCTCGTCTTCAAACTTTTTGCCGTAAATGCTCTCCCCGCCCATTCCTGTCCCACTCGGGTCGCCTGCCTGGATCATGAAATTGTCAATCACACGATGGAAAATAACGCCGTTGTAATATCCCTTGTTTGCAAGTCCGATGAAATTCTTGACCGTTTTCGGGGTCTCGTCGCTGAACAGCTCCAGCTCAATGACTCCCATTGATGTTTCCATCACAGCATGATCATGATGAACAGTCGTTTTCACTTTTCTTTCCGTTTTCTTGTCTTGAGTATGAACTGGAGCGGTAATGACTATGGCTAATATAAGAATCATTAGCGAAACCTTCCCTCCTGCGGGACTCTGTTGTACCATGACTGGATCCTTTCGTTATTAGAAGTAATAGGTAAATCCGAACTTCGCACCGACCCCGAAAAAATGCAGAGTCGTTTCCGTTCCGACCGCTCCAGGCGATTTTCCCGATCCGTTTGTGAGACTTCCGATAAAGTTCCACCGGAGTTCACCACCGAGGTAGCCGAAAAAACTATCACCAAACGATGTATTTGCTTCAAAATCTACCAACGTGCCGATCCCATTCCCACGAAAATGATCCTCTATGGTAGACAGCCTGCGTGTGAGTTCACCAAAATGATACCCTCCCCCCATTCCAACTCTCACGTTATAGACTCCCTCGTCTGCAAGAATGTACTGAAATATGAGCGAAGGCATATGTGTAACAAAGGTAAAATCGGAGGTCCCGAAAAACGCCGTTATTGAATATGATCCCAGCAGATACCCATATTCGACTTTCATCACCCAATCCCGTGAGAATGGAATCGCCGCCGCTCCAAAGAAGACGACCGCCGCCTTGAATTCCGACTCTCGGCCACCAATGACGACTGCGGCATTGACGAGGGTTACGATATCCTGCGCACTCACATAACTGACACCCATTCCTGCTGAGAAATTGACACGAGAAGAGGACAGGACAGTATCCGGTCTGACAGCACCAGGATCGGCTTGCTGGGACGAATAGCACCGTCCGGCGAGAAGAATCGTAAGAGAAACGAGGCTGCAGGTGTTCATCCGGACTGTTCCTCCGGCTTCGCGACCGCATCAGAAACTTTGATGTGATCATGGAGGAGATAGTATAAGCCCACGACTGTCACGCCAATGTAGGTCGCCGCGTGGGTGACGGTTGCGTAGCTGATCGCGACCGCGTCAGGGATGGAGAAGAGTTTCACCAGGGTCTGTGATGCAAAGAAATGATACGCCCCTGTTCCACCCGGCGTGGGAACCGCAAAGCCGATGCTCGAAATAGTCAAGAGAACGAGAGCTGCCCGGAATCCGAGGAGATTCTGGAGGTCGAACGCCCAGAATGCGGCATACAGCATCAACATGTATAGCAGCCAGACAAGGCAACTAAGGATAAGAATCCGGAGAAAATTCGCAGGACGCTTGACAAAGAGAAAACCGTCGAGAAATGAATGCATGATTCTATCAAGCTTTTTCCCTATGCGCTCCGGAAAAAAATGAACGGTCGTTCCCAGAAGCCGGTCCGCGAGGTCCCGGCGGAAGACCAGCATGATGAAAAACCCGAGCAGTCCAACGGTCACAGCGGCAGTGATCATACCCGTCCGCTCGAGCCATGGAAACGATTCACGGAGAGGGCCGTTGTACACAATAGGCAGTACCAGGAGAAGGACGAGAAAGGTGATCGTGTCCATGATCCGTTCAACGACGATTGTGCCGAATACTGCGCTTTTTGGAAGAGATTCAAGCTTTGCAAGACTGTACGGACGGACGAGTTCCCCGGCGCGCGGTAGGAGGTTATTCATGAAGTATCCGATCATAACACCCGAAAAGAGGTTTCTCATGCCAATGCCTGACCGTATGGGCTCGAGCAGGTAACGCCATCGCCACGAACGAAGCAGGTGGCTGGTGATGAGAAGTGCAACTGTAAGACACACCCACCAATAGTTGGCCCCCTCCATCAGCTCAACCAAGCGTGCGAAATCTGTCCCTCGAAACGCCAGGTAGAGAAACGACACCGTTACAAGGCCACTGAACAGATACTTGAGGAAGGTTTTCAAAGGCTGCGTCATTCCACCTTGAGGGTCTCTAGCGTGGGGCGGAGCTGCATGTGCTATCGCAAATCAACGACTTCTGATCCGTCGGGAATTTGATAGGTGAAATAGGAGTCCTGTAGGCCAACATTGATTTTCACATCATTCACAAGGTAGACCGTCTGCTTCTCATTGACGTCCAACAGCTCAACCTTCCTGATCAGCCAGGAGCTTTCGTCAATCCACAGTTTCAGAGACTTGATCAGTGAATCGTCACTCTTCGGAACAAGTTTCAGCGAGACAACATCGCTTTTGCCGATTTTGCCTTTTCCAAGGAGGGTCGAAAAGAAATCTTCCGGCGCTCCTGCAAGTATCCGTTCCGGCGACAACGATCGTTCATTCATCTTAAAAGTATCGATAATGACCTGATTCTGTGGCATTGAATATTTCCATACTGTCCTTCCGTTGGTAACGATGGTCTGATCATCAAGTTCGAGGCGATACTTGTTGGTTTTCTTGAGAAACAGCGTGCCGCTCATCGTCTGTTCGATCATCGTCATCGAGAACGTGATCTTTTGGGAGAAATCGAAGCGTGCGTCCTCAATGGAATCATACTTCCTCCTCACCTTCTCGAGGATCTCCTGCGCCGTTTGACCAGCACTCACAGATCCGTACAGAGTGTGGACTCCGACGAGCACACTCACCACAAGCTTTCTCACTGCCATGTGAATCTCTCGTTACCCACTTAATATCACTTCCAATTCAGACTCAGATTCCACAAGGACCTCACGTGCTTTGCTGCCGTCGAACGGGCCGACGATGCCGGCCGCCTCAAGCTCATCCACCAGCCGTGCCGCCCGCGAGTAGCCGACCTTTAGCCTGCGTTGCAGCAAGGAGACTGATCCCTGCTGGTGCCGAACAACCAGCCGTGCAGCCTCTTCAAACAGCTCATCACGTCCGGAGTCATCTCGGCTGCTGCCACTCCGTTTCTGTTCAAGCATCGAGGGAAGGGTAAACGGCTTCGAATAGCCTTGCTGCCTCCCGATATGATCCATGATCGCGTCCACCTCATCGGGTGAGATATATGCGTTCTGCAAGCGGACCGGTTTGGGACTACCGCTCGGAAGGTACAGCATGTCGCCGTCGCCAAGAAGCTGCTCAGCGCCGTTCATGTCAATGATCGTACGCGAGTCCGTCTTGGACGCGACCTGGTAGGCAATCCGCGCCGGGAAGTTTGCCTTAATGACGCCGGTGATGACATCCACGGAAGGTCTTTGCGTCGCAAGGATCAGATGAATTCCCACAGCGCGGGCAAGTTGCGCAAGACGCGCAATGGGTTCTTCGACTTCACGAGCCGCTGTGAGCATAAGATCCGCGAGTTCGTCAATGACCACAATAAGGTATGGCATCCGTGTGTGGACGGTCGCTTCAGTGTGTGCCAGCCTTCCGCTTTTCACCCGCTCGTTGTAGTCCATAATGTTCCGAACGCCTGCCGCGGCGAGGAGATTGTAGCGGCGCTCCATCTCCAGCTCGACCCCCTTCAACACCAGCACAGCATTGTGCGAATTCGTGATGATCTCCTCATCGACATCGGGGGAAACAGCGA
>Ga0247727_10013662_pt1 | contig 13638 bp, 11 predicted proteins | sample WisWelCaveWW1625_FD_202498 | JGI IMG/M metagenome (GOLD analysis project Ga0247727, IMG submission 202498) | Biofilm microbial communities from Wishing Well Cave, Virginia, United States - WW16-25 | ecosystem: Environmental > Aquatic > Deep subsurface > Groundwater > Cave microbial mat | place... | reverse complement strand
CCTCGGTTTTCGCTAAAATCTTTTCCGCTTCTTTCTTGTCCCAGAACTTGTCTTTCTCGTGCCACGATTCCAGGGGAGAGCCTTTCACATCGCTCAACATTGAAATTTCCCAGAACGGCACTGGAACGAAGGCCTTGATGTCTTTCTCCCTGTCCGCTATAATCTTCAGCGCAGGCCCTTGTACCCTTCCCGTTGACATGAGCTTAAACGATCCGGTTGTTTTGATGGCATTGGTGAGCGCGCGTGAATAATTGATGCCGTTATACCAGTCAAGCATGTGCCTTGTTTCGCCAGCTTTTGCTTGGCCCCAGTCAAGGTGCTTGGATTTATTCTCAAAAGCCTCAATAAGCTCATCTTTTGTCAATGTAGAGAATTTCATCCTGTATGCATCTTTTCGCTTGCACACATAGCGCACGATGTTCAATCCAATGACTTCCCCTTCAACATCATAATCCGTCGCAACAACAATATCCTTGGCATCCTTCGACAGCTTCTTTATCGCATCAAGGTATTTCTTGGTGAACACACTCGATTTTGATGTCTCGGACACGGGCTTCCATTCAATCTCAAACACCGGAAACTTGCCTGATCTTTTCTCTTTCTCCGCTAATCCATAAAGATGCCCAACAGCGCACGCAACAACAATATCCTCATTCCCATGCGTTATTTTGTAATGCGGAACTCCCTTCTCTCCTGCCTTGATGGATTTACCGTCGGCAAGAGCATCCGCTATCTTTTGCGCGGCTGCCGGTTTTTCTGTGATGATAAGCGTGTAGCTCATGCCCTTAGCTGTTTATGCATTATTTATATACGTTTGCAGGGGCAAAACCTTATTAATGCGCTCTTCCAGTAAAAATAAATGGACAACGTCGTCGAGAAACTCAAGCCTCTGCTGCATGCTCCTTCCCCCCCTGCTCATCTGGCTCCCATCCTGCCGCGCAGCTCTTACCATGCATTGCCCTTCTCCCCCCAGCATTACCATTCCATACCCTCATTAGAACCCCCCCAAACTGTCGCGTTCCTAGACGGCGGCCAGGCCATCCTTCTTGATGCTCCCCATTTCTGCCTTGCGCTCATCCGCATGCACGCTGTCCTGTACAAAAACGCAAAAAAAATATCATCCGAAACAAGGGAAGCTTATGCGCTCATCTCGTCTTCCGCAAGCGCAAAAGATGTGCAGTACACTGCGGAAATCTTGCCCCTCAGAGGAGAGTGGAACACACTCAATCAGATTTCATTTGACTCCCTTGATGAGACCGTTCGCATTGGCATAAAACGATCATCCCCCTCTTCCATCGTTGGAATAGCGCGCAGGTTCGCGGAATTGCAGTTGGCCGAAAGCGTCATGCAAAAACTCAGCCAAGGTGACATGTTTGTTCTCGACGGTTCTCTGCAGAAAAACTACACCAATGAGGATGCCCTCATAAGCAAGTTAAGGGAAACATCATTAAAAAACGCCATCACGGTGGTTGGATTCAGCAAGACAAATCCCATTCTCACCACCGCAAACAGCTCTTTCGCACCCTTCCTCTCCCACAAAAAAGGGAAATGGTTCTACTCTCCTGTTGGCACTTCCCTGCAGGGCGCTCCATTCATCTCATTCGCGCGCCTCCACGAAAAATCAGCGCACGTGTTCATGATGGACTCCTTTCAGGAGTTGAAGCCGGAACATTATGCCGCCCTTGCTGCATACGCTCATGATCCCGTTTTTTTGGGATATCCATACGGATTGGTGGAAGCAGACCGCGCTGCCAGAGTCACGCAGCAGGAAGCCATCTCATTGCAAACCCAGCTAGGAGAGAGGCTAGGCAGGGATTCTCACAATGCACTCACGTCAAAAAACGCCCACGGCATTTTGGACAAAATATCATTTTGACGGTAAAAAGGCAAGTAGTAGCAAGTGTAGTGGAGCACATAAGTAATAAATAGTTAACAAGCTCCACTATATCTGGAGAACAATACAAATTCCATTAAGAACTATCGTTCTCCATTATAATAAAAACAACAAAAAAGAGATAAAAAACAACAGCAAGATAAAAAAGAGGAGCCATGTATGATGTCATAACAGTCGGCAGCGCAACCCTTGACGTATTTGCGCACGCGAAGTTCTCAGAGACCATTAGGATCACCGAGCCCAAGGGCGAGACATCCCTGCTTGCGTTCCCCCTTGGCGCGAAAATAATCATTGAGGACCTTGACTTCACCGTTGGAGGCGGGGGAACAAACACCGCGGTTGCATTCTCCCGTATGGGATTCAAGGCAGGATTCGTTGGCAGGCTGGGAAAAGGCACCAATTCTGAATTCATCCATCATGGATTGGAAAATGAAAAGGTGGATTTGCTGTGCGCGCACGGAGAAGGATTGGCAGGCTATTCTGTTATCTTGGACAGCATGGAGCATGAGCGCACCATCCTGACGTACAAGGGAGTGAACGACCACCTCCTCAACAGCGATGTCCCCTACAACAAGCTGAAGACAAGATGGGTATACCTAAGTGCAATGATGGGCGATTCCTTTGAGACCATAAAACAAATCGCAGCGTTTACAGAAAGAAAAGGCATCAGCCTGGCGTTCAACCCAAGCTTATATCTTGCTGAAAAGGGGATTTCCTACCTCGCGCCCATTCTTGCAAGAACGGAGCTCCTTGTCCTCAACAAGGAAGAGGCGTTTTGCCTGTCAAAGAAAAATGACATTGGAGAAGCTTTGAAAAAGCTGCACGCTGCGGGGGCAAAGATGGTCGTGCTTACAGACGGAAAAAACCCCCTTTATGTGTTTGACGGCATTCTCCGCTACACCTGCATCCCTCCTCAAGTCAAGGTGGTTGATGCCACCGGTGCTGGAGATGCATTCGCAGCAACATTCATGGCGGGGTTGATACTCAAGAAATCCATTGAGGAATGCGTCAAGATGGCGCTTGCAAACACGGCTAGCGTGCTGCAGCATCACGGCGCAAAGAACATCCTGCTCGGAAGAAGCCAACTTCTCAAGGCAGCGCAAAGAATAAAGATCAAGCTCACAAAAGCGCCGTTGCGCTGATTTCCTTATCTTGGGCTGTTTTGACAGTTTCCATAAGCTTCTCCATGTCTTTGCATTGCGCTATGGCGTTTCTCAGCTGCGCTCCTCCGACCATCCCCTTGGTGAAAGAGGACGCATGGGTCTTCACAATTGAGTACGGCACCCCATACTGCTGGGCCAAATATACATATTTAAGAAACTGCTCGATGCCTTCCTTCTTGTCGTATTTTCCATTCTCCAAATAATCATTAATCTGCCTGCATAGATAAGGGTTGCCCATCGCCCCTCTTGCAACCATGATATAATCCACTCCGCTTTCTTCCATCCGCATCTTGAAATCTTCCGGCGTGAACACATCCCCATTGCCAATCACAGGGATGGAAACAGCATCCTTGACTGCTTTGATGATCTTCCAATCTGCTTCTCCGGAGTAGCCTTGCTGCTGGGTTCGCCCATGAATTGCGATGGCCGCTGCGCCATTTTTCTCAACAACCTTCGCCACTTCCACGGCATTTTTTGTCTTTTCCGTTATTCCTGCCCGTATTTTTACCGTGACCGGCTTTTCAATGGAAGAGGACAATGTGCGGATAAACTCTCCAATCTTCTCCGGATTGTTCAGCAATGCAGAGCCTGCCCCGGTCTTGATGACCTTCCACGCAGGGCATCCGCAATTCACATCAATGATGTCAAACCTTTCCTGCACAATCTTTGCAGCCTCAACAACTTCCTCAACATTGTTGCCAAAGAGCTGCACCGCCACAGGCTTTTCCTCAGGAGCTGTCTTGAGCATGTTCGCAGATGCCAGATTTCCCCTCACAATGCCTGCAGAGCTCACGAATTCAGTGTACGTAAGGCCAGCCCCATATTTCTTTGCAAGAGCGCGGAATGCTACGTCGGTAACTCCGGCCATGGGGCTCAGCAATACAGGAGACTTCAATGTTGGAAACTTCATCGCCATAGGAAAATGAGAAACAACTCCCGCTAAAAAACCTTGCTTTTATTTTGCTCCATGTAGGGTTAGCAGCATCAGGCGAACGGTGTTAGTATTGTTGATGAGGGCAGACAGGGGGAAGACCCCTACGGGGATGTCTGCATTATGCGACGGTTGCGAAAGTGAGCAGCTGCTAACCCGTAGTCTAGACTTACTCAATCCCGACAAGAATGTCGTTGCCTTCAACCTTCACAGGGTATGTCTTGATGCTTATCACCGGCATATTTTGGCATTGGCCGGACTCAACTTTGAATTTCCACCCGTGCAAAGGACATGTAACAATACCCTCACATAATTCTCCCTGCCCCAAGCTTCCCCCGGAATGCGGGCAGATGTCAGTCGTCGCATATATCTTCCCATCCACATTGTAGAGCGCAATCATTTCATCACCTATTGTGATATCCATTGCCTTGCCAGGCTGGAGCTGCTCAAGGGTTGATGCTTTGTGGAACGTCACCATAGGCGGACTGAACCTTCTTCGTTTTATAAACATTCCCCGCCTTTTCCTCAATCAAAACATTTAAATAACATCATAAGGGAAATTGTCCTAGAAAGAGGTGTCACATCGTAAAAGGTAGCAAGAGTTCAACATCAAAAATTTCTAAGGCAAACAAATTCATACTCTGGTTTGACGAGCTGACCATCGGTGAGGTCCCTCTCGTTGGCGGGAAAAACGCATCTTTGGGCGAGATGTACCAAAACTTATCCAAAAAAGGAGTCTCGGTTCCCAACGGGTTTGCAGTTACTGCTTATGCGTACCGCCATCTTCTCGAAAAAGCCAACATCAAGAAAACCATCAAGGACACCCTCTCTGACTTAGATACGGGCAACATGAAAAACCTCAGTGAGAGGGGCCATAAGGTGCGCGAGACCATCCTTGCGGCAGAATTCCCAGACGAATTAAAAAAAGCAATTTTTGAAGCCTACGCAAAACTCTCCAAGCAATACGGGAGAAGCGTCGATGTCGCTGTCCGCAGTTCAGCAACTGCAGAGGATTTGCCGGACGCGTCATTCGCAGGCCAGCAGGAAAGCTATCTCAACATCCGGGGAGAAGTCCAGCTTCTCGAGGCGTGCAAGAAATGCTTCGCGTCCTTGTTCACCAACCGCGCAATCTCTTACCGCGTTGACCGTGGATACGACCACTTCAAAATCGCATTGTCCATCGGCGTTCAAAAGATGGTGCGCTCTGATAAGGCATGCTCCGGCGTGATGTTCTCCATTGACACCGAAACAGGGTTCAAGAATGCTGTGCTCGTCACCGGCTCATACGGCTTGGGGGAAAACATTGTTCTTGGCGCGGTAAATCCGGACCAATTTTATGTCTTCAAGCCAACACTCCAAGGAAAATTCAGGCCCATCATCAGCAAAAAGCTCGGCAGCAAGAAAATAAAAATGATTTATAGTGAGCACAGCACAAAACACACAACAGAAAATGTGGAAGTAAAATACGAAGACCGATTCAAATTCATCCTCTCCGATGACGAAATCCTTACCTTGGCAAAATGGGCATGCATCATCGAAGACCACTACACCAAAGAGCACAAGAAATTCACCCCCATGGATATGGAATGGGCAAAGGACGGCATTTCAGGAAAGCTCTTCATTGTGCAAGCTCGCCCAGAGACTGTCCAGAGCCAGAAGAACGTCAACCTCCTTGAGGAATACATTCTCAAAGGCAAGGGGCAAGTGCTCGCAACCGGCTTAAGTGTCGGAAGGAAAATCGGCACTGGAAAAGCGCACATCATCAAGAGTGCCAAGGACATCGGGACATTTAGGAAGGGTGAAGTGCTCATTACCGAGAAGACTGATCCTGACTGGGAGCCTATCATGAAGATTGCGTCTGCAATCGTCACCAACAAAGGGGGCAGAACAGCGCACGCGGCAATCATCGCAAGAGAGCTTGGAATTCCTGCTGTTGTCGGAACGGAAAACGGAACCGAGCTCATCAAAACCGGTATTGATGTCACCATCAGCTGCGCAGAAGGAGAAGTTGGCAAGATCTACAAAGGTAAGCTTCCATTCGACGTAAGAAAAACAGACCTCAAGAAAATCAAGCGTCCAAAAACAAAGATCATGATGAATGTTGGAAACCCAGACCAGGCGTTTGAGTTCTCGTTCATTCCGAATGATGGTGTTGGCTTGGCAAGGGAGGAATTCATTATCAGCTCCTACATCAAGATTCACCCCCTTGCGCTCTTGCATTATGACAAGCTCAAGGACCAAAAAGTCAAGGAAACCATAGATGAATTAACGTATGCATACAAAAGCAAGACAGAGTTCTTCATCGAAAAACTTGCGCAAGGAGTTGCCATGATAGCAGCCGCATTCTATCCAAAGGATGTTGTAGTCAGAATGTCAGACTTCAAGTCCAACGAGTATGCAAACCTTATAGGCGGTCACGAGTTCGAACCAAAGGAAGAAAACCCTATGATTGGATGGAGAGGTGCCTCACGCTATTACACCGGAAACTACAGGGAAGCGTTTGGCCTTGAGTGCAAGGCAATGAGAAAAGCTCGGGAAGAAATGGGCTTAACTAACATCAAGCTCATGATCCCGTTCTGCAGAACCATTGATGAAGGCAAGCAGGTTGTTGCGGAAATGAAAAAACATGGCTTAATACAGGGCAAGGATGCGCTGGAAATCTATGTCATGTGCGAAATTCCTTCCAACGTGCTTCTCGCGGACGATTTCTCTAAAATCTTCGATGGTTTCAGCATCGGCTCGAACGATTTGACCCAGCTCACGCTCGGCTTGGACAGGGATTCAGAGCTTGTAAGCAGATTGTATGACGAGCGCAACCCAGCAGTCAAGCGCATGATTTGGGAAGTCATCCATAAGGCCAAGCGCAACAAGACCAAAATCGGGATTTGCGGCCAGGGCCCAAGCGATCACCCAGACTTCGCACAATTCCTCGTCAAGTGCGGGATTGACAGCATCTCGCTGAACCCAGATACTGTCCTCAAGACCACGCTGGCAATTTTAGAAACTGAGAGAAAAATCAAGCGATAATCTCCTTACAGTTTTCTTCCCTATTTTCATCTATTTGCTTCTCTTCGCTATTTTCCTCTCCAAGAATGCATCGCTGTAATGGTTCGTAATCGTTGCAACCACATAGCTGAAGAGCATGATCAAAAATCCTAGGCTCGCGACCATCTGTAGTGCTGCAACGTCTTTAAACAATACAGTGAGCAAAAACAGCGCAACCGCGACCTCAATCCCTTTTGCCGCGTTTAATGTGATAAAGAATTTCTCCCCGATGCTGGTGTCCTTGAGGAAAATGACCACGGTTGCAAACCTCACCACCAGATAAAACACGAACACTCCAAAAGCTTCCACCCAAAACCGCGCATCCGGGAAGGAGAACTGCATTCCCAGGGTTATGAACAGGATGATATAAATGAGATGTGCCAGCATGGTGTTGTACATGTTGGACATGCGCTCGTGCGCAAACGCCCTCAGAAACAGCCCAAAGAAGACAACGGTCAAACTTCCATCTGTCTTGATGAGTTCCCCCACAATGAGCGCAATCATCCCCATGGTAATTGCAAACAGCGCTTTCATCTCTCCGCCCATCTCAAAATGCTTGAGAATAAGGACAGTAAAACCGGCTATAATGATACTCAATAACAACGCAGTTACAATTTTTTGCACAAACACCCCAGTTTGGGCAAGAGCCGCTGCCGAGAACTCAGATGAGCTCGAATGCAAATAGTCAATCATAAAAAAGGCAAATATCACGACGATTGGGCCGGAGATGATGCCTTCTATCACCAAAATTTCCTTCACTTTGCTCTTCTTATCCTTGAAGAATTCCATCACAACACTTGAATCCGTGCCGTAAATCAGGATGCTAAGGAGCATGCACAAAACAAATTCTTCAAACCCCTTGACGGGAAAATCAAAAATCATAAACACTGCCAACGTCAGCGCATACACGCACAGCAGGAAATGGGCAAGGCTGAATTTCAGCACATGAAAGAAATTCCTGAACACATGCGCCACATCCATGCGCATGGTTGTCTCCAATGACATGATGATGACAGCAAGCGAGCTCAGAACAAGAATCATGTCATCGGTGAAAAAGTCCAAGCCAAATTCCTTGAGCACATAGCCCGCCATCACCAAAAAGAGGACGTTGGACAGCTTCAGCTTATTTGAGGTTACTGTAAGCACAATGCCCAGCAGCAGCAAGAGCGCCAAATAGAACAAATAGCTCAGATATGCCTCCATTCCTCCTTTCAGGAAAACGTGCTATTAAAACCTTTATAGCTATCGGGGAGTTAATACGAGAATTTTCCTTGTTAAGCTTTGATGCACATACTGGGAAAACTCTTTCTCCACCTTCAATCCAGCCTGCTCTGCCAGCTTTTTCCCGTCAACCAGCTGGGAAAGCACAATAACTGCCCGCTCCCCCAATATGCTCTTGAGTTTTTTAAAAAAAGCGCCATAAAATTGCTCAATGTCCTGTTTGCCGGTTTCCCGCTTCATGCTCAATCGTCTCTTATCTTCGCCCACAACGACGGAATTAAGCCCATATGGCAAATCCGTAACAATGTAATCCCATTTTCCCTCTAATTGCAATGCGTCCCTGCACGTCACCTTATAGTCGAGAAGCTTCTGCTGAGCCATATTTCGTATGCTCCCCCAGACCATCTTTCTATTAATATCATACCCTTCCGCTTTCATGCCGCACAATCCTGCCTCAATAAGCATCCCTCCAGAGCCGCAGCACGGGTCCATAATGGTGTCTCCAGCCTTCGCTCCAGTAAGGTTCACCAATGCCCTCGCTAGCCTCGGGTGCATGCTGCCGGAATGCGCAAAAGCCCTCAAATGAGGCCTTCTCCCTTCAAATTGGGTATCCAGCTCAGCAACCAGCACAGTGCACACGGCCGTATTGCCGCACAGAAACACGTGAATGGGTGTTGCTGCACCTTTTAGCTTGACTTTCGGAGCCTCAACAGAACGCCAAATGTATCCTGCAAGTGCTTTCTCCATTTCAACGGATGTTAAGGATGCTGATGCGGATTGTTTTGCTTTTTTACTGGGTGAGTCCCCTCCATGCTGGCCACGGACATACTTTAGAACACGTATCCTTACACAGAAATTTTCTTTGTAGATGCTTTTCCACTTAAACTCCTGCATTTTCTGCTCAAGAGCATCAATGGGGCAAGAAAACAAAACAGAATGAATAGACGACACCAATCCCAGACGCTTTGCCAGCGAGCCAATTTCTGCATTATCGACATTAGCAACAAACAGGTTCTCAAACAGTTCATGCTTTGGATGCCCTAGCACGCCAAGGACTTCTTCCTTTGCCAATTCCAAATCTGCCTTCAGCAGCACAAAGCCGAGTTTCATGATAAGGGAAGAAAAACAGACAATAAAAAGCTACTTGTTGCCGAGCTTCTTGTACGAAAGCCATAAAACTACAGCAAGCTCAAGGAAAATCACAATCGGCTTCACATAGCGGTGCAATTCCCCGTACACCATGATGGTTCCCGCGAACAGTGTGATAAGGCCGCCGAGCATGAATCCAGTGCCGACCCATTCATTGAGCGAGCCTTTCTGCGCAGGCAAATGTAATCCAACGCCAATGGCTATAAGTGCGAAGATTGCTGAGATGATGAACGAGACAAAATTATGCTTCTCATTTTCATTCTGCAAATCCCTCTGGCAGAACTCGCAATAGAAGCTCGTTGAGCAACCATATTCATCATACTTGTACGCGATGTATCCTTCTTGGTCGACACATTCCTTGTTTTCAGTGTCAGTCGCCCCTTTTATTTTTGGGCAGGATTGGTCGTCAATGGCGCGCATGGGTTTTGCATAATCGGTGTATTTGCAATAATCGTTGTAATCAGGCTGTGGATAAACCGCATTGATGGTTGAGAACACAAAGATGCTGTATAATACGGCAATCACCAGGATAATGCCGATTTTTCTCAGGTCAAACCGTGAAAAAACCGTTTGCTGCTCCCTTTGCTGCTTCCTTGCCATACTGTCCCCCTTGCTGCCCTATTATATATATTTTACCCTCGTTCTTTTCCCTATTGAAAAAATATATAAACCACTCTCACAAGAAATAACCCATGCCGCGCGGAAGACCAGTACGCTCAGAAATTCGCCAGAACATGGTAGACCTTTTGCAGCACATGCAGTCTGGCTATGGCTATGACATCTACAAGTCGTATGTGGCCATTTTCCCAAAAGTGACCTTGCGCAGCATCTATTACCATCTGAAGAAAGGAGTCGCGCTCCAGGAATTTGCCGTCTCAAAAATCGAGAAGGAAAAAGGGGATTTCAGCTGGGGTTCTGAAGTTGAGAAAATCTATTATTCTTTGGGCACAAACGCAAAGCCGACTGGCAACGAGCGCGTGAAGGAGCACTTTGAGAAGAAAAAACAGGCCTCCCAAAACCCGCCGCAATAAACTACAGCGCTTTATCCTTATCTTTTTCTCATCATCTTCTTGAAAAATCCCATCAGCGCCAATGCCTCTTTCTTCGACAGCATCGCCTTCCCAACAACGCGCTTCCACACCTTCCTCTGCGTTTCTTTTTTCTCTTTTGTCGGGAATTCGGTGACATCCAAAACGCTATTGATGATTCTCAAAAGAACGTCCTTGTCTGTTTTTGACGCCATCCTGATGTGTGTCGCAACATGCTCATTTCCTCTCGCAATGAAAATTTCATAGAGCACAATGCCCACAGCCTGGCTAAGGTTCATGGTGGAATAATTTTTCGCGGTGGGAATGGTAATAAGCATGTCGCATTGCATGAGCTCCTCATTGGTAAGGCCGGAGCTCTCCCGTCCAAAAACAAGCGCAATCTTTGCATTTTTTCTTGCAATGAGGGCTGCGGCATCTCTTGGGAGAAGCGGCAGTCTTGCCACATTCGAATCATTTCCAAGGATCGCAGTTGTCCCGACAAGATAATCAAATTCACCAAGAGAGTCTTTTTCCGCAACCCTTGCCTTTTGCAGGATGTCGATTGCATGCGATGCCAACGCTTTAGCTTTATTGCCCAGATGATTGCACTTGGGACTAACTAACGTAAGGCGTACATAGCCAAAGTTCTTCATAACGCGTGCAACCCTGCCGATGTTCTCTTCCTTTTCAGGCTCTATCAAAACAACATCAATCATGCATTCCGAAAACCTCTTGGGATATATATAGTATAATGGAAAGCACACTCAAAACATTTTTAAAACGCCCTCCTAACCCTTCACTTCATTGGGCCCGTAGCATAGCCTGGTGGTGCGTACGACTGATACTGCCTGGCAGGAGAAATCGTAAGGTCCGGTGTTCGAATCACCGCGGGCCCATCCATTTCATACCGATGCATTTTTCCGGCTTTTATATCGGCGGAAAAAATGAGAAGCAGGCAATCGTCTTCAAAAAAGGAAAGTGTAACTACCATAAAGTTTATATATATGTCCTCATCTGGGAATAGCAACACTTTTCAAAAGTGCAATGAGGTGGGTATCATTATGTTGTCAAGAGCAAGCGTCACTGTTTTCGTTCTGCTAATGTTTATTCTCAGCGGCTGCCAAGTGTATACAAACTTATACGGCACACAAAACGCATCCGAGCAGTATGTTCCTGATTCTTCCATCAAGGTTGATGGCTCCGAAGAAGGCATCGTTTCAGAAGTGACTGAAGACGAAACTCTCTCACCGGAAGCAAAAGCGCTTGCAGAAGAGCTTGCAAAGAAAATAGAAGCCAACCAAGAGGAACCAGCAGCGCCTATTGAGACTGAAACCGCTCCGGAGCCAGTTGAAACAATTCCTGCTGAAGAGCCCGCAGAAACCGCCCCAGAAAGCGGAGAAGAGTCGTTGGCAGTCATCGCGCAAGAAACAGATAAAGTTTCCCTTCAGCCTGAAGCATCAGACCCCGATGGAGATACGCTTATTTTCGCTTTCACTTCCCCGCTTGACGAGAGTGGAGCATGGCAAACCACTTATGGCGATGCGGGAGAATACACCGTCACCGTCACCGCATCCGATGGGGATCTAACAACCACCAAAGACGTGCTGCTCATCATCAACAAAAAGGAGGAAGCCCCCTCCATAGACGCATCTTCTCCTGAAGAGGCTTCCGTCAAAACAAAGGAAACCGATAAACTTACCTTCACCGTGGCAGCTTCTGACCTGAACAAGGACGCTTTAAGCTATGAATGGAAACTCGACGGCTCCAAAGCTGGAGATTCAACAGAATATGAGTACCAGACGACCTACGATGACTCTGGCTCACACACGGTAAAAGTGGATGTGTCTGACGGAGCATCCACCACAAGCAAGATCTGGGCTGTGGAAGTGGCAAATCTCAACCGCAAGCCAGTGCTTTCATCCTTTGAGTCGGTGAGCGCCAAAGAAACAGATACTATCATCATCGTTGCAGAAGCCACGGATGCTGACGGAGACAGCATTGAATATAGCATCAGCGATGCCCACTTCACCCAGGACGGCAATGAGTTTGTCTGGAACACAGACTACAGCAGCGCCGGCACCTACACCATCACGGTAAACGCTTCTGACGGAGCAGACACAGTTTCACAGGACATCAAGATTACCGTGGCGAATGTCAACCGCAAGCCGGTCATCCTGGACATCACGCAGAAGTGATTCTGCTTCCCACTCTTTGGGGGTTATCATGAGAACAAGTGTTGCGTTGCTTGCGTATATTTTCTTCACCCTTATCCCTTTAGCAGCTGCGCAGTTGTCTTACCACGAGACTGACAAAATCGTGTTGAATGTTTCTGTGTTTGACCCAGATTCTGATGCCGTGAGCATTGCATATTCCTCTCCCCTTGGCCCTAAAGGCGAATGGCAGACCACCTATGGCGATGCCGGCGTCTATGAGGTTAATGTGACAGTGAGCGACGGAGCGCTTTCTTCCTCGGAAAAAGTCATTGTGGTGGTGAACAGGAAGGAAGAGCCGCCGGAAATAGCCGCGCACAGGCCAAAAACAGGAATGCTCTCGATGCGTGAAGGACGCAGCCTCACATTCTTTGCAAAAGCCACTGATCGTAATAACGATGCCTTGGAATATGTCTGGGCCGTTGACGGAAAAAACATCTCTAAAGGGGAGCAGCTCATCTACGTCGCGCAATACACGGATCAGGGCAACCATACTATTGCCCTTTACATTAATGACGGCATTCTCACCACAATGCGCAGCTGGGATATCCTGGTAAGGGATGTTGATCTTGGCGCTGCCATCATGTCACAATATGGAGACATCACTTTTAATGAGAACGACATGGTAAGGATTCCGCTCCCAGACTCAGCATACTATGGCACCCAATACACAATCTCGCCTCCGCTGGAAAAAGGATTCTGGAAAACAGGTTATAACAGCTCTGGCTTGTATAAAGTAACAATCCATGTTTTCGGCAAAGGCTATGACGGGAAGAAAACCATCCGGGTGCGTGTCCTGAATGTGGACCGGAAGCCAACGTTCTCCCCTCACTCTTCAAAGTCAATCGAGGAAGGCAAGGAGATTTCCTTTGCAGTCAGCGCTTCTGATCCCGACGGGGATAAGATCGCTTTAACGCTTAAAAACGCTCCGCAAGGTGCAACATTGTCAAACGGGGTATTCACATGGACACCTTCCCATGATGTGGTGCAGCATACG
>Ga0247727_10013661_pt1 | contig 13638 bp, 10 predicted proteins | sample WisWelCaveWW1625_FD_202498 | JGI IMG/M metagenome (GOLD analysis project Ga0247727, IMG submission 202498) | Biofilm microbial communities from Wishing Well Cave, Virginia, United States - WW16-25 | ecosystem: Environmental > Aquatic > Deep subsurface > Groundwater > Cave microbial mat | place... | reverse complement strand
ATTCCGAGAATAACGGCTGCTGTAATTCCTGAAATTGAATACGGGATTATCACTCTTAAAATAGTTTGCCAGTGATTTGCTCCCAGCGCAAGGCTGGCTTCTTTCATTGAACGTGGTGTATTTCTAATTGCATCTTCCGAAATGGTAATGATGGTGGGCAGCGCCATTATCCCAAGCAGAATACTTCCGGCAAAAGCCGATTCACCTACAGGAAGATTAAATGTTTTCTGAATGAACGGAACAATTACCACTAAACCGAAGAATCCGTAAACTACTGACGGAATACCGGCAAGCAATTCGATAAGCGGTTTTAAAATATTCCGAACGCGCATATTTGCAATTTCTGCCATGTAAATTGCAGCTGCTAATCCGAACGGCAATGCCAATGCGATTGCGCCAAAGCTTACCCAGAATGTTCCGAGTATAAGCGGAAGAATTCCTAATTGTGCTGCCGGCTGTGTGGTAGGAAACCAATCCTTCGTTGAAAATAGTTTATTAAGGTTGATGATGTCAACGCTTATTTTCTTTGCATGTGATTGCTGTAAAATGTAATTATCAGCAATGAAAGCAATTACAGCGGGATGCTGCGAAATATATTCATCCACCTTTTTGGGCAGGTGCTCAAAGTTTTCTCCCAGTTCTTCATCGGAATAATAATTGCCAATATCATCAATCCTGAATAATTCAATTTCTGTGTCCTCTCCTCCAACTTCTTTCCAGTTGGTGATGTTCTGGTCGAAAATATTTTTTATTTGTTCGGACTGAAGCTCTTGTACAGGGTTATTTTTATTTACCAATAACGAAAAACCATTTTCGACAGGTGACATGGTGAAAATTCCGCTGGCTTCCCTGAACAAATAAATAATAATCAGCAGTACCGTTATGGTGGTTGCCAAACTGCTTGTCATTAGCAGTCCCTGAATGATGCGTTCAATTATTTTTTTTATTGAAATTATCACAATGTTTTACTTTTATTTTTAACGCAATGCCACGACCGTTAAAGCCGTGGCATCTTTTGAAGAAACTAACCTAAACCTAAATTATTTCAAAATATCGATGTACCCGACTGCCTGAACAATCCGCTGACCTTCTGCAGAAAGCACGAAATCAATAAACGGTTTTACAGCCGATTCCACTTTTGTAGTATAATAGTAGAACAATGGTCTGACAATGGGATACGACTTGTTTTTTGCATTTGCATAACTTGCCAACACATATGTTTTTCCTTTGTCATAGGAGACCTTTATATCTTTAACCGAGTTTTCCATATACGCAAGTCCGATGTAACCGATAGCTCCTTTGGTCTGGCTCACCGACTGAACGATAGCTCCAGTTGCAGGCATCATTAATGCCGATGAAGCATAATTTTTATTGTTCAGCACTTTTTCTTTGAAGAATTCATACGTACCTGAACTGGTTTCGCGCGAGTAAACAATTATCTGCATATCATCACCACCAACGTCTTTCCAGTTTTTGATTTTCCCGGTAAAGATTCCCTCAAGCTGTTCGCGGGTAAGCTGACTTACTTTGTTTCCGGGATTTACGATTACTGATAATGCATCGTAAGCAACAATTACTTCTTTATACGCTTTTCCGGCTTCCTGCATTTTCAGCTTTTCATCCATTTTAAGTTTTCGTGATGACATGCCAATGTCTGTGGTTCCGTCCATCAGAGCAGCAATTCCTACTCCGCTGCCTCCTCCGATAACTGTTACCGATTTTCCTTTGTTGACTTTCATATAGTCTTCGGCTTCTTTTTGCGAAAGAGGTAGAACGGTATCGCTTCCCTTGATGGTGATTTTTTGTGAAACTGCTGTCAGTGATAACAACATTGCTGATAAAATAACGATTGTCTTTTTCATTTTTATAATTGATTTAATTTTTGTTTCCTGTTTGAATTAAAATTTAAACTGAACTCTTAATGTGAATAAATTATCTTTTAAATCTTTTGTATAACCAGATAAATTACTGCTCGTTTCGTTTTTTACCATGTCATAATATGCAGTAAATTTCACATTGGAATCCCAACGGTAAGCTAACCCGAAACCCAAGTCGTCATAGCGTATGTCCGTTGCAGAATATTTTTTTCCGCCCGTCAATGATTTGCCAATTTCATCTCCTTTGGCATCGGTATTCGGGTCGTACCAGTCATATTTTACAATTGCCTGTAAAGGTGTGGAGCCAATGTTCTGAATAAAATAAAAGTACGCTCCATTGAATTCTCTTTTGAAAATCGGAGCTGCGGGGTTGGTGGAGCTTGCAGCAGTTTTTCCATCTAATCCCGGCTGAAAAGCAGGGCTTGCTGTACTGGAAGAGGTACCCGGCTGTTTTCCTTGAATGTATTCGGCACGAAGAGTCGTAATGCCCGGAAACCAATCAATGCTTACCTGGAAATCAGCACCCAAGTATTGCCGCTTATTAATGGTTCCTTTTTGCTTTAAGTAATCATCCATAATGAATCCTTCACCTCCCAGTGAATCGGAGCCAATGTGCCATGCCGTGTCATTATCGGTACGATAACCTCCATCGTAATAAGAAGCACCAACAGCATATTTTATTTTTTCATTAACCGTATTTCTCGTTACAGAAATTCTTCCGATAAAATCCTTCTTGCTGTCAAAGTCGCTGGTATTTCCATTAGCACTTCCCGAAACTCCCGATGCTCCTGTACCATTAAACATGCCGCCTTCAACACGCAGCCAGTTCCAGTTACTTCCTTTCGGAGCTTGTATCACTAATTCGGCACCTAAATCGCGCTCTGCAGGAAATATTATCTGTGACATTCTTCCCCTGTCGGGCGCTTCACGCTGACTGGTTGAATACCCGATTTCAAAACCAAACGGGCGATCGAACATCCCGGCTTTCAGTTGAAACCATTGTGTCCATGGGTCAGTAATACGGGCATACATATCTTTTATGGCAACGCCCTTTTCGCTCACATCAATTTGGAAAACAAATTGGGAAAAAGCTGTTTCATAGATGGCTTTCAGACGGGCTTCCCTTAACTGAAATCTTTTGTCAACCCCCGCTGCAAAATCGCCACCCGAAAAAGATTTCTGACCAGTTGAATCAGCAACCTGAAACTGCGGCATGATGTAACCGGAGAATTTTATTCTTTTCAGGTGATCAAGGTCGGATGAGATTCTCCCCACGATGCTTACTAATGTATCGTGGCTGGCTTCCTGTGCTTTTAAGAAAGTTGTTGTAAGCAACAACAGCGACAATAATAATTTGATAAATCTTGTTTTCATAAGTAGTATATTTAATGATGCAAATCAATTATTAATTAGTTACGCCATGATTATTCTAACATTATGAAAATGTTAAAAATATTATGAGAATACAAATACAATTAATGATATCGTAATGTGTAATTAATAACATCATAATAAAGCGATAGTAGTTTTGAATCTCAAATTGAATGGAAGATAAATTTAAAATATTAGTAGTTGATGATGAACCCGAAATTCTCGAATTGCTGAAATACAATTTCTCAAAAAAAGGATTGGATGTTTCAGTGGCAAAAAACGGGGAGGTGGGATTGGCAATTCTTGAAAAAGAAATTGCTCAGGTAATTGTTCTCGATATTATGATGCCGGTAATGAACGGAATTGAAATGTGCAGGAAAATATAAGAGCAGATGATAAATATAAAAACATTCCCATACTTTTTCTGAGCGCCACTAATGATGATATTCTTGTCCTCTCGGCAATGACTTCTGGTGGTGATCATTTTGTCTCGAAACCAATAAAATAAACCTGCTTTTTGATATTGTAAATAAGATGCACGAAGATTTTAAGCAACTTAATGCTTAATAAACATGTAACTTTACAGCGCTTTTTTAAGTGTTATTACACAGAATAAAAGGATCGGTTAACAATCCGGTAAGTTAGAAGTAACAGTTTAGTAACCAACTTCTAGTAGTTTTGAACAGGTATAATAAATGGATAATAAAAAAATAAAAATCCTGCTGGCAGATGACGAACCCGATATTCTCGAGTTTATGGAATACAATCTGAAAAAAGAAGGGTATCATGTTTTGCTGGGAAAAAACGGAGCAGAGGCAGTAGAAATTGCAAAAAAAGAAAAACCTGACCTGATTATCCTCGACATCATGATGCCGGTGATGGATGGTATTGAAGCGTGCCGTATCATGCGATCGACTCCTTCATTGAAAAATACAGTTATTACTTTTCTAACTGCACGCAATGAAGATTATTCTGAAATAGCTGGATTCGAAGCCGGAGCTGATGATTATATCAGTAAACCGATTAAGCCTCGTGTGATGCTGAGCCGAATCAGGGCTTTACTCAGGCGTTCGGATAGCAATGAAACAATTGAAAGAATTAAATTAGGAACTCTTGAAATTGACCGCGAAAAATACCTGGTGTATAAAAACAGTACAGCACTTTTCTTTCCACGAAAGGAATTTGAACTTCTTGCTTTGCTCGCCTCAAAGCCCGGAAAAGTTTTTGCCCGTGAAGAGATACTGAGCCGGGTTTGGGGAAATGACACTATTGTAGGTGACAGAACGATTGATGTTCACATCCGGAAAATCCGTGAGAAGTTGGGCGATGAAAATATTAAAACTGTTAAAGGAATAGGATATAAGTTTGATGTGTAGAGGCGCTTCTCCTTCTCTCCCCATAGGGGAGAGGGATAAAAAATTTTCGTTATTGAATATTCATGATTAAAAATTTGCCACCCGGGTCAGTAAACCTGCTTGCATCTTTTTTAATCTCTATGATTATTACCGGTGTGATTTTGCTTTTCTGTTATGTGTCGTTTACCGTCATCACACTTTTTTCTGTGTCTGGAATTTTTATTCTGAGTTTTGTTTCGGTTTATTTTATTTTTCGTTTTATCATGAAAAAATATTTTTCTGCAAACCTTAAAGATATTTATCAAAGCCTCGAATCAGCAACAGGAAATTCAAAACCGGATGCAGCTTCATGGAAGGATGAAAAAATAATTCCCGAAATCATCAATGTAATTGACGGATGGAAAAAAGAACAGGAAAAAGAAATTGATAAACTGAAACAGTTGGAATTGTACAGGAAAGAATTTTTAGGAAATGTTTCGCACGAGCTGAAAACTCCCATTTTCAACATTCAGGGATATGTCCACACATTAATTGACGGAGGAATTGAAGATGCTGATGTTAATACACATTACCTGAACAAAGCAGCCAAAAGCCTTGACCGGCTGATTTCCATTGTTGATGACCTTGATTCGATTTCAAAACTTGAAGCCGGAAAATTAATTATTGAACCGCGCACATTTGATATCTGTGAAATGACAAAAGAAATTATTGAGTCGCTCGAATTGAAAGCAAAAGAAAAGCAAATTCAGCTTTGTATCAGGGAGCATTCAGACACACCGTTTTTTGTGTTAGCTGACAAAGAACGCATCCGCCAGGTGATGGTCAACCTGCTTGTGAATTCAATTAAGTATGGAAAACAGGGCGGGGAAACTGAAGTTAATTTCAGCGAGCGTGCCGACACCCTTGTGGTTGACATCAGCGATAACGGAATCGGGATTGAAAAAGAACATTTGCCGCGTTTGTTCGAGAGGTTTTACCGCGTGGATAAAAGCCGTTCGCGCGAACAGGGTGGAACCGGTTTGGGATTGGCCATTGTAAAACACATCATCGAAGCACACGGGCAAAAAATAAATGTGACCAGCGAATTCGGTTACGGAACCATTTTTTCATTTACCCTGGCAAGGAGCAAATGATTTTTCAAATTACGCGCATGACCGATTTGTAACCAAGCCGGAGAAAATACATAAACCAGCAGATGATTCCGAAAAGCTTTACGGCATCTTCCAGGAAAGTATCTTCGGGAATAGGCATGGGAATTTGTTTTACGATTGTTGAAAGACCTATGAGAAAAAATGCAAGCCCCAGAATGATAAAATCAGTCTTCAGCATGATTTGCCAGAAAAACAAAACATACAGTAAAAGTACGTTGCAGTAAATCACATACACACCGAATTCAGGAATACCGAGGTAATCAGGAAAAACTTCTTCATGCAGCAAAAACAAATCATCAAGCATGAGCATCAAAGTAACGAGTGCTGAATAAAACAGAAATCTCCGTAAGGGTTTCAGTTCAGAAGTTTCAGGCAGCACTGCTTTTGAAAAAAAACAAATCACCGCACTACCGCACCATAGCAATATACCGATGTTTGAAAAAAGACCAAGATAAAAAGGTTCATTCATCAGCTGTGTGGGGTCTTTTGTAAAATGATTGAGCTGCACATTATTTTTTGTTGCCATCATTATAACAATTGACAACACAGCTGTGGCAGCAGCGAATACGATAATGAGAATGGGTGTGATATTTTTTAATTGCTCCTTTACCTGCATGGCAAACTTCCGTCTTTGAATATAAGGGGCTAAAATAAGAGCTAATCTTATCTCTTGCACAACTGTTGACAAAAAAGTTTTTATCAGCATCTTTTTTCCTTAATTCTTACAATCAACCGCAAGACTGCAACTATTGAACACCTTCATCGTAATTACAATAGAATTTTTACGATGAAGAAAATAAATATTGAGCAATCCGGATTTCCGCTTTCCGACCAGGCAAAAAAGGAAATCGAATTTAAGATGCGGGAAGAAAAACTCGTATATGAAATCAAGGAGGAGTTGTATTGCCTTGACCGGTACCGGATTTTTTTTGACCATTACAACGAAGAATCCATTCACGCGTTCATTGATGAATTTGCAAAGCGGAAAGCTTATTATGTTCTGAACGGGCAACACTTGCTTGATGAGGAAGAAAACGGGAAACTGTACTTCCGCAATCTTGCCGGACATTTCATCTGGCAGATTCAGCAGAAAAAGCTTTTCGATTTGCAGTGCTTGTGGCGCGCAGGTGAACTGGACATGGAAGAAATTTCGGTGACAAAAGATTTCCTTTTGTTTGAAACACAAATCAGGGACTGCAAGCTGATAGATGAAATTTCGGAAGTTGAACTGAAAATTTTTATTGAATATATTTTATCGGATGATTACAGCGAAATAAATCATGCCGGAAGCTGGCAGAACTATGAACGCATCAAAGCCGGTGACAGCATGCTGTTTTCAACCGTTCCTGCCTGGTATGAATTTTACGACCGGGCTTTAAGAAAAAACAGTTTGCATTTGTTGCCCAATAAAAAAGGAGACAAAGAAAAATTTTACCTGGATTTATCAGCACAAAGCTCAAAAATAATTTCAACAAAAGAAAAAGAAAATGAGCAGCCGGATTTGAAATTCAATTACGAGTCGCTGGAATTTTTCATCCGCACGTTTGAAGACAGCCGGATGGCGAAATATTTTTATGCTGCCGAAAAAAATCATCCTGAGATAAATTATAACGGGGAGCTGAACGAAGCGCTTTACCTGTTACAGTTATCCGATGAAAGAATTCCGGTTCAACCTGGCGTAAACTGGAAAGAAGCCATCATTAACGCTGCGAAACATTTCAAGAAAAATAAAATTGCTGATGCATTGCAGCATGTTTTTGATGAATATAAAATCCGTTTAGCTGCCGGAATTCCTTTTTGCACCGAGAACGATTTACTGCGCCAGCAGATTGTTAAAGCTGATGTGGAAAAATACAAGAAGCAGATTTTAAAAGCCCGACAGCGGAACGGGGAGCCGGAGGATTTTAAGTATTAGCTTTTTAAAAATTCCTGCAAATGGAAAAATAATTTTCATTGCTGACGCCAGCTTTTATAAAGCGGGCACAATCAATTGTACTCCTTTTTAAAAAAAAAGCGCCTCAGATAAAAAAAGAAGTACATAATTTTTAAAATGAAGTACATAAGTTTCAAAAAGAAGTAAATAATTTCGGAAAAGAAGTACGGAACATTCAAAGAGAAGTACGGAGGATTGGAAAAGAAGTGCGGAACATTGGAAAATAAGTACGGAGGATTGGAAAATAAGTGCGGAACATCGGAAAAAAAGTACGGAACATCGGAAAAAAAGTACGGAACATTGGAAAAAAAGTACGGAACATTGGAAAATAAGTACGGATTTGGCTGAAACCGTAACATTTTTTAGCTTAAAATGGCTGATTTACAGTGATATATAAAAATTGCTGAATTTCGCATCATCTTTTCTTCGTATAAAAAGGTCATCAAATAGTCGTATTTTTTGGGGTGTTTTGTATTTGCAAAAAAAAAGGTGTATAATTTTGAACTGCAATAAATTTTAAAAACCAAAACATCATCATGGCAAAAAAAGATTATCTCCCCAATGAGGTTGACGACCTCGATACCTGGTATCAAACATGGCTGAATGGCATCAGTGCAGTACTGACAGCGCTTGGGCTGGCAGGCACCCATGCCGATGCTACCAAAACAAAAGTTACGCAGTGCCGCACATCGTTCCAGACCTGGAAAGATTTGAAGCAGGATGCATCCGAAGCATCTGAAAATTTTAAAACCGACCGCGGAGGAGCCGAAGATGCCATTCGCCCGTATTCAAAAAATTTAAAAAGCACGCCTGGTTATACCACAGCGCTTGGTGCAAGCATAGGCATTGAAGGACCGGAAGAAAGTGTTGACCCTTCAACAGCCAAGCCAAAAGTAAAAGCAAGCTATGAGGGCGGTGAAGTGGTTTTAAAATTTAACACGCATCCGGCAGCGCGCAGCATCCGTTTCAACAGCAAGCGTGCAAGCGAAATGTCATTTACCTTTCTGTCAGACGATACCAATCCTCCGTATAATGACAACCGTCAGAACCTTGATCCCTCAAAACCTGAAAACCGCGAGTACACCGGGCAGTATGTTGACAAAAGCGGAAATTTAATTGGTCAGCCCAGCGATATAGTTAAAATTACCGTGCCCTAAAAAAATAAGTGGTTAGTCTTTTTAATTAGGTTTATTGAATTGATAATCCCCTCCGGTATTCCGGAGGGGATTTTTTTTGATGGGATGAATTTATTTATTTTGATTTAATCCCCGATGAAGTAAATCGGGATTTCAATCGTCCCAATTTTTATCGGGATGATTTCAACATCTTCTTAGTGTCAATTATTTTTTCGCCAATCATCAGCGAGTAGGTATAAATACCGCTGTTCAATAGTGCGCTATTGACTTGTAACGAGCCTTGACCTTTTTCGCTTATTTCGATTTCATTAATGGCTCTTCCGGTTTCGTCCATGAATACGATTTTTACTTCGCCTGTATTTTGAGGGATGAAATAGCGGATAACCGTACCCTCATTAAATGGGTTGGGTTGGTTTTGATAGAGGATTACTTCATCGGATTTTAATTCTATGGTATGACTGGGCGCTGGGATGGCAGAGCGGAGCGGAAGCGAAACAATTTGTATTAATGAATCAATGGTAGCTTGCTGCTCATTGTGTCCCTGAACTAATAAAGCAATAATGCCAATAGGGTTTATCATTTTTACAGGAATGGCAGCCTCGATTTCATTACCTAATGAATCATATACAGCAGGAATGATAGTATTTAGTACCAGATTCGGGGCAACAACTTCAACTTCCTGTGCAAGCAAACCGTATTGCATATAGGTTGGAACATTGGCAGAATTTGCAAGCAGTGTGGTATCAAAAAAATAAGTATATGCATTTATATTATTTAGAACAGAACTCACATCTGCCATAGGCTGAATATCATTTTTAATAGTTGAATCAGACATGAACCAGAAATTGCCAGTGTAACATAAATCGCCATTAAAATAACCAGCCCAACTTCCTGTAGGAGGAGCAGGTATAGGAGGGGGTTGTACGGGATTTACCGGTGCGTTTCCTAAAACAGCAACATCGAATATGCTTGTAGGAGATGGAATAGCATAAGCCAAAACGCCATAATTGGTGTTTACAGCGTTAGCGCCTTGAAAAAATCCACCGTAAGAAAGATTTGCACCATTGCTTGCACTGCCATAGACTCCAACATTATCTAAACCATTGTCAGCAAAAAAAGTACCGGCATAATTAGTAATGTTGTCTTGACCTCCGGTATATTGCCCTTTTGTTTCAAAATTGCCAGCAATGTTTCGGGTAGCATTTTCAGCTTTGAAAAAACCACCATAATTAAGCGCATTGCGCCCTAATACTTCGCTGTTTATTCCATAAGCTGTACCTGTATATGTTGTGGCATCTTCATCGTTACTATAAGAATAGATGGATGTAGAATTATTGGAAGCAGGCATATCGCCAAGAAGCCTGCGGACGTGTAATTTAGCCAGAGGTCCTAAAGCTACAGCAGACATGCCAATACCAACTGTAATGTTATTTGGACCTAATATCATGGTGTTATTTGTCAGGACAGTAGCATTTGCACCAATTGCTGAAGCCTTGGTTAAATTTGAGAGGGTTGCATTGGCACCGAATCCAAGAAATAAATTGTCTGAACCTGATATTATTCCATTGCCTGCACCATATCCTAAGCTAGTATTGCGGTTACCAGTAGTATTATCTACACCACAATGCCCGCCAATAAATGTGTTTTGTGCTCCGCTGGTGTTACCAAGCCCAGCATCATCGCCAAAAAATGAATTATGAGCTGCGCCAATATTATTCAAACCCGCCTGGTAACCGACAAATGTATTATCAAAACCACCCACGTTATAAAAACCCGATTGCCAACCAATGAATACATTATTATTTCCATTTACATTTGAAAAACCCGCTTCAGCTCCTACAAAAGTATTATCATTTCCTGTTGTATTGCTGCCGCCCGCAATAGAACCGATAAATGTATTAACCCTTCCAATTGTATTGCTAAAACCTGCCTGATAGCCAAAAAAAGCATTAAAACTTTCCTGGTTAAATCTTCCTGAACCATATCCAACAAATGTATTTGAGCTTGCAGTGTTAATTGCCGTTCCAATATTGTTTTGACCTGATTGAGTTCCTACAAAAGTATTTGCACCACCATTGGTATTGTTTTGACCTGAAAGACACCCTATGAATGTATTCTCGCCTGTAATAATTGCACCTCCGCTATTTTGACCCGCTGAACATCCGATAAAAGTACTGCCTGTTTCAGTTACAACATTAGCTCCGGAGTAATAGCCAATAAAAGTATTTAGTCCTCCGCTGGTTACACTAAAGCCTGAATTGGAACCGGCAAAAGTATTTTTCCATGTGGAATTTGAACTTCCCGCATTATATCCTACAAAAGTGTTATCAGTAACGGAACTTGTGTTTGTATTTCCTGCGCCAACACCGACATAGATGTTGTTGGTGATGCCATTGTGCCAGAGGACGGGGTTGGTAGAATTACCTATTTTATACCCGTTGGTTGAAGGAACATTTATATTCCCGTTTACTTCAAGTTTATTGCTGAGGGTTGTTGTGCCGATGCCCACATACGTGTTGTTGTCATAGATTTGGGAGTCGCCTATTAGATTTGCACCTCCATTTGTAGTTCTTGGAACATAGTTGGTGTTAATACCATTGGTCATTACGTTTACTTGGCTTTGTACTTGTAAAGTACAGATGATTCCCACAATGATTAAAGCAAGAATCTTTTTTTGTGTTGTCTTTTTCATGATTTTTTGTTTTTAATAATATTTAGAATTAAAGTTTAAATTGTATATTTTGAATTATAGCCATAAAGTCAAATTAAAAGAAGCTAATATTTTAGTGAACCGGATTCCTTTATAAGATTCATTATATATAACAGTTGTTGTTTCCAAAGGAGCATTGGGCGGTGCTTGAAAATATGAAATTTGAATGCTTTCTCCTCCAACCTTATAATACATTATAGCCGAAGAAAATTCAGCCCCCAAGGAGAGATATTTAAAAACGTACACATTAAATCCTGCAAAAACGCCTAACCCTGCTGCATATCCTCCCGGGATATTTCTAAAATTAATAGTCTTAGAAGTTAATGTATCCGTAGTTGCGTTTCGTGTCTCACTATAAGAATTTCGAGATATTTGATAATATTTAATATAAGGGAAATTAACTCCGCCATAAGATTCTATTTTTTTATTCTTAAAAAAATTAAATTGAACACCTGCTACATACCTGTTTATTTTTTGCTTAACAGTATCATAGTTTATCTGATAAAGAGTTGGGGGAAAAGGGGCAGTATAAGAATTAATAGTATAAAAATTTTTCAAATCAATTTGTGTAATCCCATATTCAAAACGAATTAACCAATCCTCGTTAATAAAATATTTTGGAATAACGCTTAAAGAAAAGGATGCATTTGTTTTCTCTCCGGCAAGTACTACATTTCCCTCCGCATCTAATCCTAAACCTGCTGTTCCGAGAAAGGCTACTTGAGAATGGGCATCATTAATAGCAATGGATAAACCCCATTTGTAATCATTTGCTTTTTGAGCAAAAGAGGAATATGAGAGAGCGAGAAAAAACAATGCAGAAATAAAAATTTTTGTTTTCATTGCTTTCAGGTTTTAATTGCTAATTCAAAGGTAGCAAGATTAATTTGAGCAAAGAAAACCTGTGCTGTGAAAAACAGCAGGAGGGAAAAAGAGGTGATATTTTTGGAGTTACTCCAATGCAGTATGGGTTAGAAACGTAAAAGTAAGAATATTTTTGATTTGCAAATAAAATTGAAGATACTTTTCATGCAATCAAATATTAAAACTTCGCTCTCGCCTGCACCACAAAACTCCGTGGCGCCTGCATATCAGCAGGACGACCAACGTACTCACGGTTAAAAGCATTTTTCACAATCAACCCGATGTCATAATGAATTAAAAATTTATAAAAGATACGTCCGTCAAAAACCCAGTCGCCATCGGGATGTGTTTCGCGAAAATGTTTTACTCCCGGTATAAAAAAGTCTATTGTAAATAACCGATCAATATTTTCCATAAAACTATTATATCGTGCACTTGCGCCTAACATAAAATGACCAATAAAAGTAATCTCAATATCACCTTTGAATTGTTGCCGATAACGATATTTCAGAATATTATAAGTCACAGTGTTTAATTGCACATTTATTTTATCGAAATCCCTGTAAGTCGGATAAATTGAAGTATGACCGGCTAAAATAGTGACAGGACATTTCCAAAGTGTTCCATTTCCGGTAAAAGTAAAATCTAAACCCTGAATCCTTGTGTTTCCGACATTAAGAGAAGCAAATCCGTTTACACCATTGTAGTACCCAAAAGTAAATTCCATCATATCTTCGTACTCACTCCAGAAACCCGCAACATCAAGTGAGCCACTCCATTCGCTTATTTTAAATCCCTGGTTGATGGCAATCTCTGCGGTCCATCCTTTTTCAGGTTGCAAAGTATCATTGGAAAGAATTCCGATGCCTCCAACTTCAGTGGTAATAAATTTTTCAGCGATTGACGGAAACCTGTACCCTTCACCAAAAGAAGCGCGTAAATATGTGTTGCTGAACAAAGCATAATTAATTCCTGAACGGAATACAGGAATGAATTGGGTTTTCACGGTGTCAATTCGGTTTTGCTCCCAGCGGGCACCAAATGAGAACATCCATTTGTTCCATTTATTGTCGAACTGTGTGTAAAAAGCGATGTTGTTTGCAAGATGATTGCCATACAACTCGCTGGTAACATCGGAATACATATCGGAAGTACCCCATGTCCAAATAAGATTTTCGCTAAACTTTTTCTGGAAAAGATATTCTCCGAAATAAAACTTGGCAAACGATTCCTGGTTGGTG
>Ga0247727_10013660_pt1 | contig 13639 bp, 11 predicted proteins | sample WisWelCaveWW1625_FD_202498 | JGI IMG/M metagenome (GOLD analysis project Ga0247727, IMG submission 202498) | Biofilm microbial communities from Wishing Well Cave, Virginia, United States - WW16-25 | ecosystem: Environmental > Aquatic > Deep subsurface > Groundwater > Cave microbial mat | place... | reverse complement strand
CCTTCAATCAACAAGACGGCAAGGTGGCGTGGAAAAACCAGAGCTTTGCGCTAGCGCCGGCTTCGCCGATTCTGATCAATCTCGATGGCCAGGATCAATTGGTCGTTTTCGGCGGCGATGAGGTCATCGGGCTTGATCCGAACAACGGCGGGTTGCTGTGGAGTCATCCTCATAAAACCGAATGGGGTCTCAACATCAGCACGCCGGTTTGGGGCAATGACAAGCTGCTCTTCATCTCCTCCGCTTACAACAACGGCAGTCGCCTCTTGCAATTGGCCAAAACCGCCGATGGGACGACGGTGAAGGAGCTGTGGTTCAACAACAAAATGCGCGTTCACATCGGCACCGTTATTCGCATCGATGACCATGTTTACGGTTCGAGCGGCGATTTCGGCCCGGCCTTCATCAACGCCGTGGATCTCAAAACCGGCAAAGTGGCGTGGCAAGAGCGTGGCTTTGCCCGCGCGACCTTTCTTTTCGCCGACGGCAAATTCATTCTTCTGGATGAGGACGGCACCCTGGCGCTCGTCACCATGACGCCAACCGGCATGAACGTTCACGCGAAGGCAGAAGTGCTGAGCAGCACGGCCTGGACAGTTCCGACTTTGGTTGGCACGAAGCTCTATCTTCGTGATCGCAAAACGATGATGGCGCTCGAGCTGGGCGGGAAATAAGCGCTCGATAAGCAGAGGGCATAGCAATTCGCTATGCGCCATGCGCTTTGTTCTATGCAACAATTGACTTCGGACATCGGACAAAAGACTTCGGACTATTATGCTAAAAAACTACATCAAACTCACCCTTCGCCATTTGCTCAAATACCGGACGTATTCCTTTGTCAACATCGCCGGTCTCGCCGTTGGCATGACGTGTTGCATTCTCATTCTGCTTTATGTTCGTGACGAGTTGCGCTACGATCGCTTTCATTTTGATCGAAGCCAGCCTGCCGTTGCTGAACAGCATCGTCGGCAAGCAGATTGAAATCGACTACGCCAACAATTTGCCTTTCGTGGCGATGATGCTCGGCCTGGCATTGTTGACGGGCATCGTTGCCGGCAGCTATCCGGCATTCTTTCTCTCCGCCAGGCACGCGCTGTTGCAACATCCCAATCTGCTGGCCATGACCGTGACCGAGCAGGTTCCCGCCAAAGCCGGCAATGGCGCGGGCTATATCGTTGCAGGTTTGGAGCCCGATGGCCATACACGTTTCTTTGTCGATCACGACTTTCTCAAAACATACGGAATCGGCATCGCCTGTTTGGGATTGTTCGGCCTCGCCGCGTTCACCGCCGAGCGCCGCACGAAAGAGATCGGTGTTCGCAAAGTGCTCGGCGCGACGGTGACGAACGTCGTCACGCTGCTTTCGAAAGATTTTGTCAAGCTGGTGTTGTTGGCAAATATCATCGCCTGGCCGCTCGCGTGGTTTGCCATGAATAAATGGCTGCAGAGCTTCACTTTTCGCGTTGAAATGGAATGGTGGGTGTTCGCGCTCGCCGGCGGAATGGCGCTGTTGATTGCGCTCATCACCGTGAGCACGCTAGCGATCAAAGCGGCGCTGGCGAATCCGGTCGAAGCGCTGCGGTATGAATAAGCAGAATCCGGTCGAAGCACTGAGATACGAATAACTTTTCAGTGCGGAGATCCCGTTTCTCGGGATGGAAGCGCTGAGATACGAGTAATAAAACGTGAAACGTAATGCGCAAGAAGCATTACGTCTTACGTTTTAAGAATCAGGAGAGATAGCGATGGCAGAGCGGAAAGTACAAACGTTTTTTTACGGCTCGTACATGAATTTCGCTGTGCTCAAAGAAGCCGGTCTGGCGCCGGAGCAGTGGGAAGTGGCGAAGCTGAGCGGTTACGACATTCGCATCGCGCCGCGCGCCAATCTCGTGCATTCGGAGCAACACTGCGTGTATGGTATCATCGCCGCAGCGACGCACGAGGAGCTGGCGCGGTTGTATTCGCACGCGAAAGAAGCGTTGGGTGAAACTTATCTGCCCGAAGCCGTGCTCGTCGAAACGCTGGACGGCAAGTGGCTGCCGGCGCTGTGTTACATCTGTCACGACATGAAGCCGCGGCCGGCGGCAACCGACTACGTCGACCGCATCGTCAAACCGGCGCGGGAATACGGCTTTCCCGCATGGTATATTGCGCGTCTCGAAAGTTTTCGATCGGTGACATGAAAAACAGCGATTTTAAAAGATCTGCACAACGCGAGGACAAGCCGCAACCAAACAAGTTTAAAAAACAATTTCCATATAGGAAAGGCGACCAAAGGATAGAAAAACCCAACTGATTAAAAAATCCGTTGGGTTCTTCAATCCGTTGGAAATTTAAAACTCAGAATTTTATTCTGAGTTTGAGTGCGTTAACAACTAATGTGCCGTAAAGGAAGTCGAAATTGAGCAAATCAAAAGAACAAAACCGAGCTTAACGCCAGGCCGGAAGCAACGCTGGTAAAAGTTTCCCCGCCTCTTATTTTGTTCTCTCCGAATTTTTTGACGAAAATCTCTCGCAACGCCGGCACCAATGAGCTGCCGCCGGTGATAAAAACCGTATCGATCTCTTTCTCGTCAAGGCCGGAATTGGCGACAAAGGTGGTCAGATAATGCTCAAATTTTTCCGCTTGCCGGTGAATAAATTTGGCAAACTCACTGACGGTGATAGGTTCATGGATGCGGATGTTCAATTGCTCAAAATCTATCGAGGAGGAATCATGGGATGACAAAATCTTCTTGGCGGCTTCGATCGCTTTGAAAAGTGAAAAGCCCAGATCTTTTTCGATCAGCGTGATTAAGCGGGCGACGGCTTCCCTGTTGTCCGCGCTGTGCAGGAATTTTCTCAACATCTCGCGGGTGTCGCGCGTTTTCAAAAAAGGTATTCTTTCCCATTGGCAAAGCCGCCGAAAGAGATGGACCGGCAAATCCAGCCATTTATCCCACGTCTGATATTTGGCGCCATAGCCAAAATAGCCGACCAATTTATGCCACATGATTTCCGCATCAAAATCGTTGCCGCCAATGTGAATGCCGCCGGTCGCCAGGATGTCAGCGCTTCTGTCCTGGCGTTGGACTTTCTGAGGATCGAGCCGCATGATGGTAAAATCGGAAGTGCCGCCGCCCAGATCGGCAACCAAAACGATCTCCGGCCGGTCAATGCGCAGCTCGTAGGAAAACGCCGCCGCGATCGGCTCCAATTGAAAATGCACTTTTGTGAAGCCGGCTTTGAGCGCCGCGGCGCGCAATCTTTGCTCCGCGGTTCGGTCTTCTTCCGGATTATCGGAAAACACCGCAGGTCGGCCAAACACGGCTTTTGTGACCTCGACGTTGACGCTGTCGTCCGCTTTCTTTTTCAAGTGCCGGATGATCAACGACACCAGATCATCGATTTCATAGCGTCGGCCATGTATCCAGGTGAAATTGAACAGTGTGTCGGGCAAAATGGACTTGATGGACTGAATCAACCGGCCATCCATGCCGCTCTCGATATATTGCTTGATCGCCTCGTCGCCGACGTAATGCACGCCCATCTCCCACCTGGGGAAAAACAGAATCGAGCTTTCGGTTTTATCGTCTTTTGACCTGCCGCGAAGAACGGTTTCCTGGCCGTCTTTCATGATAGCGATGGCGGAATTGCTGGTGCCAAAATCCACGCCGTATGTGATGTCTGCCACAATAAACCTCTTTGAGCTAAATTATTTTTTCTATTCTAATCGTGAATAAACATCCTTTAATACGGAATCGACCGTCGAAGAATTCCAGCATTTTGCACCAGACCAATCAGTGCCCAAGCTATTCTTGTAATGTAAGTTATTTTGTACGATGGTTCCCCTCACATCAAAGATATTCAACCGTTCGGAGGGCTGCGCGGCCCAATTTACAATGCCAGTCTCCAAACATCGAAGCAACGCCAAAATTTAAAAAACTTTTATGTAAAAGTCAAGCTGTCTGTCAACGACCTCAAGAGTGAAAATGCGATTTATCAATTCGCCGCCACCGCGCCAGGCACCTATCAGGTGATGGATGTCGGCCGCTTCGTGCGAGATTTCAAGGCGCTTGATGCGCAAGGCAATGCCTTGAAAACCGAGCGTCTCTCGACGAACCAATGGAAAATCCACAAAGTCGAGCGCGCGCGGGAAATTAGTTATGATCGCATCGTTGATTCGCCATTTTTGCTGGGCCAATTGACGCGGGCGGAAATGGACGTCAAAGGCAGCGCGGTGGAAATCTACGTTTATTCCAAATCGGGCCGGATCAAAGCGGAGCAAGTTCTCGCCAGCGCGAAGGAGGTGCTGTTGGCCGCGGCGGCGTTCACGAAGGCCTTGCCGGTGAAGTGCTACACGTTTCTGTTTCATTTCGAGGACGGCAACAAAGGCGCGTTGGGCGCGTGGGAGCATTCTTACAGCTCGCTGTACACGTTCAACGATGCGGCCTTCGAGCAAATGCTGCAGCAGGATATCGCCGGCATCATGGCGCACGAGTTTTTTCACATCGTCACGCCGCTCAACATTCACAGCGAGATTATCGAGCAATTCAATTTTGATGCAAAAGCAGGGCTTGCGCGACGGTGACTTCGTGCTCGCGTGCAACGGCAAGCCGGCAAAGTTGGAGACCATTCAGGAAATTGTTCAGGAACTCAAGCTTTTGCAGCCGGGCCAGATGTATGAGCTGACCATCGAACGCAACCAGAAAGAAATGCAAATGAAACTGGAAGCGCTTTCCAAAGAGCAAGTCGACCGCCACGTTTTCGAGCTTGATCCGAATGCCACCGAGGCACAGCTTGCATTGCGGAAAGCCTGGATGAGGAATTTGTGATGCGAAATTATTTTTCCACAAGGAACTGATCGCATGGTTCTTGTCGTTGCCGGCAAAATAGAAACGAAAAAATGAGGCATTGCGGAAATTCCGCTGTGCCCTCCAGGCCATTGCTCCATCCTCTCGCCTTCTTTTAAAATTCCCCAATTGGGGTATTCCGATTTGCCGTAAATTTTCGCAAAACACTGTTCGCTGGCGAACATCTATTGCTATGCCAGCGGACAGTTTTCTTTTGCGATCATCTTTCCACCTGGCTGTAATTCCTTGAAAAAACACGAGAGGCATGATTATTGGATAAATTCTGGCGGGAATTTATGGCTTTTATCATGCATAAAAACGCGGAAAGAATTTTTTTGGCCAATTACCTGCTGGAGATCGAAGGCAAACGTCAAACGTGGGGCGACTCGCCGCTGCCGCTGGGCCCGGCGTTGCAAGCGGACTTCCCGCAAATCGAATACGCCGTTCGAATTGCCGACGGCAGCGCGACGCTGCGCTACGGTGATCAAATTTTCGATGAACGTATTCGTTTCGTTGACGCGGACTTTTTGCACGTGTTTACTTTTCCGCTGCAACGCGGATTTGGAAATCCGCTCTCCGATAAAAACGCCGTCATGCTCGGAAAGGAAGTGGCGGAGAAATATTTTGGGGATGAAAATCCGGTGGGCAAACAAATCGCGATCACATTCAAAGACGGCCGCCGAGAAGCCTTCGTGGTAAAAGGCGTTGCCGCAAAATTCGACAAGCGCACCAGCTTTGATTTCGAAGTGTTGTTGCATTACGACAAACAATTCGAGGCGAATTTGATTCCGCTCGAACGGCAGAACGATTGGCGGGTGATGACGCGGGCGACTTTCATTCAATTGCGCGATCCCGCTGCCATCGGCGTTGTTGCGGCGCAGATGGAGCGCTACGTGAAAGCGCAAAACGCCGCGAATATTGACCGGCCCATTGCGGCGTTTACTTTTGACCCGCTGTTGAATATCGCTTTCAATGCGCACAGAGTTCGGCAAAGCATTTCCGGCGCGAGCACGCCGGCGGAACGGGTGCTGCTGCTGGTTCTCGGCGCGCTGATCCTCGCGCTCGCCTGTTTCAATTTCATGAACATCGCGCTCGCTGCCGCCGGCGCCAGGCTGAACGAGATCGGCATTCGCAAAGTCATCGGCGGCGTGAAGCGCCAGCTCGTCATCCAATTCCTGAGCGAGAATCTGCTGGTGACTTTTCTGGCGCTGGCCGTCGCGATTGCTTTGGCGGAAATTTTCTTCGTGCCGGCCTTCAACGCGCTCTTCAGCAACGTGCTCGAGCTCGAGTTCGAGCCGTGGAGCAACGCGCGTTTGGGGGTATTCTTTCTGGCCACGGTGATCGTGGTCGGCATCGGCGCGGGCGCTTATCCGGCCTTTTATATTTCGGCCTTTCAGCCCGTCGCCATTTTGAGAGGCAAACAGAAACTCGGCGAATGTTGAATGCGCTTTACGAATACCGCGTCGACGCCGGCTCGCTGCCCTTCGTCTTCGCCGCCGCTTTGATTCTCCTGACCGCCGGTCTCACGATTTCGACGCAGGTCTACAAAGCCACGACTGCGAATCCGGCGACGGTGTTGCGAAGCGAGTGAGCAGTAGCCAGTGATCAGTATTCAGTAACCAGTTTTCAGTAAATGATTACTGGTCACTGATTACTGAGAACGCTATGCCCTCTGCGCTTTGCTCTTAAAGCGATTGTCTTCGGGGTTGGAGAAGGAGCGCGGCTTGAATTTTTTGTCATTCAACAGGCGCACGTTGTCGCCGGTTTGGGCAATAACAAACAGGCCTCTCTTATATGCAAAACGATCCACGCCGCTGTCGATGCTCATGCCGGCGACGCCGCCATACAAGAGTGGCCGGCGAAAGCTCGGAAAGAAATCAAAAAAGCGCGGCAGCTTTTTATCAAGAAATTCTTCGACGTCATCTTGCCGCAGGCGCAATTTGACTTCGATCAAAACGGCGCATTCCGGCCCCAGGCCGATGACGTCGGTTTCCATGTTGTCGCCGTTGAGATGCTCTTGCATATTGCCATAAAGCCGGTTCAGCTCAATGCCGCGTTTGCTGAAAAGGCGCTTGGTCGCAGGAAAGACCGTTTGCTCAGAGAACCGGCTCAACGATTCGGTAACGCCGCCAAGTTCTTTGGCGAATTGTCGATGCATCCGTTCGATGCGCTTGTCGGTTTCTTTCCAGGATTCTTTAGTTTCTTCCCATGAATTTTTCCAGCGCTCGTCGGTTTCTTTGAATCGCTCGCCGGTTTCTTTGAAGCCTTTGTAAATCAACTCCTCGAGCTTTTTTAGCGTCGTCATGGCTTTGACCTGAGTTAAAGTTATAATCGGTTTGAATTATGCACAACTTAATTTACGATGCGGCGGTGCAAAAGTCAAGCAGTTCAACGAGCAAAGCGCATAGAGGGCATAGCGCAAAGCTTGATCACGCTCTGCGCTTAACAACCAACCACGGACAAACACCATGCTCAACCACTACTTAAAAATCGCATTTAGAAATATCCTCAAGTATAAAACGTACTCATTCATCAATGTCTGTGGACTGGCATTGGGCGTCGCGTGTTGTGTGCTGGTGTTTTTGTTTGTGCGGCACGAGATGAGCTATGATCGTTTTCATGAAAACGGCGCGCAAATTTATCGCGTCAATTTATCGACCAAAACGCCGGACGGCGGCACCAGGGTTAAAGCCGGACAACCGCCGCCTCTGGCGCCAACCTTGAAAGCCTCGTTTCCGGAGATTTTAAGAGCAACCCGTTTGAAAACGGGATCGGTGGTGATTCGCTCCGGCGATGACATGATCAAAGAAAAAGTTCTCTATGCCGACCATGATCTTTTCATGATGTTCACGGTACCCTTCAGGCATGGCGATCGCGCCTCGGCATTGGCGAATAAGAATGCGGTGGTGTTGAGCGAAGCATTGGCGCAAAAATATTTCCCGAAAACGGGATCTGCGATTGGCGAGGAAATGCCGTTGGGCAAAACGCTCTCGCTGCATTTCGGCGACACCGCGCAGGACTTTATGGTAACCGGCGTAACGCAAAAGCTTCCGGACAATTCGAGCCTCAAGTTCGATCTGGTTTTGCCTTATATCAGCTCGCCCGGTTATGCCGAATTCGAGAACGCCTGGACGGCCTGGGGCGCAGAGACTTTTATTCAAACCGCGGCCGGCGTTCAACCCGCTGTCTTGCAAAGCAAGTTTGAGGGTTTTGTGAAGAGCCATTACGGCGATATGATTTATACCTGGCAGGTTCTCGGCTGGCTGGCGAAAGAAGATGAAGCGTTGAAGCTGCGGCTCCAGCCGCTGCGGACGATTCATCTCGATTCGAATGTTGAAAATACCTTTTTGCCCGTCAGCAGTCCGAGGTATTCCTACATTCTCGCCGGCATCGGCTTGATCGTGTTGCTGATTGCATGCATCAATTTCATGACGCTCGCCATCGGCCGCGCCGCGAGCCGCACGCGAGAAGTCGGCATGCGCAAAACTCTCGGCGCGCTGCGCAGCCAATTGATGAAACAATTCTGGGGCGAGGCCATGCTCTTCAGCTTTTTCGCGCTGCTGCTCGGCATCGCACTGGCCGAAACTTTTCTACCGGTCTTTAATGCGCTCGCCAATAAATCGCTGGCGATTAATTACGCGGGCGACTGGAGAATTTACGCCGTCTTTATCACCTTGATGATCGGAATCGGCTTGCTGGCCGGCGGTTATCCGGCGATTTTCCTGTCGCGCTTCCAGCCAATAGCGACGCTGAAAAATAAAATTTTCTTCAGCGGCAAAAACCGCCTGAGCCAAACGTTGATCGTCGCGCAATTCTCGCTCTCCGTGCTGCTGGTGATTTGCACGATCATCATGTCCAACCAGCTCGATCTGCTTAAAACGCATCAACCTGGTTTCAATGAGGAGCAAGTCGTCGTCATTCCCACCAGCGCGCGCGATGCCGAAGGCGAAAAGTTGCTGCAGCTTTATCGCGAAAAATTAGCCGGTCAAAGCCGCGTGCTCGGCGTCACCGGCAACTCCGACGGTTTTTATAAAGACACCGGTTGGAGGTCTTTCGGCGGCGACGACGGCGCAACATGGCAAGTCAATGTCATGCGCGTCGATCCGGATTTCATCAAAACCTTCGGCATGGAGATTTTGCAAGGCAGAAATTTTTCACGCGAGATCACTGCCGATGTCAATAAATCCGTTATTGTGAATGAGACGCTGGCGAAAGACCTCGGCTGGAAAGAGCCCGTCGGGAATATTTTTAGCGATTTCTCAACGAAGGAATTGAAAGCTCCGGAAGTGATCGGCGTCGTCAAAGATTTCAATTACGCCTCGCTGCATGAACGCGTCAAGCCTCTCGTTTTGCTGCTCGATCCTTCCTACGCCGCGATCCGCTACATTTATGTGAAACTGGCGCCTGGAGATTTTACCGAGGCGCTGGCGCTTTTGCAAAAAAACTGGCGGGAGATCGCGCCGAACAAGCCGTTCGATTATTACTTCCTCGACGCGGATTTTGACCAACGCTATCGCGGAGAAGAGCGCTGGACGCAAATCGTGACGTATGCGATGCTGTTCGCGATTGCGATTGCGTGCATCGGCCTCTTCGGCTTGTCGGCGCTCACCGTCGCCAAACGCACGAAAGAAATCGGCATTCGCAAAGTGCTCGGCGCGTCAATTTTCTCCGTCGTGCGTTTGCTCACGAATGAATTTGTGCTGCTGATCATGTTCGCCAATTTACTCGCCTGGCCCAGCGCTTATTTCGCCATGCAACAATGGCTGCAGGATTTCGCGTATCGCCTCGATATGACGATGTGGCCGTTTGTGTTGAGTGGAATTTTTGCACTTGGTGTGGCTTTGCTTACGGTGAGTTTTCAGGCCATCAAAGCGGCGCTGGCGAATCCGGTTGAATCTCTTCGCTACGAATGAGGCGAAGAGATGAAATCCCGTTTCGCGGGATGGAAGCATTGCGGTATGAGTGAGCAAAGAGCAGAGCGCATGGTGCAAAGCGGGAGTTTACCAAATTTTCTGAATTGGATAAGAGTCAAAAAATTGATCGTCGGAGAGAATGAAGAAGGATTCAAACATGCTTTGCGCAATAATCAGACGATCAATCGGTGAAAGCGGATTTGGCGGTGACGGATAACCTCGGATCGTCAACCATTAACCACAAAAACGCATGTGTGTCTAACAGGATTTTCAAACCATGTACTCCTTGAAATCATCAAGAGGCGCATTAAAGTCGGCGGCAATTTCAACCAATCCTTTGTCGACACCAATTCGTCGTTCGGAATTCCCTTTACGAACGGCAACCAGCTTGACCAAAGGCACTTTCCCTTTGACAATAACGACTTCTTCGCCGTTAAGCGCTTTCTGGATTAATCGGGAGAGACGGGTTTGAGCCTGGGGGATTGTTACTTGTGGCATAAAAACTCCATTTGCTGTCGGTATTTTGTTATTAAGCCAATATACTGAAAAATTCACGGCTGGGCGATAAGCGTTGCAAAAATTTTTCACAAGGAATACACCAGACATGGTTGATCAAAAGCTGTTCGTCGCCGCGATAGAGAAGAATGGTTTGGCTGCGCGGATAATCTTTGCGAAACTCGGCCAAAGCGCGCAAATCCTCCGGACGGACGCGTTTGGCATTTTTCACTTCGACGGCGTAAAGGCCGGTTTTGCCGTACAACACGAAATCAACTTCAACGCCCGCGCGCGAACGCCAATAGAAAATTTCATAGGGCTGGCCGCGATAAGCATTCCAGGCGCGCAGGTGCTGCGCGACCAATCCCTCCAGCGCCGCGCCGGCAATTTCTTCCGGACGGTCGAGCGGGCCTTGCGGACGCAGGCTTTGAAATACGCCGGCGTCGAAAAAATAAAATTTCGGATGCGCCGCCAGCGCCCGTTGCGCTTTTTTGGCAAAAATTGGCAGCTTGAACGCCAACAAAATGTCTTCCAAAATTTGGATATAATTCTCGACCACTTTGCGCTCAACGCCGCAGTCGCGGGCAATATTGCTGACGTTCATCACCGCCGCGTGCGAAAAACTCGCGGCCTCCAAAAAGCGGGAAAAATTTCCGAGGTTGCGCACCAAGCCTTCGCTCTGAACTTCTTCGCGGACATAGAGCGCCACATAAGCGTCGAGAACTTCTTGCGGCGTTGGCGACGAAACCACAATCGGCAGAAGCCCGAATTGCAAAGTTTTTTTAAAGGTGGGGGGCGTCGGCAATTCCGCCAGCAGGAACGGGTGGAGCGTTTTCAAGAGCACGCGTCCGGCCAGCAAATCAACACCGGTTCTTTTTAATTTGCGCGCGCTGGAGCCGGTCAGGATGAAAGTGTGACGCCTTTTTTCTTCGATCAGACTGTGAACGGCGCTCAAAATTTCCGGCACTTTTTGGACTTCGTCAACAATGACGGTTTTTTTTTCCGGATTGCCGCGGACCAGCTCGATCAGACGCTCCGGCCTGGCAACATAAGCGCGAAAAACTTCCGGCTTCAGCAAGTCGACCCAGAGCGCCTCGGCATAGTGCTGTTGCAAAAACGTCGATTTTCCCGTGCCGCGCGGGCCGAACAGGAAGAAACTTTGCTTCGGCGGTTGAAAAAATCTTGGAATATATGTTTCCATTTTGCGCCTCATTTTGGAATCAGCTATTCCAAAAATAAGAAAAACTTAACTCACAGTCAAGCCGAAATTTTGCCAGGCGCTCTGTGCTGTGCATCCGGCAACGGACAACTTACCACGGACAAAACTCATGCTCAAAAACTATCTCCTCACCACGCTACGCAAGCTCAACCGCCAGAAGAACTACACGCTGATCAATGTGCTCGGCCTCGCGCTGGGCATAGCGTGCTGCCTGTTTATTTTTTTGATCATCCAATACGAGTTGCGGTTTGATCGTTTTCATCAAAAATACGCTCGCATCCATCGCGTCGTCACGGATGAAAAGATCAATGATCTTGTCAGTCCGACGATGGGCACGCCGATCCCGATGGCAGCGGCTCTGCGCCATGATTTTCCCAATTTGGAGAAAGTCACCGCGGTTTTCGGCATGTATAGCGGCCTATTTTCGATTACGCTCGAGGCGAACACAACCAGGCGGTTTCAGGAAAATGACCGCGTCGCCTTTGTCGAGCCGGAGTTTTTTGAAATCTTCGATTTTCCGTGGACCGCTGGTGATCTCAAAACTCTGGCCGAACCGAATGTCGTGGCGCTCACGGAAGCGACGGCAAAAAAATTCTTTGGCGTTGCCGATCCAATGGGCCGCATGGTTCGGATGGATAATCAGGCCGATTTGAAGGTGATCGGTGTCGTCAAGGATTTACCCATCCATACGGATTTTCCTTTCATGATTTTCATCTCCTGGAAAAGTGTGCCACTCACCGGCATGCCGATGGATTCCTGGAACAATCTGTCCTCGAATGTGAACACGTATGTTCTGTTCGCGCCGAATGATTCACCGCCGGCGCTGCAAAAGAAGCTGCCGGATTTCAAAAACAACTATCATCCTGAGGCGCAGGATGCGAATAAGCGCGTGCACAAGCTGCAACCGTTGAGCGAAGTGCATTATGACGGGCGCTACGGAAATTACGGCCAGCGCGCCACATCTAAAACAACGTTGTGGGCTTTAGGGTTGATCGGCATTTTTCTGCTCATCACCGCGTGCATCAATTTTATCAACATCGCGACGGCCCAGGCGATTAGCCGTGCCAGGGAAGTCGGAGTGCGCAAGGTGCTCGGCGCGTTTCGCTCGCAGTTAATCACGCAATACCTGGGAGAAGCGTTTCTCATCACGCTGCTCGGCGCCGCGCTTGCCGTCATGCTCGCCGAATTGCTTTTGCCAAATTTGAATGACCTGTTGAGACTCCGGATAAGTTTTCATCCTTTTGACGATTTATCTGTTTTTCTTTTTTTGCTGTTATTAGTGGTCGCCGTGAGCCTGCTCGCCGGCCTCTATCCCGCCTTCGTGCTCTCGCAATTCATGCCCGCGCTCGCGCTGAAAAGCAAAGTTCGCGCTTCCGCCGGCGGCGGTTTGTCTTTGCGGCGCGGCCTGGTGATTTTTCAATTTGTCATCTCGCAGTTGTTGATCATCGGCACGATCATCGTCACCAGGCAAATGGATTATTTTCACAACAAAGAAATGGGCTTCGATCAGAATGCCATCGTCACCGTGCCGCTGCCCGCGAACGAGGCCGCGCTACTGCAAACGCTGCGGAATCAGTTGCTGCAGAACAGCCAAATCAAAAATGTCACGTTTGGTTGGGCCAGCGCGGCTTCCGGCAATGTTTGGGACACCAATTTACGCCACACGTTGCGTGGGCAGGAAGAAACCTTTGCCTCGGATTTGAAATTTGCCGACGCCGAATACATTCCCACCTATAATTTGAAGCTCATCGCCGGTCGCAATTATGCGGCAAGCGATACGATGACGGAACTGGTGGTGAATGAAACTTTTGCGCGAAAGCTCGGTTTGACGCCGCAGGATATTATCGGCAAAGCATTCAAGCTGGGCCGCCGGCCCTATTATTTGCCGATTGTCGGCGTGGTGCAGGATTTTCATGCGCGGCCGTTGCAGGAAGAAATTCGCCCCTGCCTGCTCGCGGCGCGTCGCACAGCTTATCAGGAGGCGAGCATCAAGATCGATGCGCTCAATATAAAGGAAGCTTTGGCGCAAATCGAAAAAGCATGGAGCGCCGCGTTTCCTGAATTCGTCTATAGTTCTCAATTTTTGGATGATCGGATCGCCGAGTTTTATGAAGAAGAGCAAAAGATGTCGCAACTGTTTCGCGCGTTCTCGGCCATCGCCATTTTCATCGGCTGCATCG
>Ga0247727_10013659_pt1 | contig 13639 bp, 16 predicted proteins | sample WisWelCaveWW1625_FD_202498 | JGI IMG/M metagenome (GOLD analysis project Ga0247727, IMG submission 202498) | Biofilm microbial communities from Wishing Well Cave, Virginia, United States - WW16-25 | ecosystem: Environmental > Aquatic > Deep subsurface > Groundwater > Cave microbial mat | place... | reverse complement strand
AGACGTTGAATTCCATAGGAGATAATTTGTTTGGGGGTTGATAGTGTTTCTTGACGGGCATTTTATCTGAGAACGTTATAAGGGGATCAGGCCTCTGATGCAAATGGCAAAATACAGGTTTTCACCGCCGATTTGGATTCAAGCATCGCTTTGAAAAGCTCCGGCAGCTCCTCCAACGGTTTTTCGTCAGTGATAAACTGCTTCGGCCGAACCACTCCGTTGACAATGGCTTCCAGCGCAGCGCGTACAGATGAAGGTTTATGGTGAAAGGAGGATTTCAACGTAATCTGATCATAATGCATGCGGTTTGTATCCAGACTGATCTTTGTACCGGCCGGACAACCTCCAAACAGATTGACAACGCCTCCCCTACGGACAAGACAGATGGCCTGTTCCCAAATTTCAGGACGACCGGTCGCTTCAATTACGACATCCATCCGTGGCCAGCGCTTCGATAATTCCATCCAATTACCCTCCTGACCTGATTCCAACACTTCATCCGCTCCAAGCGCTCGTGCCAGCTCCAAGCGGGACGGATGGCGTCCCACTCCAATCACCGTTAAACCACGCTGCTTCAGAATGGCTACAAACATCAGGCCAATTGGCCCAAGACCAATCACCAGAGCCACATCCCCACGGCGTGGCGCTGTTTCATCAATCCCGTGTATCACGCAGGCCAGTGGCTCGACCATCGCCGCCTTCGCAAATGAAAGCTGATCGGGAATCCGGTACGTATTCTTTTTCACAAAGCGTACCGGCACGCGCAGATATTCAGCATAGGCCCCGTTGAGAAATTGAAGATCTTCGCACAGGTTTTCCTGGCCGCGCTTGCAGTAATAGCAAATCCCGCATGGCGCGGAGTTCGCCACAACAATACGATCCCCCACTTCGAATTGCTGGGATTTTTCTCCGGCGCCTGATTCATCTTCGTGGATAACCTCTGCAACGGTCCCGGCACATTCGTGTCCGAAGGCACTGGGTAGTTTGATCATGGTCGCGTGATAACCACGGCGGAAAACCTTTAAATCGGTGCCGCACGTCAAGACAGCTCCAATTTTTAAAAGCAACTCGCCTTTTTCGATCCCGGGCACCGGAACACTCTCCACCCGTACATCCTCTTTGCCGTACAAGACAGCGGCGCGCATCTTCCCGGTAATCATGGCAGGCCTTCCTGAGGTTTGACAACGACTTTGAGAGAATGCTCCGTGGGATGCGACGCCAGATCAAACGCCTCCTGAATCGAAGAGAGAGGAAAACGATGTGTGATCAATGGAGCAACTTTAACCTTCCTGGAAAAAATAAGACGGGCTGTTTCGGCCTGCACATCAACTGAAGCGCTGTAACTCCCTAAAATCGTCTTTTCATCCACGCAAATGCTTCCTGCATCCATCGATAAAAAATCATTCCTTTTCGTATGTGCAAATAACAACACCTTGCCCCCCGAACGGATCGTCCTAACTGCTTGTTGGAAGGCCGCTTCGGAAGGAACAGCCAGAATCGCTGCATCAGCTCCACGACCATTGGTTATTTTCATCAATTGTCTGGCGAAAGCCTTATCCCGTGGATCGACCACAATATCAGCTCCCAGCTTTCGGGCCAGACGGCGCCGGCTTGCCAGAAGATCCAGCGCGAACACACATCCTCCGCGAATTCCAACCAGCTGTGTAAGAATGAGTCCGATAGGTCCCTGGCCGAATATCAACACCCAATCACTCTTTCGCAACTCCAGACGGTCCACACCTTTTAAACAGGTGTTGACCGGTTCGATGAAACTGGCCTCTTCAAGAGTCACTCCTGCAGGCACACGAATCATGCCTTGTCGAACAATCCATGGCATCACTCGAATCCGCTGCGCAAATCCTCCACCGGCCGGCTCAAAGCCTGCCGTGGTCCCCGTTTGTTTGTAGATTGGGCACTGCGCATAATCCATGCGATCACAGTAGAAACACCGTCTGCACGGGATATGATGGAACACCGCCACTCGATCTCCCACCTTCCATTTCCTTACGCCGCGACCAAGAACCTCGACCACTCCTGCCATTTCATGTCCAAAGACCCGGGGAGGTGGCAGCGTACCGTATTCCACCTTCTTTAAATCTGTCGCGCAAACACCGCATGTATCGATTCGCACCAGAACTTCGCCCCTTCGGATCAACGGCACAGGCACGAATTCGACGACGACCTTTCTTTTTCCCCTATAAACTGCCGCCGACATCATTTTAGGAATCATTGCCGTATGTTTTTTATCGAGAATGATCACCTGTAGCGGTGCTTCTGTGAAGCACCGATTTTCCCTTACGCTTCATAGAAGCGTAGCTACATCGGATAGCTTGATTTATCTTAAAGATTCATATGGGTCTTAACCAATCTGTCGATTGATCAGACTCGCCGCAAATGCTGCGCCGAAACCATTATCGATGTTCACCACGGTGATGCCGGAACTGCAACTGTTCAACATGGCGAGCAGAGCCGCAATACCGCCAAAACTGGCGCCGTAGCCGACACTTGTGGGAACTGCGATCACGGGTTTATCAAGCAGTCCTGCAACCACACTTGGCAAAGCCCCTTCCATGCCAGCCACCACAATAATCACTGAACAGCGCTGAAGTTCCTGCCGAATGGACAGAATTCGATGAATGCCGCTGACACCAACATCGTAGAAACGCCGGACCTGATTTCCCATCGTTTCGGCGGTAACCACTGCCTCTTCAGCAACCGGCAAATCCGAAGTCCCGGCGGCCACAACAGCAATCGTTCCACCGCGTTTGGGAATTGGTTTTCGTTCCACCACCAGCATACGGGCATCTGAATGGTACCGCGCCCGTCGGAACACGCGACAGAAGCGCCGGGCTAGTTCAGGCGTCGCACGCGAAGCCAGTAATTGATTGGAACGCGACAGAATTTCACGCGCAATGGCAATGACCTGGGTCGAACTTTTGCCCGCGCAGTAGATCACTTCCGGAAAACCCCGACGCGATTCGCGATCGTGATCAACCCGCGCGAAGGTAAATAGCTTTTTCGGTTTCATCGATCTATTTTACAATTGCTTCAATGGAGAAAGCCATGCTAATGGGGTGGATGTCTTTGATCAAGAAAATGCAGGAGCGATTTGGAATTCTGGGTGAGTTACTGGCTTTTCTCTGGTCCCAAAAACTCTGGTGGATGATTCCCATGATTCTGGTGCTTGTGATTTTTGCGCTTATTTTACTTTTTGGTCAGAGTGCTGGCATCGCCCCGTTTCTTTACCCGATGTTTTGACCGCTGATGTGGACTCTCGGACTTTCCATGGAGCACGATGCCTCCGCTGCGCTTGCGCATGATGGTGAAATTGTTGCGGCGGTTTCTGAGGAAAGACTCTCGCGGGTGAAAGGACAGTGGGGATACCCCTGGCGGGCCCTGAACGAATGTCTGAAAATTGCGGGGATCCAACGGCAGGATGTGGACATTTTCTGTGCGGCATTGAACAAATTCCCGTCCTGCTACCTGCACAAACCTTCCTGCTGGCAGGATTGCGTGGAACGCTGGCATCGAATTCGTCGTGCGATGCTCGGCAGGCCGGAGGAAGTCACCATTACCATGACTGATTTCCTCCAGGAAACACGTTCACAAGGATGTATATTTGCTGATTTGTTTGATTGGCGGCGTTTCCGGAACGATGGCTTTGCCAGGGCAGACATTCGTTTTGTGGATCATCATCATGCCCACGCGCATTCCGCGGCACATTTCAGCGGGTTCCATGAAGCGCTGGTGATTACAGTGGATTGTGTCGGCGCGTGTTGCGACCAGGAAGAAACTCAGCCGCACACCTTGGAATCCATTTTTCTGCAAAGCCTCATTCCTCTTAGCCATACCACCAGTGTCTGGCGCAACGGAAATATGCGGCGAATCCACATGACCGATCTGAATGGTTCCCCGGGCTCGTTTTACGGGAGTGTTACGGAGGCACTGGGATTCATCTCTCCCCGTCATGAAGGGAAGGTAACGGGGTTGGCAGCATGGGGAAAACTCAACGATTTGGACACGCCCTTTCGTTCTGTGTTGCGCCTTTCGGAGGATCAAACTCATTTTACAGCCGATCAGGCTCAGGAGCGTTGCAGCAATATCAGCGAGGCTCGCAAGACGGCCATTCGAAAAGCCATGCAGGGTTATTCCCGAGAAGAAGTCGCAGGTTCGGCCCAACGCATATTGGAGGAAGCCATTGTGGGGCATGCCCGGTGGGCGCTTCAGCAAACCGGGTTGCGCAGACTGGCTCTGGCTGGCGGTGTTTTTGGAAACGTAAAACTCAATCAACACCTGATGGAACTCCCGGAAGTGGATGAAATATTCGTTTTTCCAGCCATGAGCGATGCAGGATTGGCAGTTGCCGCAGCCCAAATAAGTTCCGGATTTCAGGTTCCAAGCTCCAGGCTGCGGGATGTGTATTGGGGTCCGGAGTTTTCCAACGAAGAGATTGAAGGTATCCTGCAAACAAATCATTTCCGATTTGAACGGGTTCCCGAAGCGGAACGAGCCGGGCGCGCTGCCCGTTGGATTGCGGATGGCAAGGTCCTGGGACTGTTCCAGGGAAAAATGGAGTTTGGCCCGCGAGCTCTTGGGAACCGCAGCATTTTGGCGCCGCCTTCTGATGCGCGGATCAATGATGAATTGAATCAAAGGCTGGGTCGTTCGGAGTTCATGCCTTTTGCACCCACCGTGCTCGCGGAACGTTGCGATGAAATCTTCGAGAATTTCTCGAAAGGCGCGCATACCGCAGAGTTCATGACCGTGACCTACACGGTAAAAGAAGCCTGGAGATCACGGATTCCCGCGGTCGTGCATGTGGATGGCACCGCCCGGCCACAAGTTGTGTATCGTCATCAACACCCGCGTTTTTATAATATCCTGAAAGCTTATGAGGAAATCACTGGCCTGCCGGTTGTAGTGAACACCTCATTTAATGTTCATGAGGAACCGATTGTCTGCCACCCGGAGGAGGCTCTTCAGGCACTGAGTGAAAGACGTGTCGATGCCTTGTTGATCGAGGATTTCTGGGTGGATGGATAGGTGGAGCCCATGGCTTCAGCCAGACTGTGGGATGCGTACCAACAGACTCTATTGGATATTGAGCCAGTCACCGGCTCACAGTAACATAATACACAACTGTTACACCGCAAACAGATCATCTTCCCACTTCATCATTCGCTCCCACAAGACTTCACTTATTGGCTTCCCTCCATCGAGCTTTTACTTCGGCGACCACCTCGTCAAATTCCTTGACCTGATCAGGTTTCAGAATGGCACGCACCCTGACTTCTGTCCGATTCAGAATTTCAAGAGTCTGTGAATCCACCTGTCTGCGGACAAATCTCGTTTCCTGTTGCGCATCGCGGAAGATGACGCGCAACCGCTGGTTTTGTTCGTCATCCAGTTCAAGACGCGAGCCAAGCCGTTTCGCGGCCAGATCGGTCATGGCAACCGGACCTCCCAGGATTGTCTTACGAATCTGGTTTTGGTAAAGTTTGGCCGTCAACAGCCCACCGGCCAGCATCCCGAGCAGGAAAGCGGCGCTGAGTACAATCGCTATTTTCCAGCGTTTCATCTTATTCTCCGGTTAAAGCAGCGTACAACAGCGCTTCATCCGAATGAGCAGTTACAGCTGCGTACAAATCCGTGTCGTCAGCGCCTGATTCTGCAAAATGCCATGTGCCAAGCGCCACAACAATTGCAGCGAAGATAGGCAACAATCGCCGGGTGACCGCTAGCCACGGAAACTCATCTTCCTTGATAGCTCGGATCCGCGCCAGAAGACGGGTTTCAAATCCAAATTCGATACGTGAAGTGTCTGTTGGGACAGCTCGCGCCGTCACAAACAGTTTGTCGAGTTGATGGTGTGTGTCATTCATGATGTGTTTCCAGAATCTTTTTTAATGAATTGCGCGCCCGAAAAGCGCGCACTTTGACATTACCTTCGCTCCAGCCCGTCAGCCCCGCTATTTCACGCACAGATTTCTCCTCCAATTCCAGCAGTGTGATCACGAATTGATCCTCCGCCGGCAGCTTCGCCATGGCAAAGCGGAGAAGCTCAGCCGCCTCTTCAACCGACCGATTTGTTTTGTTTTCAGCATCCTTATCCACAAAGTGATGATCCATACTGATTTTCTCAGGCTCACGACGTCTCTTGCGCAAGGCATCGTAACAAGTGCGGACAGCAATTCGCGAAATCCAATGTTCAAATGGCGCATCACCGCGAAATTTGGAGAGATTCTTATAGACGCGAATGAAGATGTTCTGGCAGATGTCGTCCAGCTCATGGTGATTACGCGCGAAGCGCGCCGCGATTCCAAACACCCTGCCTTTGGTTTGGCGTACCAGCTCGGCAAACGCTTCATCGTCGCCGTCAAGAGTGGCTCGGATGAGGCATTCATGGGTGGTTCTATCGTCGGGCGCGGTCATCAGCGCACAACCGTACTATTCCGCAAGGCGATTGCCAATGCGATCGAGTATATTGTCGACGCAGATATCCCGTTCGTCCAGCAACGTGTCAACCTTCTCAATTTGCTCGGGGGTCAGAACATTCCGTATCTCCTGTGAGATATAGGCCAATTCAACGGCCAGATCGCTCTGTTGTCCGGCTATAGTGGCCGATTTGGCTCGAATCGCATCCTCATTGACCGGGGAGGAGCGAACAGCGTCGCGCAAGGCCCGTCGTTCTGCGACATAATCCTGGATCAGGGGCATGACTATCTCCCGGTGATTGCGCAAGATGGAACGAATTTGTTCTTTTTGAGCGTCAGTGATGTCAAGCGATGCGAGTTTCGAAGCGATGCCGGATGCAAGGCGGGCTTTCTGCTCGGCGGCGGCCTGACGGACAGAGACAGCGTCCCCCAGCATGAGAAGCATGGTTGCACCCAGAATGGTGAGGATTTTTGTTCGGGTTTTCATGGATGACTCCTTTTAAAGGAATAGACGCAGGTGAATCCGCGAAGGTTACAACTGGATTAAGTAATTTGATGGGCGGACAGCATGACGAAGATGACAGCTAACGAATCGCTGCAGGCAACGTGGGATGGCGCTCTCAGTTCCGCTTCGCGGTTCACGTCATTTGGTCCCGCGTGCCTATATTGGGGCGTTAGGCGTCACCGCACCACGACCATTTTTATGCCAAGAGCAACAACATGCATGTTCGAGGGTCGAGAGATCGACGTTGATGAAGCGTTGCAGTTGAGAGATGACGAGGGCAGCAGCGTTGGCCTCGACTTTCGGTGCGGCGAGTGCGACAAGCGGGTTCGCCCACATCGGGCAGGCGGAGCGACCGCCGCACACTTTGAGCATCTCAGCAGGAATTCGAGTTGTGACCGAAGTGACGCCTAACCATGCGCTGCAGCGAACCCGGCGGGAGCGTCGTGGTTGCAATCGTTGCGTCCTGTGCGCCGGGTCGCAGAGCCTCCACCGGCGACCACCAAGCAAGCCAAAGTTCCATAAAAATCTCCTTTTCCCCAAAGAACAAGCTTGCATGGGGCGAATGTATAGCATATATATGCTATATATGACAATCCAAACATTCAATCGGAAAATCCAGAACATCAAGAACCAGCTCCAGAACATCGGCCCGATGCGACCGGGGACCCTCACGCGACAATATCGGGATCCAAAAAAGAAGATAGGCCCATTCTGGCAGCTCAGCCACACCTACCGCATGAAAAGCCGGACCGAATACGTCCGCCCTACCTTCATGGCCCAAATCCAAAAAGAAATCGCCCGCTTCAAACGCTTCAAAAAGCTCATCCAGCAGTGGATCGATCTTGCCCTCAAACTCTCAAAACTCCGGATCGATCAGGCCAAGAAAAACCTCGAAAAATAGCCGAAAACTCCCCACTCTCAAGTCAAGTGATTTACAGTCCATGCAAAAAGATTTATTACATGATCCTACCATTGGGCAATGTGCGGAATGTAAGCGGTACCGTTTCAGCCAACAGAGGCGCCGGTGAAATCAGCGATCAACAAAAGATAACCAATAATATCAATCCTTTTAATCCGGACACCTAACATGACTACAAAAATCGTCGTGACGGGCTCAAAAGGGCGCATGGGACAGACGATACTTCTCCATGCGAAACAGGATCCCCAGATCGAAGTGGTCGATAGTTTTGACCAGGATGAATCCATTGAAAATCATCTGAAACGTGGTGCAACCATCATGGATTTCACAACGCATACCGCCACACCCATCTTTGCAAAGGCGGCTCAGAAAGCAGGTTGCCCGATGGTCATCGGCACCACCGGATTTTCTGATGCAGAACGCGCCACCATCGTCAACGCATCAAAAACCATTCCGGTCGTTCTTACGCCCAATATGAGTGTGGGCGTTAACCTGCTTTTCAGTGTCACAAAAATTCTTTGCACGGCATTAAAAGAGGGCTTCGACATTGAGATCATCGAGAAACATCATCGGCATAAAAAAGATTCACCCAGTGGAACGGCAGTGCGCCTCGTTGAAATGATTGCGGAGGTGAAAGGACGGCAGGTTCTGAAATCCACAAAACACGGGCGTTCCGGCAACATGGGAGCCAGAAGTGGAGATGAAATTGGAGTTCATTCCATTCGAGGGGGAGACTTTGTGGGAGAGCATACGGTGATTTTCGCCGGAGACGGGGAGGTTTTTGAAATCACGCATAAGGCAAATTCACGCGAGATTTTTGCAAAAGGCGCGCTGGTGGCTGCAAAATGGGCTTCCAAGGCAAAGCCCGGACTTTATGACATGTTTGATGTCCTGAATTTGCGGACACCGCAGCGGGATGCATGATCTCGTCATATCCTGTTGGTGTGGGACTTGGCTCGAATCTGGGAGACCGTCTCCAGCATCTGCAGGAGGCGCTCCTGTGGTTGGAAACGTTATCGGACAAGCCTGTTTGTACTTCACCGGTGTACGAAACGTCGCCGGTTGATTGTCCTGATGGAACGCTTCCGTTCCTGAACGCGGTATGTGAAATCCATTTCCGGGGTGATTTATTGGAGCTGCTTCGCCAAATGCGCGCTTTCGAAAGGAACCGTGGCAGGCTTCTCGTATATAAAAAAAATACTCCACGGCCTCTGGATCTCGACATGCTTTATGCCGGGAAACTTGTCATGCAGACCAAGGAGCTGACTCTCCCACATCCGCGAATGTTGAAACGCCGTTTTGTTTTACAGCCGCTTTGTGATATACGTCCTGATCTGATTCTTCCAACTCTTGAACAACCGGTAAAATCCTTTTTGGCTTCAGTCAGCAGCAGCGAAAAGACCAGGCTTTACGATAAACTTTAACCCGCATTTCTCACCAATGGAAAAAATGACGACACCTTGTTTGAAAGATTGTAGGGCGACGGGCCCTGTCGCCTTCCATGAAACGGCGGGCGGGGCCGCCCGCCCCACAAAATTCCGATGAGAAATTCGGGTTAACCATAACGCGTCCATACTGATGAAGATGTCTCCTAAAAAGCTGACCGCACCTGCGATTCGAGCCATGAAGAAGTCAGGTGCAAGGATTGTGGCATTAACAGCAGCGGATTTTATCACCACACGATTGCTCGATGAAGCCGGGGTCGATATTATCCTGGTGGGAGATTCCCTTGGTACTACGGTTTTGGGTTATGAAAGCACAGTATCCGTCAGCATGCGGGAAATGCTGCACCATCTAAAGGCAGTGACTCGTGCACGGCCAAAATCGCTCGTGGTTGCCGACATGCCATTTGGCTCTTATCACCAGTCGGTTGCCCAGGCTGTTCGAAATGCAGTGCGTCTGGTTCGGGAGGGCGGCGCTGATGCGGTCAAGCTTGAAGGCGGCGAATCCCAGAAGGAAAAAATCCGTGCAATCGCGGAGACGGGAATCCCGGTCATTGCACACATCGGGTTGCTGCCACAAAGTGTGTTGCGTGAAGGTGGATACCGTGTCCAGGGTAAAACACCGTTGCAAGCAGAGCGGTTGAAGAAAGATTTGCGCGCTGTCGAACGCGCAGGCGCCTTTGCCTGTGTTTTGGAATATGTTCGCGCGAGCGTAGCTCGGAAGCTGACCAGATACGCCACGATTCCCACAATTGGAATTGGGTCCGGACCCGGATGTGACGGGCAGGTTTTGGTGACAAGTGATCTGCTGGGTTTGCAAACGTGGCTGGCTCCACGCGCCGCACGACATTACGCTGAAATTGGCAGGGTGATGTGTGATGCGTTCCGACACTTTGCGGATGATGTGCGCAAGGGCCGATTTCCAACCAAGAGGGAGTCTTTTGAATAGTTCCAGTCACAAACACAGCCGTCCCATGGAAGACAAAAAGATACATTTTTCGACCTTTTCATCGATGGAAGAGACGCCCGCTTCAAGAAAACGAGTTTAAGAATTTTTGCCACAGATGGACGCGGATGAAACACGAATGTTGCCAGTATTCGCCACGGCGAATACTGGCAGAACTGCCATGATGCAGAGCGAACCACACTGTTTTGGCTGTGCCAAAGCAGTGTTATCCGTGTCGATCCGTGTTCATCCGTGGCTTCTTTCATGCCTTTCTATGGGATGGCTCTGAGTCACAAAGATGTACAAGATATGTCCAAGCTTTCTGCGATCATTATCACTAAAAATGAAGAGGAGAGATTGCTCCGCTGTTTAAACAGTGTACGATTCGCCGAACAAATCATTGTTGTAGACTCTGGCAGTACAGATCGAACCGCAGCCATTGCCAGGACTTGCGGCGCAGAAGTCTTTGGCGAGGATTGGAAAGGATACACCGCACAGAAAAATTCTGCTCTGGAAAAGGCAGGTGGCGACTGGGTTCTGTCTATTGACGCAGATGAAGAATTTTCAGAGAAAGCACAAATGGAAATTCAACGCATTCTTCGCGAGGATGATCGTGAAGTTCAGGCTTACGCATTTCGCAGGAAGGTTTTTTATCTTGGAAAATGGATTTATCATGGTGATTGGTATCCAGATTATGTGGTGCGATTATGGCGGCGCGGGTCCGGAAAGTTTGACGGAGGTCGTGTGCATGAATTCGTAAGAGTCAATGGGGTTGTAAAGCATCTTGAAAGTGAAATTTTGCATTATACCTACAAGGATCTTGGAGATCAAAATGAGCGGATCCAAAAATACGCAAAGCTTTGGGCTCTGGATCAATTCGAAGCCAAACGCGCATCTTTCCTGTCCGACCTGTGGTTGAGGCCCCCATGGCGTTTCCTAAGAGCAATTGTGCTTAAAGCCGGTTGGTTGGACGGCTGGCGGGGCTGGTTGATTGCCTGGATGTGCGCACGGGAAGTATTGCTGAAATATCGAAATCTCAGAGATCTTCAAAGAAATTCAATGGCCAGGACTATTTTTCAGAAAAATTCTTGATTTCAAGCGAGACAAGAGGGAGTGGTAACAGCTTTATAGGAGGTGAGGAAAGTTTATGGTTCATTACCGCTGATCAAGGTTCCGGGATAATCTTTTTGACGATACGATAAACTCCCTCCTGAGCCAGCTCACTGGAAGGATAGATTTTCTGGGCTTTTAAATACCATGCCAGGCTTGAACCAGCTTGGCCTTTTTCCTCGAGTTCCCTGGCGGTCTCAACGGTTTTGACAAAATCAGCCGCCTTATTGGCAAGTTTTGCGCGTTCTTGATTCAGTTTGTTATCATTCGGAAACTGTCTGTAGGTGCGTTCCAGATTCTCCCATGCGCCGGCATGATCTCCGTGTTTGGACATCTCATTTGCGCGCATGATACTGCCCTCCACGATTTGCATATCATCCAATACCTTGCCAAGTTGTTCCTTATGCTCGGGAGAAAGAGCCGCCGCTGCTATGAATCGGATTTTATCATCAAAAACCTGACGGTAGTTCTGCTGGCTTAACAGTTTATCGAGTTCCAGAAGGGCCTGCTGTTGAACATCCGCCTGGGAGAAGATCAGTGAAGAGACCTGGGCAAGGTCGGGATTTCGCGGCCAGAGTTTGGTGGCCTCCTTCAGTTCAGTCTCCAGGATTTCACGATTCCCGCTGACAGCCGCATTCCTGGCTTTTGCCAGATGCATCTTACTCAAGGTTCTTGCTGTCTCGATTACGGCCATCGGTTTGGAGTTGTCAAAATCCTTTGCAATGACCTCTAGTTCCTTCACCAGACTTTCGGCCAGGGTATAGTCCTTGACTTCAATAGCCGAAACCAGCTTGTACGATTTTTGGGAAAACACCAGGGCAGGGCGTTTTTCTTCCCGGGGCAAAGTACGAATTTCGGGCATGAATTCACCAACGATAAAAGCCTCCCCCAGACGTTTGGTGGCGCTTTCCAGCTCATTTTTTTGAAGAAGGAATTTGTAGGCATCCACTCCCTCGCGTACATCTCTCATGGCCGCATTCGCCATGGAGTCGAGAATTCCAATTGTGATGGTTAATGGCACACCCGCACCTTTTTTAAGGACATCCTGATACTCCTCATTGAGTTTGGTTTCGCCATCCGCAAAAAGAAAACGGTAGGCGCGCGTGCCAATAAGTACATGCTGGAAGCGTCTCATGGTGAAAAGCTCTACAAGCAGGCCTTGGAATTCAGCCTTTGCACGGACCTCGGTTAATCCCTTTTTCAACGTAGCCTCGCTCAGGTCGCCCTTGGAAAGCAAAGCGCTGGTCATGGCATCCGCCAGTATATTGCAATGATTAGCATCCTCCGCGTATTTGGATACCTGTGGAAGCAATTGGATGGTTTCAACCAAGCTGTTATCCTGTAATTCCCTGGGAATTTTAAGGCTGGTTGCTGGTGAATCATGCAATGGCCTTCTTGGATCCAGCAACATTTCGGCCAAGCTGCGCTTTCGAACCTTATTACCCGGAGCAAGCACATCTATAATGGCTTGGAGCATCTTCTGATAGCGAAGATTGCCTTCTGTGGTTTCCTCCGGAGCACTGAGATATTTTTCGAACCGGGCCTGGAAAAGCCGTGAATTGTTGATGTTCCAGTTCTTGCCATCCCAAACGATCACTTCATTGCCGGGATTGAAAAATGGCATGTCATTGCCAAGAATGGTTTTGTCCGATGGTGCGGGTGGCTGGGCCGGTATCGGACGCGCCGGAGGAGCAGCGCCATCCGGTGATTGTCCTCTCAGAATGAGACAGTGAAGCAATAGGAAAATTGAAAGAATGATTTTTGTCTTCATGTTTTTTGAAGGTCCTGCACTTTGAGAAGTCCCTTGTCGTCGATTTCGATTTTAAGATGGAACTGCTGACCCTTTTGAATATTGATGTGGTTGAATTTGCCGGGGATAAAAAGCGGCAATACCTCCAAACCCGAATCAGTTTTTACTTCAATGGAAAACAAACGGCCGGTTTGTGGAGACCACGCCAGGGAGTTCATGATTGTTCCCGTAACCTTGTACGTGTTTCCCCTTAAACTGTTGGCGTTTTCCAGATAGACAGCAACATCAAGCACTGTAATTGTTCGATAGGGCCCGTGGGCCTGGCCAAAGTATACGTATCCACCTGCAATCGCGCCAACAACCAACAGGAGGCCCGCAACTATCCAGAAAGGATGAATCGATGAACTGGCCCGCCGACTCATAGGTGGGCACCTCCGGAAACATAATTTTTGGGTGAAGCATTCATAGGATACAGGATTCTGATTGTTTGTCTGCTGCGAAACGGACTTTTTTGTGGTTCAAGTTTTCGTTTT
>Ga0247727_10013658_pt1 | contig 13639 bp, 4 predicted proteins | sample WisWelCaveWW1625_FD_202498 | JGI IMG/M metagenome (GOLD analysis project Ga0247727, IMG submission 202498) | Biofilm microbial communities from Wishing Well Cave, Virginia, United States - WW16-25 | ecosystem: Environmental > Aquatic > Deep subsurface > Groundwater > Cave microbial mat | place... | reverse complement strand
CTTCGGCTCGGAAGGCTTGTTGTGCGCCGTCGTTGGCTCGTTGCCGCGGGACAGGGACGCAGGATTGCGCGGCTTGCCCCCGCGTCTTGCAGAAGGAGCATCGACCCTCGACACTCAGCTTGGGAAGTAGGCGCGGGCGGCGTAAGTAGCTGATTTTGTACAGGAAGTGTTGTACAATATTGCCCGGTTTTCCTCGATTTCACCCGCCATTTGTACAACACATGCCAGGTCATGCCACCATGCAATAGCCTTGCATTCGGCGGGTATTCCTCACCGCGCGGCCAGCCGTCGGGAGCCACACGTTCCTCGTCAACGCAATACGGCAAGCCGTTCACCGCGCCGGGCTGCGGCCACAAAGATGGCCAACCGGTTTAGGCAGGCGGGCCTGCCCGGCCTCAACTCGCACGGCGTCCGCAAGGCGGCGGCGACGCGGGCCGCGCACTGGGCGCCAGTGCGCTGATGGCGATGTTCGGCTGGCTCGACAACGGGGTCTGCCCCGACGTGGGGCTGAGTCCCTTGGGGACCGGGGAGAACGATGTTACCCGGGACCGGGGACAAATGCAGCCTGTGAGGCAACGTCAGCAATGGCGCGAGAATCGGACGGCGCCCGGTGCATTCACATCACGTGCCATACTTGCGGGGAGACCTACGCTGCCCGGGTACCAGGTTTCATCGATCTCATGAAGCGGCCACTGCTCGCGGCGGGTCTCCTGAACGGCGACTGTTTCCTCACGCACTGTCCAAAAGGCCACGCCAACACGGCGGATGTGGCCATCCTCGTGCGCCGCGACGACAGCGCGCTGTTCTACGTGCCGGGCGAGGTTACCAGCGAACAGGAGGATGATGCGGCGCTCTACGCCATCCTCACCGGCCTGCCTGAGGAGGTCAGGCGGCAGATCAGCGACGCCGAGGGACAGATCGCGATGGAACCCCTACCGCGCGGCCTGCTGCCGGTGGCCTTGGCGACACGTGCGGCGATCCGATCGCTGCTGCTCCCTGGCGGAGTGCCGAGTGCTGAACATTTCCAGCAGGCGCGCCGGCTCCCTCCGGAGACGCTCGACCTGCTGGCCAGCCGGTTGGCTACGCAATACGCCTATACGGGCAACCTCATCGAACTCGAAAGCGCCGTCCGCCTTGCGACCCTCGTGGTCGAGGTCACACCGGAGGGGCATCCCGACCAACCCGCTCACCTCGGCAACCTCGCCAGCAACCTCGCCCAGCGGTATGCGGCCACGCGTGACCGCGCGGATCTGGAGCAGGCCATCATCCACGCGACGGCGGCGCTCGACCTGACGCCCGAGGGCGATGTGCGCCGCGCCGACTTCCACAACAACCTCGCCGGCCACCTGTTCGAGCGCATGAGCCTGACCGCCAACGCCGCGGACCTCGATGCGGCAATCCGGCATGCAGAGGCGACGCTGCGCTTGACCTCCGCAAGAGATGAAGGACATCCCCGCCATCTGAGCAATCTCGCCAACTATTTGGCGATGCGGTTCCGACTGTGGGGGAACCCCGCCGACCTCGATGCCGCGATCGGCCATGCCGACGCCGCTGTCGGCTCGTCCGCACTGGACCTTGAGCGGCCAAGCCTGCTCAATACGCTCGCCGTCTGTCTGTCGTACCGGTTCGACGCCGCCGGGAGGCGCGAGGATCTCGAACGGGCGATCGAGGCCACCGAAGCCGCAATGGAGTTGTTGCCCGAGGGGCATGTCGACCGGCCCGTTCTGCTCAACAACCTGGCCAACCACCTGTCGTCGCGCTTCGCGCTCACCAGCGCCGCGGCGAACCTCGACGCGGCGATAGGTTTCGCCGAGCGCGCCGTCGCAGGCAGCGGCGACGACGATGCGAACCGGCCGATGTTTCTCAACAATCTCGCCAGCCGCCTGGGGTCGCGCTTTGCCGTGTCCGGCCATCTTGCCGACCTCGACACCGCCGTCCGCCATGCCGAACGCGCGGTTCGGCTGGCGCCGGAAGGCCACGAGAAGCGACCCGCCTACCTTGGCAACCTCGCGGCCCACCTGTCCACGAGGTTCAAGCTGAGTGGCAACCTCGCCGATCTGGAGGCAGCCATCAGCCATGCGCAGGCGGCCATCAACGTAACGCCGGAGACGCATGGCGAACGGCCTACGCATCTGAACAACCTCGCCACCCACCTGTCGATGCGGTACGCGCTGCGCGGCGCCCGCGCGGACCTCGACGCCGCGATCGCCTACGCCGAGGCGGCGCTCGAACAGGCCCCGGCGACGGCTGCCGACCGACCGATGCTGCTCGTCAACCTCGCGGGATATCTCGACACCCGCTTCACGCTGACGGGCGCACGGGCGGACGTCGACCGGGCGGTCGAATGCGCACAGGCGGCCCTAGCGTCGATCCCGGAGGATCACACCGACCGACCCGCCTATCACAACAATCTCGCCAACTACCTGACCTCCCGCGCCCGGGTTACGCGCGCGGTGGCGGGCCTCGATGCCGCGGTTACGCACGCAAAAGCCGCCCTCGCTCACCGGACTTCCAATGACGCGGACCGGGCGGCGCGGCACAACACGCTCTCAAATGTGCTGTCCGACCGGTATCGCCTGACCGGCGATGCGGGCGACCTCGATGCGGCAATCGGCCATGCCAGGAGTGCCGTTGAGCTGTCGCCCGAGGGGCACAGCGGCCGTCTGGGACGGCTCAACAACCTGGCCAACCGCTTGGCCATGAGGTGGCAACGCGGGTCGGATAGGGCCGACCTGGACGCGGCGATCGACGCCGCCACGCGCGCCATCGCGGAGACCCCCCATGGGCACGGCGATAACCCCGGCTATCTGTTCAATCTGTCGGACCACCTCCATGAACGGTATCGTTGCACGGGGGCGCGGGAGGACCTTGAGGCGGCGATCGCGCCTGCGCAGGCGGCATTGCTGGGGTGGCAGCGGCGCGCGCTGGAGAGCGAGGACGCACGCGCCGTCCTCGCCCGGGCCGGTGAGACTGCGCGGCGCCTGCTGAACCTGCTGCGGGCAACGGGTGAACCGGCCCGCCTCGTCGCGGCCCTTGAGACCGGCAAGGCCGTGCGCTTGCGGGTCGAGCTGGCGGGCAGCGGACGGGCGCCGGGTCACCTCGATGCGGCCGGGGCGGCCGCCTATCAGCGCGTCCGCGCCGACCTGCGCGAGATCGGCGGCGAGTTGCGCGCACTGCACGTGCTTCCCGCCGCAGCACGCCTGGCCAGCCATGCCGCCGCGGTCGCCCGGCTCAGGGCACAGGAAGCGGAGCTGCGCGGCGAGCGGGAGCGTCTCGAGGCCGGTGATCCGGCCTTCAGTGCGAGGTCGCTCGACTACGCCGCGGTGCGCGCAAAAGTGTGCGAAGCAGGCGACGCGATCGTCTACCTTCAGCCGCTGGATAACCCGTCGGATCGCCTGCTGGCGCTCATCGTCCATCCCGGCTCGCCACATGACGGCCCTCTCGCCGACGACATGATCGAGATCACGGGGTTCGGGCGCGCAGCGGTGCGCAAGCTGCTGTTTGCCCAGAGCGACCGGCTCGACGCAGCAGGGTCGACCTTCGTGCCGGTGCCAGGCGAGCCGCTCGGCTGGCTCACGGCGGATTGGGCGGCGAAGCAGGAAGAGAGCGACGCCGCGGCTCAACGCTGGCTGGACACGCTGGCGCGGGTGGTCGCTGATGTCGGCCGCCACCTGATGGCGCCGGTCGCCCGCCGTCTGCCCGCCCTGGGCATCACGCGGGTTGTGCTGGTTCCCGGCGAGAGCCTCGGGCTGCTGCCGCTGCACGCCGGGCCAGTCGGCGCCGACGGCCGCCCATTCGGCGAGCGGTTCGAGACCCGCTATGCGCCCTCCGCGACGGCGCTTTACGCGGCTCACCCGCCCGTGGACGCCCCGGCAGGATACCGCCTGGTCGGCATCGCCAACCCGGATGGCTCGCTGCCGTTCGCGGACATGCAGATGCGCCGCGTCGCGGCTTTGTTCGGTGAGGCATCGCGCGTCGCGCATGGTCGCAAAGCCGACCGGGCCTGGCTGCTGGCGGAGGCCGGGAAGGGCGATTTGGTGGCGCTGGCAACGCATGCCCGGTTCTCGATGAATCGCCCGGAGACGTCCTGGTTCGTGCTGGCGCATCCGCTGGGCCGCTCGGCCGGGTCTACACGCGTGGCGCGCGCGGCCGTGCAGGCGGAGTGCGAGAAACTGAGCCTCGACGACATTCTGCGGGGTGCCCTCAACCTCACGCGCGGCGCGCTCGTCGTCGCGGATGCCTGCGAGACCGGGCAGACGGCGACCGGTGCGGCGGCGGAGGAGTTCGTGGGCTTCCCCGCGGCATTCCTGGCCTCCGGTGCCAGCGCGGTGATCGCCTCGCTGTGGTCGGTCACAGACGTCTCGACCGCACTCCTGATGGAGGAGATGTACCGTCGCCTCAACGCGGGCGAGCCGCCGTCACGGGCATTGCAGCAGGCGGCGGCCTGGCTCAGGCAGGTGCCTCGCCATGTGGTCAGGCGGCGGCTCAAGGATGAGATCTCGGCAGCAGCGGCCGCCACCGGCGACCAGGCCGAACGGCTGCGCCACGCGCTCCGGGAGGCGCTCCTCCGGCTCAACCACGGTCCGGGGCGTCCCTTCGCGCACCCCTATTTCTGGGCGGCGTTTGCCGTACATGGGCGGGCGCCGAACCAACCGGCTCCGGCCGAGACGGTGCCCACCCGCTGGAGCGACAGCGTGCGCCGCGTCCTCGGCTGGGGCGGGGGATAGGATCGCGCCCGCTCGCGGGCTACAACCCCGTGTGCACGAAAGCCCCCCAAAAATAAGGATGCGCGAATGGCGGCGGCGAAGCCGCGGAAGCTCGCGGCGTCGCGCTCCCCGCGTCGGCAAGCCAACCCGGAACCCAACCGAAGAAGCCGCGCAGGCGGCTGCGGATCTGGCCTGACTTGAGAAGTGCCTCAAGGCGCAGAAGCCGATCGGCCGCAATCGATCCGGCCTGGATCTTGCGGCGCGCAAACTCCTGGAGCTCGTCCGCGTGCGCACCCTTGAGCCACATCTGCGCCCGGCGCAAGGCGCTCGCAGGGGCCAGCCCCTGGGCCATGTGGAGATCGTAGAACTTGGCGACGAGGAGCGTGGTCGCGCGGTCGTCAACCAGCCAGAGGGTGCTCAGCACGCCCGCCGCGCCGAGGGACATGAACGTGGCGGGCCAGCCGATGAACTCATCCGGGCTGCGGCGGGTGTCGTAGAGGCCGGATTCGCAGGCGGAGAGGACGACGAGGCGGGGCGGGCGGAGTCCGGCGGCCTCGGCGAGGTCGGCGACGGTGATGGTGGTTCCGGCGGCAAGCCTTAAATCCGAGTGGCGCGGGTCGCGCCAGTCGAAGCGGCCGTGGGTCGCGAAATGCCAATACGTGCTGTGGCGCAGGCCTTCCAAGACCCTCTCGGGAGTGGCGGCGTCGGAACCCAAACGAACCGCCGCTCCAAAGTGCGGGGCAACCATCTCGGCCTCGAGTTCGGCATAGTCCAGGTCCCCGGTTGGATTGACGATGGCCGCGAGGGTTGGCGCGCCCGCAGCGCGAGCCTGGTCCGCGGCATGGGCCAGGGCATCGAGACTGGGCGCGTAGGCGATTTCATAGTCTTCGGCGAGGGGCCGCTTGGTGGTGGGATTCTCGGCAAGGGCCAGAGGCAGTACCCCTGTTGAACCTGGCGGTATCCACAGGAGCCGCTGACCGGCCAGGACGCCTAGCTCCTGCAGCGCGGCCCAGAGCTTGCCGACAAGGAGCTGCCAGAGGGTCGGCCCGAGCGCGGCGATGGCCGCGCGCCAGTCATCGTCGAGGCGCAGGTATTGCTGCTCAAGGGCAACGCGCTCCGCAGAGAGCACCGGCAAGGCGGCGATTTCCGCCCCCAGGCGCGCCAGCTCGTAATTCCGGGCGTAGGCGGCGAGCCATCCGCCCAGCGCGGGGTCGTCGGCCGGTCCCTTGAGGAACGCGTTGAGATGAGCCGCGGTGAGCTCGGGAACATCGAGCGCGGTGACGGCGCCGGGGACGCCGTCCCGGGAGCGGCGCGGCGGGTTGACGAGGAGGAGGACCTTGCTCCCGAACTTGGTCACGATGGGAACAACGACGGCGCCGCCTTGAGGAAGGATGGTCTCCAGGACCTCTTGCGAGACGGTGTCGTGGGACCTTGCGGTGTCGGTCGCAGCAACGATCCCGCGCAACTCGCGGCGGAGGGCAACTAGCCGGTCGAGGGTGGCGACGCGGTCCGACACGTCGCCGTCATCGAGCGCCCGTGAGCAGGCCCTGATCTCCCATCGCAACGTCTGCACGCGGGTGGGATCATCGGTGTGGTGTTCCAACGTGCGCAGGCGAAGGGCCACCGCGAGCAGGCGCGCCTTGCCCGCATCGGCCCACGCGAGGGCGGCCCGGAGATCACCCTCGCTGGCGCAGGCGAACGCTCCTTCCATGTAGAGCGGCCCCGCCTCGACGAGCAGCTCTCGCGCTTCGAGATCGTTCAGCCCTTCCGCGAACAACTGCATGAACGCTTGGCGCGCGTCGCCGAAGGCTTGCCGGGCGGCAGGCACGTTCCCGTTTTGCAGCAGCGCGCCCCCGAGGAGGCGCGCGGTCAGGAGATGATCGCGGGGATGGGCGTCGCGCGTGCGGACCGCGAGCGCCGCTTCAAAGCACGAGATGGCGGCCGTGAGGCTGCCGGGGTGCGAGCGGTCCGCCAGCGCAAGGTGGGAGAGACCCAGCACCGTTTGCGCAGCCGCCCGGCGGTGAGGCTCTGCCACAAGGGTGCGCACCCGAAGCACGGCTTCCAATATTTCAACCGCATGAGCGAGATTCTGATCCCGGTCACCGGCGACGCGGTGGATGTGAACGAGGGCCAGATTGCTCTGCGTGCGCGCCCACTCGCGCGGAAAGCCGTCCCGGCTGTAGACGGTCAGAGCAGCCATGTAGGCCGCCCGGGCGTGCTCGAGATTTTCCTCCCGTTTGCCTGACCGGCGGTCCTGGTAGGCGAGGCCCAGATTGCTTTGGGCGAGTGCCCAGTCGCGGGGATGGTCATCCGGGGTATGGACGGTCAGCGCGGCGTTGAAGGCGGCGATGGCGCACTCGAGGTTCTCGTCTCGGTCGCCGCGGATGCGGCTGGCGAGGGCGATTCCGAGGTTGTTTTGCGTTTCCGCCCAGGCGCCGGGGGCGGCATCGCGGGTTGTGACGGCAAGCGCCGCCTCGTAGGCCATGATCGCCCGCTCGATGTTTTCTTCCCATTCGCCGTGGATGCGCGCGGCATACGCGACCCCAAGGTTGTTCTGAGCCGATGCCCACTCGAGCGGGAAGTCCTCGCGGGAGAGGAGGGTCAGCGCCGCCTCATCGTACGCGATGGCGCGGTCGATGTTGTCGGCGCGCCGACCCTCAATGCGATCCTGGTAGGCGTTGCCGAGGTTGCCCTGGGTGACGGCCCACTCGTACGGAGTGCCGGTCGGCGACCGCTCCTTCAGGGCTTCCTCGTAGGCGGCGATAGCGCGCTCGATGTTGTCCCTGCGCTCGCCCGCAATGCGCTCATGGTAGGCCGAGCCGAGATTGTTCTGGATCATCGACCAGTCGGCCGGATAGGCGTCGCGTGTGTGGATGGTGAGCGCAGCCTCGTAACCGGTGGTCGCCTTCTCTATATTCTCGCGGCGGTCGCCGAGCGGCCAGTCGACGTAGGCGTTGGCGAGGTTGTTTTGCAGCGTCGCCCATTCCTCGGGGTGGCTCTCCCGATCATAGACCCGGAGGGCCTTCAGGTAGGCGGCGACGGCGCGCCCGATATCCGCCGAGCGATCACCGCTTGGCCGCCGCCAGTAGGCGTAACCCAGGTTGTTCTGGGTCTCGGCCCAGAAGGTGGGCATGGTTGCGGGATCGATGTCATCAAGCGCCTGCTCATAGGTCTCGATGCCGAGATCGAGATGTTCCGGTGAGCCGTCGGCGGCGAGGTCATCGTAGGCATTGGCCAGGAGCACCCGCATCGTGGCGCGGAGCTGGGCGCGCGGGATGTCCAGGGGCCATGCGTCCAGGCAGGCCTCGTCCGCAAGCGCCTGCTGGGCCGCATCGATCCTGTCGGCGGGAGCGGTTGCGGTGGTGGCGCGCTGCACGGCGTCGAGGAATCGGCCGTGCGGCTCTCCGCGTCGCGACAAGCGCAGGGGCCAAGGCAGCGTGACGACCACGCGCTTGAGCAACCCATAGAGACGCCCAGCCAAGCTCGGCATGGTCCCACATGCTGGAATGGGTCAGCCGGTCGGATAGCGCTTCCCTCCGAACGCTATCCGTCTGTCGAGCTGCTCAAGGTCGCCGCGCAGCTGCCAGACCTTCCGCAGCACCGAGACAACCACCACCAAGAACAGCAAATACGCCGCCAACCTCAGCAGCAACGTGAGCATGTGGCCGTAATTCCAGGTCACCGGCCGCCACTCAGGAACAAAAAATTGGCACAGCGCCGTGAGCGGCGGGAAGGTCTGGTCGAAGACGGCGAGGAGGAAGGAGACGAAGTCTCGTTTGCTGCCCGGGGCGAGGATGGTGCTGTCGTACCAGGCGAGGGCCTGGGCGAGGTAGGCTAAGGCGCAGAACATGAAGGCGATGCGGAAGACCAGGAGGAAGACTGTGCGCCACCCGAGCCGGATAAGGTCGCGCCACGATGTGGTGAACGTAGGTGCGGTCGCGCCCTCAAGCGCCATCTCGGGTGCGGGTTTGCGCAAGAGCAGCAACGCCCACAACCCATAGGCCAGAAAGGCGCCGGCCAGTGCTATCCGCACAAGATGATGGGGTATAGCCGGGTAGACGGTCGCCTCAAGAACGGCCAGGACGAGCAACGCGAAGACGACATACTTGATGGCGCGCATGTTCGTTTCCCGAGGGCGACCGACCACGGCGCGCATGCACGGCCGCAGCCCCTGTGCAGGCTGGGATGCCGACAATGACAACAGATGGGCTTACTCCCCACGCTGCTCCATAGCAAAGGCGTGGATGCGGAGCAACAATACGCCAAGCGCACCGCGCGATGCTGTGGGTTGGAACAACGGACGTCGCTCGCGGCGCGGGGCGGCCCGAGCGCGGCTGCGAAGTCGTCAGACTGTGCTGCACCTCACCATCCCTGAGTTGCCGACCGTCCCGAGGCGACTGAAGCGCGGCCGCGCATCTGTGTTGCTGTGGAACGCCTTATCCTAGCTCCGGCCATGTTCCTCCAACTTTCCCCGGTCGCCGACGCGGATGGCCACGCCAAAGAAGCGACAAGGCCAATCCGGCTGCAACGCACCATCGTCCGCACCCACATCATCTCAAAGGTCAAGTGCGGAGCGTACCTCGTTTCGCATTAGTGTGGAACCTCTCCCCGAGGTTTGGGATTCGCCACAGGATTTGGGATTCGTGACGAAGAATTCCCAAGGATCTCAGCCGCCTCGACGAGGGGTGCTGGACCCGCAGGGAAGATACCGACCCTGACGAGTCAGACACTTAGGACTCCCAAACCTCATCAGATCCTACACTGGATCGCAATGCTTTGTGCGAGAGACTCCCAAACCTGATCCGTGAACGCGGGTCCAACTGCCGGCCCGGGGGCTCCTGACCCGCAATCCATGCTTCGGCAGATCCCAAAGGGACAACGGCCGTGTTGTGCTCTCATTGAGCTTTCAGACCTGACCCAATTCGACCTTGTTGCACGCCCACAACTACTCGTGTCGAACGAGGCACACGTTGGTGGAAGGTTGAAGGCTTCTCAATCGACACCAACGTTGACCAGCAACCAGCAGTGGCCCTGACCACGTGCACCCTTCAAGCTGAGGTGCGCATCGCACCGAGCACCGGGAGGCCTGGCGCCGTCGAGTATCCGATCAGACGCCGCATTGCAATTTGCTAGTCCCCGTCAATCCGGCGTACGGGGCAGTGGCGCGTTTGGACGGAGACTTCTGGCCACAAGCCAATCCCTCCAGCTCGTCGCCAGATAAGGCCACTTCGCTAGCCACTTGGTAGCGTCTTCATCATGCTCGCGCTCCGCCCCGGTGATGCACCAACGTGGCGGCTCAGGCTGGAGGAAGAAGCGCTCGCGCTGCTGCTGCCCCAAGCAGCGCGGTACGACCGACTTCGCATAGGTCAGAAGTTGTTGCGTGTTCGGGAAGTGCCGCCACGCCGCGACGGAACCGTCCCGCAACGCCGTCAGGAGCCGTGACGAATCCGCAGAAAACCACACGCGCTGAACATCATGGCCCAGCGGACCAATCCTCCCCACCGGTTGACCTGTTGCTACGTCCCAGACGATAGCGGTCCGATCAGCCGATCCCGTTGCCACTCGCCCCGCGTCACGGCTGAAGGCCGCACTCAGAACTGGACCGGCATGGCCTCGCAGCAGACCGACCTCGGCACCCGATGAGCTATTCCAAATCCGCGCCGTGCCGTCATAAGAGGCTGTGACGACCAGATCACCATCCGCGCTAAACGTGGCCGCGAGAACCGTGCCCTTATGCCCTTTCAGGGTTGCTTTTTCGACTCCCGTCGCAGCATCGACAATCTTCACCACATTCTCCTCTACGACGAGTCGGCGAGTACCGGCCGTGTTGCCTCTCGTGTCGTCAGGCTGTTGATCAAGCGCAGGAAGTCGCTTGAATACCCACACGCGCGCTGTCCCATCGAGCGCAGCGGTTACAATTGCTGCATCTCGGCCGAACTGCGCTTCGATGAGCCCTTTGGAGTGCCCTGCTAGAACCGCAATTTCCGCCCCGGTCGTTGCATCCCAAAGCCGCGCCGTGCCATCGAATGATGCCGACAGTATCTGTCGGTCATCTTTGCTAAAACTCACGCTCGCAACGCCCCGGCCGTGCCCTGCAAGCCGCAGAATCTCTCGGCCATCCTCGCTGGCAAAAACCTTGATGCTGCCGCTCAGAGACCCCGTGACGATACGCTTCTCATCATGGCTGAAAGCGGCGCTTGCAACCCGATCGCTGCCGATTTTGGCAATGAGCCTGCCGGTTGGCGCATCCCACAGCTCCGCGAGGCTCTCCCCGGTACACGTCGCTACGAAACCGCCGCGCTCGCCAACCGCAAGATGCCGAACCTCTCCCGCATATTCAGCTAATTTCTGCCCGGTAGATGTCTCCCAGAGGAACGTGCCTTTGTTCGATGCCGTCACAATCTTCGCGCCATCCAGAACGAAGATCGCGTGAGTCACACCTTCCTTGTGCTGCAGCACATGCAATAGATGCCCCGAACGGGCATCCCAGAGTCGAGCCGTCCTATCCCAGGAACCGGTCAACAACTGACCGCCGTCCGGACTGAACTGAATGGTCGTAAGAAGCTGGGTGTGTCCCTGCAATTCAGTGGATCGCGTCTTGGAGCCAACATCCCACACTTCTGCTCTGTTTCCTGGCGAACTTACCGCGACGCGCCGGCCATCATGACTTAATCCAGCCGCCTCCTCGCCAAGCTCAGGCGGCAACTTCCAAAGCTGTTTCCCGTTTTCGGCGTCCCATAGGCGCGCTCCGTCTTTCGAATGCGTTAGAATGAGGTTCTTGCTCGCATCGAAACCGATCCTCAGTCCACCCATCAGGTTGACCATATGCGGAGCCAGCATGAGGTCTTCCAGCAGAATATTGACTGTCGGATCTAAGGTGCTCACGTCTTTCAACGATGCTTTGTCCGCGGCCCTCGACAAGCCTCCTACTAACATTGATTGCGGCAGCACAAGTGCCTCGCGAAGCGAATGCACCGCCGCGTAGAGTGCCGCTTCCGCGTCTGCTACATGCGGCCGTCGCCGATCAGCCGCAACGTCCGGCAATGCCTCGATCGCGAGAAGCATCGCAGTACCTGCATCGCCATCGTGCGTCTTCTGGCGTGAGACGTCGGCCAAAAACCGGGATTGGGCGACAAGGGCCCTATCCCTTGCCGCCCGGGCCTCAGCTTCGTTCCTAACAGCCTCTTGCCGCTGCACCCACGCGAGCATGCCGAGCACCCCCGTAAGTAGCGCCACGCTGAGCGATGTGACAGTGGTCCAACGTTGCCGCCGGCGCGCCGCGTCGCGGCTCGCCTTGATAAACGCACGCTGTACATTTGTCGGCGGGGAGCCTGAACCGGGTTGGCGCGTGATCCAGGTCTCTGCGGCGTCCAGTTCGACCCCGCGCAGGAGGAGATCGCGGGGCTGCTTGTCCTTCCACCGCTGCGCGATTTCCCCGAGGCGCGTGTGCTCGCGAACCCAGGCGATATCCGTCAACAATGCACTCGTGAGGCTCTCGACGGCCGCCTCTCGGCTCGCCTCCTCCGTGAACACCGTGCTATGGATCTTGGCGAGACCCTCCGGTACCGCCTCCCAGTTCACATCGGCAATCACCACAGGAAATATGCGCTTGCTCAGGCTCCGCGCGTGGGCCACCTCGTCAGCGCACACTTTGGAAGCGACGGAGTTCGGCGAAAGCACGAATACGATCGTGTCTGCTTTGCCGATCAGCTCCTTGAGCCGTGCCCACCACTCTTCGCCTGGCAACGTGTCGTCGATATCGCGGAAAACCTCGACGCCATGTTGTTCCAGCTCAGCCCTGAGCCAGGAGGCAAAAGCCACATCGGTGCGCGAATAGGAGAGAAATACCCGAGTCTTAGCCTCGCCCAGCGGTGTCACCGACGGAGACATCCCCATCCCTACGACGCAAGCGAGACGCCAAGTGTCCAGACGCCATGTCGACCAACGACGATAGGACTAGGATGTTGGATCGGCAAGTGTGCAGCCGCCGCAGCGGTTGCGTCAGGTTTCTGAGGGGCTTCCACCCTCCAGCCGTGACAGGCGGTGTGCATGCTCTTGAGCCGCTTTCACCGTGATGCCCGAACGTGACAACATGTGTCCACGGCATCACTCCGTGTGCTTCAGCGCTGGCGACTGATCCCTCTTGCGGGTGCAGCAGCAAATGTTGTGTGGCCACACGTCCGCTCGTCTGCTGCGAATGGGTGATGATGGCCCAACTTTGCGGTCGACCCCGGGATCGACGCGCGCCGCCAGAAAGCCAAGCCTGAATTCCTCCGATATTGTTTGGTTGAGTCACGGGTTGGGCGTAGGCGTAGGTGTCGACCGATGGCGCATGTATTCATCAGCTATTCCTCCAAGCATCGCGACCTCACCGAAATACTAGCCGCACTCCTCGGCAAGGAAGGGTATTCGGTCTGGTGGGATTACGACCTGGAGAGTTGGGGCTCCTACCAGAAGCAGATCGATGCCGCGTTGCAGGCTGCGTCCGTTGTCGTCGTGATCTGGAGCGCAGGAGCTGCGACGTCAACCTACGTACTGGCCGAGGCCAACAAGGCACTCACTGGCGGCAAACTCGTCAACGCCCGTGCACCGGATTTCCCGGTCTCGGCGGTGCCCACGCCGTACAACGCCCTCCACATCGATACGATGGACCTAGCCGAGCCGTACCGGCTGCTGCGCTCGATCCGCGGCGTGTGGACGGGCAAGCCGCACGCCACCGCCAAGCCGCTGCACGAGCATTATCAGGACGCGTTCGGCGTCAGCCTGTTCGACCCCAAGCGGATGCCGCTCGCTCGCGATGCCGCCGACCTCGGGCCCTCCGAGCTGTTGCAAGCCCGGCACGAAGCGGTCCCCTACATCGACGCGACCGGGCTTGCCGAGGAGGCCTGGTGCCGGGATGGAACCCGCGCGACGGCCGGCCGGCTGATCCACGG
>Ga0247727_10013657_pt1 | contig 13641 bp, 10 predicted proteins | sample WisWelCaveWW1625_FD_202498 | JGI IMG/M metagenome (GOLD analysis project Ga0247727, IMG submission 202498) | Biofilm microbial communities from Wishing Well Cave, Virginia, United States - WW16-25 | ecosystem: Environmental > Aquatic > Deep subsurface > Groundwater > Cave microbial mat | place... | reverse complement strand
TGGGACTCGAAGCCCTGAACCGCGAGCTGCAGGCGCGGCTGGCCGGGGGGGGGGCGGCGCTTCGTGAAGCCAGCGTCGTTCGTTTATCACCGGCCGGCCACGCTGGACGAAGCCCTCGCTCTGCTTGCCGACCACGGTGGTGACGCCAAGCCGCTCGCCGGCGGCCAGAGCCTGATCCCGGCCATGAACTTCCGGCTCGCTCGGCCCGCGATCCTGATCGACCTCGACCGCGTGCGCGAGCTCGCCTTCATGAGCGCCGGGCCCGACGGACTCCGCCTCGGCGCGATGACCCGCCAGCGCGACGTGGAGCGGAGCCCGCTCGCGGCGCGCGCGGCGCCGCTGCTGCACGAAACCCTGCCCTTCATCGCGCACCCCCAGATCCGCAACCGCGGCACCATCGGCGGGAGCCTCGCGCACGCCGACCCCGCCGCGGAGCTGCCCGCCGTCGCGCTCGCGCTCGACGCCCGGCTGCACCTCAAGCGGCGCGACGGCGCGCGCTGGATCCCGGCGGCCGAGTTCTTCACCGGCCTGTTCGCGACCGCGCTCACACCCGAGGAGCTGCTGGTGGAGGTCGCCGTGCCGGCGCCGCCCGCGCGCACCGGCTGGGCGTTCGAGGAGGTGGCGCGCCGCCACGGGGACTACGCGCTCGTCGGCGTGGCCGCCGCGGTGACCCTGGATTCCCAGGGGCGCTGCGAGCGGGTGCGCCTCGCGCTCCTCTCGGTCGGCGAGGGGCCGGTGCTCGCGGCGCGGGCCGCAGCGCGGTTGGTCGGGGAGACGCCGACGGCCGACCTCGTTCGCGCGGCCGCGGACGCGGCGGCCACCAGCGACATCGACCCGCCCGGGGACATCCACGCGTCGCCGGCCTACCGCCGCCAGCTGGCCGCGGTGCTCACCCGCCGGGCCTTGACCCGCGCTTTCGAACGGGCGCGGGGAGGGCGTCAGGAACCCCGATGAGGTCGGGGGACCTGGTCGAGCTGGCGGGCGAGCTGCCCCCGAGCCCCCTGGTCAACGCCGACCTCGCCCCCACGGGCCTCGGCCAGCGCACCTGGAACATGTGGCACATCGCCTCCCTCTGGGTCGGGATGAGCGTGTGCATCCCCACGTACATGTTGGCCGCGAGCATGATCGGCGCCGGCCTCACCTGGTGGCAGAGCCTCGTCGCCATTCTCCTGGGCAACGTGATCGTGCTCGTCCCGCTGCTGATCAATGCGCACGCGGGCACGCGCTACGGGATCCCCTTCCCCGTCTACGCCCGCGCCTCGTTCGGCACACGCGGCGCGCACATCCCATCGCTGCTCCGGTCGGTCGTCGCCTGCGGCTGGTTCGGCATCCAGACGTGGATCGGCGGGCTGGCCATCGACGCGATCCTCGGCATCCTGTGGCCAGGGTGGCGCGAGCTGGGCGGCGGGTGGCGGCTGATGGGGCACGGGCTGCCGCAGTACCTGAGCTTCCTGCTCTTCTGGGCCATCAACCTGTATTTCGTCTGGGCGGGCACGGAGAGCATCAAGTGGATGGAGACGCTCTCGGCCCCGTTCCTCATCGTCACGGGCCTCGCACTGCTCGGCTGGGCCGCCGTGAAGGTTGGCGGGTTCGGCGCGATCTTCGCGCAGGCGGAGGTGTTGCCGGGCGCCGCGGGCAGCCGCTCGTTCCTGTCGGTCTTCGTCCCCTGGGTCACGGCGATGGTCGGCTACTGGGCCACGCTGTCCCTCAACATCCCCGACTTCACCCGCTACGCGCGCAGCCAGCGCGACCAGGTCCTGGGCCAGGCGCTCGGGCTGCTCACGACCATGCCGCTGTTCGCCTTCATCGGTGTGGCGGTGACGAGCGCCACGGTCCTGCTCTATGGGCAGGCGATCTGGAACCCCGTGGATCTCCTCACCCGGCTCACGGCCGAATCGGGGAACGCGCTGCTGGGTCTGGTCGCGATGCTCACGCTCGTCGTGGCCACGCTCACGACGAACATCGCGGCGAACATCGTCGCTCCGGCCAACAGCCTCTCCAACCTGCTGCCCCGCCGCATCACGTTCCGCACCGGGGGGCTCATCGCCGCGGTCGTCGGCATCCTCATCGTCCCGTGGAAGCTGCTCGACGCCTACCAGACATGGCTCATCAGCTACTCGGGGCTGCTGGGCGCCGTGGGCGGCGTGATCATCTGCGACTACATCGTGATTCGCCGGGGCCTCCTCGCGCTGCGCGACCTGTACACAGAGGGCGGCGCCTATGCCTACACGCGGGGCGTGAACCGGCGCGCCGTGGCCGCCCTCACCGCCGGCATCCTCGTCGCGCTGGCGGGCACGGTCGTGCCCCCGCTCCGCTTTCTGTTCGACGGCGCCTGGTTCTCGGCGGCGGCGGTGGCGTTCGTGGTCTACTGGTGGCTCATGAAGCGCACTTACTTCCACGAAGCACGCACTCCATCACTGGAGCCCCCATGAAGCTCTACGATCTCTCCCAGCCCCTCAACGAACGGTCGTCGTTCTGGCCCTACTATCCGCCGTTCGAGGTCAAGTACATCAAGCGCAAGGCCGAGCACGGGGTCAACGCGCAGTACATCATGACCTCGAATCACATGGGCACCCACCTCGACGCGCCGCGCCACTTCGTCACCGCCGGCAAGACGATCGACGAGCTGCCGCTCGAGTGGCTGTGCGGTCCCGGCGTGATCGTGGATCTGCGGGATGAGATGGACGACCTCGCGGTCTACACGCCGCAGATGATCGAAAAGCGCGTCGAGGTACGAAAGGGCGATCTGCTGATCCTGCACACGGGGTGGCACGCGTACGCCGACCACGGCGCCCGGCCGGACGAGGAGCGCTACTACCATTACCATCCCGGCGCGCATCCCGACCTCGTGCCCTGGCTGCTGGAGAAGGAGATCCACGTCTGGGGCGTGGACTGCGTCTCCACCGACCACCCCATGAACCTCCCGATCGGCCGGTTCCTGGGGAAAGGGGCGCACGGTCAATGCGACCGGGTCCGGGCGCGGGCGGAGAAGAAGTTCGGAGCGGACGGCGTGAAGCGCTTGTTTCCCGACGAGGCCTACCAGCTGACGCACAACGCGCTGTTCCCCAAGGACTGCATCCACATCGAAAACGTGGGCGGCCAGATCGACGCGCCGGAGCTCCAGAACAAGCGGATGCCCATCGGCTGCTTCCCGTGGAAGTTCAAAGGGGGCGAGGCGGCGTTCGCGAGAGTCGTGGCGTTTGTCGGAGAGTGGGAATGAACCATTGGGGAGAGGGGAGAGGGGAGCGGTACGCGACGGTGCAAGCCGGACTCGCGGTGTGCCCCGACAGGTACCTCTCCCCTCTCCCCGCTCCCTCGCCTGCGGCATGACCGCCACCGCCCTCCCCGACCTCCCCGCCACCGAGCTGCGTCGCCTCGTCGCCGCGCGCGAAGTGTCGCCCGTCGAGGTCGTGGAAGCGTGCCTCGCCCGGGTAGAGCGCTACAACGGCGTCGTCAACGCCGTCGTCACTCTCAACGAGCGGGCGCTGGACGACGCCCGCGACCTCGAGCGCCGGCTGGCGCGCGGCGAGCCGGCGGGACCACTCTGCGGGTTGCCCGTGGGGATCAAGGACGTGACGCCGGTCGCGGGGCTGCGCACCACGTTCGGCTCGACGCTCTATGCCGATTGCGTCCCCGGGGAGGACGCGCTCGTGGTGCAACGATTGCGCGCGGCGGGCGCCATCGTCCTGGGCAAGACCAACTGCCCCGAGTTCGCCGCGGGCGGCAACACGTTCAACGAAGTGTTCGGGCGCACGCGCAACCCCTGGGACCCCGCGAAGAGCGCCGGGGGCTCGACGGGCGGCGGGGCCGCCGCGCTCGCCACGGGCATGATCGCGCTCGCCGAGGGAACGGACCTGGGCGGCTCGCTGCGCATCCCCGCGTCGTTCTGCGGCGTCGTGGGGCTGCGACCTTCGGTGGGGCTCGTGCCGACGCACCCCGCCGATTGGGTGTGGGACACGCTCCAGGTGACCGGCCCCATGGCGCGGACCGCGGCCGACGTCGCCCTGATGCTCCAGGCCGTGGCCGGGCCCAGCCCGCGCGCGCCGCTCGGGGCACCGCTCGCCGGCAGGGACTTCGTCGCCGCCGTGACCGCCGGCGTGCGACCGGGCCTGCGTCTCGCCTACTGCCCCGATATCGCAGGGATCGGGATCGACCCGGGAATCGAGGCGGTGTGCCGCACCGCGGCGCTCGGCCTCGCCCAGGCGGGCGCCACCGTCGAGGAGATCGCGCTCGATCTCGCGGACGCGCGCCCCGCGTTCCTCGCGCTGCGGGGGCTGTGGTTCGTCTCCTGGATGTCGCAGCGGCTCGACCGCATCGACGAGTTCGGCACCAACGTCCGGAACAACACCAGGGCGGGGCTCGAGACCATCGTCCGGGACCTCGGCGCCGCCGAGCACGTCCGGGGCGAGCTGTGGCACCGCTTCCGGCAGCTGTTCGAGCGGTTCGACCACCTGCTCACGCCGTGCATGGCGGTGCCGCCGTTCCCGGTCGAGCAGAACTACCCCGACACGGTCGCCGGCCGGAAGATGGAGACGTACGTGGACTGGATCGCGCCGACGTTCGTGCTGAGCCTCACGGGACTGCCGGTGGCCTCGGTGCCGTGCGGGCTCGATCCGCGCGGGCTGCCGGTGGGGCTGCAGATCGTCGGCCGGCCGCTCAGCGAGGAGATGGTGCTGGCGCTGGCGCATGCGCTCGAGCGGCTGCGCCCGATTGGGCGGCCCCGGCTGGCGGCCCTCGAGCCCGCCGCACGGCGGGTCTGATCTAGCGCCGCCCGGGCGTAGGTGTAGGTTGTTCGGTTACCCCCAGACGTGAGGATCCCCATGATGCCGTGCCGTCACCCTCTCCCGCTCCCCTGGGCGGGCGCCATCGTCGTGCTGCTCACGACGCCCCACCTCGAGGCCCAGCGCGCCCCGAAACCCCGAACGACCACCTACTACGTCGCCGCCGACACGGTCGCGTGGGACTACGCGCCGAGTGGGATGAATCGCATCACGGGCGGTCCGTTCGACGATGGGGTGGCTCTGTGGGTCAAAAGCGACTCTACTTACATCGGCCGGGTATACCGCAAGTCCCTGTTCCGGGAATACGCCGACTCCACGTTCTTGACCCTCAAGCGGCGCCCCGCCGAGTGGGAGCACCTCGGGTTCCTGGGGCCGCTGCTGCGGGCCCAGGTGGGTGACACGCTCCGGGTCGTCTTCCGCAACAACACGCAACACGCTGCGAGCATGCATCCACACGGCGTGTTCTACAACAAGAGCTCCGAGGGAGCCCCGTCGGCCGATAACACCGCGGGCGCCGACAAGGCGGACGACGGGGTCCCGCCGGGCCGCACACACGTCTACGTCTGGCCCGTCCCGGAGCGCGCCGGCCCGGCGGAGCACGACCCCAGCTCGATCCTGTGGATGTACCACTCGCACGCGGACGAGGGCAAGGACGTGAATGCGGGGCTCATAGGACCGATGATCATCAGCCGGCGCGGGACGACGCGGCCCGACGGCACGCCCCAGGACGTGGACCGGGAGCTCGTCGTGTCGTTCCAGGAGGTGGACGAGAACGCGAGCTGGCACCTGGAGCACAACATCGCGACCTACACGGGAAGGCCCCGGACCCCGCGGCCGGACGAGCTCGTCTTCTTCCACCCGTTCGGGCTGAGCAACACCAAGGCGACCATGAACGGGTTCCTGTACGGGCACCTCCCGGGCCTCACGATGCGGCTGGGCGAGCGGGTCCGCTGGTACCTCATGGCCACAACGAACTTCGAGATCCACGCGCCGCACTGGCACGGAAACACGGTCGTACTCAACCGGATGCGGACCGACGTGGCGGCCCTGATTACCATGGGCATGGCCGTGGCCGACATGGTCCCGGACAACCCGGGCACCTGGCTGTTCCACTGTCACGTGAAGGAGCACCTGGCGATGGGCATGCAGGCCCATTACACGGTCGCACCGCGGACAGCGGGACAGTAGCGCGCGCATGCGTCCCCCCTCTCCCGTCAGGGAGAGGGGGACAGGGGGTGAGGTCGAGAGGGGATCAGGGGGAGCCGAACAGCGCCGCCACCTCGGGCTTCATGACCTTCCCCACGGCGTTGCGCGGCAACGCGCCCACACACTGCAGCGCTCGCGGCACCTTGTAGGGCGCGAGCCGCTCCTTCGCCCAGCTCTGCAGCTCGGCCAGCGTCAGCTCGCCTGGTCTCCGCAGCTCGACCGCGACGCACACCCGCTCGCCCCACTCCGGGTCGTCTACGCCGACCACGGCGCACTCCGCGATGGCCGGATGCGCCCGCAGCACCTCCTCGATCTCGAGCGCCGAGACCTTGTAGCCGCCGGTCTTGATGATATCCACGCTGCGGCGGCCGAGGATGCGGTATGCGCCGTCCTCGACCACCGCCACGTCCCCGGTGCGGAACCAGCGGTCACGGAACGCCGCAGCCGTCTCCTCGGGCCGGCGCCAGTACTCGAGAAAGACCCCCGGTCCCCGCACCTCGATCTCGCCCGGTGCGCCGACGGCCACGGGACGGTCGTCCTCGTCCACGAGCCGGACCTCGACCCCCGGGAGCGGGCAGCCGACCAAGCCCGGCCGGCGCTCGCCGTGCAGGGGATTCGACAGCGCCATGCCGATCTCGGTCATCCCGTAGCGCTCGAGCAGGGTGTGCCCGCTGATCTCCTTCCACCGCTTGAGCGTCTGGACCGGGAGCGCGGCCGAACCCGACACCATGAGGCGCATGCGGCGGCACCCCGCCGACCAGGCGCGCTGCCGCTCCGGCCCGGCGACCTCCCACGCAGCGACGAGCTTGCGGTAGATGGTCGGCACCGCCATGAAGAGCGTGAGGTCGCCGCGGCCGATACGATCCCAGATGGCCTCGGCGTCGAACCGCGGCAGCATGTCGCACCGCGCGCCGGCCCACAGCGCGCAGGTCAGCACGTTGACGATCCCGTGCACGTGGTGCAGCGGCAGGACCAGCAGGATGCGGTCGTCCGCGCTCCATTCCCACGCGGTGATGAGGCTCGTCACCTGGGCGCGGATGTTCGCGTGGGTCGTCACCACCCCCTTGGGTTTTCCCGTCGTGCCGCTGGTGTAGACGATCATGGCCCGCCGACCCTCATCAACTGCGGGGAGAGGGGAGAGGGGAGCGGTCGCCATCGCATCGGGGGTGGAGATCCGGCGCACCGCGGGGTCGAGCGCGACGCGATCCAGCACCGCGGCCAACTCGGGGTGCGCCACCACGGCGCTCGCTTCCGCGTCACGGAGCACGTACTCGAGCTCGGCCGGGGGATGCGATGTGGCAAGGGGCACGGCGACGCCGCCGGCGCGCCAGACGCCCCACTGCGCCGCCACGTAGGAGAAGCCCCCTGGGGCGAGGAGGGCCACGCGCTCCTCGGCCAGATCCCCGCGGTCGCCCAGCAGACGCGCGGCGACGCGCGCCGAGGCGTCGAGCAGCTCGCGGTACGTGAAGGTGCCCTCGGTCGCCGTGATCGCCGTGCGGTCGGCGTGGGGTCGCGCGCGGGCGACGAGGGGGGGATCGGAGGCAGTGCCGGGACGCATCGCGATTCAGATTGGTGCAAGCCGGGGGGGCCGGCAAGCGCCCTTGACAGCGGCCGTGCGGCGGGTAGCATCGTCCCGTCCGCGATGGGGCGACCCGCCCCGTCGGCATCCGTTCCAGCTCCGCTGTCGGCAAACGCAAGGAGGTCGTGTGAGATCTGTCACTGTGCTGCTCCGCAGCAGCCGGGCGTTGGTGTTCTGCGCGCTGCTATCGGTGCCGTCGGTGTTGGACGGCCAGGGCGTGACCACGTCGGCGTTGAGCGGGTTCGTCACCGACCAGACCGGTGCGCCGCTCGAGGGTGCGACGATCGTCGCGACGCACGTACCGAGCGCGACGCAATACCGTGCCACGAGCCGGACAGGGGGGGCGTACAACCTCCCGAACGTGCGGGTCGGCGGGCCGTATCGGGTCGCCGCCACGCGCATCGGGCACCGGCCCCAGACCGTGGAGGACCTCTTCCTGGAACTCGGGCAGACCTTCCGGCAGGATTTCACGCTCGAGGTGCAGCCCATCGAAGTGGCGGGGCTCGAGGTGACCGCCGAGCAGGATGAGGTCCTGAACGCCGGTCGGACCGGTGCGGCCACCTTCATCGACCCCGCGGAGGTGACGCTGATGCCGTCGATCAAGCGCAGCACGCGCGACCTGACCCGGCTCGATCCGCGGAGCGACGGCAACTTCGCTTTCGGGGGCCGCAACTGGCTGTACAACAACATCTCCCTCGACGGCTCCTACTTCAACAACCCCTTCGGCCTCGACGACCCGGCGCCTGGCGGGCAGACCAACGCCGAGCCCGTGCCGTACGACGCGGTGGAGCAGGTGCAGGTCTCGGTGGCCCCCTTCGATGTCCGGCAGGGCGGGTTCACCGGGGCGAACATCAACACGGTGACCAAGAGCGGCACGAACGACATCCGGGGGTCGATCTACACGTTCTTTCGCAACGAGTCTTTGCTGGGTAACAAGGTGAGCGGCTCGGAGGTCATCGCCAACCCGGACCTGAGCTTCATTCAGTCGGGCTTCGCGGTGAGCGGCCCGCTGATCCGCAACAAGCTCTTCTTCTACGTCAACGCGGAGCTCGAGCGCACGGACGACCCCGGCTCGAACTTCGTGGCCTGCGCCCCCGCGCGGCTCCCTGCCGGAGCGTCATGCAGCGACCCGGTCCTGCCGCTCGGGATCTCCCGCGTCCGGGTTTCGACGATGGATTCGATCAGCCAGCGCATGCAGCAGGAGTACGGCTACGACACCGGTCCGTACGAGGGCTATATCCACGAGACCGACAACAACAAGCTGCTCCTCAAGCTGGACTGGAACGCCAACGAGAATAACACGGTGTCGTTCCGCTACAACATGCTGGACGCCAAGCGTGACCTCCCGCCGCACCCGTTCGTGCTCAGCGTGAACAACACGGGCCGCGGCCCCAACGAGAGCAGCCTGCCGTTCCAGAACTCCGGCTACCAGATCAACAACGAGCTACACTCGTTCGCGCTCGAGGTCAACAGCCGGTCGACCGGCTGGGCCAACCGGTTCTTCGCGAGCTACAACCGATTCCGCGACTTCCGCGCACCGTTCAGTGTGGACTTCCCGACGGTCGAGATCGGGGAGGGCGGCCTGACCTACACGACCGTCGGCCATGAGCCGTTCTCGATCCACAACATCCTGGATCAGGACGTCTTGCAGCTCACCAACAACTTCACACTGTTCAAGGGCCAGCACGCCCTGACGCTCGGGGCGAACTACGAGTCGTTCTCGTTCTTCAATTCGTTCAACATCTTCCGGCACGGGTTCTTCTTCCTCCCCTATTTCGTCCCCTTCAACGAGGGCAGCACATTCCAGACGCTGAACGAGTTCTTCACGGCGACCGCTCCGGGCGCCGGCCAGAAGGACTTCACCGGCATGATCGGGAGCGGGTTCTTCAAAGGCGAAGACATTAGCGTCGGGCAGTTCTCGCTCTACGCGCAGGACGAGTTCGCCGTCTCGGACCGCTTCAACCTGACGTACGGTCTGCGGGTCGATTTCCCGATGTACAACACCGACCCGGTGGGGAACCCGTTCTCAACGAGCCTGATCGCGCTGGACGAGAACGACAACCGAGAGGTCGTGGACCAGGCCAAGCTGCCCAGGGCGGCCCCGCTGTTGTCGCCGCGCGTCGGCTTCAACTGGAACGCCGCGGGGGAGCGGCGCACCCAGCTGCGCGGCGGCACGGGGATTTTCACCGGCCGCGTCCCGTTCGTCTGGGTCGGGAACGTGATCTCCAACCCGGGCTTCAACCCGAACCTGTACGGCCCGTTCAACCCCGCCGGCGATACGATCGTTACGGGAGACAACACGGTATTGCAGCAATCGTTCGACTTGAACGCCATGGATCCGGACTTCAAGTGGCCGCAGGTCTGGACGACCGATCTCGCCGTCGACCAGCAGCTCCCCTGGAACATGCTGGGGACGCTCGAGCTGATCTACGCCAAGGACATCAACGCCGTCTTCATGCGCAACGCCGACCTCGTCACGCCGGTGCGGAACCTGCCGGCGCCCGACGGGCGGCCGTACTACGGCGGGGCGGGGAACAACGAGCTGAACCCCGACTTCGGCCCAGGCAACGCGGGCCCGGGCATCTACGTGATCGACAACACGGACGAGGGGCACAGCCTCACGGTCACGGCCCAGATGCGCAAGGCGTTTGGGACCAGCGCCAACGCGATGGTCGCCTACACCTACACCGAGGCCGAGAACAACCTCAAGTCCACCGAGATCGCCAGCGTCCTGTGGCAGAACCAGCCGGTGCAGGGCGATCCCAACAAGCCCGGCCTGAGCTTCTCGGAGTTCGGACACCGGCACCGCATCATCGCCGGCGGCACCTACGGGAAGTCGTGGTCCCCGACCCTGCGGACGCAGGTGGGCCTGTTCCTCGAAATCGCGGAGGGGAACCGCTTCGCCGGCGCCGGCGGCAACCGCTACTCGTTCCTCTACGCCGGCGACGTGAACGGCGACGGCACAGGGGGCAACGACCTGATCTACATCCCGCGCAGCCAGGGCGAGATCCAGTTCGATCCCTGCCCCACGGGGTGCGGGGCCAACACCACGCCGGCACAGCAGTGGGCTGCGCTCGACGCCTTCATCCGGCAAGACGAGTACCTCAGCGCGCACCGCGGCCAGATCGCCGAGCGGTTCGGTGCGGTGAATCCGTGGTACTCGAACCTCGATCTGCGGATCCTGCAGGACTTCGCGTTCCGCGCCGGGTCCACCCAGCACACGTTCCAGTTGAGCCTCGACATCCTCAACTTCCTGAACATGATCGACTCGGACTGGGGCGTGCGGAAGGTCGCCAGCGTGGCGGCCACGTCGCCGCTGCGCCTGGCGCGGTTCGACGGATTGGGGGCGCCGGTGTTCAACTACACGGGTCCCTCGACGACCTACATCGACGACCCGGGGCCGTTGTCGCGCTGGCGGATGCAGATCGGCGTGCGGTACCTGCTGAACTAGGTCGCGCGCCGACCGGAGGAGAAAGGCCCCGATCCGTCGGGGCCTTTCTTGTCTCAGCGGCGTGCGTCGCCCGCGGTTACGGGCTCCCTTGGTCTGTCAGCTCCCCGCCAGAACCGCCGGGAAGTTGCCGATCACCGAGCGCTTGCCGCCGGACGAGACGGGGTTCGAGCCGAGGTAGACGTCGAACAGCGCCCAGCACAATGCCGGCGAATCGATCTCGGGCTGTGCCGTGCCGCGGATCGAGGTCAGGAGCCGGCCCTCGGGCGAGCACGAGAACACCAGCTCGCTCTTCTTCGTGAGCTGCTCGGTCGAGAAGTACCCGCGGAATCGATCGAGCGCCTGCTCGCCCCCCGGCATGTTCTTTTCCGTGGCGGCCCGGACGACCCGTGGCCGCAGCGCGCCGTCGAACGCATCGGCCATGGTCGTCCCATCAACGTCGCGCGTCATCACCAGGCGCAGGGTCATGGGGAAGCGCCGCTCGAGCAGCCGCGCGTAGAACGTCTCGTCGCGCTCGAGATCCTTGGCCGACTTGCCGGCGAACGCGGCGAGGTCGCTTTTCGCCCCCGCGGGGTCCACGTACAGGCCGAAGGCGTAGACCTTGACGTTGAGCATCGTGCGGGTGCGGACGCCCGTGCCGGTGAGCACCTGAGCGCCACCGCCCGGCGCCTGGAGCTCGACCGGGAAGACCACGCCGGTGCTCGGATCGGTGAAGGTGCCCGTCGCGCCCTGCGCGGCGAGCGGGAGTGCGGTAACGGTCAGGGCGGCGAGTCCCGCGGCGAATCGCATCGGAGGCCTCCGGCTGTGTTGAGGTTGAGCGACCCGTCGAAACCTACGCCCGCGTGAGCCGTTGTCGACCTCACCCCCGGACCCCCCGGGCGCCTACCGGCCCTGCGCCTGCACCACGGCGCGCCCTTGCCGACCGCCGGCGATGCTCCGGTAGTAGAAGTCGATCCGGTTGATCGTCCGCGCCGCACCCGGCCGGTCGATCACCCGGCTGCGCGTGTGCTGGTCGAAGCGCAGCCGCGTCGCCGGTGACCACTTCTCACCGTTCGCGAAGGTGATCACCACGTCTACGGCCGCCGGGCGGGCGGCCCGGTCCCCGCCCCAGCTCCCGCCCCGGCGCACAACGGGCGTCGTCGTCATGCTACTCCTCCCAGACGGACCGGCTTTGGTTGCAGATGCGCACGGGGACCCGGGCACGTGCCACGTCGTCCCGCGCGCCAAGGCGCACCCTACGAAGAGCTTACACGCAACGGGGACTCCCGCCAGCCCTCGGCGGGAGCCCCGGGAGTGGCAGGCGGTGGCGGCCCGATGCAACTTCAATTCCCCCCGTGGGGACCCTCACTCTCTCTCGCAAGGAGTCGTACCCATGAAAATCCTCACCCTGGTCACGTTGGGACTCGCGCTGGCGGCCGGCACCCCCGCGGCCGCGCAACAGGCGCCTGCCGGTCTGAAGGGCGACATGCTGGCGCAGTTCGATGACGCCGCGACGAAGCTCGCGCAGCTCGCCGAGGCGATCCCGCAGGACAAATACGGCTGGCGGCCCGGCACCGGGGTCCGCTCGGTCAGCGAAGTGCTCATGCACGTGGGCGTGGGCAACTACTTCGTCCTGAGCTTCGCGGGGGTCAAGCCGCCTATGGAGATGTCGCAGGGCCTCGAGACCTCGATGACGAATAAGGCCCAGGTAATCGACTTTCTCAAGCAGGCCTGCGATCACGCACGGACTGCCATCCGCACCGTGCCCGACGCGGACCTCGACAAGCCGACCCAGATGTTCGGCCGGCAGACCACCTATCGCAACGCGTACATGACCCTGGTGTCGCACGCGCACGAGCACCTGGGACAGATGATCGCCTACGCGCGAAGCAACGGCGTCGTGCCGCCCTGGTCCGCGGCGGGCGGGCAGTAGCCATCCCTCCACCCTCCCCTTCCGGGTGACAGGTGTCGGGTGTCAGGTGTCGGCGAGTCACGCCCGCCACCTGGCACCTGACACCCGTCGAGCCCTGAGCCCTGACCGACACGCTCGAGCTGCTGCGCGCCGCCCTCGGTGATCGCTACACGATCGAGCGTGAGGTCGGCATGGGGGAGATGGCGCTCGTCTTCCTCATCCTGGAAGGCATCGAGTGAGGAACGGCCTGCTCGCAGGAGCGGCGCTGGGCGTGGTCTGCACGGTCGCCGCGCTGCCCCCGGGCCAGCGCGGGTTGACCGACTGGCCTGCCTACGGTCGCGACGCGGGCGGTACGCGCTACTCGCCCGCCGCCCAGATCACACGTGACAACGTCGCCCGGCTCGAGATCGCCTGGGTGTACCGCACCGGCGACTACGCGATCGGGGAGGGCGCCACGCGCTTCGAGGCCACGCCTTTGCTCGTGGAGGGCACGCTCTACGTGAGCGCGCCGTTCGGCCGGGTGATCGCGCTCGACCCCGAAACGGGCACGGAGCGCTGGACTTACGATCCGCGCGTGGACCTCGGCGCGCACTTCGGCGACTTCGCAAACCGCGGCGTCGCCACGTGGCTCGATGCCGCGGTGTCGCGGGACGCCCCCTGCCGCCGCCGCATCTTCATCGCCTCGATCGACGCCCGGCTCACCGCCCTCGACGCAGGCTCCGGCCGGCCGTGCACC